>Ga0075425_100009006_pt1 | contig 10609 bp, 6 predicted proteins | sample SoiMethybrSBSTD4_FD_75300 | JGI IMG/M metagenome (GOLD analysis project Ga0075425, IMG submission 75300) | Bulk soil microbial communities from a Populus tree surrounding site in Tennessee, USA - Soil MetaG P. TD hybrid SBSTD4 | ecosystem: Environmental > Terrestrial > Soil > Tree plantation...
GAACTCTCGATTGTGTCTCCCGTACGGGCCATTCGGCGAATACCACTCCCATATGCTCTTGCCGGCGGCCAGAAAGAACAGATTCGGCAGTCGTGTCGCATTGGGCGTACTGATGAGGACGTGACCGCGCGGTTTGGTGATGCGCGCGATTTCTCCGACGACGCGATCCGGGTCCACGAGCAAATGCTCGAGGACTTCGCAGAACAAAACGAGATCGAATTCGCCTTCGTGAAACGGGAACTCGTCACGCTCGATGTTGAAGTGCCAATATGGTAAATCGATGCGGACGTCATCGAGCACGACCGAGTCTATCGCCGTAGTCTCTGTCCGATCGCTCCCGAAGTAGTTCGCCAATGACAGCTGCGGTTCCAGGTAGCGGCGAATCATCAGCGTCATCAAGTACGGATTCGCACCAAGCTCCAGCACGCGAGAGTCGCGACCGATACCGATCTGTCGCATCAATCTGAGGACGACTTGTATCCGCTCGAGTGCATCCGCGACGTAGCGTTCGCGAGCGGTCGCGCTGGAGAAGATGCCCTCGAGGCGGACCATCCAGTCCCGATCCTGCCGTGGATCTCCAATCAGTTTCATCTCGCGACGCCTTCGAGGCACATCTCGGCGAGCTTAGCACGGCAATTGCGATGCAATATGTGCTCGTCCGATGCATCAGGTCCGCCAATTCAGCAATCACCACTCACCATTTTCAGTATCATTAGCCGCCATGAACCGGTCTCGCTGGGTGGTCATCTCGCTTCTTGTCCTGGCCCCAATCGCGTATCCCTACGCGCAGTCGACACGTCAATCTCCGACCTCGATCGATCCGGCGCTGTTCAAAGGTATGAAATACCGCCTCGTCGGCCCGTCGCGTGGTGGACGAGTCACAACCGTTACCGGCGTGCCTTCGCAGCCGCGGACGTTCTACATGGGCGTCGCGAGCGGCGGACTGTTTCGGACGACCGATGGTGGCGCCACATGGACACCGATTGCCGATGGCAAGATTCCGCTCGGGTCGATGGGATCGATCGCGGTTGCCGATTCTGACCCCAACATCATCTACGTCGGGACAGGTTCCGATGGCGTGCGCAGCAACGTATCAACGGGACGCGGCGTCTACCGGACGACTGACGGCGGTATGACATGGCAGTTTCTTGGTCTCTACAACGCGGGCCAGATTGGCGCCGTCAGAATCCATCCAACCAATCCTAATGTTGCGTGGGTTGCCGCATACGGTGACGCGTTCAAGCGCAACCCCGACCGCGGTGTGTTCAAGACCGACGACGGCGGGAAGACCTGGCGGAAGGTGCTGTATATCAATGACGGCGTCGGCGCGATGGATATCGAGCTGCAACCGGGCAACCCGAACATGGTCTACGCCTGGATGTCACGGCTCGAGCGCAAGCCCTGGACGATCATCAGCGGATCGCGCGACGGCGGCTTTTTCAGGAGCAGCGATGGAGGAAACACCTTCACGCCCATTACCGCTGGCCTTCCAACAGATCTGATCGGAAAAGCCAATCTCGCGATCACGAACGCGAAGCCTGACCGCATCTACGCGCTCGTCGAAGCGCTTCCGGGCGGCGGCATGTATCGATCCGACGACGCCGGACAGACGTGGACATTGATCAATTCGCAGGGATCGCTGATTCAGCGTCCGTTCTATTACGCGACGCTTGGCGCGGATCCGACGAATGCTGATGTCGTCTATGCCGGCGCGGAGAGCTTCTTCAAGTCCACAGACGGTGGGAAGACGTTCTCGGTGATGCGGACACCGCACGGCGACAATCACGACATCTGGATCAATCCGAAAGATGGCAACACCATGATCCAGTCCAACGACGGAGGCGCCAACGTGTCGTTCGACGGCGGGCGCACGTGGTCGTCGCAGCTGAATCAGGTGACTGGCGAGTTTTACGGCGTGTGGCTCGACAATCAGTTTCCCTACAAGCTGTACGGAGCCCAGCAGGACGATTCAACCGTCATCATCACCAGCCAGGCCGATCCGTTTGCGCGCGACGATTGGCGGGGTGGTCCCGGCTGCGAGACCGGACCCATCATGCCGCATCCGCAGAATCCAGATATCGTGTACGGCTCCTGCAAGGGCCAGTACAGCGTGATGAACTTGAAGACGGGTCAGGAAAAAAACTACTGGATCGGCGGACAGTCGCTGTACGGCAACCCGGCACGTGATCTGATCTATCGCATGCAACGCGTCTCCCCGATGGCGCTCTCGCCGCACGATCCCGACGTGGTGTATTACGGTTCGCAGTTCGTTCATCGCACGCGCGACAAAGGCGTCACCTGGGAAAAGATCTCGCCCGATCTCACCGCGCACCCGGATTGTTGCCAGGGTGCGAGTGGCGAACCGATCACACGTGACGTCACTGGTGAAGAGTTCTACAGCACGCTGTACGCCATCACCGAGTCGCCGCTTGAAAGGGGCGTCATCTGGACTGGCGCCAACGACGGTCCTTTCTATGTCACGCGCGATAACGGACGATCGTGGACCAACGTCACACCGAAGGACCTGGAACCAGGCGGCCGAGTCCAGTACATCGACGCGTCTCCGCATCGCAAAGGGTCGGCATACTACGCCGCATACCGATATCTGCTTGGCGACTATCGTCCTTATCTCTACGCGACCGACGACTACGGTAAGACATGGAGACGTCTGACCGACGGGTCCAACGGCATCCCCGCCGATACGCCGACGCGGGTCGTCCGTGAGGATCCCGATCGCGAAGGATTGCTTTATGCGGGCACCGAGTTCGGGATGTACATCTCTTTCGACAACGGCGCCCATTGGCAGTCGTTCCAGTTGAATCTTCCGAACGTGCCAATTACTGACATCAAAGTGCATCACAAAGATCTGGTGGTCTCGACGCAGGGGCGCGCGTTCTGGATTCTGGACAACGTCACCGCGCTTCACCAGCTCGCGGCAAGCACGACCTCGACCGACGTTCGCCTCTACAAGCCTCGCGACGGATACCGGACGCGCACGGCGCCAGCGATCCTCGGACCGCAGATCGACTACTACCTCCCAGGCGTCCCTGCGGGATCGCTCACCATCGAGATTCTCGATTCGACGGGAAGCGTTGTGAATTCCTATGGCAGCGATGCTCCGGCGTCCGGCCGTGGGGGCCGTGGACGCGGGGCCGGGGCCGTGGCGGAATCCGACGATCCCGATGCCGCGCCGGCGTCCGGCCGCGGGCGTGGAGGATTTGTTTCACGCGCGACAAAAACTGAAGGCATGAATCGTTTCGTGTGGGATGCGCGCCAGCAGGCAGGCATTCTGGCGCCGCCGGGATCGTATCAAGCGCGCCTGAAGGTCGGAGCGACGACCCAGACCCAACCATTCATGCTCTTGATCGATCCAAACGTCGCAGCCGACGGCGTCACTGTGGCGGATCTCAAGGAACAGTTCGAACACAACCTGCGCATGCGTCAGCTCGTCACCGATGCCAATCAGCTCGCGACGCGTGTTCGCGACGCGCAGGCGAAGCTGAAAGGTGCAGGCGGGTCAACGACGAATTCAAGTCAGGTGGACGAAATCGCGGCGAAGCTGTTCACCGAACCTGTTCGATACGGCAAACCCGGCTTGCAGGCCCAGATCACCTACCTGGCCGGGATGACGATCGCCGCGGACCAGAAGATCGGGCGCGACGCAGTCGAGCGTTATGCGATCCTGAGAAAAGAACTCGATACGCTTCGCGGTCAGCTCGATACAATACTGAATCGCTAATCACTCATCACTAATCGTGAATCCCTGATCCTCGAATCCTCGAATCCCTAATCGTCGAATCCTTGAATCCTCGAATCATGGATGGCGGGCGAGCCTGGACGATTCACGGATTCAACGATTCCGGGATCAGCGATTGAAGGATTCGAGGATTAGCGATTCAGGATTAGTGATGAGTGATTAGCGATTCCAAGTCGGAGAGGACTCATGACAAAGTTCATAATCGCAGGGTGCCTGTCAATGTTGGTGACGGTGCCGCTGAGCGCTGATTTGAAATACACGCAACACATGCAGGTCCAGAAATCCGCGACGGCGACAGATCAGCCGGCCAATCCGATGATCGGGATGCTGGCCGATGCCCTGATGAAGCAGATGGTGCCGGGCGGTGAAGCGGACGTGTTATACCTGGTCGGCGAGAAGGGGGCACGAATCGAGTACATGCAGGCCGCGATGGGACAGGCGGCGGGCTCGATCATGCTGTTCACGCCGGATGGCTCCCTCATAATTCTCAATCCCAAAGAGAAAACGTACTCGAAGACCACCATTCAGGCGGCCCTGGATGGTATGAAGGCCGCGAGTGTTCCGACCCCCGAGGTGACCGCGAAGCGGACCGGGCAGTTCGACACCGTTGCTGGGACGAAGTGCGAGGCCATCACGTTCGACTGGAAGATGAACCTGCCGATTCCCGACGCGGCGCGGGCGAGCCTCCCGCCAGACTTTCCGACGACGTTGAACATGACCGGCGATGCCTGCACGACCACTGACCAATATCAGAAGTACGCCGAAATCGTAGCCAAGGGACCCAACGCCATGATGGGCGCGATGGGATTCGACAAGATTGCGCAGGGTGGCCTCGTGCTACGGCAAAAAATGAAGTTGATGGGATATGAAATGACCTCCGCGATCACGCAGATTGGAGAAGAGGCGGCACCGCCCAATGCGTTTGAGATCCCGGCCGATTACAAGGAAGTGCCAATGCCGGGTACGGGTAAGTTCTAGCGAGGTCCTCTAGTCCCGCGGCCAAAAAAAAGAGGAAATGGCACGATGACCCGCCGCGCAACCTTTGTTGCGATCCTGCTCGTTCAGGCTGTTGCATTCGCGCAAGGGACGCGCCCGCAAACGCCTGAGGCGATCACCGTCTTACGTCCGGCGCGCGTGTTCGATGGTGAGGCGATGCACGAAGGGTGGGCCGTCCGCGTGCAGGGCGAACGGATTCAGGCCGTGGGTCCCGCCGCGAACGTCGCCGCTTCTGGCGCCACCGTCGTCGAGCTTCCTGGTACGACGCTCTTGCCCGGCCTCGTTGAGGGGCATTCCCACGTGCTCCTTCATCCGTACGACGAAACTGGCTGGGACGATCAAGTCCTGCACGAGTCGCTGGGTGTTCGCACGGCTCGTGCGGTCAATCACCTGCGCGCGACGCTGATGGCCGGCTTTACCACCATCCGGGATCTTGGCACCGAGGGGGCGGCCTACGCCGACGTCGAACTCAAAGACGCCGTCAATCAGGGCATCATTCCGGGGCCACGCATGCTCGTCTCCACCCGAGCCATTGTTGCGACCGGAAGCTATGGCCCGAAGGGGTTTGCGTTGCAGTGGCGGGTTCCGCAGGGCGCGGAAGAAGCCGACGGCGACACGCTGATTCGCGTCGTCCGCGATCAGATCGGACACGGCGCCGACTGGATCAAGGTGTACGCCGACTATCGATGGGGCGCGCACGGTGAAGCGTCGCCGACCTTTTCGCAGCAGGAATTGACGACGATTGTAGAAACGGCGAGAAGCAGCGGCCGTCCTGTTGTCGCGCATTCGACGACGCCCGAGGGGATGCGGCGTGCGGTGATGGCGGGCGTTGAAACCATCGAGCACGGTGATGCCGGCACCCCCGAGGTGTTCAAGTTGATGGCGGAGAAAAATATTGCGCTGTGTCCGACACTCGCGGCCGGTGACGCGACCGCTCAGTATGCGGGGTGGAAGAAAGGGTCCTCTGCCGAACCGCCCGGCATCACGCGGAAGCGAGCGAGTTTCAAGGCCGCGCTCGATGCCGGGGTCACCATCCTGAGCGGAAGCGACGTCGGGGTGTTCACGCACGGCGACAACGCTCGTGAGCTCGAACTCATGGTCAACTACGGCATGAAGGCGGATGCCGCGCTGAAAAGTGCGACCTCGATCGCGGCTCGTGTGCTCCATATGGAGGACCGCATCGGACGACTGAAAGAGGGGCTTCTCGCCGATATGATGGCCGTCGACGGCGATCCGACCCGCGACATCAGCGCACTGAGGCGCGTCCGCTTCGTGATGAAAGGCGGCACCGTCGACGTTCGCTTCCAACCCTGAGCCTCATGGAGAACCTCGAGCAGAGAAAGATTCCTACCCGCGCCGTGGTGAGCTGGGTCCTCTACGACCTGGCGAACACCATCTTTTCCATGGGTGTCGTATCGGTCTACTTTTCCACCTGGGTGCGCGACGAGGTAGGCAAGAACCGCGCTGACTCCGTCTACGGTGTCATCACGGCGATTTCCATGGGCCTCATCTTCATTGCCTCGCCGCTGCTCGGTTCGATGACGGATCGCGCGCCGCGCCGGATGCCGTTTCTGGTGGTCAGCACGCTCGTCTGCGTCGGCTTCACGGCTCTGCTCGCGCGATTTGGGTTTTTTGCGACCGCACTCTGTTTCGTCATCGCGAACGTCGCGTATCAGGCCGGCCTTCAGTTCTACGACGCCATGCTTCCCGAAGTAAGCCACGAAGGAAACCGCGGGAAGATTAGCGGCATTGGCGTAGGCGTCGGCTATCTCGGGTCCTACATCGCCGTCGGTCTTGGGATGGACGCGGTCTTCGGATCGTCCGACAAGCCGTTCCTCTTCACGATGATCGCGTTGTTCTTTCTGCTGTTCGCGTTGCCGTGTTTCATCTTTGTGAAGGAACGAGGGAATCCGAACCCGAGAGAGGTCTTCAGCCTCGCGATGCTTCGAGAGTCGACGGCGGAAACCTTGCGGACGATTCGATCGGGAAGGCAATATCCAGGGCTGGTCCGTTTTCTGGTCGGGCGAGTCTTCTACACCGATCCAATCAACACCGTCATCTCAATCATGATGCTCTACACGATCAACGTGGCGGAGCATACCGGCCTGACCCACGATGAAGGTGAGGCCACAGGCAAGCTGATCATGATGACGGCGATCAGCTTCGCCGTCGTTGGCGGCTTTGTGTGGGGATGGATGGTCGATCGGGTCGGGCCCAAACGCACGTTGAATTACGTGCTCTATCTCTGGGTCGGTGTATTCCTCCTTGCCGCCGCGGTCGGTATTCTTGGACTGCCGTTGTTTACCCTCTACGTGGTCGCGTGTTCTGCCGGCATTGCGCTCGGGGGCATATGGGCAGCCGATCGGCCCTACATGCTACGTCTGACACCGCCCACTCGTATCGGAGAGTTCTACGGCCTCTATGGGATGGTAGGACGGTTCTCTGCTGTCACCGGACCGCTGATCTGGGCGATTGTGACCGGAGTGACGAGCAAGGGTTTCGGGCTGCCGGCACACGTCGGTGAGGGAATCGGAGTGCTTGTGCTGCTCGCGCTCATCCTGGTGAGTTACGTCATTTTGAAGCCGGTCACCGATGAACCGCGCGACTGGGCCCGGCTCTCGGCGGGGTCTAAAGACCCCGCCCTACATGTGCCCGTCGTGTAGGGCGGTCAACGCGCAGGCGTTCAATCGTACCTGTAGGGCGCGGTCTTCCGCCTTCGCCAAGGCTCCCACCTTCGCCGAGGCTCCGGTGGGCCGCCGTAGCCTTGGCGGAGGCTGGCCGGCGGACCGCCGTAGCTTTAGCGGAGGCTGGTTAGACCGCGCCACTGTGCGCCCGGATCCGGTTGATTTTCTCCTCCCGTTCGCGCGCGAATCGATCCAGATCGCGACGGAGTTCGCTCTCGCGCTCTTCGAGTTCCGCGGGATCGAAGACGCCGGCGATGGTTGATTGGTGCATGATCCGCCGTTCGGCGACCTGGGCTTCGTAGACGGTCCGCACTTCCGCAATCGCGGCGCGCTGTGCGTCGGTTAGCGCAGTCTGTTCGACGCCGGCTTCGGCATCCTTTTTCCGCAGCCGTTCCATGACGATATCAATGGCGCTCTTCGGGGCATCCGGCATGACTGAGTCCTTGTTGATTTCCGGGTATCGCGCGGGAAGTATACTTCGTTGAGCAAATGCGTCGGTTGTTGAAACCTGCCGTTCTGGCCGCCGTCGTCTACATCCTTCTGACTGTCGCGCTCACCTGGCCGCTTGCTGTTCGACCCGCCAGTCTCGTTCCGAACGACGTCGGCGATCCGTTGTTGAACACGTGGATTCTCGCGTGGAATGCGCGCGTCCTGCCGCTGACGTCGTCGTGGTGGAACGCTCCTCAGTTTTATCCGGTCGCGGGGACGATGGCGTTTTCAGAGCATCTGCTCGGCCTGACCATCTTCACGACGCCGATCATCTGGCTCACCAATGATCCGCTCCTTGCGCACAACGCCGCATTTTTTCTGTCGTTCGTGCTGTCAGCGCTGTCGGCGTACTTTCTCGCCTTTACGATCTCTCGCCGCCACGACTGCGCATTTCTCGGCGGTCTCGCATTTGGATTCGCGCCCTATCGCATGGTGCAGCTCGCGCACGTGCAGATATTATCTTCGTACTGGATGCCAGTCGCTCTGGCGGCGCTGCACCGGTATTTCGATGGTCGGCGGCTCCGCTGGTTGATTGTCTTCGCCGCGTCATGGCTGCTTCAGGCTCTCACGTGTGGTTACTACCTGTTCTATTTGTCGGTCCTCATCGGACTGTGGTTGCTGTGGTTTGCGAAAGGATCAAATCGGACGCGGGCGCTCATACAGATGGCGATCGCCTGGGGAATTGCAACGACGATGCTGGCACCCGTGCTGTATGGCTATTGGAAATTCCAGCACGCATATGGTCTCCGGCGCGGCATCGACGAGATCATCTCTTTCAGCGCCGATGTTGCCAGCGTGCTCAACGCGCCGGATAGCCTCTGGCTGTGGGGATGGCTGGACGTCGTCGATCACCCGGAAGCGGAAATTTTTCCCGGCCTGACGGTTGTCGTTCTCATCATCCTTGGATTGACGATCGGCTGGCGCGACGCCGCGAAGGAAGGAATCGGCCGGCTCAAGATCGCACGCGTGCTCGTCGTGTTGTCCGTGTTCTTTTTCGCAGTTGCCGCGTCGCCGCTGTTGTTCGGGCCGTGGAAGCTTCAGATTGGCCCGCTACGGCTGCTCTCGGTGGGGACGCCGCACAAACCATTTTCGCTCGGCTTCGTCTGCCTGCTCATCGCCGGCGGGATGCATCCGTCCGTGCGGACGGCATGGCGACGGCGATCGGCGATGACGTTTTATGCGCTGGCAGCGCTGGCGATGTGGCTCTTCTGCCTTGGCCCCGAACCAACGCTCATGGATCGGCCGATCATCTACAAGGCTCCATATGCCTGGTTGATGATGCTCCCGGGCGTCGAGGGGGTTCGTGTGCCCGGGCGGTTCTGGATGCTCGCGGCGCTGTGCCTGGCGATTGCTGCGGCGCTGGCGCTGCGTCAATTGACCGCGCGATGGCCACGATCCGCACGGGCGATTCCGGTGATTGCCTGCGTCGGCATTCTCGCGGACGGCTGGCCGCGGCCGATGGTCATGGAACCGCGACCCGCTCCGCGCCCCGTTCATTCACGCGTCGTCGCTCGGCTCGATCTCCCGCTGGTGCCAGCGCACGACAGCGTCTCGCTGTTCCGAGCGACCGAGCACAAGCGTCCGCTGTTCAACGGCTACAGTGGATACTTCGCGCCGCACTATTCGGCGATGCAGTACATGATCGAGCAGCAGGATCCGGCAGTGCTCACACGCCTGTCGTCATACGGGCCGATTGAAGTGGTCATCGATCACGACTGGGACCCTGGCGGCGGCCAGCGACGGTTCCTGCGCTCTGCTCCGCAGGTGTCGCTCGTCTATCAGGACGACCGATATTCAGCGTTCAGAATTGAGCGAGGACCCTATGCGCCGGCGATTGCCAGGCCGCAAGGTCAGACGTTGCCCATCGCCTCGATCAAGGCTCAATGCGGCGAAACACACACGCGCGAGATGATCGATGGCGACCCGATGTCGAGATGGCACTGTGGGCGCGAGCAGCGGCCCGGCGACATGTTCACGGTCGATCTCGGCTCCGAGCATCAAGTCGCGGGCGCTGAGCTCTTGATCGCCGGCTTCGTCGCCGATTTTCCGCGCAAGTTGTCGATCGAAACCTCCACCGACGCCGCCAGCTGGGCGCCTGCGTGGACCGGCGGGTCGGCGCTCCTCACGATGTCTTCGGCGCTCGAGGATCCACTGAACATTCCCATCCCGGTTTCGTTCGACAAGCGATCCGCACGATACGTGCGCTTCACACAACTCGGAACCGAAAAAACATACTACTGGTCGGTTGCCGAACTGCGCATCGTGGGTGAGTGAGATTCAAGTGGTGTCAAGACGGATTCTCTTTGTCCTTTTCGCAGTGGGACTCTCTGGCTGCTTCACATCGAACGTGCTGGTCACCGTCCGGCCCGACGGAACTGGCAGTGTCGAGCAGACGGCCACGATCCGTCCTGCGGCGATGCTCGAGTTCGACAAGCTCGCGTCGCCCGACCTTGCGGCAAACCCGCAGCGTCCGTCTGAAATATTGAAGCAGTTCCAAAAAGACGTCGAGAAGGCAACACAGGGTTGGCTTTTCGGAGGAAATCTTCGGCTGCGTGCGACGCGGCCGATCAACACGGATGACAGAGCAGGTTGGGCGCTGACGTACGACTTTGATGACGTCACCGGACTGCGGCTGCAATTGATGCCGCAATTGCCCGGCCTTCAGAGTTTTTATCGGGTGGCG
>Ga0075425_100009007_pt1 | contig 10608 bp, 11 predicted proteins | sample SoiMethybrSBSTD4_FD_75300 | JGI IMG/M metagenome (GOLD analysis project Ga0075425, IMG submission 75300) | Bulk soil microbial communities from a Populus tree surrounding site in Tennessee, USA - Soil MetaG P. TD hybrid SBSTD4 | ecosystem: Environmental > Terrestrial > Soil > Tree plantation...
TTGGACGACGGTGTCCTTGAACTCGGACATCGTAGCTGGATCACGCCATCGAGCTATATCCTCAGCAAGGCGCACCCTTGCTGATTCGACGTCTCGCTCCAAGGCATCCAGATCGGCCTCGGCCATTTCATGTCCTCGCGGTTAGACCTTTGGGGCACCAGTGCCGGTCACCGATTCTGTTGTCGACACTGGCTCTTCTCGTCTGTGCACATCACTCCTGTGCTCATTCCGTGGCTCACGAGTTCTTGTTCCAATACCGACGACCTCGCGCACGACCTCCTTGACCGCGGGAGCCAGCACGCGTTCAGAAACGGCTTCCTTGACAGTGTCCCTTGCTCGCTCGCCTGCTCTTTCGGCCGCCGCAAGCACCTGATCTCCGACCTCAGAAGCTGTTGCCGCGAGGGCCGCGCCGGCACGCCGCTCCACCTCGGTTGTGGGGAAGAAGGCCGCTAGCGCCGCACCGGCCGCCAAACCGAGACCGGCAACCAAGAACGGTTGGTCACGAAGCGCCTCCGATGCGGTTCTGTAGGTGCTCTCGGCTCGCGTCCTTAGCCAGTCTGAGCTGTCGGAGATCCCGCGCCTCGCGCCCTCGGCATAATTTGAGACGGTTTGACGCGCGGTATCGCTGTATTCCGAGACAGTGTCTGCGACCTTAGATGAATAGCCACTACGGCTGTCTGCCACCTCGCTGGCCATGCCTGGGCGATTTTGCAAAGGCGCAGGCGAGTTGCTCTCTCTCGCCGTCCAGATACCCGTCAAACTGCCGCCCGAGCGCATCAGAAGCGCGCAACCTGCCGCGATCAACAGCAGCGCCTCCGGCTTTCGCTGGATGGTGCCCAGAAACCAGTCGCCGGTCTGATTCGAATGGTAATTCATCGGAGTTGTTCCTTTACCGTGCCGACTGCCCTCGTAAACTGTCGAGCACTCCTGACCGGGGTCATGTCCTCGCTGCTCTGCCGACGGGCGAAAAAGAACGCGATCGCTGCCAAGACAGACAACAGGAAGGCGACCAGCAAGCAGGAGCCCCAAAGGGGAATGCCTGCGGCCGCAATGCCGAACACGAGTGCTTCCAAGATCAGCACAATTGCGAGAAGACCCAGCACCGCGGCAACGGCAAACCACGCGCCCGCCTGCAATCCCAGCGTGAGCTTTTGGAGGATCTCGGTTCGGGCCAACCGCAGTTCTTTTTGAACCAGATCAGCCAGATCCGTGCTCAACTCGGTGACGACACGGATCAGACGGGTCTCCCACAAGCTTTCGTCTGCCATGACAGCTATCTCTCTACGCGGGAGAAAATGACGGAGTACTAGCGGGCCGGGCCTGACGCTGCGGGTAGATGTCACCCGAGCGGTAAGACGGCCTGCTGGAGCCTGAGACCCCGGCGTTTAGGAATCGGAACAGCAAGAAGCCGCTTACTGCTGCCACGCCGAACACGATCTCTGGGCGCTGTCGCGCAAACTCTGCCGTACGTCGTGCGAGGCCGTCGATCGACTGACCGCGGAGCTGATCTGCTGATTCTTCTATCGTTTGCGCCGCGCTGAACGCAAACCGCGCCAGATATGGCGCTTGCGGGTTCAGATGCTCGCCGGCGACCCTGACGGACTTCCCGAGATGGCCGACGAGGTCGGCTCCGGCGGCGACTTGCTGGTTCGCAATGTCCTTCAGCTTTTCTGTCGCGGCAGATACCAGTGTGTCTGCCGCCTGCTTTGCGGCGCCGCCCAGATCAGAGATCGCCTCGGAGGTCTTGGCGCCGAGGGCAGACTCACTATCTCGTCGAGCTGAGCCGGCCGAGAGGCCGCCGCCCGGACCAGAACCAGTTGTGCTGCTCATCTGGAACTCTCCCGATTCTGCTAGCGCGAACTAGACGCGCCGGCTGAAAGTTCCGGTAGTGGTCCAAAACCTTGTCCGGGGATGTAAAGGGGGCGCCAAAATGAACAATAGAAACCGCGAACGCTGGAAAAGCGAAGCGCTTAGCCCGGTGACATGATCTAGAAAATCGAGATCAGAGTGATACCGGTCACCATCAAGGCACAGCCCAAGATTCGGGCAAGCCCCGCCGCATGTTCCTCGAATCCGAGCCACCCGAAATGATCGGCGACCACAGAGGCGATCGAAGAGGCTGTCACGAAGAGGCCGACATAAATGGCAGCTCCCAAGCGGGGGCTGCGACGGGTTGCGATAACAACGAAATGGCTCCGCACAAACCCCCGAGCCACGCCCACCAGGGAGCCTGGCCCGCCTTGCCGCTCGGCAACCCGAGCTGGCCCAATGCGAAGCCGGCAAGGACGAGGACCGAGATGCCAATAGAGAGGCTGATCACTGCGACCGTCATCGGTCGATCCCAGACTCGTTCCAGCGCACTATTGCACGCGGCTTGGATCACCATCAGCGAACCGGCCGCGACGGCGACCGGCATCAAAAGCCAATTCATCGTGTACGCTCCTCGCCTCATCGGGACGCCTATGCTGAAATCGCGCTTTGGTAAACGCGGACTGATGGAGGGGTTGCGCGAGGTTGCCTAGTTTCTGAAGCAAGCCGCCAAATCAGGCCGAAAGCGGGCTGAGCTGACAAGAGCTGGTCGTAGTTCAAGAAGCGTGGTCGTAGTTCTCACCCCGAAACGAAGGAACAGCAGCGGTTGGAGCTCCGTCGAGATCCATATCCGCGGCTGTGTAATCCGCGGATCGGGCTTGCAACCAAAGAACTTGCTGTCGCAATGGGAGCATGAATTATCTGCCAAATTCCGCGGGCGTACACTGTAGCCCGATTGCTCGAAGAGCCATCCGAAACAGCCTTTTCCCTCTCAGGACTTCGCCCTTGGCGCCGATACAAATCTTTACGGCCGGTCTTGGAAACCGTTGCGCGGGCGTCGGGGTCTATAACGAAGGTTAAGCCTACTGACTGGAAATTCGGGCGTGAGGGATTTCCGACGAGAGATCGAGCGACTGATCCCACGATTACGACGCTATGCCGGTGCCCTGACCCGCGGACGCAATCGTGCGGATGACCTTGTGCAGGATTGTCTCGTGCGCGCTCTCTCAAAACAGCATCTCTTTCAAGAGGGTACAAACCTGCGGGCTTGGCTGTTCACGCTGTTGCACAATCAACATGTAAACGAGGTCAGACGCGCGACCCCACTAGGCAACCCCACGCCCATCGATGAGCTTGCTCCCGTACCCGTCGAAGGCAGCGCAGTCTCCTCATTGGAACTTAAGGATTTGGAGCGCGCGATCGCGAAGCTGCCGATCGAGCAACGCCAGGTCATTCTCCTGGTTGGTCTCGAAGGCATGCCCTATGACGAGGTCGCAAGCATCTTGAACGTACCGGTCGGCACAGTGCGCTCACGGCTCTCACGCGGACGCGATCTGCTCCGCTATCGCATGGGAATGCAGGAGCAAAGGTCACCTCAGCACGTAGCGGAAAAACACATTGGAAGGTTCGTCGCCTGAACCGCGTAATGGCCATGAGGCGACTGTGGTGAACAACAGATAGTGAGTTGGTGGTTAATGCGCATCGCACAGATCGCGCCACTGGCCGAGGCCGTCCCGCCCAAGCTGTACGGTGGTACTGAACGTGTAGTCTTTTGGTTGACGGAAGAGTTGGTGCGATTGGGGCACGACGTCACCCTGTTTGCATCCGGGGATTCGGAGACGAGCGCCGAGCTTGAACCCTGCTGGCCTGAGGCCCTCCGGCTCAATCAGGGCCACCTCGACCCGATGCTTGCCTATGCCGTGATGTTGCAACGTCTCGCCGAGCGGGCGGGGGAATTCGACATTATCCATGCCCATGTCGATTGGCTTCACATTCCCCTATTGCGGGGACGCGGTGCACCATTCGTAACCACATTGCACGGACGCTTGGATCTGCCGAACCTGCCTGAATGTGTTGCGCGGTGCTTTGCCGACGCATCGATGATCTCGGTCTCCGATGCGCAGCGCACTCCATTGCCACACGCCCACTGGGTCGCGACGATCCAGCACGGCATTCCGTTAGATCAGTTCGCCCCTAATTTTGCACCCCACAGATATCTCGCCTTTCTCGGTCGCATCGCGCCAGAGAAAGGCCCGGAAAGCGCGATAAGGCTCGCCCAGGCCGCCGGCTTGCCGCTGAAGATTGCAGCCAAGGTGGACAAGTCTGACCGAGAGTACTTCGACAACCGGGTAAAGCCGCTCATTGACGGGGACAAAATCCAATTCATCGGGGAAATCGATGAGCGAAGGAAGCAAGCTTTCTTGGGCAACGCCGCCGCGCTCCTGTTCCCCGTCTGCTGGCCCGAACCGTTTGGGCTCGTCCTGATCGAGGCGATGGCGTGTGGGACTCCAGTCATCGCTTTTCGTGCCGGATCGGTACCCGAGATCGTTGAGAACGGGATCACCGGCTTTGTTGTCGATCCTGACAAGGCATCAACTGCCATCGATCGCGTTGCAAGCCTCGATCGACGAAAGGTGCGGGAGCGGTTTGAGCAGCGCTTCACGGGACGGCGGATGGCCGAGGACTACCTCCGCTCCTATGAACAGGTACTTGCCATGAGCCCGGCGGGTTTCACGAGCTCGGCGGTTTCCGAGCCCAGGTACCCGAGCCGCTGATAAGAAGAAAAGCCGATGGACATTTGATCGAGGAGAAGTTCTTCTGCCGGCGCGACTGCTCGCTCGCCATGACTAAAGCGTCGGACCGGGCGCTGCTGGCCGGCCAATGCGGAGAATTAAAGAAAGAGTGGGCCGAAGCCTTTGAGCGGGATTTCGGCGGGTGGATTGGATTGCCGTCGATCTCGCATTGCGAAACCAACTACAAAAAAATTCGATCATGAGCCTGGCCGGAACCCTCCATCGGGTCTCGTTGAGGAACGCGTCCGAGTAGGGAGCACACCCATGAAGCTCATACTCGGCAATGACGGCGGCACTCCTGCTGATGGCGCAAACCGCAACGGCAGACGCTAAGCGCTGCATCAAAGGCGCGCTGGTCGGCGGCGTATGGGCCACATCGTTGGTCATGCCACGATGGGTGCGGTCGCCGGATGCGTTGTTGGGCAGCACAACGCGAAGAAGAAGCAGATGCAGCAGCAGAACGGTTCAAGCGACTAATCTCTCTATCGCGGGACAAGACACGCCGGGCCTAGTGCCCGGCTTTTCCCTTGCTCACCGCTGAACTGCCGGCCGCCGTTTAACACGGTCAGTGATTCGCCTACGGTGCATCTAGCGGCGCCGTCTGCCTTTCTTCAATCTCGTCGAGGACGACGTCCGGCGCCACATCTTGTTTGAGCTCGTCGAGTTCGGGATCGACCTCGGTCTTGATTTCCATGCGAGCGGCTATGGCGGAGACCAGCGCGACGAGCTTGGTAACCTCGTGCTCAGCAAGGAGACTGATCTGCAGGTCGAGTTCTGCGCGTTTGGCGTCCGCAGCAGCCATCCGGTTCTGGCTGATCAGGACGAAGGTGGAGAGGAATATGGCCTCGACGGAGGCGGCCATCGCCAAAATAACGAACGACGGATCAAACGAGCCGACGCCCGGCACGACGTCCAGATTGATGGTGATCCATAATCCGAACACCACCAAGTGCAGGTAGACGAACCCCATGCTCCCGGTGAAGCGCGTTATTCGGCTAGCGAGCTGCTCTTCGAAACTCGCTTGTGCCTCCTCACGCGCGCGCCGCTCCTGAAGCGCGTGAATATTCTTTTCGAGAACCGTGCCCAGGCCGGGCGGCTTGGGCGAAGGCCGTGTCGGTTGTGGGATCTGACGCATCTTTGCTCGCTGCATGAATGATCTTCTCGGCAGCTCTGCGGATCGAAGTCACAGCATCTCGCCGCGGCTGTTCGAATCAGAGAACGCAGCGCTCTGGCTCAGCTCCGCAAAGTTTTCGTTCGGAACGCTCATGAGGAGCTTTGAATTGGATCACCTGGGGCCATTGCCCTTTCCCGCTCACGTCGCGAGTACAGTTCTACGTACGCCAATGGATAGGCTGGAACGGTGCAGCACTTCGGAGGGTTTGGACTACATCCAACAGCAAAGCAGGATCGCTCATGGCAGCCAATCGAAAGGGATCAGCCGGCCCCAACCCCAAGCAGGAGGAAGAGGGCACCCAGAACGCATTATCGGCAATCGAACTCCTGAAAGAGGATCACCGGGAGGTGGAGGCCTACTTTGAGGAGTACGAAACCCTCGAAGACGACGCTGAGAAGGAAGAGGTCGCGTTGGAAATTTGCCTCGCGCTGCAGGTGCACGCGCAAATCGAGGAAGAGATCTTTTACCCAGAGGCACGCAAAGGGATCGACAAGCCCGAGCTTATCGACGAGGCCATTGTCGAACACGCCGCCGCCAAGCAACTGATCTCCGAAATCGAGGCGATGGAGGTCGGGGACAGCATGCGGGATGCAAAGGTAAAGGTCCTCGGCGAGCAAATAACGCATCACGTCGAAGAGGAAGAGAGCGAGCTCTTCCCCGCGGTTGAAGCGGCCGATCTGGACCTGAATGCGCTGGGACAGCGGATGTCTGCTCGCAAAGCAGAGCTGCTGAAGCAGTTAGCTGAGCAAGGCGAGATAGGCTGAGGTCCGAACGGGATCGCCGCTCAGATCGGTCCGCGCCGCCGCCGATAAGCACTCGGCGGCAAGAGGGAGCGTCAACAATTGGGAGCCGGGTTGAGCAGCGCGGCCCGTAGGATGACGGGAGAGCTGCTTGCCCGGTTCCCTCCGGCCGGACGCCCGGGGGGCTTATTTACACTTATGGGCGTCCTGCGCTCAACCGATCCGCTTCGAGTTCCAGGTCTTCGGCCATGCGTACCCTGGCTTCCCAAATCGCGGCGCTGCCGGCACGCTCCGCGAACTGACGATACCCACGAGGCCAGCTCGCGCAGCTCCTCAGGTGCTCGATGCTGACGTCTGTCAAAGCCGTCCATTCATTGACCTTCAACTCCCCTGAGGAGATTGACAGAATTCGATGAAACTGTGCCCCAACATATGTTGGAACCGTCGGGGCATTTATTTCAGCCCTCGGAAATCGCAAACATTAGCCAAATGTTAGCTGTTCACGAGTGCGCTCCGGTGATGAATGGCTGCAAAGATCGGGAAACGTCGCCTAACAAAGAAGAAGCGAATTGCTCCCATCGAGGCGGCACTCGACCCGGAGCTGGCGGCGAAGCATGCCCAACTCAGGCATGTTGATGACACGGGACCCGGTATCACGCGGCACAAGGCCCGCAATGGCTTCGATTATCGGCTACCGGACGGCGCGCTTCTGCGCGATCTCGACACATTGAAGCGCATCCGATCGCTCGCGATCCCACCGGCGTGGACCGGAGTTTGGATCTCTCCCGATCCGAACGGTCATTTGCAAGCCACGGGTCGAGATGTTCGCGGGCGAAAGCAGTATAGATATCACCCGCGCTGGCGGGAGGTCCGGGACGAAGCCAAATACAGCAAGCTCCTGATCTTTAGCCGCGCATTACCGAAGCTTCGGGCTCAAGTCGAAGAAGACCTGAAGCGTCCGGGCCTACCGCGCGAACGTGTCCTCGCTGCCATCGTGCGGCTGATGGATATGACGCTCTTTCGGATCGGAAACAACGAGTACGCCAAGGAGAACAAGAGCTTTGGCTTGACGACGCTGCGGAACCGCCATGTCGCGATCGAGGGCAGCCGAATACACATCAGCTTTCGCGGAAAACACGGCAAGCACCACGAGACGGACATCAATGACCGGCGTCTCGCGCGCATTATCAAGAATTGCCGAGATCTGCCCGCATATGAGCTGTTCCAGTACCTCGATGAGAATGGCGATCGGCACACCGTCGGCTCGGCCGAGGTGAATGACTATTTGCGCGAGATCACCGGCGAGGAGATCACGGCCAAGGACTTTCGGACCTGGGCCGGGACAAAACTCGCGGCCGAAGCATTGCGGGAGTTCGAGCTTTTCGACACGGAGGCGGAGCGAAAAAAAGCCGTCCTGCGCGCTGTCGAGAAGGTGGCGAAGCACCTCGGTAACACTCCGGCGATTTGCCGGAGCTGCTATATCCATCCCGCGGTGCTCGACGGCTACCTAGACGGTTCCCTGTTGAAGAGCTTGGCGGAGGAGACCCGCAACTACCTTGCCGAGAACATCGAAGGAATCAGCGCCGAAGAAGCTGCGGTGACTGCCTTTTTGCGTGTGCGGCTTGGCGAAATGATGGAGCAAAGCGCATCCAGCCGAGAAGCGGCGTGAGGTCTCGTCGTGAGTGAGCGGCGCGCTACCCTGGTTCACAACGAGAAGGCCGGCGACAAGCGTCACGATCGCGCGGCTCTCGTTCAGTTGCTGGAACGCGGTGGTTACACCGTGAGCTATTTCGCGGCAAAGGAATGCGATTTGGCCGAGGCGCTGGGCCAACCAGCGGAAGTTATCGTGTCGGCCGGCGGCGACGGCATGGTTGCCCGGGTCGTGGCGCACGCGCGCTCCGATGGGCCCCCGATCGCAATCTTGCCGCTCGGCACTGCCAACAACATCGCCCACTCGCTCGAGATTGACGGTTCCCTCGATGATCTTGTTGCCAGTTGGCATGGTGCCCGGGCTCGACCTTATTACCCGCTTAGCGCCAGCGGTCCCTGGGGGGTTCGGCGGCTGATCGAGGGGATTGGCTTTGGCGCTTTTGAACAGGCCATATCGGAATTGCCGCGCAGACTGCGCGTGAAGCGCGCCCGCGAGCTGATTGGCAAGATCGTCATAGACGCACCACCGGAGAACCTGGAAATTAGCATTGATGGCGAGTGGATCGCGGGCCGGTTTGCGGTCGTCGAGATCACCGCAATCCCACTAGTCGGTCCGCGGCTCCCCCTCGCGCCGGAGGCAGACCCCTCGGATCGAAGCCTTGATGTTTGCTATGTTGGTGATACCGCGGCCGAGCGGCAGGGCTTTGCCCGCTGGCTCGAAGAGCCTGACAGCGCCCAAGCGGTTCCCGCCTCGCTGCGGCACGCACAGCGCGTGATGGTCGCCGGTCAGTTCCGGCGCATTCGCCTCGACAGCAAAATATGGGAAGGCGAGCCCGATCCGCGCACCGCCAATTCGTGGCCGGTCACTGGCGTTACAACCGAGCCCCAGCCACTGCACTTCCTGGTTTCCGGCTAAGACCAGTCGAGGTTGGCGCGGCCAATGTCTCAATTCCACCCCACTGCCATTTCTCGGCCCGGTTTCGGAGACCGGTTAGGGGCAACACCGGAAGCAGCGATGCTCTGATGAGCTTCCGCTGAGCGCCGGAAGCGGCCGTTTGTCGGTCGCCCTGTGCCCATCTGTTCATCTGTTACCGGAGTCACTCGCTCGATGGTCGGACCGCCCATCCGGGCAAGCGGTCAAACAGGCTTACAGGCAAAGACGCCCGCGAGCGGCGCAAGCAAATGGTGAGTTTACGGCGGCGAGGTTTCACTCTTGCCGAGATCGGCGACAGCTTCGGTGTAAGCGGATCGCGCGTCTCACAGATTCTGAGTCAGCGTTAACGGTGCGGCACGCAGAGATTACCAATCTCCGAGCGTCTACGCCTGTCCTTGGGTAGAACTACCCCCACGGTCGCGGCCCAAGCCGCTTCTTGGAATCGGCGCACACGTTCAAGGTCCTTTTGATGCGAGCCGTCCCGGTCGGTCTTGGTCTTTGAGTCCACTCCCGCCGGTCGAACCGCACGGATCGCATCGGCGACATTATCCGGCCCAAGTCCTCCAGCCAGGATCACAGGTGTTCTCACGGCCTCTACAATGCGGCGGCTTATAGCCCAATCATGAGTGATGCCTAGCGCACCGATCTGGCGATCGGATTCTCGATGACTATCCGGAAGCAAGAAGTCGGCGATCCCCTCATAACTGCGAGCGATCTCGATGCTCGCCTCGCTCACCACCGGGATGCTTCTCATCAGGAGCATGTCGGGCAGATTGCGCTTGAGGGTAGCGACATCGTGGGGGCCAAGCAGTTCCGGCGCTGCGCCTAAATGAAGGATGGCCGGTTGCAGCTTCCGCGCCCATTCCTCGATCAGCGAAATGTCGGCAGTCAGGAACAGCGCCGAAATCTTCGAAGGTGCCCGAACAGCGGCAGCAATCTCTGCCGCCGTTTGGAGCGGTAGCTCGCGTGGAAACTCCTCCTTCCCGACCAGGATGCCAATGTGGTCGATACCGATCTGGCTGATCGACCGAGCTTCTTCCGGCCTAGAGACCTCGTAGATTTGGGTGAGCATCGTTTTTTGCTCGACAGTTCTCGATGCTGCCCACCGATGCCCTTGTATTTCAGAAGGGAGGCGGCCCAACAATCTCCCAACCATGCCGCTTGGATGCCTCGGCAATGTGCGGATCATCCACAGAGAAGGGACGGCCCATTTCAACCGCTTCCTCGAAAAACTTGCCCGCACGACCCGGCGCATAGAGGAATAGAACACGCCCAGGTTCGGCACCCGTATTCTTCCATGCATGCGCGAGTCCTCGCGGCATGAACGCGCAAGTGCCAGGACCACCAACGGTAATCTCGTCGCCTATCTTGAATGTGATTTCGCCACTCAGAACGTAAGCGATCTCGTCACTATCTGCATGGGTGTGCAGCGGCGTCTCGGTGTTTGCTGGTGCAACTTCCTCGAACAGCATCAGGCCGTCAGCGGTCTGCCCGTTCAGCATCTTAAGG
>Ga0075425_100009008_pt1 | contig 10608 bp, 10 predicted proteins | sample SoiMethybrSBSTD4_FD_75300 | JGI IMG/M metagenome (GOLD analysis project Ga0075425, IMG submission 75300) | Bulk soil microbial communities from a Populus tree surrounding site in Tennessee, USA - Soil MetaG P. TD hybrid SBSTD4 | ecosystem: Environmental > Terrestrial > Soil > Tree plantation...
GGCCACATTCAGGCGGAGCAGGCGCAAGGAGCAGCGGAGCGGCTCGGGACGCTGCTGGGATGAGTTGCCTATCAGTTGCCTATCAGGGAGACGGGGAGAGACGAGGTCAGGCGATGCCAGAGCGTCCCGCGCGGGCCGAAAACCTTAGAGAAACTCGGAGAGACGGTGGCAGCCGGTGCCAGCCGCCGGATCCGAGATCAAGTCCCCGCTTCCGCACCATACCTAAAAGTCTAAACCCAAACACCTAGGCGCGGCGCCGACGGCCGTACCGACAGGGTCCAATCTCGGGCAGGCTGCGCACATGGCGTGGCGATTTACCGCCTTCATTCCTCGCATTGCCCGCATGGGAGTCGAAAGATGCTTGCTTAGAGTTTGCGACGCGGCGGATCGACCACCCGGATCCTTCGAGCCCTCGAGCGTCCCGACGACGTCCAGCCGTGTATTCCCATGGTTTTCAGACAGGCCTCAGCCAATCCATCGTGGAGCGTGAATTGCTGCTGCGCGCGAGCATCGGGAGGTGCAGCATGCTGCTGAAGATATCGATCACGTTGTTCGCTGCTGTGCTGGCCGCAAGACCCGCCTACGCGGAGACGATCACCTATGACACAAGCGGCGTGTCTGAGCCCGCATCACTGACGCTGCTCGGCGTTGGCGCGATGCTCACCGCCATGCACGCTCGGCGAACGGCCAATACCAAGCGGAAGAACGACTGTAGGCCCGAACAGCAATCGACCCGCAAACCACACGACCCAGCCGGCATGCTGTCCGAGAGACCGCGGTGAGCTGATTTGGTCGCGACTGCGTGCGCGGTCCCGTGGATCGGAAATTCAAGCGTTCGAGCGCGCTGACTTCCAAACCAGCTGAAAGAGCAGCGCGATGCCAATGATCAGAGGAACTACCAGTTGGACGTACCCGGACGTCGGGATCAACGCGACCGCTGCGGCCACTGCCGCCCCGACGGGCAGTAACCAGAACCGCGCCCATCGAAACACCGGTGTCGCGAGCAACCAAAAAACCAGTACGGTGATCCCGGCGCGCAACGACAGATTTTCGGCGGGGAGCCAAAGGCTGACGAACGCAGTCGCCAGACACGCACTGACAATCGTCAGCCCCTTCTCGAATCGGGAACTCATGGTGGCCCTCGGCTAGATTCCGTCCTTCGCGCCAGCCCTTCCCGTAGCCGCACGCTGACAGCTATTCATACTCCCCCGAGATGCCGTCATAGAACACTGGCAACCAACACCGCCGAGGCATCGGAGCCGTCGAGAACGTACGTGGATAGTGTGTCTCGTGCTTGTTCGAAACTCTTCAGATGCGTGCGGCGGCAGTCGGAGTGTGCCGCGGTAAGACGAGCCGAAACATCGTCTCGTCGTTCGAAGAGTTGACCTCCAGGCCGCCGCCATGCGCGCGCGCGATCGCCTTTGCGATGAAGAGCCCGAGACCCAGGCCGCCGCCGCGGCTTGCATCGTGGCGGCCCGAGCGGAACGGCTCGAAAATACGCGGAAGGATGTCGCTCGGAATCGTGCCGCGGTTGCGCACCTCGACCGCGACGCGCTCGTCGTTCCCGGTCAGCTGGACACGCACTGGAGAGCCAGGCGTGCCGTGCTGTACGGCGTTGGAGGCCAGGTTCGAAATCGCCTGAAGGATGCGATGCTCGTCCCACGCGCCGCCGCCGTCGTTCTCGCAATCGAGGGTGATCTGGCGGTCGCGCGCGATCGCTTCGAGTTCGTCGATGATTTGTCGGCACACAGCGCGCAAGTCGGTCGGCGTTGGGATCGATCGGAATGCCAGCTCCCTCGCGTTCACGCGCGAGATCGAGCAGGTCCGCGACGATGTGCTGAATACGATGCACGCCGCGTTCGACGATCTGCGCGTGCTTCTTCGTGGGGCCGTCGGGTCCGGCTGCGTCCTGCAGCCGGCGCGCCGCGAACAGAATCGTACCGAGCGGATCGCGGATGTCGTGGCTGACGATCGTGAGAATCCACTTCTCGAAGTCGCGGGCGAGCGCGAGTTGTTCTTGACTGTGCCGTTGGTGACTCTCCTGGGCTCTGCGCCGCTCGTCGACATCGATGCAGCTGCCGATGAAACCCGCGAAGGCTCCGCCATCGTCGGTGAATGGAACACCGCGATCGAAGATCCAGCGGTAGGCCCCGTCGTGGCGCCGCAGGCGGTACTCCATTTCGAACGCTTCACGGCGCCGGAAGTGATCGAGGTAATACGCCACGCAGCGATCGAGATCGTCCGGGTGCACGCCCTCGGCCCAGCCTTCACCCATCTCCTGCTCGAGCGTGCGGCCGGTGAACGCGAGCCAGGTTTGGTTGAAATAGTCGCAGTTCGCGTCCAGGCCGGAGCGCCAGATCATGACCGGCGAATGCTGCACGAGCAGGCGCAGGCGGTACTCAGTAGCCGTCGGAGCTCCGCGCATGGACTCGACTATGCCGCAAGCGTCTCCCTGCCGAAAACCGATTCGTCTTCCGGTGACCAGCGCAATCAGCGATGCCGCCCGCGCCCTCTCCGACCTGGTTGTCGCCGATGCAGGTCCGCGACGTGCTCACGCATACGCGCGATCATGTCGCGGACGTCAGGGGCGCACGCGCCGTCGGCGGCGAGGCGTTCCTCGAGCGCGGCAATCTGGTCGACGAGATGGGCTAACGTGCCCCCTGCGTCGGCCTGGGGCCGTTCGGGTTCGTTGTCGTCCGCGGGACCCGCGCCGGCTTTCGACGGGTGTGCACTGAGCGCATCACGACGATGTGCGAGAAAGCGATCGCGCTTCGCCTCGGTCCATGCGCCCGGCAGCCGCGTCCGCAAATCCCTGCGCTCGTTCGTCCTTGAATCGGCCACGGTACCGGCTCGTGCATGACCGGTCACGCACACTCCATGCCCGAACGTTGGTCCTCAGCCGATGTCGGGTCGCGATCTTCTGCGTGCGCGCTCAAGCATCGGGTTGTCGCGAATTGCACGTCGCCGCGTCTACTTGACGCTCGACAGCTCATCTGTCGAACGACTCATTCGCCTTCGTCGCAGCGCCACGGCGAGCGCAGGTTTTTCCGTTTTTCGGCATCCGCGGTGAGGTGGTTCTCGAGGAGGCGGGCCGAGCGCGACAGTATGCGCGCCGCGCATGGCCAATCGTCGAAGCGCGTTGTACATTCGATCCATTCGCCGCGATCTTTCCGTTCTCATCGTCGCCCTGCTCTGCGGTGCCTGCGGCTCGACGCCGAGTTCCCCGTCTGCGTCGCCGCCGGCCGCCGTGCCGCCGGCGGTTCAGCGGATCGTGGTCCTGGGCGACAGCCTCGCGGTCTCGCCATCGCCGAACGAAGGTTTTCCGGCGCGGCTGCAGTCGCGCATTTCGGCCGCGGCACTGCGGTGGACAGTGACGAATGCGGGCGTAAGCGGCGACACCACTGCCGACGGCCTGCAGCGTGCGGACGCGCTGCTGGCGGCAGATGTCGGCATCCTGGTCCTCGAGCTTGGCGCGAACGATGGATTGCGCGGGTTGCCGACGACAACGGTGGATGACAACCTGGCGTCGGTCGTCACGCTCGCGCAGCGCCGCAACATCCGCGTGCTGCTGTGCGGGATGGAGACACCGCCTACCCACGGCCTGGACTACTCGATCGCCTTCCACTTCGTGTTCCCGTCGATCGCGCAGCGATTCTCGCTGCCGCTCGTGCCATTCCTGCTGAACGGCGTCGCGCTCGATCCGGAACTGAATGGCGCCGACGGCGTGCACCCGAATGCGACGGGCGCCGAGCGTGTCGCCGAGACGGTGTGGACGTATTTACGACCGATGCTGTAGCGGGAAAAATAGGGGACGCGACCTCGCTTGACAGATCGAAATCGCTGCCTACATTGTCCGTCGCTGCGCGCGCCAGACGCGGGCAAGCCGACTCCGGTGGTCCGGGGCTCGCAAGGTGAATCGGTCAGTCAGTGACGCATCACGCGTTCTTCGCAAGAAGACGCACGAAGCTTCACGAACGCGATTCCGCCAAGCGGTCACGACAAGAGCACGCGAAAGCGAGTTCGATCACTGAAGGCGGCAAGTCCACGTCTGGGGCGCGTCGGCGTTTGTACCCTCTCCACTCCGCGCTTCGTCTGCCGCATTCCGCATTGCTAGTAGCGCCGTTTCTGTTGCCGCAGAATGTCGAACTTCGCGGTGTCGGCAATCGCCATCACCGACATCACGCCCGCTTGCACCGGGTCGGACACCACCAGATCGGCGGCGTCCGGCACACTGCCGGCCATGTTGAGCGAGATCACGATCAAACCCTGACGGCGGACGGCCTCGACCGCTTCGGTGATTTCTCCACCCATCAGCGCGCCGGCGAGCACCAGCAGACGCACCCGCGGCAGCCGAACGACTGCGCGGACCGCCGCCGCGAGCACTTTTTCGCCGACCAGCGGAATCGTGTCCACCGAGATCCGCTCGCCGCGAATATTGTGGCGATCGGCTTCGGTGATCGCGCCAAGCGCGACCTGGCCGACCTGCGCACCGCCGCCCATGATGATGATCCGCTTGCCGTAGATCGTCGACATCGACGGCGCGGTGATCGCGGAACGGACGCCGGCCACCGCCTGTAGCCGCTCGAGAATCGGTTCGACGGCACCCGGCAGCTCGCACTCGAAGAAGATTTCGGTTTCCTGCTGCAAGTGCAGGAGATCGACGTAGCGGATGTCGCCCGCTCCGGCGGCAACGGCCTCGGTCACCTTGAACAGCATCCCGGGCCGGTCTTCCACCGTGACGAGCAGCGCGTGCGTAGCCATGCGGTCGATAGTCTATCGAGCCGGCGCCGATCGCACATCGCGGAAAAACGCCCGCACGTCGTCGACAAAGAGCGCCGGCTGCTCGAAGGCCGCGAAATGGCCGCCGCGCGGCATCTCGGTCCAGCGCGTGATGTTATAGCGCGCCGCCATCCACTTGCGCGGCGACCAGATCGGCTCCTGCGGGAAATCGGCGCACGCGGTCGGCACCTCGATGCGGCGCGCGCCGAGCGCCGCGCCGGCATGCGCGTTCTCGTAATAGATGCGCGCGGACGAAGTGGCCGTTTGCGTGAACCAGTAGAGGCTGATGTTCGTCAGCAGTTCGTCCTTCGTGAAGATCTTTTCCGGATCGCCCGCGCAGTCGCACCACGAGCGGAACTTCTCGACGATCCACGCCGCGAGGCCGACCGGTGAATCGTTCAGCGCGTAGCCGAGCGTCTGCGGCTTCGTCCCCTGGATGCGCTGGTAGCCGGTCTCGTCGTTCTGCCAGGCCTCGACGCGCTTGAGCCGTTCGCTCTCCGCGGCCGTGAGACCGTCGTTCGGATTCCCGCCCGGCGGCGGCCCGCTGCGGCACATGTTCAAGTGCAGTCCGGCGACGTGCGGCGCGGCGTCGAGCGCGATCCGCGTGCTGATGATCGATCCCCAGTCACCGCCCTGCACGCCGTAGCGGACGTAGCCCAGCCTCGCCATCAGCGCCGCCTCGATCGCGGCCATCCGCGTCGGATCGAACCCCGCCTCGCGCGGCTTGTCCGAAAACCCGAAACCCGGCAGCGAGGGCGCCACGATGTCGAAGGCATCCTCGGCGCGCCCGCCGTGGCGAACCGGGTCGGTCAACGGTTCGATCACTTTCGAGAACTCGACGATCGATCCGGGCCACCCGTGCGTGACGAGGAGCGGCATCGCGTTGCGCTCCTTCGAACGACGATGGATGAAGTGCAGCTTCACGCCGTCGATCGTCGTCGTGAACTGCTCGAAGCGATTCAGCGCGCGTTCCTGCGCGCGCCAGTCGAAGCCGTCGCGCCAGTAGCGGACCAGCGACTCGAGGTAGGCGCGGCTGGTGCCGTAGGTCCACTCGGTGCCGGGAATCTCGTCGGGGAACCGGGCGCGCGCCAGCCTGGCTTTGAGGTCGGCGAGGTCGGCATTCTCAACGCGAATGGTGAACGGGACGATGCTGGCGTCGTCGGCTGCGCGCGGGTGGACGGCGGCGGCCGTCAGCAGGAAAATCGCAATAACGGTCCGGATCGGGCGCATACTACCCCCGCTGCTGGAGGTGAATCCGTGAAGCATACCGCGAAGCGTCTGTGCTGGATGGCCTGCCTGTCGGTCTCCGTCTTCGTCGCCACGCTCGCCGGCGACGGGGCGAAGGCGACACGTATCAACCGGGCGATCGATCTGCTTGCGCAGGGACAACCGATCTACTACACGGGATCGCACGAAGGGACCGAGGGCAATTTCGAACAGGGTGTGAAAGACGCCCAGACCTACGCCGACTACATCAGCTACGACATGGAGCATGCGCCGTTCGACGTGAAGGGCCTCTCCGACTACATGAAGGGCCTAGCGAAAGGCGGCCCGACCAAGAGCGGCCACAAGACACCGGCCGTGATCGTGAACGTGCCGGTCAACGGCACCGACGAAACGACCGTGCGCGCCAACGCGTGGATGTTCGACCAGGTGCTCGCGACCGGCGTGCACGGCGTCCTGTTGTGCCACGCCGACACGCCCGGGGCCGTTCGCGCTTTCATCGAAGCCGTACGCTTCCCCGCCTATGGCGGACGCCGCGGCGTTCACGGCAATTCGACGGCGGCGCGAATCTGGGGCATCACCGCCGACGAATATGGCGAGAAGGCCGACGTGTGGCCGCTCAATCCGAAAGGCGAACTGCTGCTCGGGCTCAAGCTGGAAGACAAGTACGCGCTCGAGAATGCCGAGGCGAACGCGAAGATTCCCGGCGTCGCCTTTGCGGAATGGGGTCCCGGCGACATGGCGTTCTCGCTCGGCGTCAAGAACCCGCCCGGCGGCGCGCTCGCTCCGCAGATGCAGGCCGCGCGTTCGAAGGTGCTGGCGGCGACGAAGGCCGCAAAGATCTTCTTCCTGAACACGATGAACGCTGACAACGTCGTCGACATGATCAAGGAAGGCGTGATGATCGGGCCGGCCAGCGAACGCGCCGCGGAGATCGGGAGGAAGTACACGAAGCGCGAGTTGCCTTGGTAGTTCGCGGGGAAGAGCCGGTTCGGCGTTCGGTGTTCGGCGTTCTGGGTTCTGGGTTCTGGGTTCTGGGTTCTGGCCAAACGCCGAACCCCTCACCGCTCAGCCGTATCGTGTCGGATTCTGCTCAGCTTGACCGATCGGCGACTGAGCCGTAGGGTTCCTGCACAACGCTTGGGTTGTTGCCAGGGTGCCTCATGTCCATCAGGTTCGCGCGTCGATCGGTTGTCTTCCTTGCTCTGCTGATTCTCACGGCACAGCATCCCGTCCTCACACAAACAATCCCGTCTGCGCCGTACATCGTGACGGATCTCGGCGCGCTCGGCGGTATGCAGAGCCAGGCGTTCGGCATCAACGCCGTGGCGCAGGTTGCCGGTTCAGCACAACGGGCGGACGGAGCTGTGCACGCCTTCCTCTTCCGTAGCGGCGCGCCGCAGGATCTCGGAACGCTTGGCGGGTCGACGAGTGTCGCCGCCGCGATCAACCGCGCCGGGGTGGTGGTCGGCCGTTCGCTATCGCCGGCCGGCAACACGAAAGCGTTCGTCTACGCCGACGGCGCAATGCGCAGCCTCGGCACGCTCGGCGGCAGCAACAGCGCCGCTTATGCAATCAACGACGCCGGCGACATCGTCGGCAGCGCCTCGACAACGAACAATGTGGCGACGCGCGCGTTTCGATACCGCAACGGTGTGATGACCGACATCGGCGCGACGTTCGGTGGGACCAACAGCGTCGCGACCGCGATCAATCAGTACGGCGGCATTGCCGGCTACGCCTCGATATCGGGCAACGGCTCGACGCGCGCGTTCCTGCTCGACGGCGGCGTGATGACCAACCTCGGGACGCTCGGCGGCGCGAGTGAAGCGACGGCGATCAACGACGCCGACGAAGTCGTCGGCCGCTCGGTGCTGACCTCCGGCGCCCGGCACGCGTTCTACTACAGCGGCGGCGCGCTCACCGACATCGGGACGCTCGGCGGCGCCAACAGCGAGGCGACCGGGATCAACATCTGGTCGCAGATCGTCGGCTTCTCCGACGTCACGAGCGGCGGCACCCACGCTTTCATTTATCAGGCGGGGACACTGCACGACCTCAACATGCTGCTGCCGACAGGGTCCGGATGGGTGCTCGAAGCAGCAACGGCGATCAACGACGCCGGCGAGATCGCGGGCTACGGCACGCACAACGGCGTGCGGCACGCGTTCCGTCTGGCAGCGCCGGCGGCGCTCATGCTGTCGCCGTTCGGCGTCTTATCGCTGTCGGACAGCAATATCCCGCGCAACGGCGTTCAGGTCGGCCGCAACGTCACCTTCGTGACGTCGATCAGTGCAGGGGAAGGAACCGCGCGGAACATCACGTTCACCGCAGCGGTGTCCGGACCGGTGGAAATCGCCAGCGTGGGGACCTACCAGGGGGTCGCGGCGTGCACGACGGCCGGGACCACCGTCACGTGTTCGGTTCCTGCGCTCGGGCCGACCACGGTCTTCGACGAAGAAGTCTTCGTCACAGTGCGCGTCATCGGTCCCGGGACGTTCGGCTACACCGCGAGTGCGGTGGCGGACAACGCACCGCCACCCGCGCCGGTCACCGAAAGCAACATCGGGATCGCGCTCTCCAATCTGACGCTCTCGGCCGCGACGATCGCCGGCGGCAAGGCGGTGAGCACTCGGGTCGACCTGACGTCGCTGGCACCGCCGGGCGGCGCGGTAGTACACGTGGCGAGCAGCAATCCGACGGTCGCGCCGGTGCCGAGCCAGGTCGTCGTCCAACAGCCGATCGCCTTCCGAACGTTCAACATCATTCCGGCCGTCGTCTCGGCTCCCACTGCCGTGACGATCAGCGCCACCTACGGCCTCGTCACGATCTCGAAGACGCTCACCGTCGTGCCGCCGGCGCTCAACACGGTGTCGCTGTCGCGCAGCACAATCATCGGCAGCTGCCAGTCCGCGGTCGCGAAGGTCACGCTTACCGGCAGCGCGCCTTCCTCCGGCGCGACGGTCTCGCTGAGCGCGACGACCGCGGGCGCGAGTCTGCCGACCTCGATTGTCGTGCCCGCTGGTGCGACGTCGGCAAGCCTCACCGTCACCACCAAGGCCGTGGAGACGCTCAACAAGGGCACCTTCACCGCGGCCTACGGCGGCGTCAGCAAGTCGTTGAGTCTCGCCGTGCGGCCAATTTACGTCAGGGCGGTGACCTTGACGCCGGCGGCAGTGTCCGGCGGCACGACGGTCGGCGGCACCGTGACCAGCGAATGCGCGGCTCCGGCCGGAGGATTGACGGTCGCGCTTGCGAGCCGGAACCCGACCGTAGCGGCGCCGACGGTGACATCGATCCGGTTACCGCAGGGCGCGGTGTCGGGCGCCTTCAGCGTGCGCACCAGCCGCGTTGCGGCGACGACCGCAGTGTCAATCACGGCGACGGCCCACGCGACGACGAAAAGCGCGACGCTCACAGTGCAGCCCTAGGACGACGCGTTCGGCGTTCGGCGTTCGGCGTTCCAGGTTCTCGGTTCTCGGTTCTCGGTTCTGGGTTCTGGGTTCGAACCCTGAACCCTGAACGCCTCAGCGCTCGCGCCGCACGTCGCGGACCGCGAACGACAGCGCCATGCTGACGAGGCTGACGACGAGCGCCCCCCAGAAGGCCGGCCAGAAGCCGCGGACGTGAAAGCCGAGGCCGAGCGCCTCGGACAACGAGCTCGTCAGCCACAGCATCAGCCCGTTGATCACCAGCGCAAAGATTCCGAGGGTCAGGATGATCAGCGGGAACGTCAGAATCTTCGCCAGCGGCCGCAGGGTGGCGTTGATGACGCCGAACACGAGCGCGACGCCCAAAAGCGGCAGCGGCCCGCCGGTGTAGGTGACGCCCGGCACGATGGCCGTCGCGACCCAGAGCGCGGCCGCGTTCACCAGCAGGCGGACGATGAACGGCATTCCGGTATTATTCTCACTATCAGGCCTGCATTCTACGGCCGGCCGCCCATTCATGATTCGACCAACCGACGATCTGCGCATCCGGGACGTGCGTCCGCTGATTCCGCCGGCGATCCTGCTGGAGGAGATCCCGATTGGCGAGCGTGCCTCCAATGTCGTCTCCGATGCGCGCGCCGCGATCGCCAACGTGATCGCCGGCGGCGATTCGCGGCTGGTCGTCGTCGCCGGCCCGTGCTCGATCCACGATACGCGGGCGGCCCTGGAATACGCGCAGCGCCTCAAGCTGATCGCTGAGCGGTTGTCCGACGATCTCCTGATCGTGATGCGCACCTACTTCGAGAAGCCACGGACCGTGGTCGGCTGGAAAGGGCTGATCAACGATCCCGACCTCGATGAGAGCTTCCACATCAACAAAGGGCTGCGTCTGGCGCGGCAGCTGCTGCTCGACGTCAACAATCTCGGCCTCCCGACCGGCTCGGAGTTTCTCGACACCCAGATCCCGCAGCACATCGCCGATCTCACGTCGTGGGTCGCGATCGGCGCGCGGACCGCCGAGAGCCAGGTGCATCGCGAGCTCGCCTCGGGGCTGTCGATGCCGGTCGGCTTCAAGAACAGCACCGACGGCAGCACGCAGATCGCCGTGGATGCGGTAATGACGGCGCGCTCGGCGCACTGGTTCCCGTCGGTGACCAAGCAGGGCGTGTCGGCG
>Ga0075425_100009009_pt1 | contig 10607 bp, 11 predicted proteins | sample SoiMethybrSBSTD4_FD_75300 | JGI IMG/M metagenome (GOLD analysis project Ga0075425, IMG submission 75300) | Bulk soil microbial communities from a Populus tree surrounding site in Tennessee, USA - Soil MetaG P. TD hybrid SBSTD4 | ecosystem: Environmental > Terrestrial > Soil > Tree plantation...
GTTCTTCGTGTGCAGCACCTTCGTGATCGCCGCCGTCAACGTCGTCTTGCCATGATCGATGTGCCCAATCGTCCCAATGTTCACGTGCGGCTTCGTCCGCTCGTACTTCGCCTTGGCCATCCCTACCTCCCGTTCATCGCGATCGATACGCTGGTCGCAAAAGCTCTGGAGCCCATGTCCGGGATTGAACCGGAGACCTCGTCCTTACCAAGGACGCGCTCTGCCGACTGAGCTACATGGGCGAGTTGGATCGATTTCATGGGGGACCCCGAAATGGCCCCCCCAAACACCCCAACGCTCGAAAGCGCCCCGGCGCAGCCGCGGCGCTCCTCGACCGCTGACATCGGTTTCTCTGGAGCGGGAAACGGGATTCGAACCCGCGACCCCCAGCTTGGAAGGCTGGCGCTCTACCGCTGAGCTATTCCCGCGAAGTTCAATGAATCGGCTTTGATCAACGGAGCCACGTTGCGCCCCGAACAGGCCACCCACTTTCGGCCCCGGCGTGATCATCGTTGCAGCGGGCTGACTCGGGCCACCCACGCACGGAACCGGCCTCCCAATCAAATCAATGGTGGGGAGGGGAGGATTTGAACCCCCGAAGGCGTTTGCCAGCAGATTTACAGTCTGCCCCCTTTGGCCACTTGGGTACCTCCCCGAATCCACCGGCATGTGTATGAGGACTCCTCGAACTCACGAAAAAAGCTGGCGCTGGCGGGAGGATTTGAACCCCCGACCCACTGCTTACAAGGCAGTTGCTCTGCCCCTGAGCTACGCCAGCACAGACAAAATTTCACTCTAGTCTCGCAACTCTATGATGTCAAGCCGTTTTGGCTCCGGTGGCCCTCTGACGGGCCACCTCGTAACAGAGAACGGCGCCGGCGGCCGAGACGTTCAGTGAGCCGACCTGCCCGGCCATCGGGATGGACAGGAGAACGTCGCACGCCCGGGCGACCAGTGGCCTCAACCCCTCGCCCTCGCCGCCCAGGACGAGGCAGATGGGACCGGACAGGTCGGCGGCCCAGGGCGAGACCCCCCCGCTGAGAACCGCGCCGTGGATCCAGACTCCCGATTTCTTGAGGGTTTCGAGGGCGCCGACCAGGTTGGTCTCACGGGCGACGGCAACGGACTCCACCGCTCCCATGGCGGTCCGGGCAGCGGCCGACGTGACCCCGACCTGGTGATGCTTGGGGACGATGACCCCGTGAACGCCGAACACGTCCGCGGTCCGTAGCAGCGCCCCGAGGTTCCTCGGGTCCTGGACCTGGTCGAGCGCGAGGAAGAACGCCGCCTCCCCCCGCTCCCGCGGGATCCGATCCAGCTCCGAGAGATCGACGTACTCGGTCGACGCCACGCGCGCGACCACACCCTGATGGTGGGGCGACCCGGCGATCGCGGTGAGCTGATCACGCGTCCGGTACGAGACCTTCACCCCGGCCCGCCGCGCGAGCGCGACCACCTCGGCCAGCGGCCCCGTCGCCCCGGCCAGCACGGCGACCTCGTCCGCCCGCCGCGCGCGCTCACGAAGCAGCGCGAGCACGGGGTTGCGACCGTACACGAGGTCGTTCATCGAGCTAGCGGGCCTTCCATCGCCATTCCGTGCCGGTGGCCTTGTCCTCGAGGACGGCGCCCAGCCCCTCGATCTCGGCGCGGATCTCGTCGGCGCGCTTCCAGTTGCGCTGGCGCCGAGCTTCGGCGCGCTCGTCGATCAGCCGCGTGAGCCGCTCCGCGTCGAGCTCCGCCCGCCGCGGCCCGTCGAGCCCCAGCACGCCGGCGAGGTCGCGCAGCTCGCGGGCCCCGCTCACGAGCACGTCGTCGGGGAGCCGCTCGGCGCGCAGCGCGCGGCTCAGATCGAACAGCGCGGCCAGCGCCTCGGGCGTGTTGAAGTCGTCGTCCATCGCCTCGACGAACCGCCGACGGAAGCCGGCGAGCTCCGGCGGCAGCACCGCCGGAGCCGAGGGCGTCGCGAGCTTTGCCGCGTCGTCGATCGGTCGCCACAGACGCTCGAGCGCCCGCGCGCTGTCGACCACGCGATCCTCGGACCAATCGAGCGGGCTCCGATAGTGCGTGCCGAGGAGGAACAGGCGCAGGGCCGCCGGATCGTGGCGCGCCACGAGGTCGCGGATGGTCAGCGTGTTGCCGAGCGACTTCGACATCTTCTCGCGGCCCATGTTCACCATGCCGTTGTGCAGCCAGTAACGCGCGAACGTCTGGCCGGTGACCGCCTCGCTCTGTGCGATCTCGCACTCGTGATGCGGGAAGATGAGGTCCTCGCCGCCGCCGTGGATGTCGAACGATTCGCCGAGATACCGGATCGACATCGCCGAGCACTCGATGTGCCACCCCGGACGGCCGGGCCCCCACGGGCTGTCCCACGCCGGCTCGCCGGGCTTGGCGCCCTTCCACAGGGCGAAGTCCCGGGGATCGCGCTTGCGTTCGTCGACCTCGACGCGCGCGCCGACCATCAGGTCGTCGAGGTTCTTGCCCGACAGCTTGCCGTAGCCGGGGAACCGGCGGACCTCGAAGTACACGTCGCCGTCCACCACGTACGCGTAGCCGCGGGCCACGAGCCGCTCGATCAGCGAGATCATCTCGGGAACGTGCTCGGTCGCCTTCGGCTCGACCTCCGGCGCGAGCACGCCGAGGGCGGCGATGTCCCGGCGGAAGGCTTCGACGTAGCGCTCGGACACCTCGCTCGCCGGCACGCCTTCCTGGTTGGCACGGCGGATGATCTTGTCCTCGATGTCCGTGAAGTTCCGCACGAAGGTCAGCCGGTAACCGCTGAAGCGGAGATAGCGCGCGATGACATCGAAGACGATCATCATCCGTGCGTGCCCCACGTGCGACAGGTCGTATACGGTTACGCCGCACGAGTACATGCGGAGCTCGCCCGGCGTGAGCGGGACGAGCTCCTCCTTCGTGCGCGTCATGGTGTTGTGGATCTTCACGGCGCCTCCACGCTGACCACGGCCATCGCCGCGATGCCCTCGCGGCGCCCCAGGAGGCCGAGCCCCTCTGGGCTCTTGGCCTTCACGCTCACCGCCTCGGCGGCGACCCCGAGGGTGTCGGCGAGCCGCTTTCCCATCTCGCCGAGCCGCGACGACAGCCGCGGGGCCTGGGCGAGCACGGTGGCATCCACGTTCACGAGCCGCGCGCCCCGGGCCCTCACGAGCTCCATCACGTGGCCCAGCAGCACGAGACTTGAGATGCCGCCATACCGCGGATCGGTGTCGGGAAAGTGACGGCCGAGATCGCCGAGGGCGAGCGCGCCGAGCAGCGCCTCTCCGATCGCGTGCGACAGCACGTCGGCGTCGGAGTGGCCGGCCAGGCCGAGGTCGGATTCCAGCGTGACCCCGCCCAGCACGAGCGGTCGACCGGCGACAAGCGGGTGGAGATCGATGCCGAACCCGACGCGGTTCATCGGCTCGCCGCCCGCGCGCGTCGCAGATCTGCGGGCGTGGTGATCTTCACGTTGTCCTCGAGCCCGCGGACCACGGCGACCGGATGGCCCAGCCGCTCGACGAGGGCCGCGTCATCCGTGCCGACGACGCCGTCACGCCGTGCCTTTTCGTGCGCCTCGCGCAACAGGTCGATGCGGAACGCCTGCGGCGTCTGGACGGTCCACAGGTCGGTGCGGTCGACCGTCGTCTCCACCCGGCCGTCTCGCACGCGCTTGACGGTCTCCGCGATGGGCAGCGCGCAGATGGCCGCACCGCCGTCTCGGGCCGCGGCCACCACCGCGTCGATCAGCCCCCGCGTGATGAACGGGCGCACCGCGTCGTGGACGAGCACGATCGCCGCCCCGGCGGGCGCGGCCTGGAGCGCGAGCCAGACCGACTCCTGGCGCGTGGAGCCGCCAGCCACCACGGTAATGCCGCCGCGGTCGAGATCGCGCACCGCGCGACGCGCGCGCTCGAGGTGCGCCGCGGGCGCGGCCACCACGACGGCGCCGATGGCCGGATGCCGCGCGAAGTGCCGGACGGTCGTCCCCAGGATCGACCCGCCGCCGAGCGCCAGGAACTGCTTGGGCGTGCGATGCCCCAGCCGCACCCCGATGCCACCCGCCGGAATCAGCGCGCACACCTCAGCCATTGCGCACCCGCGACATCGGCTCCTCGTCGCGCGGGCGGGTGAAGATCATCCGCCCCGCGGTCGTCTGCAACACGCTGGTCACGGTCACGTCCACGGTCTGTCCGAGGAAGCGCTTGCCGCCGTCGACCACCACCATCGTGCCGTCGTCGAGATAGGCCACGCCCTGGCCGACTTCGCGCCCCTCGCGGACGACGAGGACGCGCATGGGCTCGCCCGGAAGCGCGACGGGACGCAGCGCGCTGGCCAGCTCGTTGACGTTGAGCACGGCGATGCCGCGCAGCTGCGCCACGCGGTTCAGGTTCGCGTCGTTGGTGAGGACCTTGGCCGAGAGCGTCCGCGCCAGCTCGATGAGCTTGGCGTCGACCTCCCGCACCTGCGGAAAGTCCGCCTCGGTGACCTCCACCCGGACCTTCGGCATCCGCCGCAACCGCTCGAGCACCTCGAAGCCGCGCCGCCCCCGCGCCCGCCGCAGCGTGTCCGACGAGTCGGCGATGTGCTGGAGCTCCTGGAGCACGAATTGCGGCACGATCAGCGTGCCTTCGACGAAGCCCGTCTCGCACACGTCGGCGATGCGCCCATCGATGATGACCGACGTGTCGAGGATCTTGCGCTGCTCGCCGCGCCGACGACCGCCAGGGAAGAGCACGGCGGACACCGGCTCGAGATCGGCGCGGCGTCGCAGCGCGACCGCAGCGCCCAGGTAGGCGCCGAGCAGGGCGGGCAGCCCGAGGCCCGCCATTCCCGCGTTGGGGATGAGCGAGACCGCCGCGGTGCCGATGGCGAGCCCGGCGATCAGGCCGAAGAAGCCGCCCAGGCTTCCCCAGAACAGGCGCTCGACCGGAACGCCCGCCGCGCGCGTTTCCAGCCACACCGCGAGCGCCGCGAGCGCCGCGCCCCCGAGAGCGCCGACGATCTTCGGCAGCTCGATCGCCGGAGCGAACTCGGCGGCCGCCCACGTCGACAGCAGCACGACCGCCGCGCGAATGACGATCGAGGTCACTGACTGGTCAGCCCAGAAGCGCATCGACCGCCTCGTGGATGGTTCCGACCCCGTGGACCGGCAAGGCCAGCCGGGCGGCATCGCTGAGATTCCCCTTCGGCACGACCGCCTCGTGGAAGCCGAGTGCGGCGGCCTCCTTCACCCGCGCCTCGACGCCGGTGACCGCGCGCACCTCGCCCGTCAAGCCGACCTCACCCATCAGCACGACGTCGCCGCGGAGCGGGCGGTCGAGGTAGCTCGACGCCGCCGCCAGCACGATGCCGAGGTCGGCCGCCGGCTCGGTCACGCGGCCGCCGCCGGCGACGTTCACGAAGACGTCCTGGCTGCCGAGCGGCATGCCCGCGCGCTTCTCCAGCACGGCGAGGAGCAGACACGTTCGGTTGTAGTCCGCGCCGAGCACGGTGCGGCGCGGCGCACCGAACCCTGCCGGCGTCACCAGGGCTTGCAGCTCGAGCAGCAGCGGGCGCGTGCCCTCGAGGCTGGCCACGATCACCGAGCCCGGCACGTCACGCGGCCGCTCGGCGAGGAAGAGCCCCGAGGGGTTGGCGACCTCGCGCAATCCCGCCTCGACCATCTCGAACACGCCGATCTCGTTGGTCGAGCCGAAGCGATTCTTCACGGCGCGCAGCACGCGGTACGCGTGATGTCGCTCGCCCTCGAAGTAGAGCACGGTGTCCACGAGGTGCTCGAGCACGCGGGGGCCGGCGATCGCGCCGTCCTTGGTGACGTGGCCCACGATGAACGTCGCCACGCCGGTGCCCTTGGCGAGCGTCATCAGCCGGGCGCCGCACTCGCGCACCTGGGCGACGCTGCCCGGGGCCGATTCCAGCTCGGGCAGGAACACGGTCTGAACCGAGTCGACGATCAACGTCCGGGCCTTGAGGTCGTCCACCGCGGCCTGGACCGCGGTGAGATCGCTCTCCGACCACAGCAGCAAGCCGTCGGTCGTCACGCCCAGCCGGTCGGCGCGCATCTTCACCTGCGCCGCCGACTCCTCGGCGGACACGTAGAGCACGGGCGGGGCCGCCTCGGCGAGCGCGCGGGCCGCCTGCAGGACCAACGTGCTCTTGCCCACACCGGGATCGCCGCCGATGAGCACGAGCGAGCCGGGGACGACGCCGCCCCCGAGCACGCGGTCGAGCTCCCCGATGCCGGTGCGATGCCGGCCGGCGTGCTCGAGCGTGACCTCGCGCAGAGGCCGCGGGCGGCTCGAGGTCGGCGCGGCCCGCCGCGGACCGCGCGATGCGACGGGCCGCTCCTCGACGAGCGCGATCAGCTCGCCGGTGGCGCGCTTGCAGTCGGGGCAGGTGCCGGCCTTCGGGCTCGCGAAGCCGCACTGCTGGCAGCGGTAGACCGCGCGATCGCGCGCGCTCACTGGCGACCGTCCTTGCCGGCGTCCTTGCCGCGTTCCTTACCGAGCCCGCGAATCAGGTATCGCAGGATCGAGCTCCGCTGGGCGCCGTCGAGGATCGACACGAGCTTCTCGTACACGGTGGGATCGGCCACGAGGGCGCCGAGCGTCCCGTCTCCCTCGTTGATCTTGGCGGTGATCTCCTTGAGGTTGGCCAGCGCCGCCTGCAGATCTCGGATGGCCAGCCGCAGGCTGCCGTCGTCGCCCTCGTCCTTGACGAGGCTGCCGAGCGTGCCCCGGCCGCCCACCACGCGGTCTGACACCGTACGCAGATTCCGGGCCGTCTCACCCAGCTCGTCGAGGACCGCGCGGTACTTCGGGTCGAACAGCAGCGCGGTCAGCAGGCCGTCCTCGTCCGGGCGCCCTGGCTCGCCGAGCCGGCCGAGGCGGTCCATCAGCGACACCAGGCGCTTCGCCGCCTCCGTGCTCTGCGCCGAGGTCAGTACGCCGGCCGCGCCCTCGCCGCGCTCGATGCGGTCCAGCAGCGTCTGCGTGGAGACGAGCGTGTCGTTGAGCCGGCGTAGCGCTACCGGTTCGTCGTAGAGCAAGGCGTGCGCCCAGCCGCGGCCCTTTTCGATCTGATCGGTGATGCGCGCGAACCGGTCGGTCAGCCCCCGCGCGGCCTTCACTGTCGCCGAGGCGTCCTCGATGAGCCCGGACTGGTTGAGCGTCTCCGCGGTCTTGCGGAGCGCGTCGGCAAGCGCGGTGATCCCGCGGACGGTCTCGGCGCTCTGACTGATCGCGTCGGCGAGCTCGAAGGGCTCGCGTGTGGGGATGACTTCATCCGGCTGCACGGCCGGAGCCTCGGCGGTCCCCATGGTGATCTCGACGATCCTGTCGCCGAGCAGCCCCTGCGTGGCGATGCGCGCCACCGAGTTCTTCCTGATCCGGTTGGCGTACTGCTTAGCCACCGACATCGACACCCGCACCTTGCCGCCGGGCTCGCCCGGAAGGTTGATGTCCTTGACCCGGCCGATCTGCACGCCGGCGAGCCGCACCGTCGCGCCCTCGACGAGGCCGCCCACCTGGGTGAAATCCGCGTGGATCGTGTACCGCGACTCGAACAGGCGCGCGCGGGCGCCGAGCGCGTAGATCGTCCCCAGGAACGCCAGGACGCCAACGATCACGAAGACGCCGACTCGGAACTTCAGCGCGCGCTCCCGCTGGGCCTCGGTCACCGCTTGGCCTTCCCGGCGAGAAACGCCTGGACCGCGTCGTCGCGCGCGGCCAGCACCTCGTCGACCGTCCCCGCGGCGGCGAAACGGCCGTCGACGAGCACGGCCACGCGGTCGGCCACGGTTTTCGTGAGCTCGAGGTCGTGGGTCACGACGATCGAGCTGTCACAGACGCCCTCGCCCATCCGCACGATCAGCTCGCCGACCATCTTCGAGTTCGTGGGGTCGAGGCCGGCCGTCGGCTCGTCGTAGAGCATGACCTCGGGCTCCGCGATGAGCGCCCTGGCGATGCCCACGCGCTTGCGCATGCCGCCCGAGAGCTCCGCGGGGAGCTGCCCGAGGACGTTGTCGTCCAACCCGACCAGCGAGAGGAAGTGCACGACCCGCCGGCGGATCTCGTCCTCGGCCAGCCGCGCGTGCTCGCGCAACGGGTAGGCGACGTTCTCGTACACGGTCAGGGAGTCGAAGAGCGCGGCGCCCTGGAAGACGTAGCCGAGCCGCCGGCGGATGGGCAGCAGCTCCTCCTCGGACAGATGCTCGATGCTCTGCCCAAACACGCGGATCTGGCCGGCGTCCGGCCGCAAGAGCCCGGCGATGAGCCGCAGCAGCACGGTCTTGCCCGAGCCGCTGCCCCCCATCACCACCAGCGTCTCGCCCTTGTCGAGCGCGAACGACACGCCCTTGAGCACGGCCGTCGCCTCGAACGCCTTCTCGACATGGAGAGCCTCGACGATGGCGTCCACGCGCTCACCAGAAGATGATCAGCAGGAGCTTGGTGAGAAAGAAGTCGGACACGATCACGCCCATGGTCACGTGCACGACGGTGGCCGTGGTGGCTCGCCCCAGCCCCTCCGTCCCGCCCTCGGTGGACAGGCCGTTGTAGCACCCGATCAGCGTGACCACGACACCGAAGAACGCGCTCTTGATGATGCCGGTCAGGAAGTCGCGCGGCAGCACCCAGTACGTCGTGGTGTTCCAGTAGGCGTACATGTCGGCGCCGCGCTCGGCGACCAAGATGACGAGCCCGCCCAGCACGCCGATGACGTCGGCCAGCACGGTGAGCAGCGGGAACACGACGACGGCCGCGAGCAGGCGCGGTACGATCAGCCGCTTGATGTAGTTGACCCCGAGCACGCGCAGGGCGTCGATCTGCTCGGTCACCTTCATGGAGCCGAGCTCGGCCGTGATACCCGACGCGACCTTGCCGCCCACCAGGATCGCGGTCAGCACCGGGCCCAGCTCGCGGAGGATGGCCAGCGCGGAGACCGGCCCGACATAGTTCTCGGCGCCGAAGCGCGCCATGTTCACCGCGCTCTGCAGCGCGAATACCATGCCCGTGAAGATCGCCGCGGTGAGCGCCACGCCGAGCGAGCGGACGCCGAGGATCTCGATCTCCTCCAGGACGAGGCGGAAGTACGAGGGCGGCAGCGCGAGGTTGCGCATCACGCTGCCGGCGAGCAGCGCGAGGCCGCCGTACCACAGCACGCTGCGGGTCAGGATAGCCTGCATGCGGCGATCACTCCGTCCTGAAGCTGTCCACGAACCGCGTGAAGTCGCCCGCGGTGTCGTCGAACGCGGCCGGGGGCGCCACGTGCATGAAGTCGTAGACGCAGCGATGGTCCGTCACCACGATCGTCTCGATGCGCACGGGCGCGTGTGTGTCCTCCTGCCGGGCCTCGACGACGGCGCGCGCCGCGGGTCGACCGGCGACATCGATCACCCCGTTCTCCACCACCCGGCGATCTCGGACGCCGATCAGCAGATGGCGTGTCAGGAGCCGCGCGCTCCGCCGGCTCATGGCCGCGTCACAGCTCGCGTTGGCGGCGATGACGGCCGCCGAGTCCCGATGGCGAAGCTCGAGGTCCGCGGGACTGTCGGCGACCGGCGTCCACGGCTCGCCGGGAACCACCACGCGATAGCCCTTGGATGAATGATAGACACCGTTGTCGATTCGTTTCACGGCACACCCGCTCGTCAGGACGAGGACCGGCACCAGGCCGAGCCACGCCCCCCTCCCGGCGCGTGCCGTCACGCCCGCCCGGAGGACGTCTGGCGCGGCCGATGACGCCGGGCCAGCTCCTGCAGCACCTCCTGAAGCGGGATCCCGCGGGCGCCGAGCAGCACGAGCGTGTGAAACCACAGATCCGCCGTCTCCTCGACGAGCCGCCGGTTGCCCTCGCCGCCGAGCGCCGCCGTCATGACCTCTGCGGCCTCCTCGCCGATCTTGCGGCAGATCGCCGGCTCTCCCTTCGCCAGGAGGCCCGCGACGTACGAGCCGGCGGTCGGCGCCGCCTTTCGCGCCGCGATCGTCCGCTCGAGCCGCTCGAGCATGCTCGCCGGCGCGGTGACCGTCTCGCTCCCTTCCCCGGGCCGCGCATGCAGCGCCGTGAAGAAGCACGTCCGGTTCCCGGTGTGGCACGCCACACCGTCCTGATGGACCTGCACGAGCAGCACGTCGGCGTCGCAGTCGGCGTAGACGCGCTCGACGTGCTGGGTGTGGCCCGACGTCTCGCCCTTCCGCCAGAGCTGCTTGCGCGAGCGCGACCAGAAGTGCGAGAGCCCCGTCGACAGCGTGGCGTCGACGGCCGGACGATCCATCCAGGCGACCATCAGCACCTCGCCGGTGTCCGCCTCCTGCACGACCGCGGGGATGAGCCCGTGCTCGTCGAACCGGAGCTCGTCGGGGCTCATGGGTCGATCCTGACCGGCACCCCGCGGTCGCGGAGATAGGCCTTCGCCTCGCCGATGGTGTGAATGCCGAAGTGAAAGATCGACGCCGCGAGCACCGCGTCCGCGCAGCCTTCCACGAGGCCTTCCCACAAGTGCTCCAGCGACCCCGCACCGCCCGACGCGATGACGGGGATGTCGACCGCCGTCGCGATGGCGCGCGTGAGCTCGAGATCGTAGCCGTCCTTCGTGCCGTCCCGGTCCA
>Ga0075425_100009010_pt1 | contig 10607 bp, 10 predicted proteins | sample SoiMethybrSBSTD4_FD_75300 | JGI IMG/M metagenome (GOLD analysis project Ga0075425, IMG submission 75300) | Bulk soil microbial communities from a Populus tree surrounding site in Tennessee, USA - Soil MetaG P. TD hybrid SBSTD4 | ecosystem: Environmental > Terrestrial > Soil > Tree plantation...
TACTTCTTCGATGATGGTCGGTTGCACAACTACTCGCCACTCAATGACGGCTCCGACCTGCCCTCCGGTTTTAAGAACAACTTCTCCCGCGACCAGTCGGTAGTGGGCAGCCTCACCTCGATCATCTCTCCCAGCCTGGTGAATGAAGTGCGCATGCAGTACGCCAAGCGCTCCTTCGATTTCCCCACGGTCACGGCGGAGCCGCACATGGAAGTGGCCAACCAGTTCGCGATTGGAGTCAACCGCGGGAATCCCGATTTCTACAACGAGGGGCGCTTTGAACTGGTGGACAACGTGACCAAGACGGCAGGGCGCCACACCATCAGCTTCGGTGGCGACTTCAACCACGTGAACACGACTGAGTCGTTCCCGCTGTTCTATCCCTTTGAGGCGACCTTCGTCTGCATCGCGCCTGATCCCACCAACCCCGGCTCGCCCTGCAACCGTTCCAATCTGCTGGACCACACGCCGGTAGTGCTGTGGATGGAGCGCTTCCAGGCGCCCAACTTCAACGAGACCACATTTGATCCGTCTGTGTTCCAGATGAATGGCTATCCCCAGGCCATACGCAACCAGGCCAGCGGCACCCTGGGCCACACCTATGAAGGCTTCTATGTCCAGGACCGCTTCAGCGCCACCCAGAACCTGACCCTGACCCTGGGCACGCGTTTCGATTTCGAAACCTGGCCCAGCAACGTGCTGGATAATCCCCACGGCGTGGATCCGCGCGCCGGTTTCGCCTACAACTTTGGCGGCAGCCACTCCGTGGTGCTGCGCGGCGGCTTTGGGCTGTTCCACGGCACCATCCCCTCGCCCCTGCTCATGTGCCAGGCGCCCTCCTGCGGCGGCACCGCGGCCTACGGTAAGTTTCGCCCGGGCGAAGATAACCTCAATTCCACCAGCCAGCTTTTCGGCTACTCCGGCTTCTTCCCGGCGGCTTTTCAAAACGCGTTCAATGGGCTGATCAGCGGGCAGTACCCCAATCCCCAAAATCCGGCCACACTGGGCGTGCTTTTGCCCGCTACCATCGTGCGCTTCACCCAAAACCACAAAATGCCTTATGGCATCCAGAGCAGCTTTGGGGTTGAGTTCCAGCCCTACAAGGACGCCGTGCTCAACATCAGCTACCTGCGCACCCACGGCGTGCACCTGGGCAGTTTCTTCAACATCAACCAGCCTTCGCCCACCGGTTCCGTATTGGTCCACGACTCCAACGGCGACCTGGGGGTGAAGAACACCTTCTTCTGCCCGGTTTCAGTGTGCGGCGCGCCCGGAGTTCCCGGTTCCAGGAACCCCAACTATTTCACTTACTTTGAGGCGGATTCGCGCTGGTATTCGGAATTCGACGGGCTGCTCGTCAACTTGAACAAGCGAGTCAGCCACCATATCGGCTACGGCATCAGCTACACCTGGTCCAAGACCCTGGACGATGGCCCCAATCCCAGCTTTGTGCTCATTCCCCAGGACAGCGGTAATTTCGGCGCCGAGAAGGCTTTATCCGCTGATGATGTGCGCCACCGCTTTGTGGGCAGCATGACCCTGGCGGGTCCCACGCACCTGAACGCCGTGCTCAACGACTTCGAGTTCTCCACTATCGTGACCCTGGAGTCGCCCCATTACTTCACCAAGTTTGTGGGCTTCGACGCCAACGGCGACGGCTTCCCGCTGAACGACCGCGTGGGCCTCGAGCCCCGAAACACCTTCCGTGGCGACAGCTACCAGACCGTGGACCTGCGCCTTTCCCGCACCTTCAACGTGACCGAGAAGGTGCACCTGCAGGGCATGGCAGAAGCCTTTAATGCCTTGAATAACGTCAACATCCGGTACTTCAACACAGTTTACGGAGCGCCCGACTTCATTCCCGCAGGGACACCGGGGACCTTCCTGGATGGCTCCCCCAATCCGGGATACGGCACGCCGCGAGCCGTCTTCAACCCGCGCCAGATTCAGCTGGCCCTGCGGGTCACATTCTAACTAACACGACAAAGGAGCACCGGTAGAGACGTAATCAATTACGTCTCTACCGCAGGTCCCTAGTTCCGATCTGGGACCAACTCGCCCAATTCGGTCTGAAAATCCTCTTAGAAAAAGCCCTCCTGGTCGCGTGGCGCACGTGTAACCCCAAGGCAGGCAGTGGCTTAGCTGCAGGGAGTAGCCTCTGGGCGGCTTGGTACGGCAGTTGCTTTCTCAATGGCTGTGGAGTCCGCCCATGGAGCTGCAAATCGTCTGGCGCAATCCCCAGCCCGTGCGCCACATTCAGCGCTGGGAATCAGTGGAAAAGGCTCCCGATCGACACGTTTACGTGGTTCAGGAATATGTGCTGGATACTGAGAATGGCGCAGGCTACTGGGCCACCGAATGTGAGCTGCAGGTTATCCGCGGCGGCAGCGCGGCTTAGACACGTGCTCGGCAGTGCCAAACGCTTGTTCTAGATGCTAAGTGCGGGCTTAGTCGCTTCGGCCTGCTCGTGCGCGTGATAGCTCGATCGCACCAGCGGACCCGATTCCACGTGGCGGAAGCCGAAGCGCAGCGCTTCCTCTTTGAGGTGCAGGAACTCGTCGGGGGTGTAGAAGCGGGCGATAGGCAGGTGATCGCGGGAAGGCCGCAGATACTGGCCCACGGTCAGCAGGTCTACGCCGCGCGCGGCCAGGTCGCGAAAAACCTCGACCAGTTCGGACATTTCTTCACCCAGACCGACCATCACTCCCGACTTGGTGACCATCCCCGGGGAAAACTCCTTGGCATTTTCCAGCAGTTTCAAGGTGCGCTGGTAGCGCGCGCCCGAGCGGACTGCGCGATACAACCGGGGCACGGTTTCGGTGTTGTGGTTCAGGACATCGGGTCGGGCATCGAGAACAATTTTCAGGGCTTCGTCCAGGCCCTGAAAATCGGGAATCAATACTTCAACCCGGCACTCCGGGGTGAGCTTGCGGATTTCTTCGATGGTTTGGGCAAAGATGCGCGCCCCGCCCAGGTTGTCATCGTCGCGATTCACGCTGGTCACCACGGCGTGCTTCAGCCCCAGGGTGGCAACCGCCTCGGCCACGCGTCGCGGCTCGTCCCAATCCAGCGGACCAGGTTTGCCCTTGGGCACGGCGCAGAAGCCGCAGCGCCGCGTGCAGATGTCGCCCAGCAGCATGAAAGTGGCGGTGCGGTGGTTCCAGCACTCGCCGATGTTGGGGCACTGCGCCGACTCGCACACCGTGTGCAGGCCTAGCCCCCGGGCCAAGGTCTTCAGATTGTGATAGTTATCCCCGACCGGAGCGCGGGCGCGCAGCCATTGCGGCTTAGGCTGTGGACGCTGTGGCGCCAGGCTTATCTGAACCAGTTCGGCAGTAGACCCCATACCAGTCTCTATATTTTACACGCGGGCACAGGCGGCCCAGCCACAACTCGGCTCCCACCTAAAGAGTGTGTAGATACGCCGTCAGATCTTTGATCTGCTGTGGCGTGAGCACGTTGCCGAAGGACGGCATCTTGCTTTTTCCATATCGCACGACCTCCGTCACACGGTCGTCATTGGCGGGCAAACCGCTGCGCAGATACTGCTTCTTGAACATATGTTGCAGGCTCGGTCCCTGCAAATCGCTGGAGGAATAGGCTTCGTGGCAGCGGGCGCAATAATAGTCAAACACGCGGCGTCCGGCGGCCTGCTGGGGGTTGAGTCCCAGTTCAGCATCGCTCTTGCGTCGCTGCGCCTCGCAGCCGGCGAGCAAACTTAGGATGAGGGCCGAGGAGCAGATGAGGAGTACGGTTCTCAATGGGGCACCCGGGAAACGTACAATAATAGAGCAAAGCCCATGCCGGTCGCAGTCAAACGCGTTTATGAGAAGCCGGTGCGCGCCGATGGCGCCCGCGTGCTGGTGGACCGCCTGTGGCCGCGCGGCGTGCGCAAGGAAGCTGTGCACACCTGGCTGAAGGACCTTGCGCCTTCCGACGAGTTGCGGCGCTGGTTTCATGCCCGCCCGCAGAGCTGGGACATGTTTCGCCGCCGCTACCTCAAGGAACTGGCGCGTCCCCAGGCAGCCGAAGCTTTGGAAGAGCTCTACCGCCTGGCCGCCAGGCGCAGCCGGCTCACGCTGCTGTTCGCCTCGCGCAATCTCGAACACAATAACGCGGTGGTGCTGAAGCAGTTGCTGGACGGCATGCGCAAGCCGCCCACCGGCACAGGCGCGGCGGCCGCGGCCATGGCGGGGCGGCAGCGGGCGCGGGCGCGGCGGCCGCAATGATTCTTTATCCCCTGGGCGCAGCGTCCTCGGTGTCTTCTGAAATCATTCCCGCCTGGAACGCCGTGGCCGCCAGCCAAAAGCAAAATGCGTCCGCCTGGTGGCTGATCGCGCAACCAGATCACGCTGCGCTGGCGGGAGAGCTTGCCGCGCAGTTCAACACAACTGACTTTCCGCGAGTGGAAGAGGAGATCGTGCGCGCCATCGCCCTGCACGATGCCGGCTGGGCCAGGTATGACGGCGGTGGAGTGGCGGGTGGTGGCAAGGGGGATGCTCCTCACCCACCCGGTGACCCCAACGGACGTCCGCTTTCCTTTCTGCAGGCCCCGGTCCTTATGTTCGTGGAAGCCTGGATTGCCTCCATCCAATGCGCGGAGGAGCAGGCCGGCCCTATCGGCGGGCTCATGGTCAGTGGCCATTTCCGGCGCCTCGCCGAACACCGGCTGAATTCGGTTGAAGATTCGCTTGAGGACACGGCCCGCATACATGCCTTCGCAGACAACGAAGCCAGGGAGGATGCGGCGCGGCTTAGCCGGCAATCGCGTTCATGTTCCGAGGTGGAACATCTGGTGGACCTCTTGCAATTCTGCGACCTGCTCTCGCTGTATCTATGCTGCGGGTCGCGCGCTTCTATTCAATTTCCGCAGGCGATTGGCTCGCGTTCGGTCCTCCTACGACGCGACGGAGAACTGTGCCTGCTCCATCCCTCCCCGTTTCGCGAAGAAATCAGCCTGGGTGTACCCGCCCGCCGCGATCCTGCTTCCGGCAGCGAACCGAAAATCTGCGTGTTGCCGATGTTGCTCAGGTAAGTTCTAAATTGAAAGCAAATATCGGCAGAGACTTTGCTTGCAACGCCTCCCGCTAGCGTATCGAGAGTCATCACGAGTTGCATCTCTACCACTGAGGATGAGTGTTGCCACCTTCCACCTACTAGGGAAACTCTGATTAAGTACGACACAACAAACGCAAGCCGCAGAATTGCCTATAAAGAGGCAATTCTGCTTCGCTCGGGATGACAGAGATGAACTTTAATCAGAGTTTCCCTGGCTACTAACTACCAGCTACTGCCTTATTGCTGCATCACCGCCAGCACAATCTGGTCAATGGTGTTCAGGGCTTCGCGGTCGGGAAGATGATGGTTATTGGTGAGGATGGAGAATACGATCTTTTCGCCTTTGGGGGTGGTGGCGTAGCCGGAGAGTGCGTTTACATGATTTAAGGAGCCAGTCTTGCCCTGCACATGGCCCATCGCCGGCGTTCCTTTAAGCCGGTCGGCCAGCGAGCCATCCACGCCTGCCACCGGCAGCGTGCCTTCGTACAGCAGGGCCCAAGGCTGGCTAGAAGCGTACTGCAGCAATTGCACGATGGCGTGTGGCGTGACCAGGTTTTCGCGGGAGAGCCCGGAGCCATCATAGAACACGAACTCGTCCGGGCTGATGCCCACCTGCTGCGTCAGAAAAGTGCGTACCACCTCTTCGCCGGCTTGGATGGTGCCGGCATTGCCCTTTTCCCGACCAAGCAGGCGCAGCAATAATTCCGCGTGCAGGTTCTGGCTGACCTTGTTGATTACGGTCAGATCCTCAGCCAGCGGCTGCGACTGATAACTGGCCAGCGCCACGCGCTGGTCCTGCGGCGAAAGGACGCTGGAGCCTCCGCCCCCGCGCGAGGCCAGGCTCGTGACGGTAACCGTGGACAAGCTGGCCAACTCGGTGTGATGCGTGCGCGAACGGCCGTAAACGATCACGCCACGCTGCTCTAATAATTGCCGGAAAAGATCCGCGGCGTAGTCGGCGGGATCCTCGATGGCCAGCGCTTCGTTGGCCCCCGCATCATCCACCGGCATATTGCCCCATAGAGTGAGGGTGTGGGAGCCAGGCTCGCGGTTGATGTAGATCTTGCGCGGACCGGTGCCCGGCGGGGTGGTGATAATGCGATTGTCAATGCGGTAATAGTCAGCAAATGGGGTGATGCTGACAAAGGCGCGGTCTCCGATGTGGTCGGCGGGCAGGATGTTCACGAACACCACGTTGTCATTGATGGTCAGAGCCGAAACCGGCGCGCCATCGCCCCACACCAGGTCATCCTGGCTCCAGCCTTCGCCGTAGCGCTCGAAGGCATAGTAGGAGTCGTCGGCCACCACATCGCCGTCCACGAATTTCAAACCTTTGCGCACCAGTTCGTCGGCCAGGTCCGACAAAACCTTGATGGGCTGCGGATCGCGCTCAGTGTGCAGGTTGTAAGGCAGCACTCGCCCGGACAGATTGGGGTCGCCCCGTCCCACCACGACCAGATCGCCGGTGAGCCGCCCGTACTTGTCCAGACTTCCCGTGGTTTCCACCGTGGTGCGGAAGCGGTAATCGGGGCCGATCAGCGCCAACGCGGTGGCGGTGGTGAAGAGCTTGGTGTTGGAAGCAGGCGTGAACAGCTTGTGCTCATTGCGGGCATAGAGCACTTTGCCCTTGGGCAGGGAAACGATTTCAATTCCCCAGAACCCACGGGCCACGTCAGGCTGGGCCAGGAGCTGGTCAATCCGGTCTTCCAGGGGAGGTTTGCCGGCCGCGGTGGCGACAGGCGCCACCCACAGCATCAACAGCAGCAAAAACGTTGAAATACGCCCGCGCAGCATAATCTTAGCTGGATTGTAGCACCGGTTGGCAGCGCCGAACTGCTCCCGCTCGTCCAAGAGTACTAGCTCAAGGAGCTGTCATCCCGAACGAGGGCGAATGCCCGAGCCGAGGGACCCCTGCCGAAGATGGCAGTGTCGCAACCGTTCTAAGGAGTTCTCAAATTCCTGACGATCTGAATTGGTGGAAACTCCTGTCAGCGGACCGGCAGCTCCATCGGCTTAGGGGTGTTTCGACTCGGGCATGCGCGCTCGCTCAACATGACACGGCTGACGGTTTATTGATCCAGAAAACCGCCCTTTTTCAAAACCGACTACAATTTCCTTCGAATGCGGCCCACCTTCGACTGGAACATCGGCAGGCGCTCACTCGCGCTGGGCGAGCGCACTTTGGTGATGGGCGTGTTAAATGTCACGCCGGACTCATTCTCCGACGGCGGCCTTTACCTGGAACCAGGGGCGGCAGTTGCACACGCGCTGCGCCTGCTCGACGAAGGCGCTGATATCCTCGACATCGGCGGTGAGTCCACGCGGCCCGGCGCGGCGGTGGCGCCCGCTTCAGAGGACGCAAGGCCCCCCCGAGGCCGCAGCCCGGTAAGCGCGGAAGAAGAGCTCAGGCGCGTCCTGCCTGTGATTGAAGAAATCAAGCGCGCCCGACCCGAGTCCATCCTCGCAATAGATAGCTATAAGGCAGAAGTGGCGCGGGCAGCGGTGGCAGCCGGCGCGCAGATTGTGAATGACGTCAGCGCCTTTCGCTGGGATCCCGCAATGGCCGGAACCGTGGCCGAGATGGGCTGCGGCTGCGTGCTCATGCACATGCGCGGGCGCCCGGAGGAGTGGCGCAGCCTCCCGCCGCCGGAGGATGTAGTCTCCCTTGTGAAACAAGACCTGCAGCACTGGGCCGAAGCGGCCGTGCAGGCAGGCTTGGCCCGGGAGCGAATCGCGCTTGATCCGGGATTCGGATTCGGCAAAAACTTTGAGCAGAATTATCCGCTTCTCGCTCGCCTGGATGAGTTGCACGAACTGGGCTTTCCGCTGGTTGTGGCCACATCCAGAAAATCGTTCATTGGTCGTGCCTTGCGCCGCAATGGGCGCGATGCGCCGGTAGACGAGCGCAGGTTCGGTACTCTGGCCAGCGAAACCGTGGCCATGCTGAAAGGGGCGCATATTATTCGCACTCATGACGTAAAGGCATCTGTGGATGCGGTCAGGATTGCGGATGCGGTTCTAAAACAAGGACTCAGGAGTCGGTAGTCAGGAGTCAGCGGGGGCGGCGTGGGTTGTCGCTGACTACTGATGACTCCTAAGCCCTGACTCCTCAGAATGTTTTTTTCGAGTCCAGCAGAATCGTAACTGGTCCGTCATTCACCAGTTCCACCTGCATCATTTCCTGGAACTGCCCGGTTTCGCAGCGCAGGCCGGCAGCGCGAATCTTCTCCACAAAATGGTCGTAGAGGCGGCGTCCCTGCTCCGGCCGGGCGGCCCCGTCAAATGACGGCCGCTTGCCGCGACGCACATCCCCATACAGGGTGAACTGCGAAACCGCCAGCACCGCGCCGCCGCTCTCCCCCACTGCACGGTTCATTTTGCCTTCGGCGTCCTCGAAAATGCGCAGTCCGGCAATCTTCTCGGCCAGGTAGTCGGCATCGGCTTCCGTATCGCCCTGCCCGACCCCCAGCAGCACCAGCAACCCTCGCCCAATCTGGCCCGAAATTTGTTCGTTGACCGTGACCTTGGCCCGGCTCACCCGCTGTACCACCGCTCGCATAGCTGAGCAGGGTAACGCAAAACCCGGCTAACGGTCGACGGCTGACGGCATTTTGACCGTAGAGTGACGCCCAGCCCACCGGTGGCTCACTCCGTGGCAACACGAAACCGGAAACTTTGAAACTGTGAAACCTTGCTTTTGGAAACCTTCCCTTGAAACCTTTCAACCTCCTCCACCCTTTCGTCACTCCCGCTTGACGTTAGTTCCCGCCATACTGGGCTAAAATAGGTTATTGGGTCTCCCCGCCGTTTTCAGCAAAGAGGTCAGTTTTGATTGAGATTTTAGGGCACTTGCCACCCTTGTCACTGATGTCGGTGCTCGACATCCTTTTGGTGGCGGTGCTGATTTACCAATTCCTGGTGCTGATTCGCGGCACGCGGGCCGCGCCCATGCTGGTGGGTGTGGGTGTGCTCGCCCTCATTTTCTGGCTGGGGCGTCTGGGGGAGCTGAAGACCATTGACTGGATCTGGCGCAATTTTCTTCCCTACGCCATCTTTGGGCTGATAGTCGTCTTCGCCCCGGAAATCCGTCATCTGCTCGCCAAGCTGGGCCGTGGTTTCGTTCTGGCGCGTTCCTCGCAAGCCGCCGCGGGAGAAGCCTACGACGACATTGTGCTGGCGGCTAACCTGTTCTCGCAAAACCAGACCGGCGCCTTGATTGTGATTGAGCGCGAAATCGGGCTGCGCACCCACATTGAGAGCGGTGTGCCCCTGGACGCGCGGCTCTCCTACGACCTGCTGGCCACCATCTTCCGCCCCAGCGCTCCTCTGCACGATGGCGCGGTGATCGTGCAAAAAGACCGCATCGCCGCTGCCGCGTGCTTTCTGCCCTTGTCCATGAATCCGGTGATCTCCAACCAGCTGGGCACGCGTCACCGCGCCGCCATTGGCATTACCGAGGAGACGGACGCCATTGCGGTCGTGGTCTCAGAAGAAACCGGGGCGGTGAGCCTGGCGGTTGGCGGCAAGATTGAGCGCGATCTCACGGCGGAAGAATTGCGCCAGCATTTGAGCCAGCTCTTGCACCGCTATGTGCCGGCCACGGCGTTGCCGACACCCATGACCAACGGCGCAGAACTGGAAGCTAACCCGGCAGCGGCTCCGGCCTCGCGCGGGATTTCCTCCAAATCGCCGGAGTCCGGTTTTAACCCCGAGGTAGAACGGTAGACCATGGGCTTCCTGCGCCGCTACGTGTTCCACAACATTGGTCTGAAACTATTTTCGTTGATCATGGCGGTGTGCCTCTGGGCGGTGGTCAAGCAAGATCGCCTGGAGGCGCGCAAAACGAGAGCCGTAGAGGTGCGTCCCCGGGTAGTGGGGCGACTGGCTTCCGGCTTTGCTATTACCGGCGTGATGACCGATCCCGCCCGGGTAGAGGTTACCGGTCCAGCCCGGCGCGTGGATATGGTGGACTCGGCGACTACTGATCCGGTGGATGCCACCGGCCTGCTCAGCCAGCGTACTTTCACCACCAGCGCCTATGTTTCCGATCCGCTGGTGCAGGTAGTCAATCCGCAACCTGTGCGGGTGACCGTATTCGTGGGAAAATCATCTGGCGGCAGCGATTGAACTTCTCCGCGGTCTCTCCCGGCGCGGCTTAGAGACTCCCCACAGCACAACGATTCGAGGTAACTAAATAGCGTGGCACGACAACTGTTTGGAACCGACGGAATTCGCGGGGTTGCTGGCCAGTACCCTTTGGATGAGCCCACAGTGTTTGCAATTGGCCGGGCGCTGGGTGACCGCCTGCGGGCGGCCGCGCAGCACAAACGTGCAGTAATTGGCCAGGACACCCGCGAATCCAGCCAGTGGATTGCCAACACCGTGGCCGCCGGGCTGCTCAGCGCCGGCATTGAGGTCAAGAGCGCGGGCGTGATCACCACCCCTGGAGTCGCTTTCCTGGCCCGCACCGATTCTTTTGGCGCGGGTATTGTAATTTCCGCTTCCCACAATCCCTGGATGGACAACGGGATCAAGGTTTTTTCCGCCGA
>Ga0075425_100009011_pt1 | contig 10606 bp, 12 predicted proteins | sample SoiMethybrSBSTD4_FD_75300 | JGI IMG/M metagenome (GOLD analysis project Ga0075425, IMG submission 75300) | Bulk soil microbial communities from a Populus tree surrounding site in Tennessee, USA - Soil MetaG P. TD hybrid SBSTD4 | ecosystem: Environmental > Terrestrial > Soil > Tree plantation...
CGCGACAGGTGCACGGCGGCGAGCGCGGCGGCGGCGAGCGTCTCCAGCACGAAATCGCGGTCCGAGACCGCGTCGAGCGAGTTCGCCATCGGCTGCGCGAAACCGAGGTCTTTCGCCGTGGCGTCGCGGTCGAGCGGAAATGAGGTGCCGGCGAGTGCGCCCGCGCCGAGCGGGCTTTCGTTCAGCCGCGCCCGTGCGTCGGCAAAGCGCCCGCGGTCGCGCGCCGTCATCTCCACATAGGCGAGGAGGTGATGGCCGAACGTCACCGGCTGCGCGGTCTGCAAGTGGGTGAAGCCCGGCATGATGGTGGCGGCGTGGTCGAGCGCCTTCTCGGCGAGCGCGCGCTGATACGTGCGCAGCTGGGCGTCGATCTCGTCGATCGCGTCGCGCACGTAGAGACGGAAATCGGTCGCCACCTGGTCGTTGCGCGAGCGCGCCGTGTGCAGGCGCCCGGCCGCCGGACCGATCAGCTCGGCCAGGCGCGCCTCCACGTTCATATGGATGTCTTCCAGCTCGCGCTTGAAGGCGAAACGGCCCTGCTCGATCTCTGACAGAATCGTGTCTAGGCCGTGAGCGATTTTTGCGGCATCTTCCGCCGAGATGATGCCTTGGCGGGCGAGCATCGCGGCGTGCGCCTTTGACGCAACGATGTCTTGGCGATAAAGCCGCTGATCCACGTCGATCGAGGCATTGATCTCGGCCATGATGGCGTCGGGTTGCGACGCAAAGCGGCCGCCCCACATCTTGTTACTCATGGCACCCAGGTTGCTCCGACCATGACGGCTTCACGCGACGATGCCACGACCAGCCGATCCCCGCGCCGGCTCGCGGCCTATGCGGCGCTCGCGTTCGTCGGCGTCCTGGCCGGCCTCGCCGGGGTATACGGGATCGGCGGGCTCAAGGGCAATCCGGCCGACGCGACGTGCCAGGCGGCTGTGGGTGCGACGCAACGCATGGCGCCGCTGGCGCGCGGCGAGGTCGCGGCGGTTGCGGTGGCCAGCGAGCCGCGGCGCGTGCCCGATCTGACCTTCCGCGACGCAGAGGGGCGCACACGGGCCCTGGCGGAATGGCGCGGGCGTACCGTGCTGTTCAACCTGTGGGCCACGTGGTGCGTGCCGTGCCGCCGCGAAATGCCGGCGCTCGATGCGCTGCAGGCGCGCCTGGGCGGGCCGGACTTCGAGGTGGTGGCGGTCAACATCGACACGCGCGATCCGGACAAGCCCAAAAACTGGCTCAAGGAGGTCGGCATCGCGCGGCTTGCCTACTATGCCGACCCGAGCGCCAAGACGTTCCAGGAGCTTAAGGCCGTGGGCAAGGCGCTCGGCATGCCGACGACGCTGCTGATCGATGCCAATGGCTGCGAGCTCGGCGTGCTGGCCGGTCCAGCCGAATGGGCGAGTGACGATGCCGTAAAACTGGTCGAGGCGGCGCGGGGGCGCTGAGCGCGCCAGTTAGACGCGGATATCGACGTTGGCGCCCATGCCGGCGGGGGCGCTGGTGAGCTCCTCGAGGCTTTGTTGCCCCGCGTCGAGCATGTCAACCACCGACTTGGCGGCCTCCGCATTCATCTTGATCATCTTGGCGGCCAGAAGCTGTTGCGTCTGGCCGGCGCGGGCGGTGACCAAGAGAGCGGCAATTGACGCGGGATCCATGAGGCGTACTCCAGAACAGAACCGGACCATGGGGTGAGGAGGTTAACGTCGTCTAACCAGATCGGCACTTCCGGCTCGACGATGACGCCGGCGGCGTGGAAGAATAGGCGCCGTCATGTTGGGAAAACCGTCCAGCATCAATAGGTTGGCGTGCACCTGGGCGGCGCCGTTGGCCGCGGCACTGACCGCGTTCAACCCGATCCCGCCGGCGCGGGCGGCCGATGCCGCCATATGCCGCGAGCTTGAACGCCGGCATGAGCTCGCCAAGGCCGATATCGGGTCGGTGCAATTGAATTCCTTACTGTTCGCGGCGGCCGAGAAGGGGTGTGAGCCCTTGGCCGGCGTTCTCCTGGCGGCAGGCGCGTCGCCCGAGGCGCGCGATCGTCTGGGCAACCGGCCGCTCGCACTGGCGGCGCGCGCGGGCCAGATCGCGCTGGTCGATCTCTTTCTCGATCAGGGCGCGCCGATCGATGCCCGCAACCTCGCCGGCTCGACCGCGCTCTACCTGGCGGCCGAGAACGACCGGCTCGGCATCGTGCGGCGGCTCATGGACCGCGGCGCCGACGTCAGCCTGGCGGGTCGCACGGGCGTCACGCCGCTGGCGGCCGCCGCCTTCAAGGGCAACGAGCGAATCATCGAGCATCTCCTGGCGCGCGGCGCCGATCCGAACGTCATGGACGCAAGCGGCAAGGCGCCGATCGTCTATGCCGCCGCGCTCGGCTTCACGCCGATCGTGCGGCGCCTGCTCGATGCCGGTGTCGTGGCGACGGCGCGCTATGGCAACGACCTCACGACCCTGATGTGGGCGGCAGGCTATTCCGATGGCGCCGGTGCGGCCGACGCCAAGGATGTGGTCGCGCTCCTCATCGATCGCGGCGCTCCGATCGACGCCGCCGATGATCGCGGCCGCACCGCGCTGATGATCGCGGCGGAAGGCGGACACGCGGCCATCGTGGAGCTGCTCATCGCCCGCGGCGCCGATCGGGCGATCAAGGACAAAACCGGGAAGAGGGCGTTCGACCTGGCCGCAGACGAGAGCGTGCGCGAAAAGCTGAAGCCGTGATGAAAATCACCTCGTCGCCGATGCCATCACAGCCCGGCCAGATACTCCGCCAGCGCTGCAATATCCTCTTCCGAGATTGCCTTCATGAGATCCGACATGCCGGGATTGTTGCCGCGCTCGCCGGTGCGGAACGCGATCATCGTGCTCGCCATGTAGTCCTTGATCTGGCCAGCGAGGCGCGGCTGCGTCCCGGCGCCCTGATACTCGCCGAGGTGGCAGCCGGTGCAGCCGAGCGCGACGTTCGCGCGCAACGCCTGCGTGGCGACCGGCTCGGGCGGGCGCGGCTGGCGCAGGTCGGGCCACGGCTTCTGCGAATAATATTCGGCCAGCGCCATCATGTCGCTGCGCTCCATCTCGGCGACCACCGCCTGCATCGGCTCGTTCTGGCGGTCGCCGCGCTTGTAGTCGCGCAGCTGGAGATACAGGTAGCCCTGCTGCTGACCCCAGATCACCGGAATCGTCTTGTCCTGCGGCATGCCGTTCTCGCCGTGGCAGGCATTGCAGAGCTGCACCTTGTCGTCGCTCGGCTGGGCGCCGGCCGCGCCTGGGACGAGCGCCAGCATCGTCGCCACGAGCACAGCGGCTTTCGCCGCGCGCGCAACACAGTGTGACGTGGCGACGGTCTGAATCATGACACACCAAAAAAAAGACGGGACCAAGCGGTCCCGTCTGCCAACGTTGTTGTGGGCTTAAGAGTTGCGTCGAGTCCTGTTCGTTCCTCAATCCACCGTGAAGGCAATGATGCTGTTGCCGCGCTTGTAGTCGAGCTGGACGTTGCCGCCGGCGCCGACCACGATGTACTGCTTGCCATCCACCGTGTAGGACGCGGGCGGAGCATTGACGCCGGCGCCGGCCTGGAATTTCCACAGGATGGCGCCCGTCTCGGCATCATAGGCCTTGAAGTGGCCGTTGCCTTCGCCGGCGAACACGAGGCCGCCGGCGGTCGCCAGCGCGCCGCTGATCATCGGCTGCGGCGTCTTCACCTGCCAGCGGATTTTTCCGGTGTTGTAGTCGACTGCGGTGACGTTGCCCCACTGCTCCTCCGCCGGGATCACCTTGAAGGCGCCGCCGAGCCACAGCTTTCCCTTGGGATAGGGCGTGCTCTCGACGTGGTAGGTCATCGGCTGGTGCAGGTTGACCGCATAGCTCAAGCCCAGGTTGGGATTGACCGCCATCGGCGACCACTCGACGCCGCCATTGGCGCCCGGCAGCATGCGCGCGCCTTCCTTGGTCGGCAGCACCCACATGTTCTCCTGCGGCACCATCGCTTCCGAGAAGCGGATCAGGCTGCAGTCGTTGCGGTTGTGGACATAAACGTGTCCGGTCTTGCCGGCATGCAGCACGCCGGGAACCGTCTGCCCCTGCGCATTGCGCACGTCGACCAGGATGGCGGGACTGACCGCGTCTAGATCCCAGACGTCGTGGGCGATGTATTGGAAGTGACAGACGTAGCGGCCGGTGTCGAGGTCCACCGAGACCAGCGAGTTGGTATAGAGATTGTCGCCGGGACGCAGCGAGCCGTCGAGATCGGGCGACGGATTGCCGACCAGGAAGAAGATGCGATTGGTGGCGAGGTCGACGGCCGGGTTCTGCCACACGCCGCCGCCCAGCGTTTTGTAGGGATCGCCGGTCTTGGCCAGCTGCGCCTTCTCGGCCGCGATGTCGCGATGCATGTCGCGGCCGGTCGCGTCTTTCTCCGCCCACACGCCGACCGAGTTCTCCGGGATCGTGTTGAACGTCCACAACAGCTTGCCGTCCTTGGCGTCGTATGCCTTGACGAAGCCGCGGATGCCGTACTCGCCGCCGTTGGTGCCGATGAGAATCTTGCCCTTCACGGCGGTCGGCGCCATCGTCTCGCTGTAGCCGAGCTCGGGATCGGCGATCTCCACCTGCCAGACCACGGTTCCCTTCTTGGCGTCGAGCGCGACAAGCTTGGAGTCGAGCGTGCCCAAATAGACCTTGTCGTCATAGACGGCGACGCCGCGGTTGTTGGGGCCGCAGCAGTAGGTCGTGATCGGGCCGAGCTTGTGCTGGTAGTGCCACAATTCCTCGCCGGTGCGTGCGTCGAGCGCATAGACGTGGTTGAACGAGGTGGTCACGTACATGACGCCGTTCACCACGATCGGCGTGGTCTCCAGCGATTCCCGCACCGCGGTCTGGAAGATCCAGGCCGGCCGCAGGCGCGCCACGTTGGACACGTTGATCTGGCGATTGGGGTAGAAGCGCAGCTGGTTGTAGTCGCCGTTGGTGTGCAGAAAATTGTTGCCGTCACCGCCGGCGCGGTTGAGCAGGTCCTGCGTCACCACATTCATGTCGCCGTATTTGGCGGCGGGCTTGACCTCTTGCGCCCACGCGGCGCCGGCCATGCACAGCGCGAGCGCGCCCGGTGCCGCGAGCGCGGCAATCTTCGCGATGCGAAACATGAAACCCTCCCCGTCCTGGCAAATCTTGGGCAAGTTTTGCAGGTGCCAGACTACCCAAGGGTGGGCGCGGGGCCGATGGCTGTCAAGGCAGCCGGTGTGTCGTCATCGAGAGTTTCGGCGGCCGAAAAATGCTCAGCGCGTGGGTACCGGCTTTTCGCCGCGGTAGTCGTAGAAGCCGCGCTGGGTTTTGCGGCCGAGCCAGCCCGCCTCGACGTATTTCACCAGCAGCGGGCAGGGGCGGTATTTCGAATCGGCGAGGCCTTCGTGCAGCACCTGCATGACGGAGAGGCAGGTATCGAGCCCGATAAAGTCGGCGAGCTCGAGCGGGCCCATCGGGTGGTGCGCGCCGAGCCGCATGGCGGTGTCGATCGCCTCGACGTTTCCCACGCCCTCGTACAGCGTGTAGATCGCCTCGTTGATCATCGGCAGCAGGATGCGGTTGACGATGAAGGCGGGAAAATCCTCCGACACCGCGATGGTCTTGCTCAGCTTGCTGATGAAGGCCTTGGTGCTCTCGAAGGTGGCGTCGGCGGTGGCGATGCCGCGGATGAGCTCGACCAGCTCCATTACCGGCACCGGATTCATGAAATGAATGCCGATGAAGCGCTCCGGCCGGTCGGTCGCCGACGCCAGCCGGGTGATGGAGATCGACGACGTGTTGGTGCCGATCACGGTCTCGGGGCGCAGGACCGGGCAGAGGTCGGCAAAGATCTTGCGCTTGACCTCTTCCTTCTCGGTCGCCGTCTCGATGACGAGATCGCACTCGGCGAGCGCTTCGAGGGTTTCCGCCGCCTGGATGCGGGCGAGGGCGGCCTTGCGATCGTCTTCCTTGATCACATCCTTGGCGACCTGACGGGCCATGTTGCCGTTGATGGTCGCCATGCCGGCCTTGATGCGGTCGGGTGCGACGTCGTTGAGCAGGACGTCGAAGCCGGCGAGCGAGCAGACATGGGCGATGCCGTTGCCCATCTGACCCGCGCCGATCACGCCCACCTTGCGAATGTTGAGCTTCATGACGTCCGTCCGATGTACAACACCGGCAACCGTTGCGAGATTTCGATGTTCCGCCATAGGCCGTTGTTCTACGCTGATCCGGGCGTTCTGACTACCGGGGGCAGGACATTGGGTTAAGACCGGCCGAGCTTGGCGAGTTCCTGCTCGAGTTCCGGCAGGGCCTGGAACAGGTCGGCCACCAGGCCGTAATCGGCGACCTGGAAGATCGGGGCTTCCTCGTCCTTATTGATGGCGACGATGACCTTGGAATCCTTCATGCCGGCCAAGTGCTGGATGGCGCCCGAAATGCCGACCGCGATGTAGAGCTGCGGCGCCACCACCTTTCCGGTCTGGCCGACCTGCCAATCGTTGGGCGCATAGCCGGCATCGACCGCGGCGCGCGAGGCGCCGACCGCCGCGCCCAGCCTGTCGGCCACTGGCTCGATGTATTTGGTGAAATTTTCCCGGCTCTGCATGGCGCGGCCGCCCGAAATGATCACTTTTGCCGAGGTGAGCTCGGGGCGGTCCGATTGCGATAGTTCCTCGCCGACGAAGGATGAGATGCCGGGATCGGCCGCGGCCGTGACTGGCTCGATCGGCGCTGCGCTGGCGCTTTCCGCAACGGCTTGGAAGGCCGCAGTCCGCACCGTGATGACCTTCTTGGCGTCGCGCGACCGCACCGTCTGCACGGCGTTGCCGGCATAGATCAGGCGCTCGAACGTGTCCGGGGAAACCACCTTGACGATCTCGGAAATCTGCATGACGTCGAGGAGGGCGGCGACCCGCGGCAGGTAGTTTTTTCCCGCCGTGGTGGCCGGCGCGACGATCGCCTCATAGGGGCCGGCGAGCGCGACGATCAGCGCCGCCACCGGCTCGGCCAGCATGTGGGCATATTCGGTGCTGTCCGCCAGCAAAACTTTGCCGACGCCGTCGAGCTTGGCGGCCGCCTCCGCCACCGGGCGGCAGCCGCTGCCGGCGACCAGAATATGGATGTCGCTAGAAAAGCCCTTGGCGGCCGTGAGCGCCTTGTGGGTGGAGTCCTTGAGCGCCTTGTTGTCGTGCTCGGCGACCAGCAGGGTCGGCATTACAGCACCCCCGCCTCGTTCTTGAGCTTGCCGACCAACTCGGCGACCGATCCGACCTTCACGCCCGACTTGCGGCTCGGCGGCTCGGCCGTCTTGACGATTTCCAGCCGCGGCTTCACGTCGACGCCGTAGGCTTCGGGCGTCTTGTCGTCGATCGGCTTCTTCTTGGCCTTCATGATGTTCGGCAGGCTGGCATAGCGCGGCTCGTTGAGGCGCAGGTCCGTGGTCACCACGGCCGGCCCCTTGAGGCGCACGGTCTGCAGCCCGCCGTCGACCTCGCGCGTGACCAGGACGTCGGAGCCTTCGATCGTAAGTTTTGAGGCGAAGGTACCCTGCGGCCAGCCGAGCAGCGCCGCCAGCATCTGCCCGGTCTGGTTGCTGTCGTCGTCGATCGCCTGCTTGCCCAGGATCACCAGGCCGGGTTTTTCGGCGTCGACCACGGCTTTCAGGATTTTGGCCACCGCCAGCGGCTCGACCGAGACGTCGGTCTTCACCAGGATGCCGCGATCCGCCCCCATGGCCAGGGCCGTGCGGATGGTCTCGGTCGCCTGCTGCGGGCCGATCGACACGGCCACGATCTCGGTCGCCTTGCCGGCTTCTTTCAGCCGGATCGCCTCCTCGACGGCGATCTCGTCGAAGGGATTCATCGACATCTTGACGTTGGCGAGCTCGACGCCCGAGCTGTCCGCCTTGACGCGAATTTTGATGTCCTTGTCGACCACCCGTTTGACGGGCACCAAGACCTTCATGTCATCTCTGCCTGGGCTGAAAGGCGCGGCAACCTAATGGCCGCGGCGCTTAAGTGTCAACGTTTCAGCGGTTCTGTCCCGGCACCCACAGCACGTCGCGTGCTCCCTTGTCATTGGCCCAGCGGCTCGCCACGAACAGGAAGTCTGACAGCCGGTTGACGTATTGCAGCGCTTCCGGCGTGACGCCCTCGTCTGGCTTGTCGTTGAGCTCGACCATCATGCGCTCGGCGCGGCGGCATACCGTGCGGGCGAGATGCAGATAGGCGGCGGCCGGCGTTCCGCCCGGCAGGACGAAGGATTTCAGCGGGCTCAAGCCGTCGTTGAGGCGATCGATCTCATGCTCCAACCAGGTCACCTGCTGGTCGGTCACGCTCAGGCGCGCCCCACCCGGGCCCTTGCCCTTGCCCGGCAGGCAGAGGTCGGCTTCGACGTCGAACAGGTCGTTCTGGATGCGGCCGAGCAGGGCATCGAGCTCGGCGTCGGCGTGCAGCCGCGCCAGCCCGATGACCGCGTTGACCTCGTCCAACGTGCCGTAGGCGGCGATGCGCAGATCGTACTTCTTGCGCCGCTCGCCGGTCCCGAGCGCGGTGGTGCCGTCGTCACCGGCACGGGTATAGATGCGGTTGAGGACAACCATGTTCGGTCCGACATTGGCTGGCTGTGGGATTGCTCGTAAAAGTCTATCCTATCGCGGTATGGACCGGAACCAGCAAGGAGACCTCACGTGCGTTTCATCATTGCCATGGTGTTTGCCGCCGTCGTGCTCATTCCCGCCGCGGCTTCGGTGCAGGCCGCCAGAGCGCCACGGCTCACGGCGCAGCAGGGCGCGATGTCCGAGGTGTCGAGCTCGCACACACGGAAGCACAAGGCGAAGAAGAAGCCCGCCAAAAAGGAGGAATACCTGCGCGCCGTGCCCAGTGGGGCGCCGGCCGGCGCCAAGCAATAGTTTTCGCGGTCGCGCGCGGCGGCGCACGTGGGCGGTGCGCCGTTCGGCGCGCCGCGCCCGTGTCAGCGGCCCATCAGCCAGATCGCCGTCATCACCACGATGATGGCGATGAACTGCAGCAGCACGCGCAGGCGCATCAGCTTCTGCGACGTGTTGGGCGAACCGCCGCGCATCATGTTGACGAGCCCGAGCACCAGCACCACGGCAACGGCGCCGATCGCGATGGGCACGAGGTTGTAGACAAATCCCGACATCGACATCTCCCGGCACCAGCGCGCACGCCGGGCTCTGACGGATCTACCTGAATATTCTCCCCCATACCTGAATATGAGGTGTCGCGCGCGCCGCTGCGAGTGGATTTCCGACGTCGCGGATGCGCGGCGGAAAAAATCAGCCGACGAGATGCCGCTCGATCTCGTGCACCGGCATGCGCACGAAATCCTTGTCGATCTCGGCGCGCAGCGCCTGGCGCAGATGGGGCGAGTAGGCCTGGCGTAGCACGCCGAGCGCGCGCGGCGGCGCAACCATGATGACGGCTTTGGTTTCGCCCGACGTCACGGCGGCGTCGAGACGGCCGGCGAGGTCTTCGAGGAACGCGCGTTCCGACTGCTCGTGCCAGTCAGTCTGGTCCATGGCGCTGCGGATCGAGCCGACCGAGTTGGAGGCGCGGCCGGGCGCGTCGGTGCCCTGCTCGCGGGTTTTGAGATCTTTGTGCTCGTAGACCTCCCGGGTCTTGAGGTTGGGAAATTTGCCGTCGCCAATATTCTCCAGCAACAGGGCTTTCTTTCCGTCACAGACGACGACCCAATCGTTCTCGTCGATCCTGAGCTTGGCCATGGGGGAAACCTCTTTGGCAAATGATACGTACCGGCAGCCGCTCGGGCGCCCTGACCGGAATCAACTCCCGAATCGGCAATTCAGTTGCTGCCGTCGCGCCGCTTCCGCGGCCCGTTTCTGATGTCAGTTGCTGCCGTCGAGCAGCCGGCGAGCGATCACCTGCGCCTGGATCTCGGCGGCGCCCTCGAAAATCGACAGGATGCGGGCATCGCACAACAGCCGCGACACCGGATATTCGAGGGCAAAACCGTTGCCGCCGTGGATTTGCACCGCATTGTCGGCGGCCGCCCACGCCACGCGCGCCGCCAGCAGCTTGGCCATGCCGGCTTCCAGGTCGCAGCGCCGTCCCGAATCCTTCTCGCGTGCCGCGTGGTAGGTGATCTGGCGCGCGATCATGATCTCGACCGCCATCATGGCGATTTTGTCGGCGACACGCGGGAAGCGGATGAGCGGACCGCCGAACTGGTGGCGTTCCTCGGCATAGCGCAGCGCCACCTCCATCGCCGACTGGGCCACACCGACCGCGCGCGCCGCGGTCTGGATGCGCGCCGATTCGAAGGTCTGCATCAGCTGCTTGAAGCCTTGGCCTTCCTCGCCGCCCAGGAGATTCTCGGCCTTGACCGCAAAACCGTCGAAGGCGATCTCGTATTCCTTCATGCCGCGATAGCCCAAGACCTCGATCTCGCTGCCCGACATGCCGGCAGCCGGGAACGGATCGTCGTCGCTGCCGCGCGGCTTCTCGGCCAGCAGCATCGACAGGCCGCGATAGCCGGGTTCACGCGGATCGGTGCGCACCAGCAGCGTCATCAGGTCGGCGCGCACCGGATGCGTGATCCAGGTCTTGTTGCCGTAGACCTT
>Ga0075425_100009012_pt1 | contig 10606 bp, 9 predicted proteins | sample SoiMethybrSBSTD4_FD_75300 | JGI IMG/M metagenome (GOLD analysis project Ga0075425, IMG submission 75300) | Bulk soil microbial communities from a Populus tree surrounding site in Tennessee, USA - Soil MetaG P. TD hybrid SBSTD4 | ecosystem: Environmental > Terrestrial > Soil > Tree plantation...
TTCAGCGATGCTGACGCCGATGCGCTGCACGTCCGGATGGCCGACCGCGCAGAGCGGATTGGCCCGGCACCGGCCGGCGACTCCTACCTGAAGACCGATGCCGTGGTCGAGGCAGCCCGCCGGTCTGGGGCAGAGGCGATCCACCCCGGATACGGGTTTCTCTCCGAGAACGCGGGCTTCGCGCGCGCCGTGTTGGACGCGGGGATCGTCTTCGTCGGGCCTCCGCCCGAGACGCTCGAGGCGCTGGGCGACAAGCTGGCGGCCCGTCGATCCGCGAAGGAGGCCGGCGTGCCGATCGCCCCCGGACTCCTCGTGCCGCTCCAGTCGGGGAGCGGCGCCGCCGCGATGGCGGACCGCGAAGGGGTCACCTTCCCGGCGATGCTGAAGGCAGCTGCTGGCGGCGGCGGTCGCGGAATGCGACGGGTCGAGCGGCCGGACCAGCTGGAGGTCGCCGCGGCGAGTGCCGCGCGAGAGGCGCTGGCCGCGTTTGGCGATGGGACCCTCTACCTGGAGGAGCTGGTCGATCCGGCGAGGCACATCGAAGTGCAGCTCCTCGGGGACCGGCATGGGCATCTTGCCGTCCTCGGCGAGCGCGAGTGCAGCGTCCAGCGGCGTCATCAAAAGCTCGTTGAGGAGACGCCGTCGCCGGCCGTCACGCCCACGATCAGGGAGCGCCTCTTCGAGGGGGCCCGCCGGGTCGCCGGCACCGTCGACTTCCACAACGCCGCGACCGTCGAGTTCCTGCTCGACGCCGACGGCAACCACTACTTCCTGGAGATGAACACCCGCCTCCAGGTGGAGCACGGCGTGACTGAGCTGGTGACCGGGCTTGACCTCGTCGCGTGGCAGCTGCGCATCGCGGCGGGGGAGCAGCTCTCCGAGCGGGTCCTGGCGGCGACGCCACGGGGCCACGCCATTGAGGCACGAGTCTATGCAGAGGACCCCTACCGTGGCTTCGCGCCGGTCAGCGGCCGGATCGGCGCCTGGACGATGCCCGATGGCCCCGGCGTCCGGGTCGACGCGGGCATCGCGGGCGGGACCCCGCTGCCGGTCGAGTACGACCCGCTGCTGGCCAAGCTCATGGTCCACGCCGACGACCGGCCCGCGGCCGTGGCGCGCCTCCGCCGCGCGCTCGAGGAGACGGCGATCGGCGGCCTCGATACCGACCTCGGCTTCCTGCGCTGGCTCGTCGACCAGGAGTCGTTCGCCTCTGGCGGGTACGACACCGGGCTCATCCCTCGGGAGTGGGGTACCGGACCGGAGCTCGATGCACAGGCCCGATCCCTGGCGGCCTTCGTGGCGCTCGAGGCGCGAGCCCGCGAAGGGGCCGCGAGGGCGACGGTCGGCGCCGCAAGCCTGCGGACCGAGGGGTCAGCTTGGGGAGCTCTCGCCCGACGCGAGGCGGTCGACCGGCCCCGGAGCCGATGAGCGACGTAACGGCGACGATCGGCGGTCAGCGGGCAGAGGCGGCCAGCGACTGGACGGCCTCCTGGCGGGAGGGGGATGCCGGCCTCGTGCGGCTAGCCAACCGGCATCGGTCTGAGCTGGCGCTGGTCGAGGGTTCGGGGAGCGACTGGATCGTCACCCTGCGTGGCCGCCGGATCCACGTCACGGTGCAGACCTGGCGCGAGCGGGTCCTCGCCGAGGCCGAATCTGCGGTCGGGGAGCGGAGTGGCCCGGTCGACGTGCGGGCGACGCTCCCTGGCCTGGTGGTCGCGGTCGCAGTCGCGGAGGGCGACGAGGTCGAGGAGGGGGCCACGTTGCTGACGATCGAGGCGATGAAGATGCAGAACGAGGTGCGTTCGCCGCGCGCCGGGCGAATTGCCACGATCACCGCGGAGGTGGGGCGCCCGGTCGCTGCCGGGGCGGAGCTGCTGCGGATCGAGTAGGGACGGGGCGCCGCAGCGCCTCGGTACAATCGGCCGCGATGAGCGACCCCGAGGGCGCCTCCCGGCCTCCGCATCGGTCCACCTCGGGGATCGAGATCCGGCCGACGTATCGGCCAGCAGACCTCGCGGACCTGGACCCCGCCGAGATCGGCGAGCCGGGCGCCTTCCCCTTCACCCGCGGGATCCATGCCGATGGCTACCTCGGGCGCCCATGGACGATGCGCCAATACGCTGGATTCGGCTCCGCAGCGGAGACGAATCGGCGATTCCAATACCTGCTGGCGAGCGGGCAGACCGGCCTCTCAGTCGCCTTCGACCTGCCGACGCAGATGGGCTATGACAGCGACGACCCGATGGCGGTCGGCGAGGTGGGTCGGGTCGGGGTGCCGATCGACTCGGTCGCTGACATGGAGGCGCTCTTCGCCGGGATCCGGCTCGATGCGGTCAGCACCAGCATGACGATCAACGCCACTGCGGCGATCCTGCTCGCCCTGTACGAGACGGTGGCGCGGCGCCAGGGCGTCGATCCGCGCCGGCTGCGCGGGACGATCCAGAACGACATCCTCAAGGAGTACATCGCGCGCGGTACCTATATCTTCCCGCCGGGGCCGTCGATGCGGCTCGTCACCGACACGTTCGCGTACTGCCGCAACGAGCTTCCCGAGTGGAACACGATCAGCATCAGCGGCTATCACATGCGCGAGGCAGGAGCGACTGCAGTCCATGAGGTCGCGTTCACGATCGCCGATGCGATCGCCTACAGCCAGGCGGCCATCGACGCGGGGATGGCCTTCGACGAGTTCGCGCCCCGCCTCTCCTTCTTCTTCGCCGCTCACAACGATCTCTTCGAGGAGGTGGCCAAGTTCCGCGCCGCCCGGCGAGCCTGGGCGACGGTAGCCCGCGACCGGTTCGGGGCGAAGCAGCCACGAAGCCTGGCCATGCGCTTCCACGTCCAGACGGGCGGCAGCACACTGACCGCCCAGCAGCCGGAGACAAACGTGGTCCGCACGACGGTCCAGGCCCTTGCCGCCATCCTGGGCGGGGCGCAGAGCCTCCACACCAATGCGTCGGATGAGGCGCTCGGCCTGCCGACCCCCGCGACGGCACGGGTGGCGCTCCGCACCCAGCAGGTCCTGGCCGCGGAATCGGGGGTCAGCTCCCCGCTCGACCCGCTGGGCGGCTCGTACTACGTCGAGTCGCTCACGAACGAGATCGTCGAGCGCGTCGCAGCTGAGCTCGAGGAGATCGACCGGCGCGGCGGCACCCTGGCGGCGATCGCTGACGGCTACCAGCAAGGCGCGATCGCCGAGGCTGCGTACGTGGCACAACGCGCCGTCGAGACAGGGGAGCAGGTCGTGGTCGGGGTGAACGCCTTCGTCGAGAGTGGCGACGAGCAGCGGCCCCAGGCCCAGGCGATCGACCCCGACGCGGAGGCCGAGCAGGCCGCCCGCACGAAGGCCGTCCGCGCCGCGCGGGACGCAGGGGTGGCCGACGAAGCGGTGCGTGCGCTCGAGACCGCGGCCGCCGGCACCGAGAACGTCCTGCCACGCATCCGGTCCTGCGTCGAAGCGCAGGTCACGCTCGGCGAGATCAGCAATGCGCTCAGGCGAACCTGGGGGGAGCATCGGCCATGACGATCGGCCCGATCGACCACGTCGCCGTCGTCGTCCGCTCGATCGACGAGGCGCTCCCTCGCTACCGTCAGCTGTTCGGTTGGGAGCCGCTCGAGGAGCCGCGCATCTTCGCCTCGCAGCGCGTCCGCCTCTGCTTCCTGCCGACCGGTCCCGAGCCTGCGGCAAGGATCGAGCTGGTCGAGCCGATCGACGAGGAGAGCGGTGTTGCGCGCTTCCTGGCGACGCGCGGCGAGGGGCTCCATCACGTCTGCCTGCGGAGTGGCGACCTCGCGTCAGACCTTTCCGCGCTCGCTGCAGCGGAGGCCGAGCTGATCGATCAGGAGCCTCGACCGGGTGCCCACGGCGAAGTCGCCTTCATCCACCCGCGGACGCTGAACGGGGTACTGTGGGAGCTCCTGGCACCGAGCATCGAGGAGAGCCCATGAGCGACGTGAAGGCCGAGCCGCCCCGCGCCCCGATCCCGGATCGCCCGCTCCTGCGCGGGGAGAAGGTCTGGCTGCGACCGCTGGAAGAGCGTGACCTGCCGGCATACGTGGCGGGGATCGACGACACCGAGGTCGGCGGGCTTGCGGGCTACAAGGCCCCCTTCAGCCTGGATCAGGCGAAGGGCTGGCTCGAGCACGTGAACGAGAAGGCGAAGAACGGGATGGGCTTCTTCTTCGCGGTCTGCGAACTCGGCGATGATCGCTTCATCGGCACGACCTGGCTGAAGGAGGTCGACTACTGGCACAGCAACGCCGAGCTGGCGATCTTCATGGATCGCGACCATATCGGCGTCGGATATGGGACCGATGCGCAGCGAGTCCTGCTGAGGTTTGCCTTCAATGCGGTCGGGCTGCAGCGCGTCTGGCTCACCGCCTACGCCTCGAACCCGCGGGCGATACGCTCCTACGAGAAGCTCGGCTTCAAGCATGAGGGCCTCATGCGCCAGTCATGGCGCGGCCCCAACGGGCTCGAGGACTCGGTGCTGATGGCGATCCTGCGCGACGAGTGGGAAGCCGCCGAGGCGGGCCGCCGCTAGCCGACCCCAGCTTCCCGAAGCAGCGCCGGGATCTGGGATGGGGAGTCCGCGACCCGCACCCCAGCCTCGGTGAGCGCCCGGCGCTTCGACTCCGCCGTGCCGCCGCCTCCCGAGATGATCGCGCCGGCGTGGCCCATCCGACGGCCGGGCGGCGCGGTCCGTCCCGCGATGAACGCCGCCACCGGCTTCCGCACGCGGGCTGCGCAGAACGCCGCCGCGCGCTCCTCTTCCTCGCCGCCGATCTCACCGATGAGCACGATCGCCTCGGTCTCCGGGTCGTCGTTGAGCAGCTCGAGCACGTCGATGAAGCTCGTGCCCACGATCGGGTCGCCGCCAATGCCGACGCAGGTCGTCTGACCGAGCCCCGCATCGGTCATCGCCTGCACCACCTCGTAGGTGAGCGTCCCAGATCGGCTCACGAGGCCGGCCGGCCCCGGGCGGTGGATATCGCCGGGGATGATCCCGACCTTGGCCCCGCCCACGGTCGTGAGCCCAGGGCAGTTCGGTCCGATGAGCCGCGACCCCTTTTCGGCGACGACCGCGTGGACGCGGAGCATGTCGAGGACGGGGACGCCCTCGGTGATGCAGACGATGAGCGGCAGGCCCGCCTCGGCCGCCTCGAGGATGGCGTCGGGAGCGAAGGGAGCGGGGACGAAGATGCAGGCCGCATCGGCTCCGGTCTGCGCCACCGCGTCGGAGACCGTGTCAAAGACCGGGACGCGCCCGTCGACCGCCGCCTGGCCGCCTTTGCCAGGGGTGACTCCGGCCACGATGTTGGTTCCGTAGTCGAGCATCGCCCGCGAGTGGAACTCCCCCTCGCGGCCGGTGATCCCCTGGACCAGGAGGCGGGTCTGCGCTCCGACCAGGATGCTCATGCGGAGCCGCTTGCGGCGGCGACCGCCTTGCTGGCGGCGTCGTCCAGGCTCTCCGCGGTGATCAGGTTGGCCGCGCGCAGGATCTCGGCCGCCTCGGCCGCGTTCGTCCCGACGATCCGCACCACCATTGGCACCTGCCGCCCGAGCGTCTCCCGCGCCTCGACGATGCCGCGAGCGACCTCATCGCCGCGGGTGATGCCGCCGAAGATGTTGATCAGGATCGCCCGGACGTTCGGGTCTTCGAGGATGATCCGGAACGCGGCCGCCACCCGATCCGCCTTGGCGCCGCCGCCGATGTCGAGGAAGTTGGCCGGCTCCCCGCCGGCGAGCTTGACGAGGTCCATCGTCGTCATCGCCAGGCCAGCACCGTTCACCATGCAGCCGATGCTGCCGTCGAGCTTGATGAAGTTGATCCCTGCCTCGCGCGCCGCGATCTCCGACGGCTCCTCCTCGGCGAGGTCGCGCATCTCGGCGAGATCCGGATGCCGGAAGAGGGCAGAGTCGTCGAGGACGATCTTTGCGTCGAGCGCCAGCAGCTCACCCTCCTCGGTGATGGCCAGCGGGTTGACCTCGACCAGGTCGGCATCGGACGCGATGAAGGCGGCGTGCATCCCTTTCAGGGTGGTGGCGAACGCCGGGCGCAGCTCGGCGGGGATGCCGAGGAAGAAGGAGACGCGGCGAACCTGGTGCTCCTCCAGGCCGAGGAGCGGGTGGAGCGGCAGGCGCAGGATCGCGTCGGGATTGGTCCGTGCCGTCTCCTCGATCTCGACGCCACCATCAGCGCTGGCGATGATCGTCACGGTTCCGGCCGCGCGGTCGAGGACGAGCCCGAGGTAGTGCTCGCGAGCGATGCGGGCGGCCGGGGCGACGAGAACCGTGCGCACGGTGACGCCCTTGATCTCCATCCCCAGGATCTCCCCGGCCCGCGCGGCGGCCTCCTCCGGCGTCGCCGCGAGCTTGACGCCGCCCGCCTTCCCGCGACCGCCCACGAGGACCTGCGCCTTGACGACCACCGGGCCACCGATCCGCTCTGCCGCGGCACGCGCGGCTTCCGCGGTCGTGGCGGTCTGCCCTGGGGCGACCGGCACGCCATGGCGCGCCAGCACCTCTTTGCTGCGGTACTCCTGGAGCTTCACAAGGCCTAGAAGCCTACACTTGCCGTCCGTACCGCCGGCGCTGTGACCGGCGCGCAGCGGAGCACGCCTTCGTGACCTACACCGTCACCCTGATCCCCGGCGATGGGATCGGCCCGGAGCTCAGCGAGGCCACGGTCGGCGTCCTCGAAGCAACCGGCATCGGCTTCGCGTGGGAGGTCCAGCAGGCCGGCGAGTCGACGATCGCCAGCGAGGGGACACCGCTTCCCGACAGGGTGATCGAAAGCATCCGGCGCAACGGGGTGGCGATCAAGGGCCCGATCACGACGCCGGTTGGCACCGGCTTCCGCAGCGTCAACGTGGGTCTGCGGCTGAGCCTGGAGCTCTACGCCAACGTGCGCCCTGCCCGCAGCATGGTCGGCGTCGAGAGCCGCTATTCCGACGTGGACCTGATCGTCGTGCGCGAGAACACCGAGGACCTGTACGGCGGGATCGAGCACCGGGTCGGCCCCGACGCCGCCGAGAGCATCAAGATCATCACCCGCGCCGCATCGCAGCGGATCGCGCGCTACGCCTTCGAGTACGCGCTGCGCAACGGCCGCCGCAAGGTGACCGCGGTGCACAAGGCGAACATCATGAAGCTCTCCGATGGGCTCTTCCTCGAGAGCTGTGGACAAGTTGCGGCGGAGTACACCGGACGGGTCGAGTTCGAGGACCGGATCGTCGACAACATGTGCATGCAGCTCGTCCAGAAGCCGGACCTGTACGACGTCCTGGTGCTACCCAACCTGTATGGCGACATCGTGAGCGACCTCGCCGCCGGACTCGTCGGCGGCCTGGGCGTGGCGCCCGGATCGAACATCGGCGACACCGCGGCCGTCTTCGAGGCGGTGCATGGGTCGGCACCAAAGTACGCGGGCCAGGACAGGGCCAACCCGACGGCCCTCATCCTGTCAGGCGCGCTCATGCTCCGTCACCTGGGCGAGACGGCCGCGGCCGATCGCGTCGAGACGGCAGTCCGCGAGGTGATCGCGGAGGGCAAGGTGACGACGCACGACCTCGGCGGCAACGCCGGGACGCGGGCCTTCGCGGGTGCCGTCGCCGAGCGGGTGAAGGGCGGCTGAACCCGGCTTCGCGCCGCTGTCGCATCGCACGCGACAGGTGAGGCCGATGGGTAGAATGCCGAAGGGCCGAACCGCGGAAGGGCTCCAGCCTCCGGTCGCCCGATCCCGACTCCGAGACCGACACAGGAGGCGATGAGCTCAGTGACCGCGACGCAGGTGACGAGGCCGCAGGGCACTGCCCGCCAGGGCCTGGGGGCCACCAGCCGCAAGGATCCCTGGTGGCTGGTCCCGGGCATCATCGCCACCGGCTTCGGCGCGTTCATCCTCTATTCGCTCTTCTCCGCCCTCATCTGGGAGCCTCTCTTCCATGTCGGCTACGAAGTCGATGGCTACCTCTCGCCATTCTTCTCGCCGCTCATTCGGCCCGATTGGCTGCCGCCGTGGTTCTCCCCGGCGATCCTGATCCTCTGGATCCCGCTCGGCTTCCGGACGACCTGCTACTACTACCGCAAGTCCTATTACCGCTCCTACTTCGCCGATCCACCCGCCTGCGGCGTCGGGGAGCCGCGGATCCACCGTCGCTACGCGATGGAGCGCGCCTTCCCCTTCATCCTCCAGAACATCCACCGCTACTTCTTGTACCTGGCCTTCGTCCCGCTCGCCTTCCTGTGGTACGACGCCTTCGCCTCGTTCGTGAACACGGGGCCCCGCATCGGGCTGGGGAGCCTGATCCTGCTCGGCAATGTCACGCTGCTGACGGGCTATTCGCTCTCCTGCCACTCGTTGCGCCACCTTGTCGGCGGACGGCTCGACTGCTTCTCGTGTGGCGTGGCTGCCCGCGTCCGCTACCGCTCCTGGCAACGCCTCACCGGGCTGAACGAGCGGCACATGCAGTGGGCCTGGTTCAGCCTCGTCTCCGTCGCGCTGGCCGATCTCTATATCCGCCTCCTGGCCGCGGGCGTGATACCGGACCTGGCGATCAGGCTGTGACCGACGCCTCCTCGCGCTGGGAGACGCATCCGCACGACGTCCTGGTGATCGGCGCGGGGGGAGCCGGACTGCGCGCCGCGATCGCCGCGTCGGACGCGGGAGCGAACGTGGGTTTGGTCTGCAAGTCCCTCCTCGGCAAGGCGCACACCGTCATGGCCGAGGGGGGCGTCGCCGCCGCCCTCGCCAACGTCGCTGCGAGCGACAGCTGGCAGACTCACTTCCGTGACACCATGGTCGGCGGCAAGATGCTGAACAACTGGCGCATGGCCCAGCTCCATGCCCAGGAGGCGCCAGATCGCGTCCGCGAGCTCGAGCGCTGGGGCGCGGTGTTCGACCGGACCCGCGACGGGCGCATCCTCCAGCGGCCCTTCGGCGGCCACTCGTATCCCCGCCTCGCCCACGTCGGCGACCGGACCGGGCTCGAGATGATCCGGACCCTCCAGGACCGGACCGTGCAGTCGGGCGTGACGGTCTACATGGAATGCACCACGACCAATCTGCTGACCGATGGCGACCGGGTGACCGGCGCCTTTGGGTACTGGCGCACCTCCGGCGAGCCGGTCGCCTTTGCCGCGAAGGCGGTGATCCTCGCCACCGGCGGCATCGGGCGCGCCTGGGAGATCACCTCGAATTCCTGGGAGTACTCCGGCGACGGTCATGCGCTCGCCTATCGCGCCGGAGCAGAGCTGATCGACATGGAGTTCGTCCAGTTCCACCCGACCGGGATGGTCTGGCCGCCCGGGGTCCGCGGCCTGCTCGTGACCGAGGCGGTGCGCGGCGAGGGCGGCATCCTGCGCAACCACGATGCGGAGCGATTCATGTGGCGCTACCTCCCCGAGGAGCGCCGCCACGAGTACGCCGCCACCGACGAGGAGGCGAGCCGCTGGGTCGAGGCGCTCAGCGAGGGTCGCGAGACCGATGCCCGGCAGCCCCCCGAGCTGTCGACGAGGGATAACGTCGCGCGCGCGATCCACACCGAGGTCCGCGAGGGACGCGGGTCCCCTCACGGTGGCGTCTACCTCGACATCAGCTACCTGCCTCCCGAGCACGTGCGCCGCAAGCTGCCCTCGATGTTCGAGCAGTTCAGCGAGCTGGCCGACGTCGACATCACTGCCGGCCCGATGGAGGTGGGGCCCACCTGCCACTACGTCATGGGCGGCATCCGGGTCGATGCCGAGACGGCGGCTAGCACCCGCCCGGGCCTCTTTGCCGCGGGGGAGGCGGCTGGCGGTATGCATGGGGCGAACCGGCTCGGCGGCAACTCGCTCTCGGACCTGCTCGTCTTCGGCCGGCGCGCCGGGGACGCGGCGGCGGCGCTGGCCGCCGATACCCCCGCCATCCCCGAGCTCGATCCGAAGCAGCTCAGCGCGGCGGAGGCGGCGCTGATGGCGCCGTTCGATCGGCCGGCCGGGGAGGACCCGTATCGGCTCCATGCGGACCTGAAGGCCACCATGCAGTCGCTGGTCGGCATCTTCCGCGTCGCCAGTGATCTCGAGGAGGCGATCGGGCGCCTGGCGGGGATTCGCGAGCGCTGGGACAGGGTTCGGGTGGTCGGACCACGCGCCTACAACCCGGGCTGGAACCTGACCTTCGAGCTCGCCAGCATGCTCGTCTGCTCGGAGGCGGTGGCCCGCAGCGCGCTGCAGCGGACGGAGAGCCGCGGCGCCCATGCCCGTCTCGACTACCCTGACCTCGGCGCCGAGTGGGGGACCCGGAACAGCGTCGCGGTGAGGGATGGAGATGCCATGCACGTGAGCACTTCGCCCCTCCCCGAGATGCCCGCCGAGCTCCGCCAGCTGATCACGCACTGAAGGGAACCGATGCCCGTCGCCTTCTCGGTCGCGTTCCGGCACTTCCAGGTCTCGCGCGGTGGCCCCGATGACGAGGAGGAGGTCGTCGAGTACAGCGTCCCGGTCGAGGACGGGATGGTGGTGCTCGATGCGCTCCACTGGATTCAGGCCAATGACGCGCCCGACCTCGCCGTCCGCTGGAACTGCAAGGCGGCCAAGTGCGGCTCGTGCAGCGCCGAGGTCAACGGC
>Ga0075425_100009013_pt1 | contig 10606 bp, 7 predicted proteins | sample SoiMethybrSBSTD4_FD_75300 | JGI IMG/M metagenome (GOLD analysis project Ga0075425, IMG submission 75300) | Bulk soil microbial communities from a Populus tree surrounding site in Tennessee, USA - Soil MetaG P. TD hybrid SBSTD4 | ecosystem: Environmental > Terrestrial > Soil > Tree plantation...
AACTGCGGCATGGCGCGGTCGCGCTCCGGGTAGCGCGCGAGCAGCGCCACGCGCCTGCCGCGCCGGCGCGGCGCGTGCGACGGGCGCAGCAGCTTTACTGGCGCTTCGGGAAGAACCACCAGTACGCTCCAGCCTTGCCGCCCGCGGTGCGCGCCTCCTGGCTGATCCAGGCGCGCATCTCGCTCAGGTCGTGCTCGCTCCAGCCGACGCACGAGGTCAGGCGCAGGGTGAGCGGGTCGTAACGCACCTGCCATTCGGGCTTGCTGCGCGTCATCAGCGCGTCCGGCAGCACGAGGCAGCCGTAAGCGCGCACGTTGACCGGCATCGAGCGCGCCGTCTCGAGCGTGCGCCGGAATCCCTCGGGCGTGTCGCCGGGCAGGCCGAAAATGATCTGCAGCTCGGTGCGCGACACGTCGGCGACCTGCCGCACGACGGTCTCGAGCTTGCGTTCATCGAAATACCGGTCCAGGCCTTTCAAGACCTCCGGATCGGTCGATTGCAGGCCGATGCCGAGATAGCCGGTGTGTACGGCTTTGAGGAACTCGAGATGCTCCTCGCGCAGCATCGACGGATAGATCTCGGCCCATAAAGCGGCCGACTTGAAGAAGCCGACGCGCGATTCGGCCTCGCGCAGGTTGCGGAACGCCCGTGGATTGAGATTGAGCCCGGCGTCCACCAGGAACACCGCGGGCGCGCGCTGCCGCGCATAGGCTTCCAGCTCCCGCGTGATGTAGTCGGTGGAGAAGACCGCCTTGGACTTGTTGCTCGAGCCCCATTCGCAGAACGCGCAGGAGAAGGGGCACCCCCGGTAAGTCTCGAGATAGGCCACGCGGTCCGGCTGCATCGCGCCGAGCTGATAGGGCGAGGCGATCGCGTCGAGGTCGGCGAGCGCCGGGCGCGGCGCGGTGCGCCACCATCCCGCCGCCGCCGGCAGGTCGAGCCCGGCCACCGACTCGAACGCGGCGCGCGAGAACTCCGGCAGGCGCGCGATCTCGCGAAACACCTCCTCGCCCTCGGCGGCGACGATCGCGTCGACGTAGCGGCGCGCCGGTGCGTACGGCGCGAGATCGAACAGCGCCGGCCGCGCCGAGGGGCCGCCGAACACGATCGGCCGCTCCGGCCGCCGCTGCTTCAGACGGCGCGCCACCTCGACCAGGCACGGCGTCGACCAGACATAGATCGACATGCCGATGAGGTCGGGGTCGAAGCGCTCGATCGCCTGGACATAGCCGTCGACATCGGGGCGTTCCGCCTCGATCAGCGCGACCTGCACGCCCTTCAGCGCCGGATCGGCCATGACCGCCGCCAGGATGCGGCGCACGCCATAGCTTGGCAGCTCCATCGCCCCGTGCTCGTTGGCATCGGCGGTGGGTGTCATGCAGACGAGGGCGATGCGCTTCGCGCTCATGGCGCCGCCTTGTCGAAGCGCAGGTAGAGGTATTGGAGATGGCCGTGCGCGTGCAGCCGCTCCAACATGAGCGCGGCGTTCGCGACGATGTCGCCCGGGTCGTGCCGCGCGCGGTCCGATGGCGTTGTAAAGCGATGGCTGGGGAGCGTATTCGCCGTGGCGTCGCGCCAATGCGTGCAATGCAATCCGGCGGCGGCCGCGAGCGCGCGATGATCGGCATCGCTCGCCCACAAATCCGGCCACGGGCCGAAGCCGGCATCGATCGCTGCCGCGACCGACGTCTCCCGTTCGCGCGCCGCGGGCGAAATGATGATGTCGGTGGCGACCAGCACGCCGCCCGGGCGCAGCACGCGCGCTGCCTCGGCGAAAAACGCGCGGCGCGAGGCGAAGTGGAACATCGCCTCGATGCAGAGCAGCCGGTCGTAGCTCGCGGCGGCAAAGGGCAGGCTGCAGGCGTCGCCCTCTTGCCAGGAAAGCCGGTTGCCGTTCGCTGCCTCGATGCCGCGGCAGAGCTCGAGCTGGCGCGCATCGATGTTCAGGCCGGTGAGCGTCATGCCGCGCATGCGGCGGTTGATGGTCTCGAGCGTTGCGCCGAGGCCGCAGCCGACATCCAGCAGGCTCTGCCCAGAGTGCAGGTCGGCCATCTCCAGCAGGATGTCGTCGAGCCGCGCCTGCGCGTGGCCGAACTCCGCGCGCTCGCCGCCGGCGGCCTGCGGGCGGTCCCAGTGGCCCAGATGCACCGAGCGTCCGGCCTGGCCGCGCCGGAAGCCGTCGAGCAACGGGTCGAAATACGCAGGCACTCTCATCCCCAGCAGTACGTCGCCGCATGCGCGCGGGCGCGCGCCATGAAGCTGCAGGCCGTCCAGCGTTTGCGCGCGCCTTGCACCGGGGTCAGACGGTGCAGATAGCGCCCGGAATCGAGCACGATGAGCGTGCCCGGCGGCAGGCAAAAGCTGACTGACTCGAGCAGGCTGACGTCAGGGCGCTCGCTTGCGCTGTCATCGTTCAGCATGCGCGCGTCCTGCGGCTCGACGCATAGATCGAACACTTCGAGCGCGCCGCCTGCTTCGGGCTGCGCCAGCACCAGAACGAAAGACATCATGTTGAGCTCGACCAGCGTGCTCAGGTGGCGGTAGGACGCACGCAGCCGCTGCTCGTTGTCGAAATGCGCCGGCAAGTAGCCGCTCTCGCAGTGCGCGCGCAGGGTGGTGAACATGTACTGCGTGCCCGGCGCCGGGCCGGGTGCGCTGACGAAGGGCCGCCCGCCGTCGAGGCGCCCGAGCAGCTCGCCGACGTGCCTGGCGATGCCGAGGCCGGGCGGAAAGAGATCCTCGAGCTGCGCGTGAAAACGCTCTGCCTCGTCGAAATAGCGCGCGAGGCGCGGATCGGCCAGGTTCAGGTTGCGGCCGAAGAACCAGGAGCGAAACTTCTCCGGAAACCAGCTCTGCACGAACTCCGGCTCGTGGCGCTCCAGGCGCGCAACCACCGCCTCGAGCAGCTCCGGCGGATAGACGCCGTGGACGATGATCGCCTGCAGCTCGCCCGCGCGCAGTTGCTCGAACGCCTCGGCGTGCGCGGCCGCCTCGGCCGCGTCAAGCTCCGAGGTGCGCAGGAACCCCGCCAGCGCTTGCGCTCGGCCTGTGCACATGCCGGGACGCCAGCGCACCGTGCTACGCGCGGGCACGGAGCCGCTGGATGGCCGAATCAGGTAGCTCATCTCCCCCATTGGTCGGCCAAACCGTGTACGTTGGTGCGCAACGCTCTCACGGCAGGCCCCTCCCCAAGCAAGAGTCTACCTTTTAGGCGCTCGGTCGGGCTCCTGATTGGATGCGCGAGCCCGGATCCGCGAAGCGGCGCGATCAGTCCCAGGAAAAGCGGTAAAACAAGCCGCCGCCGCTCGAGGTGCCGGTCTCGGCGCGCAGCGACCAGCGCCGTGACAGCGAATAGTCGATCTTGACGAGGTTCGAGGCGACGGTGCCGAGGCCCTGCTCGTAGCTGAGATACAGCCGGTCGGAGACGCGCTTGCCGAACGCGAGCACGCGGTCCTGCAGCTCGCCCGTGCCGCGGAACGACACCTCGTCGAGGCCGAAGCTCTGCGCGATGCGCCGGTCGAGCGGCATGCTGTTGCCGCGGGCGAGCAGCGCGCCCGCCGCCGCCTGCAGCAGCCCGAGGTCGGCTTTATTCGCATCGGTGGGCGCGCGCCCGAGCACCAGCCACGAGAGCCGCTCGCCTTCGGCGACCTGCGGCTGGGAGACGATCTGCACGATCGGGGCGCGCATCGTTCCGGAGAGCTGCACGCCGGCCTCGACCGCCTGGTTGCGCCGCCAGGCCGTGACCTGGAGCGCCGGGTTGTCGATCGGGCCGCCGAAGATCAGCACCCCGGGATCCACCACCAGCTTCTGGCCGTAGGCGTAGAAGGTGGCGTTGAGCGCGGTGAGCTTGCCGTAGGCGCGCAGCTCGCCATCCTTCGACGTCACGTTGATGCGCCCGGTGAGCTTGCCCTCCAGCCCCTGGATGCGCACCGACAGGTTGGACCCGAGGTCCAGGTCGACGTTGAGGTCCACCGGCAGCGGCGCGTTGTCCTGCGGCCCGGCGCGCGCCGCGCCCGAGACCACCACGTCCTCGCCGAGCTTGGGGATGCGCTCGCGCTCGAGCTCGAAGTGCCCGCGCTCGGCGCGCAGCTCTCCCGAGAGCGCGAAGCGCTTGCCGTCGAAGCCGGCGTCGCCCTCGCCCGAGGCGATCAGCCGCAGGTCGGGCCGCTCGAGCACGCCGAAATTGCGCGCCTGCCAGGCGAGCTTGGCATTGCCCTCGGCAAAGCGCAGCGGCAGCGTGCCGCTTGCGCTGAAAGTGCCCTCGCCCGCCTGGATGTTGAAGCGCTCGACCTCGAGCCGCTCGCCGGCGAGCTTCGCGCGCAGCTCGCCGTTCTTGAGATACACGCCGTAGGGCGGATACTCGAAGGCGATTGCATCGCCGCGCAGCGTGCCCGAGAACACCGGCGCGCCGAGCGTGCCGCCCGCTTGCAGATCGGCGGTGACGCGGCCGTCGAGGCGCGCATCGGCGAGCAGCGGCTGCGCGAGCACGCGCGTGCGCGAGAGCTCGAGCTGCCCCTGCACCAGCAGCGACGAGCTCGGGCCGAGGCCGAGGATCCCGGCGCCCGCATCGCGGCCGATCTGTCCGCCGGCCGCCGCGCTCAGGTAGCGCGAGGTGAAATCGAGCCGCAAGCCGACCCCCGCGTCGGTGAAGCGCGCATCCAGCGTCGCGCCGCTCACGCCGAGCTCGATCGGCCGCTGGTCCAGGATCGCGAGATCGCCGCTCGCGCGGCGCATTCGCAGCGTGCCGTCCAGGGACGGCGCCGCGCCGATCGACCATTGGCCGTCGAGCAGCATGCTCGCGCGCAGCCGCTCGGTGAGCCCCGCGGCGACGATCAGCCACTGCGCCGGCAGCCCGGCGAATTCGCCGCTCGAGGCGAGGCGCTGGCGCGACCACGTCAGCTCGCGCACCAGCAGCCGCCCTTCGCCGATCGCGGCTTCCACGCGGCCAAGCTCGACGCTCGAGCGCGACACCTTGAGCGCGCTCGGCGCGCGCAGCGTGAACCCGACCCTGCCCGCGCCCTCGAGCGAAGCGATTTCGCCGCTCCACGTGCCGGCAGCGTAGCCGCCGCGCAGGCGCGCGCGCATTTCGGCAGCGGCCGTACGCACGTTCACCTGCGCATCGTGGCGCGCGAGCGTGCCCGCAATTTTCAGGGTCGCGCCGGGAATGTCGTAGCCCTGCACCTCGAGGTCCGCGAACTGCGCGTCGATCACGCCCTGCGGCGCGCTCCAGGTGCCGCCGAGCGTGCCGCTCGCCTGCATGCGGCCGCCGAGCTCGCCGGCGAGCTCGTCCAGGCGCGTCGCGTCGAGCGTCCAGGCGAGCTTGTCGGGCGGCGTGCCGAAGCTGCCGTGCGCACTCGCGCGCGAGTTGCCCAGAATCGCCGTGGCATCGCCCTGCAGCAGATGACGGCCGGCGATTCGCGCGCTCCCTTTGGTGGTGAGAGGCAGCTCGAGCAGCATGCTGTCGGTGATCGACCAGCCGATGTCGATGCGCGGCTCGGCGGCGAGCCGACCCTGCGCCTGGACCGTGCCGCTGATCGAGCCGGCCGGATAGTCGCCAAAGGCGGCGGGATCGAAGTGCGCGAGCTGCAGGTTCGCCTCGAAGGCGAGCGGATCGGTGAGGCGCAGCCGCCCGGAGCCGCTCAGCTCGCCGCCCCGCGCTGCTGCGCGCAGGCTGCGCACGTCCACGATATCGCCGCGGCGCACGGCTTCGGCGCTGACCGTCATGCCGGCCTGCGCCAGGGTGCCGCGCGCGCTCTGCTCGTCGCGTCCGAGATCGAGCTCGAGCGGCCCGCCGAGCTCGGTCTCGCGCAGCGTGGAGCGCAGGCCGCGGAGGTTGAGCCGGCTCGCGCGCACGGTGCCGCGAAAGCCCCGCGGGCCGAGCTCGCCGCGGCCTTCCAGGAGCCCGCCGCCGGCGAGCTCGACGCGCAGCTCTTCCAGCACCGCGTTCGCCAGGTCCTTGCTTGCAACACGCGCCCGCAACGAGGCGATGGGCAGCCGCTGCCGGTCGAGCGGCCCCGCCGCGTGGTTGGTGACCTCGAGGCTGCCTTGCAGGCCGCGGTCGTTGCCGCTGACAGCCAGGTGCAACGTGAGCGCGGCGCGCGGCAGGTCGGCCTGCAGGCGCGCGGGATCGATGGGCGCAGCGCGCGCGTCGAGCGCCACGATGTGCTGCGGCCGGAAGGGGGCGATCGTCGCCTGCACGTCGGCGGCCGTCTCCGCCTGGCGCAAGCCGAGCCGCAGCTCCAGCCGCTCGAGCGTGCCGCCGAGCGCGAGGGTCGCGCTGAGCGGGAAGTGCGGGTGCTCGAGCTGGAAGCTGCCCTCGGCCGACACGCTCGGCAGGACGGCGCCGACCGAGAGATGGGCGAAACGCACCTTGGTCAGCGAATAGAGCGCCTCGGCGCGCGCGATGCGCAGGTGCTCGACGTCGACCTGGCCGAGACGCACGCCGAACGGCAGAAGCGGGGGCTTGGTAGCGCGAGCGCCGCCCGCGGCGATCGTGATATCGAGCGCGCCGATGTGCAGCGGCTCGAGCGACAGACGCCCGCCGAACGCGGCGGCGAGATGCGCGTGCGTGCCGACGTCGCGCGCCTCGACGAGCGTGCCGTCGGCCTCGTAGCGCACGCGCTCGATGAGCACCGTCGTGGCGAGGGTGCCGCGCGCGCCGCTGATCTGCAGGTTGCCGCCGGCGGCGCGCTCGGCGTGCGCGAGCGCCCAGCGCAGGCCCGCCTCGGTGCCGAACAGCCAGACCACGGCGAGCAGCAGGGTGCAGACCAGCGCGCCCAGCAGGACGCCGGCGCCGAGCAGGGCGTGGCGCGCGCTCAGAAGCCGTACCCCACGGAGAAGTGCAGCCGCCAGTCGCTGGTGCGCGCGCCGTAGGCGAGGTCGGCGCGGATCGGACCGATCGGCGTGCGAAAGCGCGCCCCTACGCCGTAGCCGGTAGAGATGTCGGTGCGCACGCCGGTATCCCAGGCGTTGCCGGCGTCGAAGAAGGTGGCGATGCCCCAGTTGTCGCCGATCCAGCGCGTGTACTCGACGCTGCCGACGACCAGCCGCCGGCCGCCGACGACGGCGCCCGCCTGCTCGACGCCGATGCTCTCGAAGGCGTAGCCGCGCACGGTCTGGTCGCCGCCGGTGCGGAAAAGGAAGGTGCTCGGGATGCCCTCGCGCGCCGCCGAGCGCACGGCGCCCGCCTGGCCGCGCAGCAGCAGGTCATCCTGCCGGCCGAGGGGGAAGAACAGCGACGCGCTCGCGATCCCGCGCAAGAAGGTCTGCGACGCCAGCGCATGGGGCGCGCCGCCCACTTCGGCGGACAGCACGTACCCCTGACGGGGTGAAATCAGCGCGTCGGTACGGCGAAAACCCTTGCGCACGCCGAAGTAGACGGCGTGCGCGCTCGAGGTAAGGACATCGCCGATGCGCTCGTCCTCGGCGTGCGCCGAGACCACCAGCGCGGAGGGCGCGGCGCTCGCGCCGTAGTTGTGCGACACGCCGACCGCGAATTCCCGCGTGACGTCGTTCTGGATGTCCTGCTTGCGCGCCCGCGTGAACACCGTGTCCCAGATGCCGCCCTCCCGCGGCGGCGTGCTGAGATCGAGCTGCAGGTTCTGGATCTTCTGGTCGAGGTTGAGCGTCGAGCCGAAGCGCCAGGCGGTAGAGAGCACGTCCTGGTTGCTGTAGCGCGCTTCCAGGCGCGGGCCGACGTCGGTGTTGTAGCCGATGCCGCCCTCCACGTGATGCTTGGGCGCCTCGATCACCGAGACGCGCAGCGGCGCCGCTTGCGCCACGCCCGGCTGCTGGTCGATCTCGGCCTGCACGCTCGCGAAGTAGCCGGTCTCGAGCAGCCGCCGCTGGTAGAGGATCAGCTTTTCGCGGTCGTAGACGTCGCCGGGATGCACCGGCGCGAGATTCGCGACCAGCGCATCGTCGTAGCGGCGCGTGCCGGTGATGTGCAGCTCGCCGAAGCGAAACGCAGGTCCGCTCGCGATCTCCACGGAGAGCGACGCGCTGTGCGTCTCCGGATCGATGCGCGCTTCGCTCGCGGCGATGCTGGCGGCGGCGTAGCGGAAGCCGGCGAGGTCGCGCACCGCCTGGCGCTTGGCCGACTCCCATTCGCCCTGGCGAAAGGGCTGCCCCGGCCGCAGGCTCCAGTTCTGGCGGGCGCGCTCCCGGTAGGGGCGCGCTTCACCGTCGGTGGTGGCGGGGCCGCTGAAGCGGATGTCGACTGCCTTGACCCGCGTGCGCTCGCCGGGCTCCAGGCGCAGCCGCACCACCCAGGGCTCGCCCGAGGAATCGACCTGCGCCTGCACGTGCGCCGAGAAGTAGCCCTCGGTGGCGGCCGCCTCGCGCGACTCGCGGATCGCCTCGTCCACCAGGCGCTTCAGCCGCTCCTCGTCCATCTCCGGATCGTCGCGCCAGCGCACGATGTTCAGTCCCTTCTCGAGCACCTCCTTCAGCTCGCGCGGCGCGTCGATCTCGACGCGATAGTCGAGCTTCGCCGCCGCCGGGCCGGCGGCGAACACGAGCGCCGTGAGCGCGTAGCGCACGGACCTTAGACAGTGTGTGGCGAGCCTGTTCAAATGCGTCGGACTGTAGAATCGTTCGCGTGAAAATTCTGGTCTCCAACGACGACGGCTACTTCGCGCCGGGCATCACCTTGCTTGCCGAGGCGCTCGCGCGCCTGGGCGAAGTGACGGTGGTGGCACCCGAGCGCGACCGCTCCGGCGCCTCCAACTCGCTGACGCTCGACCGGCCGCTGGTGGTGCGCCGTGCGCCGAATGGCTACTACTCCGTTAACGGCACACCCACCGATTGCGTGCACATCGCGGTGACCGGACTGCTCGATTTCACGCCCGACGTGATCGTCTCGGGGGTGAACCTCGGCGCCAACATGGGCGACGACACGATCTATTCCGGCACGGTCGCCGCGGCCGTCGAAGGCTACCTGCTCGGCATCCCGTCGCTGGCCGTCTCGCTGACGAGCAAGGCCGGAGAGCACTTCGAGAGCGCCATCGGCGTGGCGCTCGCGCTGGTCGAGCGCCTCGCGCGCGCGCCCTTCGGCGAGCCGGTGCTGCTCAACGTCAACGTGCCCGACGTCGCCCCGGAGCGGCTGCGCGGCCTCGAGGTGACGCGCCTCGGCAAGCGTCACAAGGCCGAGCCCGTGATCAAGCTCACCACGCCGCGCGGCGAGACCGCGTACTGGATCGGCCCGGCGGGCGGCGCCGCGGACGCCGGTCCTGGCACCGACTTCCACGCGGTGGACAACGCGCGCGTCTCGGTGACGCCGCTGCGCATGGATCTCACGCATGGCGCGCAGCTGCCCCGCGCGCGCGAATGGCTCGGGCGCTGAGCGATCCCGGCAGGACGGCTGGCGTCGGCATGACCTCCGCGCGCACGCGCGCGCGCATGGTGGCGCGGCTGCGCGCGCAGGGCATCCGCGACGAGCGCGTGCTCGCGGCGATGGCCGCGGTGCCGCGCCATCTGTTCGTCGACAGCGCGCTCGCGAGCCGCGCCTACGAGGACAGCGCGCTGCCGATCGGCTTTTCGCAGACCATTTCGCAGCCCTTCGTGGTCGCGCGCATGATCGAGCTGCTGCTGGCGGCGAGGGCGCCCGGCAAGGTGCTCGAGGTCGGCACCGGCTGCGGCTACCAGGCGGCGGTGCTGGCGGCGATCTTTCCCGAGGTCTACTCCGTCGAGCGCATCAAGGCGCTGCATGAGCGCGCGCGCGCCAACCTGCGTGCCTTGCGGCTCGCCAACCTGCGCCTCGCGCACGGCGACGGCAATGCCGGGCTCGAGCAGGCGGCGCCGTTTCATTCGATCATCATCGCCGCGGCGGCGCCGCGCGTGCCGGAAGCGCTCGCGCGGCAGCTCGCGCCCGATGGCAGAATGATATTGCCGCTGGCGCGGCCGGCGGGCGGGCAGCGGCTGCTCGCCGTCGAGCGCCGCGGCCGCACCTACCAACAAACGGAGCTCGATCCGGTGCATTTCGTGCCGATGGAAGCGGGCAAAGCATGAGCGCCATGAGCGCCAGCCGATGGCTCATCGCCGCGGCGCTCGCGCTCGGCGGTTGCGCTTCGTATGAGGCGAACGCGCCGGTCGTCGACCGCACCGCGCGCGGCCCGGCACCCAAGCCGCCGGTGGCGATGGTGAACGCCCCGGTGCCGGTCACCCTGCCCGACGGCTACTACGAGGTGAAGCGCGGCGACACGCTCTACAGCATCGCGCTCGAGAACGGCGCGGACTACCGCGAGGTCGCCGCCTGGAACGGGCTCGACGACCCGGCGAAGATCCGCGTCGGGCAGGTGCTGCGCGTGAAGCCCGATGAGTCGCGCGCGGTCACGGTGACCCGCGCCAAGGTCGCCGCACCGATCGAGGCGCGATCGCTCGACGCGCCGCCGCCGCCGCTCGCCGCGGCAGCGCCGAAAGAGCCGCCGAAAGAGCCGCCTAAGGAGGCGGCGCCTGCCAGCGAGTTCATGTGGCCGGCGAAAGGCAAGCTGCTCGCCGGTTTCGCCGAGCCGCGCTCGAAGGGCATCGACATCGATGGCCGGCCGGGCGACCCGGTGGTGGCGGCCGCCGCCGGGCGCGTCACCTACACCGGCACCGGCATCCCGGG
>Ga0075425_100009014_pt1 | contig 10606 bp, 9 predicted proteins | sample SoiMethybrSBSTD4_FD_75300 | JGI IMG/M metagenome (GOLD analysis project Ga0075425, IMG submission 75300) | Bulk soil microbial communities from a Populus tree surrounding site in Tennessee, USA - Soil MetaG P. TD hybrid SBSTD4 | ecosystem: Environmental > Terrestrial > Soil > Tree plantation...
CCCACCGCCGCCCGGTGCTTCGTGCCACATCGCCGGGGCAAGTGGTTCGCGGATCTCTACGCGCTGGCGCGGCGGCGCCTCACGCGCGCCGGCGTGGCGTCGATCTACGGCGGCGGGCGCTGCACATTCAGCGAGCCCGACGCGTTCTACTCATACCGGCGCGACGGCGCGCGCGCGGGCCGCATGGCGACGCTGATCTGGATAGCGGCTATTTGACGCGCACGCCGTCACGGCCGATAATGCAACTCAGTTTCATCGATCATCGGGCCGTTCCGCGCTCTTCCCATGTCGACGCTCCCGGCGATCATTCTCGGGTGCCTTGCCGGCGGTGCGCTGGCGCTGCTGCTCGCCGCCGGGACCCTCGCCGCCAGCGGGCGGTGGATTCAGTGGCTGGTGAGTTTCGCGGTCGGCGCCTTGCTCGGCGCCGTGTTTCTCGACTTGCTGCCCGAGGCGCTCGCGCACGGCAGCGTCGAGCGCGTCATGACCTCCGTGCTCGCCGGGGTGCTCGCCTTCTTCCTCCTGGAGAAGTTCGTCCTCTGGCGCCACGCTCACGACGCGCCGTTCGACGAACCCGGCGCGCGCGTGCCGGCGCATCATGACGACGCCGACGCGTTCGTGGGTCGACCGGGGCTCATGATCGTGATCGGCAATTCGGTACACAATCTTTGCGACGGCATCGCGATCGCTGCCAGCTTCGTCGCGGACTACAAGCTGGGTGTAGCGACGACGCTGGCAATCGTCTCGCACGCGATCCCCCAGCAGGTCGGCGACTTTGCCGTATTGCTTCACTCCGGTTACACGCGGCGTCGCGCGTTTGCGATGAATCTGCTCACCGCCGCGGCGAGCCTTGCCGGCGGACTCATCGGCTATGCGGCGCTCGCCAGCATGCAGCAGATGCTGCCGACCGTGTTAGCGCTCGCCGCGGCGAGCCTTCTCTACGTTGCCGTCGCGGACCTGATCCCGGGCTTGCATCGCCACGTGGCACCCGAACACACACTACAACAGGTGGCGTTGATCGGCAGCGGCATCGCGACGGTGGCTCTCCTCGGTTTCCTGCTCGAGCACTGATGCAAGCGGAGGCGGAGTAGCGGCGCGAGCCCGCGGCATCGCCGGTCGCCCCGCGAGTGAAGCGGAGCGGGGATCGCGCGTGGCGAGTCGACGCTAGCGGCCGACACGACGACTTTGCGCCAGATACCGCGGGTCCAATGAGGCCGCCGAGCGTTTGTGCGCCTCGATGCGAGCCGTTACACTCGAAGCGACGCAAGCTTTAGTCACGTCGATGGAAACGCATACGTCCGCGAACGATTGGGCCGAGCTCCTGAACCAGTGGCAGGCAGTGGGCCAGCAGTGGAGCAACTGGTGGTCGCGCGGCGCGACGTCGCCGGTGCCGGTCGCCCCGCCGCCTCTCGAAATAGGCAACGCCGCGCTGGCGGTACTTGCACCTACCGGGGCATGGATCGATCCAGCTGCCGCGGCCGAGCTCGCCGGACGCTACAACCAACGCTTCGATGCTCTCTGGCAGCGCGCGATCGCCGCCGATAAAGCGTCGCCGGCAGCAGCCGGCACTCAGGCGGCGGTTCCGGATCGGCGCTTCGGGGGGAAAGAGTGGCGCGAGCACCCGTACTTCACCTGGTTGAGAGACGCCTATCTGTTGTACGCCGACTACGTGCGAGACCTCGCCGCACTGGCGCAAGGCGATCCCGAATCCAGGAAACGCGTCCGGTTCCTGGCGCGGCAGTACGCGGATGCCATCGCGCCATCGAATTTCCTGGCGACGAATCCCGAAGCGCTCAAGCTCGCAATCGAGTCGGGCGGCGCCAGCATCGCCCAGGGGCTCGCGAACCTGATCGGCGACGCGCAGCGCGGGCGCATCGCGATGACCGACGAATCGGCATTCGAGGTCGGAGGCAACCTGGCGCTCTCTCCGGGCAGCGTGGTGTTCCGCAATGAGCTTATCGAGTTGATCCAGTATGCGCCGGCGACTACCGCGGTCTACAAGCGACCGCTTCTCCTCGTGCCGCCGTGCATCAACAAGTACTACATTCTCGACCTGCGGCCGGAGAACTCGTTCGTGCGGCACATCGTCGATGCGGGACACACAACGTTCATGATCTCGTGGCGCAACATTCCGCCGGAGCTCGGGCATCTGACGTGGGACGACTACCTCGAGCAAGGCGTGCTGCAGGCAATCGGCGCCGCGCGGGAGATCTCGAGCAGCCGGACGATCAATGCGCTCGGTTTTTGCGTCGGTGGGACGCTCCTCGCCTGTTCGCTGGCGGTGCTGGCCGCCCGCCGCGAGCAGCCGGTCGCCAGCGCCACGTTCCTCACGACGATGCTCGATTTCGCGGATCCCGGCGAGATCGGCGTGTACGTCTCGCACGAATACCTCGCCGCGCGCGAGCCGGCGCTGCTCGCGGGAGCACGCGTGCACGGCAGCGAGCTGGCCAGTGCCTTTGCCAGCCTCAGGCCCAACGAGCTGGTCTGGAACTACGTCGTAAGCAATTATCTCAAGGGCAGGACGCCGCCGCCTTTCGATCTCCTCTACTGGAACAGCGATTCGGCCAATCTGCCCGGTCCGATGTACGCCTATTTCCTCCGCAACATGTACCTGGACAATCGCCTGCGCGACCCTCGTGCCCTGACGATGTGCGGCGAGCCGATCGATGTGTCACGCATCGCGATGCCGAGCTACGTGTATGCCTCGCGCGAGGATCACATCGTACCGTGGCGTTCCGCCTATCGCACGATCGAGCTCGTCGGGGGCGATGCGAGCTTCGTGCTCGGCGCTTCGGGTCATATCGCCGGCGTCGTAAACCCGCCGCAAAAGAAGAAGCGCCACTATTGGACCAACGAGCTCTTGACGCATGATCCGGACGACTGGCTGGCGCGCGCGCAGTCGCATCCGGGATCGTGGTGGCCGAACTGGACCGAATGGCTCGTGGAGCACGCGGGCACTCGGCGTCCGGCACCGACCCGCGAGGGCAGTGCACGCTATCGCCCGCTTGGTCCCGCACCCGGAGTGTACGTACGCGAGAAGCCTGCCTGAAGGGCGACCTCCATTGACTTTCGAAAGTGACGATCCTCGCGACATGCGCTAACATCGAAGCGCATCCTGCCGCTGTGACGCCGGCTCCAGGACGGCGCCTGCATTTCGAACCTCGACGGAGACTCCAGATGACAGATATCGTGATTGTCGGTGCAGCTCGCACCGCAATCGGCAAATTCGGCGGAGGCCTGGCCAAGACCCCTGCTCCGGAGCTTGGCGCCACCGTGATCCGGGTGCTGCTCGCACGCGCGAATCTCAAGCCGGACCAGATTTCCGAAGTCATTCTGGGCCAGGTTCTCACGGCAGGGAGTGGCCAGAACCCCGCGCGCCAGGCACTGATCAAAGCCGGACTTCCGGCCGCGATTCCCGGAATGACGATCAACAAGGTCTGCGGCTCCGGCCTCAAGGCCGTGATGCTCGCCTCGCAAGCGGTGCAATGCGGCGATGCCGACATCGTGATCGCGGGAGGCCAGGAAAACATGAGCGCGGCACCGCACGTCCTGCTCGGTTCGCGAGACGGTTTTCGCATGGGCGATGCCAAGCTCATCGACAGCATGATCGTCGACGGCCTGTGGGACGTGTACAACCAGTATCACATGGGCACGACTGCGGAGAACGTGGCCAAGCAATACGGCATTCCCCGTTCGCAACAGGACGAATTCGCCGTGGCGAGCCAGAACAAGGCCGAGGCCGCGCAAAAGGCTGGCAAGTTCAAAGACGAGATCGTCCCGGTGATGATCCCGCAACGCAAGGGCGATCCCGTTGCGTTCGCTGCCGACGAATTCATCAAGGCGGGTACGACGCTCGAATCCGTGAGCGCGCTCAAGCCTGCGTTTGCCAAGGACGGAACCGTCACCGCGGCCAACGCTTCAGGCATCAATGACGGCGGTGCGGCAGTCCTGGTGATGAGCTCCGCGAGAGCCCAGCAGCTCGGCCTCAAACCGATGGCGCGCATCAAGGCGTTTGCGTCGTCGGGGGTCGATCCTTCGATCATGGGCATGGGCCCCGTGCCCGCGTCGAAGCGCTGCCTGGAGAAGGCGGGATGGAAGCCGGCGGACCTCGACCTGATGGAGATCAACGAAGCCTTCGCCGCGCAGGCCTGTGCGGTCAACAAGGAGATGGGCTGGGACACGAGCAAGATCAATGTCAATGGCGGCGCGATCGCATTGGGACATCCGATCGGCGCGTCGGGTTGCCGCGTGCTCGTCACCCTGCTCTACGAAATGGCGCGACGCGACGCCAAGAAAGGGCTGGCCTCGCTGTGCATAGGCGGGGGAATGGGTGTTGCACTGGCCGTCGAACGTTAGCGCCGGCGCATCGCCGCTTCCTTAGACATCGCATCAACAAGAAGGAGGACGTCATGGCAGAAAACAAACAACGCGTTGCGCTGGTGACCGGCGGAATGGGCGGGCTTGGCGAAGCGATCTGCGCCAAGCTTGCGCGGGGCCATACCGTTGTCACGACCCATTCACCCGGCAATACCAAGGCGCAGGAGTGGCTCGATTCGATGAAAAAACAGGGCTACGCGTTCCACGCGTACCCCTGCGACGTCGTCGACTGGAATTCGTGCGCCGCGTGCGTTGCACAGGTCGTCAAGGACGTCGGCCCGGTCGACGTGCTTGTCAACAACGCCGGGATCACGCGCGACATGACGTTCAAGAAGATGGACAAGGCCAACTGGGACGCGGTGATCAGGACCAATCTCGACAGCTGCTTCAACATGACCAAACAGGTCTGCGACGGCATGACCGAACGCGGCTGGGGCCGGATTATCAATATCTCATCGGTGAATGGGCAGAAGGGCGCGTTCGGGCAGGTCAACTATTCGGCGGCAAAGGCCGGGATGCACGGCTTCACCAAGGCGCTCGCGCTCGAGGTGGCAAGAAAAGGTGTCACCGTCAATACAATTTCGCCTGGCTATATCGGCACCAAGATGGTCTTGGCGATTCCAAAAGAGGTGCTGGACTCGAAGATCATCCCGCAGATCCCGATGGGCAGGCTGGGGAAGCCCGATGAAATTGCGGGGCTCGTCGCCTATCTCGCGTCGGAAGAGGCCGCCTTCGTCACCGGCGCCAATATCGCCATCAATGGCGGGCAGCACATGTTCTAGCGGCGCGAGCCCGCAGCGAAAGGCGCAATCGCGCGTGGGCGACGCCGCAGCGCGAAAGTTGCGCGACAACCTTTGTGGCTGCAGGAGTCGACGCCTCCTGACGCGCCGACCAATGATCACTGACGTACGCGTAAGGAGAACGAAAAAAAACCCCGGCATTGCTGCCGGGGCTGAGGCTGTATCATTTAGGAGGAGGAAAATGATACAGAAGGAGCCATCAAAACCAATATAGAGACAGTACCCCCGGTTTCAAGTTCCCGTCATTCTCCTGCGATCATTCCTTACGCAGCCTTGCGACCCTTGGTCGTTGTCTTGGCCGCCGAGGCCGCATTGGCCGTCGCCGCGCGGACCGATGCGTCGGCGAAGCTGACGACTTGCTTGGTCGCCTTGGACAGCTGATCGAAAGCAGCCGTTGTGGCGGCGACCGTCGACTTGAGGGCCGTCACCGCGACGTCCGAGCCCGCAGGCGCGTTCTTCGTTGCCTTTTCCACCCAGGCAGCGACACCCTTGGTATACGAAGCCCAAGCTTCTTCGGCGAGCGCCGAGAAATCGGCTTGCGCTTCCGAGGCGATTTCGTAGATGCCGCGCGAGTAGCCCAGCGCGTTTTGGACACCGGCTTCGGCCAGCTTGGCGCGAAGCGTGAAGAACTCTTGCACGTCCTTCACGCCGGCGACGGCGTTGGCACTGTATACACCTTGTTCCAGCGCAACCTTGGCCGCCTGGAGATTGAGCTTGGCCAGGCGCTCGGCCTTTTCCAGCGACAGCGAGGCCAGCTTGATCGCATTGTCATACCCGGCCTTGTTGATTTCAGCGAATTGTTCCGTTCCGTTGTACATGATCATCCTTTCAGTCGAGGTAGGTTCTATCCAAATAAACGTCCGGCTGCGGAGGGTCTGGGCGCATGTTTCTGACCACCTGCCCGGGGTTCAAACCTTCTCTCAACCCCCTGTTTGCTGCACCGCACAAACCGGATTCTAGGGATGGAATAAGCCGCTGTCAAGAACTTTTTGGTGCAACGCAGCACGCGCCTTTATTGAGGTCGATGAAGGAAATCAAACGCTCAAATAAATCAGTAAGTTATAATATTCGACCCCTTGCTGGAGCCGGGCATGAACAAGTCCATCCGTGCGATCAAGAAGTACCCGAACCGCCGTCTCTACGACACCGCCAACAGCGGCTATATCACGCTGGCGGATGTAAAGCAGATGGTGCTCGAACACATCGACTTTCAAGTCATCGACGCCAAGTCCGGGGACGACCTGACCCGGAGCATCCTGCTGCAGATCATCCTCGAGGAGGAGTCCGCAGGTTTGCCGATGTTCTCCAGCGAAATGCTCGCGCAGATGATTCGTTTCTACGGCAACGCTCTGCAGGGGATCATGGGCAATTACATGGAGCAGAACGTCAAGGCGTTTCTCACCATCCAGCAGAAGCTGCAGGACCAGGCGAAGCAGATATACGGCGACAAGATGATGCTCACGCCGGAGCTTTGGAAGCAGTTCCTGCAGATGCAGGCACCCGCGATGCAGGGCATGCTCGGCAATTACCTCGAGCAAAGCGCGAAGCTGTTCATGGACATGCAACAGCGGATGCAGGATCAGACGCGGGGGCTGTTCACTGCGTTTCCCTTCACGAACTTCGGGACGACCCAGGCGTCGGACGAAGAGGACAAGAAGCGCTGATCCCGGCCGTAATGCCGAAGCACCGCACAAGCTGCATTGCAGCGTAGCGATTTCCCGCAGCGCGCAACCCGGTCTCCCAACCATCAATGAAGCGTCCAGCCGCAGCCGCGTCACGTGTCGGATTCGTTTCGCTCGGCTGCCCGAAAGCACTCGTCGACTCGGAGCAAATCCTCACCCGGCTGCGCGCGGAGGGTTATGCAATCGCGCCAACGTACGCGGGCGCCGATCTCGTCGTCGTCAATACTTGCGGCTTCATCGACGCAGCAGTCGAGGAGTCGCTGTCTGCGATCGGCGAGGCGCTTGCCGAAAACGGCAAGGTGATCGTCACCGGTTGCCTTGGCGCCAAGGACGGCGGCGCCTTCGTCAAGATGGCACATCCGAAAGTCCTCGCGGTCACCGGCCCGCACGCGACGGCCGAGGTGATGAACGCGGTGCATGCGCAACTGCCGAGGCCGCACGATCCGTTCGCCGATCTCGTTCCGCCGCAGGGAATCAAGCTCACGCCGAAGCACTATGCCTACCTCAAGATCGCGGAAGGCTGCAACCACCGCTGCACGTTTTGCATCATTCCGTCGATGCGCGGCGATCTGGTGAGCCGGCCGCTCGGTGAGGTGATGAACGAAGCGGAGAATCTGCTCAAAGCCGGCGTCCGGGAGCTGCTGGTGATTTCGCAGGACACGAGCGCCTACGGCGTCGATATCCGGTACCGCACCGGCTTCTGGCGCGGGCGACCGGTCAGGACGCGGATGACCGAGCTTGCGCGCGCCTTGGGCGAGCTCGCCGTAGAGCACGGCGCGTGGGTGCGTCTGCACTACGTCTATCCCTATCCGCACGTCGACGAGGTCATTCCACTGATGGCGGAGGGGCGGTTGCTGCCGTACCTGGACGTACCGTTCCAGCACGCGAGCCAGCGCATTCTCAAACTGATGAAGCGGCCGGCAAACGCGCAGGACAATCTCGACCGGATTCGTGCCTGGCGGTCGATGTGCCCGGACCTCACCATTCGCTCCACGTTCATCGTCGGCTTCCCCGGCGAAACGCAGACCGAGTTCGAGGACTTGCTGGCCTTTCTCGAGGCGGCGGAGCTCGATCGCGTGGGCTGTTTCGCCTATTCGCCGGTCGACGGCGCCGCCGCGAATGAGCTGCCCGACCGCGTTCCGGAAGCGATCAAGGAAGAGCGCCGCGAGCGGTTCATGGCCGCGCAGGCGCAGATCAGTACACGCCGTCTCCGCACGCGGATCGGACGAACGCTCGATGTCCTGGTCGACTCGATCACGGATGGGTGCGCTATTGCGCGCAGCGCCGCCGATGCTCCGGAGATCGACGGCGTAGTCACGATCGAAGACGGCGGAAGCCTCGCCGCGGGCTCGTTCGCCCGCGTGAAAATCACCGGCAGCACCCAGCACGACCTCACCGCGCGCTTGGTCGCGTAACGAACGGCGAGCACGCCCATTGACGGCGCGCTGAACGGCCCTCCGGTTCCGCGATGTGATGGAGCGGCGTGCGTCTTGGCTGATTACGTCGGCGGAACGAAGCGGATGAACAGACTCACCATCCACAGCGCCGTCACGACGATGTGCAGGTAAAACCCTGCGCCGCTCGTCGTCAACGGGCTCCATCGCGACGATACGGCGAACGGCTCGTAACCCAGCGTCGCGCACGGAACGTTCGCCCGGTCGCGCATGCGATGCCAATACGAAGAAGCGCGGAATTCCATCACCGTGAGAGCAAGCGCAACGGAGACCCCTCCGAGTTTGAGCACGATCGCCGCGCCAGGCGTGGCGAGAATCGTCCTGGAACTGATCAGCGCCGTGATGATGGCTCCGGTCGTGCCCAGCAGCAGCGCAAGCTATTTGACCGGCAGCGCGCGCAGCGCGGCGGCGAGTTGCTCGAGGACGTCGGAGAGCGCCGCGTTCAGACCCTGAACCAGCGCATCGGCGGATCGCGAAGGAACGTCCCGTCGCGACCTGAGCTCGCCGGTCCAGCGAAACGCGCCCGCGGCAGCGTACGAATCGGTCAGAAAGAATTTGATCGTCACGACCGCCGCGGGTTTCGCCGAATCGCGCAAGTCGCCATAGAATTCGGTGACGAACATTTCGAGCAGCTGATCGCCGTCAAGGGTGCTGGAGGGCGGCACCACGGTTTGATACACGCCAGCGGCTGCAAGCCACGCAGCGGTCGCTTCGCCAATCATTGCCGCAGGCGCAATCAGAAACTCGTTGTAGAAATCGGCTTCGTACTTGAGATCGCCCTCGCGATAGACGAGCGACCGACTCCGGAAAGGACCCGCTACCGAGACCGCCCCGACCTTGAGCGACGCGCTTTTCGCCGCGGCGGCCGCTCCCGCAGGACGGGTCGGCTCCAGGACGAAGGTCGATTTCAGCGGCGCCGGCTGCGAACAGGCGGCGACGAGAAGCGCAGCGACCGACGACACCACGCGCCGGCGCGAAAACGAAGCGGGTGCATTCACTGTTGAGTCCCTTTCGCCGGCGCGGGCGGCGCGCCGCGGATAAGTCGCGACGGATTCTGCTTCGCTTCCTCGGTCAAGTCGCGCAGGTTGTCGGTGATCTGGCGCACGTTGTCGAGTGTTTTCCGCAGGTCGGACTCGGTGCCGCCGAGGACGCGGTCGAGCCGCGACAGCGTGCCCTCGAGGTGCGCCAGTGCCTTGGGCAGATTGGGATCCTCGAAGAGCTTGCGCGCCTGGGCCGCGGCGGCGCTCGCATCGGTCGGAATCTTCTTCCAGGAGGGATCATCCACAATCGCGCCGAGCTTTTGATTGGTCTGCCGCAGCTCCGCCAGAAGCGCCGTGCTTTCCTTCGAGATCTGATCGACATGAAGCTGATCGAGCTTGCTGTCGACCTTGGCCAGGACGCGTGTCGTCGATTCGGATATCTTCGCGGCGTCGATCCCTGCTACGCGCTCGTTGGTCGTGTCGAGCAGGCGGTTGAGGCGCGTCACGACGCCGTCGAGGTCGAGGTGCTGCAGCTTCTCGACGACCTCGCCCGCCGCGGAGAAGAATTGCGTGAACGTCGACTGGGTGCTCGGGATGTAGACGTGGTCCGGCTCCCACGAGACCGGCAGCTCGGGATTGACCTTGGGATCGACGTAATCGATCTCCAGGTAGTTGGTTCCGGTGATGCCTTGCGGCGCAAGCCGGATCCGCAATCCCTTTTCGATCTCCATGTGCACCGTCTCGGGGCGAGTGATCTCGCCGCCGGCTTTGGTGCCGATGAGGCGTCCCAGAATGGTCGCTTCGACCAGGACGTAGCGCAGCCGGTCGGCGGGAGGCTTGTCCTGCTGGTACTTGTTGTAGGTGAAACCGATGCGCGTGACCTCGCCCACGCTGACGCCGCGGTATTTCACCTTGGAACCGATGTCGAGGCCCTGCACCGACTCGTTGAAATAGGTTTCGATGATCGTTTTCGACTGGAACCATCGGCCCGATCCGACGATGAGCAGCAACAGCACCAGCGCGACCGTGGCGCCGATGACGAACAGTCCCAGTTTGAAGTTGTTCGCCTGCGCGCTCATTTACGCAGCCTCCGTCGCTTCCGCTTCGCGCCGGAAGAACTGGCGCACCCATGGATTGTCGCTGGTGTCGCGCAGTACGCGCGGATCGCCTTCGGCGATGATGCCCTGGGCGCGCTTGTCGACCATGATGACGCGATCGGCGATGGCGTAGATGCTGGCAAGCTCGTGCGTGACGATCACGAACGTGATGTGCAGGCTCTCGGCCAGCCGCCGGATGAGCGCGTCGAGCTCGGCCGA
>Ga0075425_100009015_pt1 | contig 10606 bp, 12 predicted proteins | sample SoiMethybrSBSTD4_FD_75300 | JGI IMG/M metagenome (GOLD analysis project Ga0075425, IMG submission 75300) | Bulk soil microbial communities from a Populus tree surrounding site in Tennessee, USA - Soil MetaG P. TD hybrid SBSTD4 | ecosystem: Environmental > Terrestrial > Soil > Tree plantation...
CACGCGCCGTGACTTCGCGGCGAGGAGGACGGCGATGACTACCTCCGTCGGTGTCGGCAGGCTCGAGACCCTGCACGTCGAGATCCGCCACGTTCCCGCGGGCCGGTCTCTCGAATGGCTCAATCGCGGTTGGGACGATCTCAAACGAATCGGTTGGCCCGGACTCGCGCACGGGGCGCTCATCGCTATTCTCGGCGGCGTGCTGCTCGCACTCGGCAGCACGCATATGTATCTGACGGCCGCCGCGGTGACCGGTTATCTGCTCGTCGGTCCGATCATGACTACGGGACTGTGCGAGCTTGCCCGGCGGCGCGAGGCTCGCGAGGCCATTGGTTTCGATGAGTCGCTGCAGGCGCTCACCCGTAATCCCGAGGGCCTCCTGCATTTCGGCGGCATCCTCGGGTTGATCGCCTTGGTGTGGTTCCTCTTGTCGGCAGTGCTCCTGGCATCGATGCTGAGCGCATCCACGCCGAGCCTTGCAGTCGCCTTGTGGGGCGGCGCGAGCATGCTCACGCCCGCGCAGGCGCTCGGCTATGTCGTGTGCGGCGGCATACTCGCGGCGGTCGTATTCGGTGTGTCGGTGGTGGCGGTACCGCTCATCATCGACCGGCATGCCTCGGCTTCCGACGCCATGCGCGCGAGCTTACGAGCAACTCTAGCGAATCTTCCGGCGATGGTCGTCTGGGCCGCCATGATCGTCGCTGTGACCGCGATCGGCTTCATCACGCTACTGGTCGGAATGGTGGTAGTCGCGCCGCTCCTTGGGTATGCGACCTGGCACGCGTACCGGGATCTGATCGGCTAGTGCCATCTGTCGGCGCCATTTGCGCGCGCTCCGCGAACCGTTCATAACCGGTCGCGGTCAGGGCTGGCCCTGGCCGCCGCCCGCACCGTAGATGTTACCGGTGGCAAAGCTCGCATCATCGGCCGCGAGCTGCACATAGATCGAGGCGAGCTCGGCGGGTTGGCCCGGCCGCCCGAGCACTGTCGTGCTGCCGAATCTCTCGTACTTGGTCTCGGGCGCTCCGCCACTGACCTGCAACGGCGTCCAGATCGGTCCCGGCGCGACCCCGTTCACCCGGATACCCCGGGGCCCGAGCTGCTTGGCGAGCGACTTCACGTAGTTCATGGTCGCAGCTTTCGTCTGTGCGTAGTCGTAGAGGTCGGCCGAGGGATCGTATGCCTGTTCGGAGGTGGTGCCGATGATGGCAGAGCCCGGTTTCAGGTGAGGCAGTGCAGCCTTGATGATCCAAAACGGCGCGTAGATGTTGGTCTTCATGGTTGCGTCAAAGTCTTCCGTGCTGAGCTCTGCAATCGAAGGCTTCGACTGCTGCCGGCCGGCGTTGCACACCACCACATCGAGCCCGCCGAGCTTCTGCACCGCCTCGGCGACGAGGCGCTGACAAAAAGCCTCATCGCGGAGATCACCGGGAATGGGCACTCCGACCCGACCCGCTTCCTTGATGAGTTGAATGACTTCGCGAGCATCCGGCTCCTCGGCGGGGAGATAGTTGATCGCCACGTCCGCTCCCTCGCGTGCATAGGCGATCGCAGCCGCACGGCCCATGCCAGAATCACCGCCGGTGATCAGCGCCTTGCGCCCGGCGAGACGTCCTGAGCCCTTGTAGGTGGTTTCGCCATGATCGGGTTTCGGATCCATGCGGCCAGCCAGACCGGGCCAGGGTTGATTCTGCTTCCGAAAAGGCGGTGCCGGATATTTCGATCGTGGATTCTGCAGTGTCGGCTCCTGCGGCTGGTTGCTGCCCGAGGTTGCTGTGGTCTGTGCGCCAGTTACTGCCATCATCGCCATTCCCATCCCACCATCGTTACCGCCTGCCGGCGCGAGACGACAGATGTCTCATGATCGCCCATCTGACTCCCGGTAGCGCAGCGTCTTGCCCGCTCAGCGCGTGACCGGCTGCATCTCGCTTTGCGCAAAGTGTCCGCTCGCATCGGAGAAGATGATCTCGACGCGACGGTTCTGCTGGCGGCCGGCAGCCGTGTCATTGGTCGCGACGGGGTATGCCTTGCCGCGCCCGGCCGTGTCCAATGCCTCAGGCGACACTCCCCGTACAGTCAGTGCCTTGGCGACCGCATCTGCGCGACGCTGCGACAGCGCCTCGTTGTACTCATCGGTACCACGACTGTCGGTGTGGCCTTCGATGAGCACCTTGGTCTGTGGATGGGCCTGCAAATAGCTCGCCAGACGATCGAGCGAAAGATCCGCCCCGGGCTTCAATGTCGCGGCGCCCGTATCGAACAGGACATCGCTCAGCGTGACAACCGGCCCGCGCTGCGTCTCTTTAGCTTTCAGGTCCGCGAGTTGCTGCTCGGCCTGCGCAAGCTGTTGCGCCTTGGCCTCGGCCTCGTGCTCGCGGCTTGCGAGCAAGATTTCATTTCGCTGCTCCCGCGTCCGGCCCAGTTCCTGCTGCGCGGTCACGGCGCGCACGCGCGCTTCACCCGCCTCCGCGTGTCGCTCTGCCAGATAGGCAAGATGGTCGACCGTAGTGAGTGGCTTACCCTGTTGGAGCGCGGCCTCTGCTTCCTGCAGCCGCCCTTGCGCTGCGCGCAGATCATCCGCTGCTGCCTGCTGAGCAAGCGGCTCCTGCGCCAGTGCCTGAACTTGCGTTCGTGCTTCATCCAGCTGATCGCTATGGGGGGGAGTAGTTGCGCAAGCCGTCGCCACCAGTGCGACGACTGCAAGTGCAATAGCATTCTTCATGACAAAGACATCCTCACTGGGGATTCGTCCGCGGCTCAGGCGGCAAGGCCTGCGGCGGCGGTGGCGCGGGCGGCGCCGCGGGCGCCGGCGGGTAGGCCTCCAGGTCCGAATGCGGAGAAGTCGGGGTCGTCGAAGAGGCTCCGCCTTGGGCGGCGCGCTCGCTTTCGCGCTGTAGAGCACTGTTACCCTGTTGCGCCTCATGCGTGGCGCGCAGGGCTTCCCCCGCCGCCGCCCGCGCCGTCGCCACATCCGCGTCGGCTGCTGCCGACTCGGCATAGCGGCGGGCGACATCGTAATCTCCCTTGGCGTTCGCCACTTCGGCCGAGCTCACTTCGTCGCGCGCACGCTGCAGGTCAGGCGCGGCATAGCGCTGCGCCTGGGCCTTTTCCGCCTGCTGGATGAGCGTATGCGCTTTGGTCAGCTCCTCGGTCGGCTGCGGACCCGCAGTGGCGCACCCGGCCACGAGCCCAGACACAACCGCGGCCGCGGTGAGCATCGTGAAAGGCCGCATGATATTTCCCCTCATCTCAGTGACTTGGCAGCCACCGTAACGCGACTGGGGGCCAGGAGTGTGTCGGCTGAAACCGACTGTTGGTAGCGAGCGCGCTCAAGCGCGCGTAGGAGTATTCCGAAGCTCAGCCCGCACGTTAGCTACTGCCGGGTGCGGCACTACTGCAGGGCGCTTTCGTCTTTTCCGTAGAATTCGCGGATCGCCCGGACGAAATCACGCCAATGCCGATCTTTGGCAGCCCGCTTGGTAGCTTTCGGGTAGCGTCTCTCGAACCACGCCCATACGCTCTCATCGTCACCGTGGGCCAAACGCTCGGCAAGGTCGTGGGCCTCCTCATCAAGGCCCGCGAAAAAAGCGCGGATGGCCTGTTGGTTAGCTTCAGTCACGGAATCAACGATGGCCCGCGCTACGTCAACAAGCAAGCGTGGCTGTGATGATCAACAGCTGCCTGACGGGGGATGTAGGCAGCCTCACCAGCTGAATGCTCCACTGCCCCGGCGTGTGAACTTTTTGCCCTCGAGTCCCAGCTCACGGCGGCTTCGGGCTCCGCTAGTTATGTATAAGTAGGCCACCGTAAACCAATGCTGCAACGGGAGGTCTCACGTACATGGCCACCTTGCTGGATAAGACGCTCAAACGCGAAGTGCGCATCGGAGACCGCTCCTACATCCTCTCGATCTCGCCGCTCACCCTGAAGCTGACGCCGAAGGGCAAGCGCAAGGGTTTGGAGCTGAACTGGGAGTCACTCGTGAGCGGCGATGCCGCACTCGCCGCGGCGCTCAACGCCTCGGTGGGCAAATTCACCCCCGGCACGGGCCGTCTGAAGCCGAGCGACCAATCGGGTGGATCAACGACGGATTGACAGTCGCCCGGCCTACCCGGAGTACCGCCCGGGAGCTCTCTGGCGTGTCGTGGGTGCGGTTCGATGTATTTGGGCGATGCCGCATCGGCCTTGGCAGGAGCTCAGGCAGACGGTTAACAACTGGCTGGATCATGAGGGTCCACGCCTGGCCGCCTCGCTCTCCCTGTACAGCCTGTTGTCGCTCGCCCCCCTCGCCATCCTCTCCATAGCGATTGCCTCGCTCGCTTTCGGGCGCAGCGCGGCACAGAGCGCCATTCTCCAAGAGGTCCGCGGTGTAATGGGAACAGACGGAGCGCGCACGGTGCAGAGCGTGATCGAGCACGGGAAATCGCCCCAAGCGGGAAGCGCTGCTTCCCTGATCGGAATCGCGATCCTGCTGTTTGGTGCTTCGAGCGTATTCAGCGAGTTGCAATCAGGTCTCAACAAGGTATGGGGGGCGCAGGTGCCGAAGGGATCCGGGATCTGGGCACTGTTGAAATCTCGCCTGGTTTCGTTCGCGCTGGTACTCAGCTTCGGCTTTTTGCTGCTGGTGTCGCTGCTATTCAGCGCAGGCCTGGCCGCCTTCGGCCACTACCTCAGTGACCACCTCTCGTTACCGCGGGCGCTCCTCACCGCCATGAATGTGCTGATCTCTTTTGTTGGCATTTTCGTGCTGCTCGGACTCATCCTCAGATACGTACCCGATGTGCGCCTGCGTTGGAGAGATGTCTGGCAGGGTGCGCTCGCGACTGCCTTGCTTTTCACCCTGGGCAAGGCGCTGCTCGGACTCTATTTGGGAAAGGCCGCTGTGGGCTCAGCTTACGGTGCCGCGGGCTCGCTCATCGTGGTGATAGTGTGGGTCTACTACTTCGCCATGATTTTCTACTTCGGTGCCGAATTCACTCGTGTCCGCGCCCCGCGCGCCAGAGTTAGCGCGCCTCAGAATGGGCTGCTCGGGCGCACCGGCCAAGTCACGCTGCCCGGCTGCCCGAAGTGGCGCGTTTGAGCGCCGCGAGCAGCGGCCGTTCACCTTGGCCGTAGTCCTGCCAGGCAGTTGACTTGGCTAGTAGCGCCGGCACGCTGCGCAGCGTGTAACGCATCGGGTCGAGTCCCTTCTTGACCTGCGCCCAATTGAGCGGCATCGAAACCGGCGCTCCCGGGCGAGCGCGCGGCGAGAGGGGCGCCACGGCGGTCGCCATGCGGTCGTTGCGCAGATAATCGAGGAAGATACGGCCGCTGCGCTCCTTCTTGGCCATAGTCAGCAGATATTTTCTCGGACTGTCGGCAGCCATGCGCACGCAGATCTCGCGTGCCAGAGCCTTGGCCTCGGGCCAGCCTATCCGGGCGCTGGCCTCGAGGCTGAAGGGAGTCACCACGTGCAAACCTTTACCGCCGGTTGTCTTGCAGAACCCTACTAGGCCGAGCTTCTCGAGCCGCGCGCGCAGCTCGCTCGCGGCCTCGACGACGCGGTCGAACGCGACATCAGGGGCTGGATCGAGATCGAAGACGAAGCGTCCCGGTCGCTCCGGGTCTCCCGGTGCGCAGTTCCACGGGTGCAGTTCCAGCGCCGCGACCTGGGCGAGCGCTGCCAGGGCTTCGATGCGATCGATCTGAAGGTAGGGCTTGCGATCGCCGGAGATCTTCACGAGTTCTATGAGGCTCGAGGTGCCGAGCATCGCGTGGCGCTGAAAGAACCGCTCACCTCCGATTCCATCGGGAGCACGGATAATCGAGCACGGCCGGCCGCGGACGTGCTCCATCATCCACGAGCCCACCGCTTCGTAATAGCGCGCGAGCTCCAGCTTGCTTATGGCTTCATTGCCCTGCGTTGCCGGCCAGAGTGACTTGCCGGGGTTGGAGATCGTGACTCCCATGACTACCGGCGTCTCGGACCTGTCAGCCTTGCTGCGCCGCTGGTGAGAGCCTCGCGCCGCCGCCGGACGGCGAAGCGGCGCACCCAGGTCGGGCGTCGCGGCTCTCGCCGGTTTTTCCGCCCGTACCTCCGCGGCGCGCTTATCCTCTCGCAGGCCCTTGAATGCAGCTTCGCGCACCAGGCCGTCCTTCATCCACTCTGTAAACTCCACTTCTGCCACGAGGACGGGCTTCGCCCAATGGATAGCGCGAGTGGACTGCGGGGCGTTGTCGCCCGCAAACGGACTTCGTTTTGACTCCTGGTCCGAAAGCTGCGCACGCAGCCGCCGCAGTGCATCGCCTGTAAGCCCCGACGTAACGGCTCCGAGGTAGTAAAGGCTCGAGCCTCGATGCGCGCCGACCAGGAGTGATCGCAGCCGTCCCGAGCTCTCGGTCCATCCACCGATGACCACCTCCTGTCCGCCGCCGCACCTTGATTTGATCCAGCTCTGCCCACGGCCTGAGCGATAGCGGCTCGTCAGCTTCTTGGACACAATGCCCTCCAGCGACATGCGGCAGGCTGATCGCAGCACGGCATCGCCCGCGCTCGTGAAGTGTTCCACGTAGCGGACCGTTTGACCAACGCGAGAATTTTGTGCGAGCAACGCGCGCAGCCGCTGCTTGCGATCAGCCAGCGGCAAAGACCGCAGGTCTTCACTTGCGGCAAAGAGCAGATCGAAGGCGAAGAAGATGAGGAGCTCGGTCTCGCCTTCTGCCAGCGCCGCCTGAAGCGCCGCAAAGTCCGGCGCTCCGTTACTGTCGAGTGCGACTATCTCGCCATCGATGATGCAATCGGCAAGCGTGCGGGCCTGGCGAGCCAGCGGCTCGAGCCGCGCGCTCCAATCGAGCCCGGCGCGGGTGCGCAGCGAGCATTCGCCGCGCTCGACCCGGAGCTGAATGCGATAGCCGTCGAACTTGATTTCGTGCGCCCACCCCTCCCCCGCTGGTGGACGGTCATGCAGCATGCACAACTGTGGCTTGATGAACTGTGGCAACCGCGCGGTGCGCTTACCGCGCGGCAGCGACGCAGTCGCGGACCCGACATCGGTCGGCTCGACCTCGCTGGGCTCGCTGCGATTGGAATTCCACACCGCATCCGGGCGGTACCGACCACCCGTGAGCATGAAAGGGCGCGGTCTGCGTCCTTTGCCCGCCGCGATGTCTGCCATGGTGCGGCCGGAGGCCACCGACCGGTCCTCTCCGGCAGCGCCATTGCCGGTGCCTGCACGCTCAAAGGCATCGTGGTGCTTGATGAGCAGCCAGCTCTGCCGGCGTCCGTTGGCGCGATCACTGCGCATGCGCACCAAGACCCATCCGCCGTGCAGTCGCTCACCCTCGAGCTTGAAGCGCAGACTCCCATTGCGGAGCATCGCCTCTGCCGAGCGTGCACCTTCCGGCTCCCAGTAGCCCCGGTCCCACAGCTGCACGGTGCCACCGCCGTATTGACCCTGCGGGATGGTGCCTTCGAAATCGCCATAGTCGAGTGGATGATCCTCGACCTCGACCGCAAGCCGCTTCACTTTGGGATCGAGCGAGGGTCCCTTGGTGACGGCCCAGGACTTGAAAACCCCATCGAGCTCAAGACGCAGGTCGTAATGCAAACGGCGTGCGGCGTGCTTTTGAATGACGAACCGCAGCCGCTGCGAGGGCGCGACCGCGAGCTCACCGCTTGGTTCGCTCGTCCTGCTGAAGTCCCGTTTCGAGCGATAGGTCGCGAGTTTTCGAATCGCCATAGTTCCCGCCTTCCTCAAGATCCGCTACCGTGAACCGGCTCGAGCCTCGTGAGCGCGGTCACGGGGCGCGCCGGTTCGCTTCACTGCTACATGCCCCGCAACGCAAGCGAGTTTCAATAGGTTCAGTCCTACGTGTCCGACGGTTGGGACCCGATAGTCAGTGCGCCCGCGATGGCCTAACGTGTGCGACCTGCAACTCCTGCATGAGATCGCGCCATAGCCCGCCGCAAACCAAGCAGCTACACGGCACGTCGATGATCTGGGAAAGGCTTTCGAAAAGAGCCGGAGAACTTCTTCGTGAACTACCACGAGATGGGCGGCAAGACCTTCCGGGTCAAGAGCGCACGCCGTGCGGCCGCATGACTCGCCGACCTGCTGTCCGACACTCTCTCGGCGGCGCCGCTGCTTAAGCTCTTACCATATGCCCCCGAGCGCCACGGTGATCGCCTCACCATTCACCGCGCCGGCGGCATCGCTGCAGAGAAAAGCAATCACCTGGCCCACCTCCCGCGGCTCGAGCACGCGGTTTTGCGGGTAGATTGCGGCGCGCTCGCGCCACACCTGCTCGACGGTGATGGCGCGCCGCTGCGCTTCGGTGGCGGCCGAGCGCTCGGCCATTGCCGTCCGCACCCACCCGGGCAGCACCGCGTTGGAGGTCACTCCAAAGGGGCCGGCGTCCTGCGCCACCGCGCGGGCGAGGCCGATGAGTCCATGCTTGGATGCGGTGTAGGCGCTGCCGGAGCGTTCGGCTTTCTCGCCGGCCGTGGAGCTGGTGAATACCAGTCGGCCGAAGCCGCGTTGACACATCCCTCCTACGGTCCGTCGCGCAAGCTCGAAAGGCCCATCGAGGTTGATGCGCATCGTCTCGCGCCACACCTCGGGCTCCTGTTCCCATACCAGCCGCTCGTGCGCCGAGCCGATGCCATGGTTAACGACCAACAGGTCGATTGGCCCGAGTCGTCGCTCGGTCTCGGTGACTGCCAGAGCGCAGCCTGTGTTCGTGCCGAGATCGGCCACGACGTAGTCGAGGCCCACTGCTGCCAGTTCGTTCTGGCTGCGTGAAACGATCATGACGCGCGCTCCTGCTGCCGCCAGCAATAGCGCCGCCTCCCGCCCTATTCCACGCCCGCCACCTGTCACCAGCGCCACACGTTCGCGCATGCTTCTTCCTCCCAGCGACCTGTGCCTATCCTACCGGCAAGTTTGCCCAGGAGCCGACGATGGTTGTGCATCCAGTGGATGGAAAGTTCTCCAAGATCCTGAAACTCATCCGGGAGATCGAAATCGCGCTACTCACGACTGTCGATCGGGACGGTCATTTTCACGCGCGACCCGTGCAGACGCTCGCGATCGAGCGCGACCGGAGTCTATGGTTCTTTACCGACATCCGCAGCGAGAAGGCGTTCGAGCTGACGCGCGATGTGCGTCTTGGCCTGGGATATGCAGACCCGAAAGGCCGTAGATATCTCGCCGTTGCTGGCAGCGGCAGAGTGCTGCGCGATGCCGCTAGAGCGAGGAGGTTCTGGACTGTCGAGCAGCGTGTCTACTATCCGGATGGTCCGGAGGATGAGCACCTGGTGCTGCTGCGCGTACAGGTCGAACGAGCCGAGTACTGGCTCTCTGGCGGAAGGACAGCACATCTGCTCGCGGCCTTGAAGGCGCGCGCCACCGGCATTCCCACGGCGATCGTCGGGCAGAATTCCCGGCTTCCCTAGGTCGGCGCCGCATCAATTGATCTGGTAGGGCGCGTAGTGAATCGCGAGTAATGCCAGCAGCACGACTATACCAACGTAATGAACCCCACGGGATCTGCTCAGGAGCAGCACCAGCGCCAGCAGGCAAGGCAGCCCCATGTTGACGAGCAACATCGATGCGGCGCGGTAGGAGAAGTGCTGCCAGAAGTCTGCGCCGATGAAGTAGAGCCCGTTCAGCAGGTAGCTGACCTGAAAAATCACGACCAGTGTCCAGAAGTAGCGTCGGCTGCGAGCGTAGTGCTCACGCAGGTCGCTGGTCTCGCGCGGCCCGTCGGGCAAGCTTGCTGCAGCGAGCAGGAACAGCACGAAGAGATCTGCCAACATCCACAGGTAGAAGAAAAAGTGCCGCGTCTGGGAAAAATGCCGCACGCCCCAGAGATCGAACCACATCCCCACCGCCAGGCACAGTGCATAGAACGCCGCGAGGAGCGCCAGTGGATCCCAAACCACCGCCACATTGCCGCGCACCAGGCGATGAAAGCTGTTCGCCACGTCCGCCACCGCAAGTCCGATGAGCACCGCGAACAGGCCGAGCGCATACTCAAAGGCGCGGATTTCTGGTGTCATGGGTACAAGCGTCGCACGTTCGGTGACTGTCCGCGAGCGTTCCCGGCCGGCGACGACGGCTTAGGAGACCTCGATATGAAAGCCACCTGGCATGGTCAGGTCATAGCGGAGAGCGATCGGACGATCGAGCTCGACGGTTACCAGTACTTCCCGCCGGAGTCAGTGCGCAGGGAATTTCTGCAGGCGGCCGCGAAGACGGCGGCGGACCAGCGCTGTCCCCACAGTGTGCAGTTTTTCAACCTCTCCGACGGAACCCACTCGAGTGAGCGCGCGGCTTGGGCCTACGAGGCGCCGCGCAGCTCCCACGCCCGCGTAGCTCACTGGGTCGGGTTTTGGAACGACGTCCAGCTGCAAAACTGACTGGGCGGCGCGGCAGCGCGCGGCCGACCTTCAACTCACGCGCAGGCTTCGCTTCAACTGACGGCGCGCAAGAGCGCAGCGGTTCGTCACGGCGTAACGATGATCTTGCCGACTTGCTGATTCGACTCGAGGTAGCGATGTGCCTCGACAATGTCCCTGAGCGGGAAGGTGGTCGCGATCACCGGCCTGAGGTGGCCCTCCGCAAGC
>Ga0075425_100009016_pt1 | contig 10606 bp, 9 predicted proteins | sample SoiMethybrSBSTD4_FD_75300 | JGI IMG/M metagenome (GOLD analysis project Ga0075425, IMG submission 75300) | Bulk soil microbial communities from a Populus tree surrounding site in Tennessee, USA - Soil MetaG P. TD hybrid SBSTD4 | ecosystem: Environmental > Terrestrial > Soil > Tree plantation...
CAGGTCGCGGCGAAGATCATCTTCTAATCGCGCATCACTCGTAGTAGAAAAGGGCCGGCCGCGATGCCGGCCCTTTTCATTTATGCGGCTCGCCGCGTGCGCCACCGCGCCGCCTGCGCAGGAAACCTGCCGCGCCGGCGATCATTCTCGATCTCGACGAAACGGTGATCGATACGTCGGCGCATGAGACGCAACTCATTCGAGGCAATCTGCCCTTCGGCGAAGAGCACTGCCACAACTATGCGATGCACGATGCGTCGGGCATCATCGAAGCCGCGCGCGACTTTCTCCTCGATGCGCAGAACCGCGGCGTCGCGATTTTCTACGTCTCCAATCGATTGCAGACCGAGGAGGAGCCGCTGCGTGCGACGCTGACGCGGCTGGGTGTGCCGCTGACGAGCGACAACGTTCTAGTGCGCGGCGCGCCCGAGGAGTGGAACGTTCGAACGAGAGGATTCATCAGCGTGTGAGGTGAACGCCGGCAGCAGGAGGAGGCCTCTTCCATCGTGTAGACTGACATCCGGTCCTCATGACCATCCCTCGCTCTTCGCGCGCTCTCTGTCTTTCGCTCGCGCTTACCGTTCCTCTTGCGGCGGGCGAGAGTCCGATCCGCTTTGGCGCAGTGTCGCCAGCGAGTCCAGTGTTGACGTCGTCGAAGACGTACGGCGCGATGGTCGCCGCCGGCGACTTCGACAACGACGGAAAACTCGACGCAGCGATCGCATGGGGCAGCAATGCGATCGCGCTGTTGCGCGGCAACGGTGACGGCACGTTTCAGACACCCCTAATCCAACCGACAGGCGGAACGGCGGCGAATGTAAACGTGATCGCGGCGGCCGACATGAATCACGACGGCCAGGTCGACCTCATCGTCGGCGACTACACGGCAGGGAACGTAACCGTTCTCGCCGGAACGGGTCAGGGCACGTTTATCGTTCAAGCCGCAGCGACAGGAAAGAGCGGCATTTTCGATCTCCAGATCGGCGACTTCAATCGCGACGGCAACAACGATGTCGTCGTCGCTGAAAACTCCTACGTCGGCATCTTTCTGGGTAATGGCTCTGGCGGCCTGACGCCGGTCGCGAATCCACCAGGGATTCCGCTCGACGGCGCCGCGAACGTGCGCGTCGCCGATTTCGATCACGACGGAAAACCGGATGTCGCCGTGGCGTACAGCGCAGACGTCTACACCATGCGAGGCAACGGAGACGGCACGTTCCAGCCGTTCCAAAAAGTCTTCTCCGTCGTGCCGAAAGCAAATGCCGGCCTGCTTGCTTTGGCGACCGGAGATGTGAATCACGACGGCGCGACGGATCTCATCGTTCAGAATCTCGACGGCAGCACCGTAACTGTCCTCCTCAATCAGGGCGCAGGCACGTTCACACAGGAGACAAGCTTTCCCGCGCCTTTGCCTGCAGGCGTGGGCGGCGTGATCGTCGGAAATCTGAATCGCGACGCGCTCCCGGACCTCATCACCATTCATGGCAGTACGGCGGTGTTCTACCGCGGTCGAGCCGATGGGACATTCCCATTTTCGTCATCGTGTGCCGCTCCGTCGGGGTCAGCGCGTCGCGGCCAACTCGGAGACTTCGACGGCGACGGACGACCCGACCTCGCCTTGGCGTATCCGTTCGGTAGCGTCGGGATCCTGCTCAACATCACAGGCAAGACGGACACGATCTTCAACAAACCGACGGAGACCACAACCATCACCGCCGGCGGGTCGCTCGAAATCACGGTATCCGTCGTACCGCACAATCAGGACGCATTCTCCTCCGGATTGGAAGGCGGCACGGTCGTCTTCCGCGACAACGGCGCCGTCTTCGCCACCCTTCCGATGAACCTCGCGGGAACCAAGACCACATTCCAATCATCCGTTCTCGGCGATCACAAGATCACCGCCAGTTACAGCGGCGACGGAGCGGAGTGGGATCCCTCTGTCTCATCGCCGTTGACGATCCACGTCACCGCCGCCACGCCGACGACAACCGCGATCTCCGGCGCGTCTCAGCCAATCCCCTTCGGTACGCCGTCGATCAACATCTCCGCAAGCGTCACGTCGCGCGATGCAACCGTCGCAACTGGCGTCGTCCGCTTCACCAGCGAGGTCGGAGTGCAGGACGTGCCGCTCATCAACGGAAACGCGACCGCGGCGATCAATACCAGCGCGTTGAACGCCGGTCTGCACGACATCAACGCCTTCTACCTTGGCGATGCGACGCACGACGCGAGCACGGCCATCGCGGCCTTGACGATCGCCAAAGCAACGATCGCGATGACGCTTGCGATCACTCCCGACGGAGGCGCGTACAGGATCGCCGTCAACGGCAACTTCACCACCGCCTCCGGGACGCTCACGCTTTTTGTCGCCAATATCCCGGTCGAAACGCAAGACGTCAGTGGACCACGCGTGTTTAGGCGGTCACTCACACCCGGCGTTCAGTACCTTTGGGTTCGTTACAGCGGCGACTCGAACCACGAGGTGAGTTTGTCGCCGCAAAATGTCCCCTTTTTCGTCCCCGCGGCTCTCGGCAAACAACGCGGCGTTCGACACTAAAGCGCCCCCCGGCACACGAAAAACAACTTCACTTCCTCCACCTCGAGCGATGCGAGCTCCTGGAACGGATCGAAGTCGATGATCTCCACGACCTCGAGCCGCGCGGCGTTGAGGCACTCGACGAGCTCGCGTTCGTGCCACGCGCGCTGCTCGTGCGTCTCGTGAATCGTCACGCCGTCGCCGTTCGGCAGCGCGGCCCAACCGGTCACGACGCCGAACACGCGCTTGTCGCTGCGGCGATACTTCGTCGCCAGCCGGAGTGGTGGGATCTCGACTTCCGCGTCGCCAAGATGTTCAACATCTCGCACGGCATGCAGCTCGAGGTGCTCGCTGAGCTCTTCAACACGCGCAACAAGTTCATCACCAGCGCCAACCAGAACATGTTCAACGCGGTCTACACGGCTGCCACCGATCGCTACACCTTCACGCAGACCTCCACGTTCAAGACGCAGAACGCGTACGACAACTGCGGCGGCACCGTCGGTGTCTGCGGCAGCGACCCGCGCCAGCTTCAGGTCGCGGCGAAGATCATCTTCTAATCGCGCATCACTCGTAGTAGAAAAGGGCCGGCCGCAATGCCGGCCCTTTTCATTTATGCGCAAACTGATCTTCGCCCTCGCCCTTCCGCTCGCCGCGTGCGCCACCGCGCCGCAACCTGCATCGCCACCCTGCCGCGTTTCGGATGCCACGATCAACGCCACGTTGTGGATGCAGACGTCCGCCGAATACAAAGCGATCACCCGCGAGATCTACGAGACCGCCGACCGCAATCTCGACGCGGCCATCGCCGACAAGTCGTGGACCGCTGCCACCGAGCAGAAGTCCGTCGACGCGTCGATGCCGCCCGCGATCATCCTCGATCTCGATGAGACCGTGATCGACACGTCGGGACATCAGACGCAGCTCATTCGCGAGAATCTCGAGTACAGCGAAGAGCATTGGCACAACTGGGCGATGCACGACGCGTCGAACGCGATCGAAGCGGCGAAAGACTTCCTTCTCGACGCGCAGAAGAAGGGCGTCGCCATCTTCTACGTCACCAATCGACGGAACACCGAAGAAGAGCCGCTGCGCGCGACGCTCTCGCGCATCGGTGTTCCGCTCACGGCGGACAACGTCCTCACGCGCGGTGCGCGCGAGGAGTGGAAGTCGAGCGACAAGAGTCCTCGACGCGCATTCGTGGCGACGAAATATCGCGTGATCATGCTCTTCGGCGATGACCTCAACGACTTCGCGCCGGCGAACGGCAAGTCGCTCGCCGAACGAGATGCCATCGTCGCCTCGCACGCGAACGACTGGGGCACGAAGTGGTACGCGATCCCGAATCCGGTGTACGGCTCGTGGGAGCGCGCGGTCACCGGTGACACGAAGGGCTGCGATCAGGTGAAGAAGAAGATCGATACGCTGCGATGAGACGACTGATCGCCGTCGCTGCGCTGTTCGTCGCACTCGCTGCGAGCGCCGCCGAGCGTCCACGCCTCGTCGTCGTCATCTCCATCGACCAATTCCGTTACGACTATCTCGAGCGCTTCCAGCGGTGGTTCGCCGCGCGCGGATTCAATCGCTTCATCAAGTCGGGCGCCGACTTCACGAACGCGTTCTACAAACACGCCACGACCGTCACCGGCGCCGGCCACGCATCGATCGGCACGGGCCACATTCCGTCGGAGACCGGCATCATCTCCAACACATGGTTCGAGCGCGACGCATCGAACGACAAGTTGTGGGAGTGGTTCTTCGACGACGCGCCCGGTTATCCGAAAACGGTGCAGGCGACGCATCCGCCGAACGCAACGCCGTGGTGGAAGGCGGGCGGCGGCGCGCCGATGTATTGCGCGATCGACGAGCGCGTGAAGCCGTCCGCGGGAACGACCGACGGCATGTCCCCGCTCAATCTCGACAGCGACTCCCTCGGCGACCGCGTGAAGGAGCGCTATCCGAACGCGCACGTCATCGGCGTCGCCATCAAAGACCGCGCCGCGATTCTGATGGCCGGACGCAAAGCCGACGCCGCGTATTGGTTCGACTCGAAGATCCCCGGCTTCATCTCGTCGACGTACTACCACTTCGATCCCGCGCTGTTCGCGTTCAACGCACGCGTGGCGTCGTACATCCCGTCATCGAAACAGTGGACGCTGTCGTCCACCGACTTTCAGAAAGCGACGTTCGATCCGCCCGAAGCATGGAAGTTCAAGACGTCCAAGTACAACTGGACGTTCCCGCATCCGGTGACGGACGCGAAGTCGCTTCCGTACACGCCGTTCGCGAACGACATGCTGCTCGACTTCGCGGCGTCGATCATCGACAAGGAAAAGCTCGGCGCCGATGACGATCCCGATGTGCTGTGGGTCGGCGTCTCCCCGCCCGACTACATCGGCCACTACTACGGTCCGGACTCGATGGAAGTGGCCGATGACGCCATCCGACTCGACAAATCGCTCGAGCGCTTCATCGACGGGCTGGAGACGAAAGTCGGCGCCGGAAAACTGCTCGTCGCCGTCACGGCCGATCACGGCGTGCAGTCGACGCCGGAGATCGCGAAGCTGCGCGATCCGAAGATCGAGTCGGGCCGCGTCGACTTGCGCAACGCTCGGCGCGACGCAGCCTTCGTCTCCGAGGAGGCGCCGCTGCGCATTGAAGTGGAGAAGCGGTTGTGCGAGAAGTTGCACGTGCCGTTCGAGATCGACGAGCCGCTCACCGACGCGCTGATCTACTTCTTCGAAGAGCCGTCGCTCAACCTCAACTGGCCGCGCATCGCCGCGCTGAAGCTCGACGGCGAAGAAGTGAAACGCGCGCTGCGCGACGTGATTCTCTCCATGCGCGACGCCGGATTCGATCGCGCCTTCACGAACAGCCAGCTGATGACGGTGAATCCGAAAGCCGATCCGATCGAGCGGCTCGTGCGCGCGTCATTCCGCGCCGACCGCGCCGGCGATGTCTTCGTCACGCTGCGCGAGCACTTCATCTGGAAGTCCTCCGAGACCAACACCACGCACGGACAGCCGCTCCCCGACGATCGCCACGTGCCGCTGATGTTCTGGGGCGCCGCGATCAAGCCCGGCCGCTACACGATGGACGCCGCACCGACGGACCTCGCGCGAACGATCGGCGCGATTCTCGGCGTAGAAGCCGGCGGAAAAGACTCGCAGATGTTGCCGGTTTATTAATTCACAACGCTGCCCACGAGATCGTACGGATGCGCATCCGTAATCTCCACCCGCGCAAACGCCGGCAGCTCTTTCGGCAAGAGATCGATTCCGTCGTTGATCAGCAGACGTCCGTCGATCTCCGGCGCTTGTCCGGCGATCCGGCCTTCGAGCAAATGCTCCGTCTCGTCGCAGACGCCGGTGATGATGGCGTCGAACGTCTGGCCGACGCGCGTCTCGTTGCGATCGAGCGCGATCTTCTGCTGCAGCTCCATCAGCTTCTCGCGCCGGCGCTCGGCGGTCTTGCGCGTCGGCGTGTCTTCCATCTTCGCCGCCAGCGTCGCCTCCTCGGGCGAATAGACGAACGCGCCCATGTTGTCGAAGCGCGCCCACTCGACGAAGTCGTACAGCTCTCCGAAATCTTTAGGAGTCTCGCCGGGATGGCCGGTGATGAACGTCGTGCGCAGCGAGATGTCCGGCGCGAGCTCGCGCATGCGCGCGATCATCTCGCGATACTCCTTCGTCGATCCGGGACGGCGCATGCGTCCGAGCACATTCGACGTGACGTGCTGCAGCGGAATGTCGCAGTAGGAGACGAAACGCTTCTCGCGTCCCATCAGCTCGAAGAGCGACCAGTCGAGCGAGCCGGGATACGCGTAGAGAAAACGGATCCACTCGAAGTTCGTCTCGCGCAGCAGCGACTCCACGAGACGCGTCAGTCCGTGCGCGACGCCGATGTCTTCGCCGTAGCGCGTCGTGTCCTGCGCGACGAGGTTCAGCTCTTTCACGCCCGCGCTCTGAAGCTGCTGCGCTTCGCGCACGAGCGACTCGATGTTGCGCGAGCGGAACTTGCCGCGCATCTGTGGAATCGCGCAGAACGTGCACGGATTGGAGCAGCCTTCGCTCACTTTGATGTACGCGTGCGCTTTACCGTGCGTGAGAACGCGCGGCAGGTCTTCGTACAAGCGCACCGACATCTTGCGCTTCACCGGTGCAGCATCGACATCCCCGCTGACCGCCGCGGTGATCGCTTCGAGATGATCGAGGCCGACGAACGCGTCGATCTCGGGAATGGCCTGCTGCAGATCGCTGCGGTACTTCTGCACCATGCAGCCGCTGACGATCAGCCGCTCGACGCCTTTCCCTTTGCGCTCGGCGATCTCGAGGATCGTGTCGATCGACTCCTGTTTCGCCGCGTCGATGAAGCCGCAGGTGTTGACGATGACGACGTCGGCATCGTCGAGGTCGTTCGTGATCGTCATGCCGGAATCCGACTGCAACTGACCCAGCATGATCTCGGCGTCGACGAGATTCTTGGGGCAGCCGAGGGAGATCATGCCTACGCGCTTCATGGAGGGCAGTAGAACACGATCACGAGCGCTGCCATTTCGTGTCCTACTTCAGCGTCCTCTCGAACAACCGGAAGATCCTCTTGTACTCATCCAACCAGCTCGTCGGCTCGACGAAGCCGTGATCCTCCTCCGGATAGATCGCCACGTCCCAGTTGTCCTTCTTCAGCTCGATGAGTTTCTGCACGAGGCGCACGGTGTCCTGGAAGTGCACGTTCGTGTCGATCACGCCGTGGCAGATGAGGAGATTGCCTTTGAGTCCATCGGCGAAGTAGATCGGCGACGACTTGCGATACGCCTCCGGATCGGTCTGCGGCGTGTTGAGGATGTCGCTCGTGTAGCCGTGGTTGTAGTGCGCCCAATCGGTGACGGGACGCAGCGCCGCGCCGGACGCGAACGTGCCGGGGGCGGTGAACATCGCCATCAGCGTCATGAATCCGCCGTAGCTTCCGCCGTAGATGCCGATGCGATTCGGATCGACTTGATGCGCGGCAGCGAGCCACTTCGCGGCGTCGACGACGTCGCCGAGATCGCGGCCACCCATGTGCCGGTAGATCCCAGTACGCCAGTCGCGTCCGTAGCCCGCCGACGCGCGATAGTCGAGATCCATCGCCAGATATCCGTGCTCCATCAGGTAGTGCGCGAACATGTACTCGCGGTTGTAGAAGACCCATTGCTTCGCGATGTTCTGCGCGTAGCCGGCGCCGTGCACGAACACGACGGCCGGTCCGCCTTTCCAGTTCGACGGAACGTAGAGACGCGCCGGAACGTCCGCGCCATCGCTGGCCTTGAACGTCGTGATCTCCGGCTCGATCCACTTGTACTTCGCGAACTCGGGCGACGGCGAATTCGTCACCTGCACTTTTCCGATGTAAAGCTCCGCCGGCTTGTTTGAGTACGAGTAAACGTCCGCGATCATCGTTCCATCAGGCGATGCGACCGCCTGATGCCATCCGTCCTGCGGCGTGAGCTTCGCGCGCGCGCCGCCGCCGAGCGCCATGCGATAGAAGTGATGCACGTACGGCGACTCCTCGCTCGTCGTGAGAAAGAACGCCTTCTTGTCGTCGGACAGCGTGACTTCGTTGACTTCCCACTTGCCGCTCGTGAGCTGCGTGGCATTGCCGCCCGCGAACGGCACGACGTACAAGTGCGCGTAGCCCGTTGCTTCCGAAACGAACCAGATGGTGTTGTTGTCGGGCATCCAGCCGTTCGGCAGTCCGCGACGCACCCAGGCGTCGTCGTGCATCGAGACGAGCGTGCGTCCCTTCGCCGTCGCCGGATCGAAGGCCATGATCCAAGCGTCCTTGTTGTCGCGCGCGCGAAGGGAGACGAAGGCTTTCGATCCGTCTTCCGAGAACTGCACCGCGCCGAAATTCACATCGCGCTCTTTCGGAGCTTTTTCCTTTTCGTCGGTGGCCGGCTTCTCGACTTCTTTCTTCTCGTCGGCCGCTTTGAGTCCGCTCTCGAACCACTTCACGTCGCCGTTCGACGTCGAGATCGATGCGAGCTTCGTCACCGGCAGCGCGTCGCCGACTTTCTCACGCGACGGAAGGTCTTCCGTGTATCCGCTCTCGGTCGCGTAGCTCGGCACGATCGTCCGCTTCGCCTTCGCCGCCTCGGTCGTGAACGACGCGATCACGTACTTGCCGTCCGGCGTGAGCTGCGCGTCGGTGACGGTCTGCTTCGCTTCGAGCTTCAGCGGCTTGATCGGCTTCTCTTTCTTCTTCTTCGCTTCGTCCTCTTCGCGCTTCTTGGCGCGTCGCGCGACGACGTCGAGCAGCGCCTTCTCTTCCGCTTTCACGAATTCCTGGCTCGGCGTTCCCTTCTTATCGTCCCAGAGAGGATTCTTGTCGTCGGCGCCGGCGATGTTCGTCATCTGCTCGATCGAACCGTCTTCGAGCGAGATCACGAAGAGATTGTTCGCGCGCACGAAGCTCACATGCTTTTCGTCGTGCGTGAATCGCGCGTTCGACTCCGCGTCGTTCGTGTTCGTCAGCTTGTGATGCCTGCCGTCCCACAACACGACGTCGCCGTCGTCGACGTAGACGGCGCGCTTGCGGTCGCGCGTCCAGGCGGCGCGGATCGGCGGTGCGTCCTTTTCCTCGTCGTCGCTGAGCTTGCGCAACCCTTTGCCGTCGCGATTGACGACGTACGTGTCGAAGTCGGTTTCGACGGGCTCGTTGTATAGCTTCCACCGGAAGTAAACATGTTGACCATCAGGCGACCAGCGGACGTCGCGCGGCTCGTAGCCGGCGAAGCCGGAGCCTTTCATGATGTCCGCGAGATTGAGTTGCGCGGCGGCCGACGACGCAATGAGCAGAAGAAGGACGACGACGATTTTCTTCATGGCGCGGAATGATATCGGGATGACAGGCGACGGCGCCTATCCTGCACGTTACGCTTCGATGAAGTCGCCGACGGCGCGCAGCGGCGCGCGCGGCGAGTCGTCGAGCGCCGGCGCGACCGCACGCGCGCGCCAGAACGGCGCCTCGCGGAACCGGCAGTTCGCGTACGCGTCCGCCGTCCACCGCACGTGGCGTGCAATCGCCGTCCGCTGCGCTTCGGCATAGAAACGAATCGCGTTCTGCGTGTCGTGCGGACGACGGAGAATCGTGTTGATGACGATGCTTGCGTGAATCGCCGACTGGATCGCCGACTGCACGCCGCTCGATGAGAGCGGATCGATCGAGTAGCTCGCCTCGCCGACGCAGATGGTCGTGACCGTCGCCGGCGTGACCGCCGCGTACGACGCCGCATCGCAGCTACGCACGTCGCCGCGATCGCGCAGATCACGGAACAGCGGCGATGCCGCGATCATCTCGTCGTATCCGCGTCCGTCGTACGTGAATGCGATGGCGCTGTACGCGCCGTTCGGAAGCGGCGAGCCCCACAGCCATCCGCATTCGAGCGCGTCGACTCGCGGCTCGCGCGGACCACTCGCCCATTGCGCGAACGTCGCCACGAGCGGCTCGGAGATGCGCCGCCGAGGGCGGCGGCGCCACATGGCACGGCCGGTGGCGTCGGCGATGAAGCGCGCGCCAATCTCAGCGACCGGCGGCGCGACGCAGGGCTGCATCACCATCGCGCCGGCGCGGCGCGCGAGATCGAGCAGCAACGCGTCGAATCGCGGGCGATCGACCGCGAGAGACGGCGGCTGCATTCGCTCGACGATCGCATCCGACTCCCATCGCACCATGGCGCGATCGATCGGCAGGAATCCTGCGCGAAGAATCTCGGGAAGGATGCCGAGAACGTCGAAGAGCGGCCAGACGCCGCGGCTGAGCGACTCGCCGATGCGCGGACGATCGAACGCGCTGCGCTCGTAGACGACGACCGAATGGCCGAGCCGCGCGAGACGTAGCGCGAGAATCGATCCCGCCGGTCCGCCACCGACGATGCAGACGTCACTCATCGAAATAGTCGGGACGCTGCACGCGCAAACGTCCGTACATGCCGATACAGAAGTGCAGCCAGCCGCGAATGTAGTCGCACGAATTGCGGCCGCGCGCCAGGACTTCGTGATGACATCCGCCGCCGCACAAGTAGCGCGCCCA
>Ga0075425_100009019_pt1 | contig 10605 bp, 10 predicted proteins | sample SoiMethybrSBSTD4_FD_75300 | JGI IMG/M metagenome (GOLD analysis project Ga0075425, IMG submission 75300) | Bulk soil microbial communities from a Populus tree surrounding site in Tennessee, USA - Soil MetaG P. TD hybrid SBSTD4 | ecosystem: Environmental > Terrestrial > Soil > Tree plantation...
TCGTCTTCACCGGACCGAGCTGCCATGCGCTTCATTGTGCCACCATATATCTTGCGTGACAAGATATATGGTGATACTTACGTCAGGCCTGGGCGTAAAGTTGCCAGGCGAGGATTAACCGATTGTGATGATTGAAGTTAACAAACGTGTAGGGCGGGGTCTTGAGACCCCGCCGCGGTGCTAAGCGACTGGCTTTTCTCCGGCCAGGAACCGGTCGACGCGCGTGGAAACGTCCTTCAGGTAGGCGGCGGGATCGGCGTTGCCGCGTGAGAGTTCCGTGGTCATGTAGCCGTTGTACTTAATGTCGGCGAAAGCGCGCCGGACCTCCGGCCAGTCGATGTCCCCTTCCCCGATGTTCGGCCACGTGAATCGGCCATTTTGTCGATCGAGTTTGAAATCTTTCAGATGCACCTTGACGATGCGCGATCCGAGGGCACGGATCCAATCTTGAGGGAAGGCATAGAAGACGACGTTGCCGACGTCGAAATACGCCTTGACCCACGCCGAGTCGAACTCGTCGATGTACTTCGCAAACTCAATCGGACTGAGGAGGAACTTGTTCCACACTTCCTCGACCGCGATGATGATTTTCATGTCGCTCGCCATCGGGATCAGGCGCTCGCGAATGACCCGCTGCGAGCGAGTCCACGCGTCCCGATACGAGGTCGTCGCGTCAACGACCGCCGGCACGAGCAGAACGGCATCAGCTCCCCACAGCGCGGCGTTCTTGATCGACGTCTCCATGCCTTTGACGCTGCCGGAGACGACCTCTGGATCGCCGCTCGACAGGGGGAGCCGCCAATGATCGGAATTCATGACCGAGTGAATTCGAAGGCCGGCCTTCTTTGAAGCCTCTTTGATTTCCGCCGCCTCGTCGTCTTTCGTGATGGTCTGCATCTCGACCGCCTCAAACCCGGCTTCGCGCGCCATCGCGAACCGATCGGCGTAGGACAACTGCCTCGGCAGCATCGAGATGAGGGTGGATTTGTGGATCGCCGTCGATGCGGACTTTGGTGCAGGAGGAGATTGAGCTCCCGCAGCCGGGCGAACCGCGCCGGCGACGGCGGCAGCGGCGATCGATTTGAGGAATGCGCGACGATCGGACATATATCCCCTCCGCCCTACAAGGTACAAGGGAAAAGGAAAAAGGTAAAAGGGAAAAGGGGTCACAATGACTGTGTGACCCACTTACCCGATCCGCACAACGGTCAACCGGTCCTTCACTACGGACCACCAATCGAATCGGCCCGACGGGTAGGCATCTTCATTCACGGCCGCGGCGCGTCTGCTGAAGACATTCTGGGCATCGCGCCCGAGCTTGGCACCGATGACATCGCGTATCTGGCGCCGAATGCAGCGGGTAACACGTGGTATCCGTACTCGTTTCTCTCGCCGATTCCACAAAACGAGCCCGGACTCACATCCGGGCTGAATGTGATCGCCGGACTCGTCGCCAAGGTCGCGTCGGAAGGACACGGCCCCGAACACATCATCATTCTTGGATTCTCGCAAGGCGCTTGCCTCGGACTGGAGTTCGCCGCGCGCCATGCGAAGCGCTACGCCGCCGTCGTCGCGCTCAGCGGCGGCCTGATCGGGCCACCCGGGACCCCGCGCGATTACCCCGGGTCAATGGCGGACACGCCGGTGTTTCTCGGATGCAGCGACGTTGATCCGCACATCCCGCTGGACCGCGTCCATGAGTCCGCCGACGTGTTTCGAAGGATGGGCGCGCGGGTCGACGAACGGATCTACAAACGTATGGCACACACGATCAACGCGGACGAACTTGCCGCCGTGCGCGAGCTCGTGCGAGGGTGATGGCGGCAGCGCCGAAAACCAGCAGATTCGCAGCAACCACCGGCGAGGCCCCAATCAAGACGCCATACAGAACCCACATCAACGCACCGAGCATCTGCACGCGCTTCAGTGCGACCGGGCCGCAGAAGTAGGAGCTGACAAACACGGCGGTCGCGGTCCAGCCGAGATATTCAGTCATGTGAATGTGGCTTACGCGACCGCGTCTATGGTGCCCGGCGCAGAGCGGACCGTGATCCGATCCATGCGCGCCTTTTCCCATTCCTGGAGCGTCAACCCGTTCGATTCGAACACCGCGCGGATCTGAGCGGAGCTCCAGCCAAGCACCTGATCGAGAACCGGCACCATCACCGAACAGGCATCGTCACTGAGAACCGTGCGCTTCGCGATCCGCGCGAGCTGTGTGTTGTCCGACACGGCAATGGTGAACCCGTCACGATTGTTGACGTGAAGCATCACGTGAACGTCGGAGCTGCCATCCCCAATGTAAATGGTTCGATCCGGCGGAATCCCGAAACGCGACTCGAGCTCCTCGACGACCGCCACCTTTCCGTATCCGGCGGGAACGCGAACGATCGACCGCACCTCACCGGAGTGCGGGTCGTAATCGAGTTCCGTGCCAAAGATGTGGTCGGGCGCGACGATGCCGGCAAGGGCCGACTGGATGACTTCACGCGGTGCCGCCGAGATGACGAAAAACGAGAACTGACAGCCATCGATCCCCTGGTTGAAAAACTCCAGGAGCGCGGGAATGTTGTTGCGCAACCGCACACGGCGGCCAGTCTCTTCCAAATGCTCGCGACGGACGCCCCTGAATTCCGGATCGTGCCGCAGCAGATACGCAAGCTCGCCTCCCTGCTGCACCAGGTTGCTTCGCGCCAGGCCTTCGACCTTCTGCTGGAATTGGGACGCACCGATCAGTTCGCTTAAGGCAACCCCTGAGTCGTTGAAGCTGAGCGTCTGGTCGAAATCCGATGCGATGAGAAAGTGCCGCGCCGCCGTTCCGCTTGCCATGGATCCCCCTGCCGATGTGCCACCTGATATATCCACCATGTGAAGCTATCATAGCAGGATAGACATGACTCGTCTAGACACCAGCTAGATATCACGCAATTTTGTAGGCAAAATTGACAATATTGTTGCACAACCGACAAAGTTGTCATATCATTTAGACATGAATGCGACCGTGCAACTCGGCCCAAAATACCAGCAAGTGTTCGCGGCGCTGAAGCGTGAGATCCAATCGGGCCGGTTAAAGAAAGGAGATCGTCTCCCGAGCGAGGCAGAACTGGTTCTCAAGTTTGGCGCCTCGAGAATCACGGTTGGCCGTGCCGTGCGCGATCTTCAGGCTGCGGGTCTCGTTGAGCGCCGCGCAGGATCCGGCACCTACGTCAAAAATCCGCAAGCGGCGCGGGCGTTGTCTTTCGGGTTGCTCATTCCCGACCTCGGGGAGACGGAAATTTTCGAACCGATCTGTCAAGGGATGATGGCTTCTCCCCTCGCGCGCGACCACGCGCTGATTTGGGGAAGTCCAACCGGGAGTTCGAAAGAAGAACGAGCGTGGCAGCTCTGCCGCCAATACATCGATCGCGGCGTGTCGGGGGTCTTCTTTGCCCCACTCGAGTTATCGCATGAAAAGGACGACCTGAACGAGCGGATCGGGCGAGCACTGGATGAGGCACGAATTCCGGTGATCCTGCTCGATCGCACAATCGTGCCGTATCCGCAGCGAGGGCATCACGATCTCGTGGGCATCGACAATCGCAGGGCCGGCTACGTCATCACCGAGCATGTGCTCCGGCTTGGATCCGAACGGGTCGCGTTTATGGCCTTGCCGAATGCGGCGGCGACCGTCGATGCACGGGAAGCTGGGTACCGTGAAGCCCTCTACACCTGGGAGAAGCCAGTCCAGCGGGCGTTCGTTCATCGCGTCGACCCGTTAGATGCTGCCGCCGTCAGGCTCGTGATGGACGAACAGTCTCCCGATGCGATTGTGTGCGCCAACGATCGGACCGCAGCGCGACTCATTCCGACGTTGCTTCGGATGGGCCGCCGCGTGCCGGAGGACATTCGAGTCGTTGGTATCGACGACGTCGAGTATGCGAAGCATCTTCCTGTGCCGTTGACGACACTGCGCCAGCCAACACGGCAGATTGGTGACGCTGCGCTGGCCGCGATGCTCGAGCGAGTCGCTCGCACACATCTTCCAACCCGCGATATCCTTCTGAACTGCGAACTCGTCGTCCGCGATTCGTGCGGCGCGACGGCGCGGTTAGGTTCCGCTGGCGAACGAGCGCGCGACTGAGCCCACGCGATCCGCCTTCGCACTGAAGTGCTCCGGCGGACGAGGCGGGAGCAAGTACGATACTGGCGCGGCCAGAACGGAGCTGGCGGCGCAGCGCCAGCGTAGTGGAGGCCGCCAGGCGGGGTGCAGGGGACCCCGCCGATCCAAGAAAAGAGAGGCCGAATGGCTGACTACACTCGCCGGGAGTTCGGAGCGGCACTGGCGGCAGGCGCGGCGCTGCCGGCCGCATTGGAACAAACGCAATCGTCGCGTCCATCGGCTGGATCGCTCACCGATGTTCCAGGCCTGACCGTCGGCCACTTCACCGATACGCGGCGGCCAACCGGTTGCACCGCGATCCTGTTCGAGTCCGCTGCCGCAGCCGCGGTCGATTACAACAGTTCGGCTCCTGGCGAATCGATGGGGGTCATGCTGCAGCCTGTGAGCCCAGTCAATAGCATTCACGGGTTGTTTCTGACGGGTGGTGGGCCGTTCGCCCTTCCCGCCTCTGGCGGAGTGCAGCGTTATCTCGAAGAACGCAAGGTCGGGTTCGATTGGGGCGCACCCGGGCTTCGGGTTCCGATCGTCGTGAGTGCGGTCATTGACGACCTGGCCGTTGGTGACGGGCACATTCGTCCTGACGTCGAGGCTGCCTATAAAGCGTGTGCGGCCGCATCGTCGGCCCCGGTTGCCGAGGGGAACGTCGGTGCGGGCGCAGGCGGCACGGTTGGCAAGATGCATCGCAGCCGCGGACTGACCGGCATGAAAGGTGGTCTTGGGACCGCGAGCATCAAGATCGGCGATGTCGTGATCGCGGCGCTTGCCGTCGTGAATGCCGCGGGGGATGTACTCGATTGGCGATCGGGCCAGATCGTGGCGGGAGCGCGACGCGCCGACGGACGCTTCGCTGACAGCGTCGAGTTCATGCGCGGCATTGTCTCGGGCACGAGCGGCGACGCTCCGGTCGATGATGCCCCCTTTCGAAGTACTACGCTCACCGTTGTCGCCACCAACATCACGCTCGAGAAGACACCGCTAACCAAGGTCGCCATGATGGCCAATTGCGGAGCCGCGAGGGCTGTTCGCCCATATCACACGACCGGCGACGGAGACTCGCTGTTCGCCGTTTCGACCGGACGACTTGCACGGCCGAATCTTCAACTGACAGTCGTTGGCTCTCTCGCTGCTGATGTCGTCGCCGAGGCGATCGTCAGAGGTGTCCGCGCGGCACGCAGCGTGCCCGGATGGCCGGCGGTAAGCGATATCTAGTTGGCGGTTGGCGGGATCCGGGATGCGAGGATCCGGGATGCGAGGATTAGAGATTCACGATTAGTGATGAGAGATTAGCGATTCAATGCTTACGTTCCTGTGCATTGCAACCTATCGGAAAGGAGACGAGTTCCTCAAGGAGTGCCATCGTCAAGGCTGCCGCGTTCTGTTGCTCACTGAAGAAAAGCTGAAAGACTCCGACTGGCCGCGCGAAGCCATCGACACGTTCTATTACGTGCGGCGCGACATGTCTGAGGAGGACGTTCGAAAGGGAGCGGCGTTTGTCGCGCGCAGTGAATCGATCGACCGAATCGTCGCGCTCGACGATTTCGACGTCGAGATGGCAGCCATGCTGCGGGAATATCTGCACATCCCCGGCATGGGGGAAACGACCGCCCGCGCCTTTCGCGATAAGCTGGCGATGCGATCGCGGGCGCGCGCGGCCGGGATCCCGTGTCCTGCGTTCGTTCACGTCGCGAATGATCGAACCGTCACCGGATGGACCGAAGCTGTGCCGCCACCGTGGGTGCTGAAACCCCGCGGACAGGCGGCGGCGATAGGGATCAAGAGGATCGGATCAGCCGCAGATCTGTGGACGACGTTGAACCAACTCGGCGATGCGCGCGCGGACTACGTGCTCGAACAGTTCGTTCCCGGCGATGTGTTCCATGTTGATTCCCTGGTGTTCGATCGCGAAGTCCTGTTTGCGTCGGCCAGCGCGTATGGATCGCCGCCGATGACTGTCGCGCATGAAGGCGGCATCTTCGTAACCCGGACGCTTCAACCCGAAGATCCCCTTTCGAACCAGCTCACTGCCTCGAACGCGCGTGTACTGAACGCATTCGGCCTTGTCCGTGGGGTATCACACACGGAATTCATTCGTGGACGAGACGGCGCGCTGTATTTCCTCGAAACTTCGGCACGTGTAGGCGGAGCCTTCATTGTCGACGTCGTCGAAGCGGGAACCGGCCTCAATCTCTGGCGCGAGTGGGCAAAGCTAGAGATTGCGGGCGAGCGTCGCGAGTACACTCTGCCGCAACTGCGCCGCCGCCCGGCCGGAATCGTGCTCTCGCTTGCTCGCCAGGAGAACCCGGACATGCAGGCATACACCGACGCTGAAATCGTCCAGCACATCCACAAGCGGCATCACGCCGGTGTAATCGTGGCGGCAGACGACGAGCGCCGCGTGCGAGAGCTGCTGGATTCTTACGTCAAACGGTTCTATCGCGACTTCCACGCATCCGCGCCGGTTCCCGAGCGGGCGGTCGAATAGCTGCTCATTCCCGGTCGTGCGAGCGTTCCGGCTGTCGGAGCACCGTGACGCCCAGATGGTTTCTCCGATCGGCATTAGACCGCGGTGACTGACGTCGGTCGATCCCGGCTCGACGCTCCTGCTGAAGGGTCTTGTTCAAGCGCTCCGCCAGTTGCCCGAAGGCGTCAGATGATTCGCGCAAATGCTGATTTTCTTCCTCCAGTTCTCTGACTTTGTCCTCACAATCGTGCAGCGCATGTTCGAGGGGTTTGTCGGTCTCCATGGGCTCCTTTCCCGCCGCCACGCGGCCGTGCAAGACACGGTCCCGGCTGAGCAAGGGTGTATCGCCGTCTGCACGGGAGTCTTTGGCGCAAAGGATGCCCGGAGTGGGTAGAGCTCTTCCGGGGTACGAAAGAACTGATGGGCTTCGAGGCTTCCCTAAAACCGAAACAAATAGCTCGTCTTCACAAAGAACTGCCGCCCGGTCGATGTCGTCGGCGAGTTGATCGGAACAATCCCGGCACTCCCGAGTTCGATGCTGTCGTAGCCATCCGTGTAGCCGACATAGAACGCAGTGCCGGGGTGAATCAGATAGGTCAGAAGAACGTCGCCAACGAAGTGCTTCGTCCGTTCCAGCGAGACAAGCGACGGGTCGGAGAGAACGGCGTTGTAGTCGAGAATCGCGCGGACGGAGAACTCACGCGTGAACTGATAATTCATCTTGGACCGTAGGATGTGGTTGTCGAAAATCGTGCGGGCCGGCTCGGTTCGCGTCCCGAGATGGCTGTAGATGTAAGTCTCGTCGAGACGGAGTCCACTTGCGGGACGGAAGGTCAATCCGACCTGACCATCCCAGAAGTTCGCGAGAAACGGCAGCGTGCCTGACGGCGGGTAGTAATTCGGCCGCGTCCCTGTCGCGGTGAAGAACGAGACGTCCATCCACCGGAAATAACTCGTGTTCGCGTTCACGAGATTTTCGTGCTCACGAAAGTCGATGCCGGCGAATCGTTCCATCGATTGCTGCCGGCGGAAGAACATGCCGCTCTGCGCTTTGAAGTTCAGTTCGAACGGAAAGCGCGCGGTCCAGTCCTGCAATTGACCTGAGTGGTCCCACGTGCCCTGGAGGAACGAGTTCGGACCGAACGAGTTCAGCCGCCCTGACTTCGGATACCACCGGTATGCGACAAACTGCGTCGACTGCCGAATGTCGGTTCGCGGGACGAAACCGAGAGTCGTCCGGAAGTCTTTGCCGATGTCGGTGTAGTCGAGGACGTACGAGAAGGCTCGCGAATTGCGATTCACATTCGCTGAATACGCCGTGTCGTGAAGGTTCGTCCCGTCGATGTCCTTCGTGTCCGCGATCGCCGCCTGCCCCTGAGCAAACCACTGGGAGTTCAGTCGCAACCGCGTGTCGGCGGACGCGATACGATTGAACGACGATCCGAAATTACGCATCGTCACCAGTGCGCCAAGGTTCGAGTCGCCAAATTCCCGTCTCGCGCGGACGACGCCATTGAACGCGCGGTCGTCGTGCAACGGATCGCCATCTTCGACCTTGTGACCTGGTGCCCGATCGTCACTCGCCAGCGCGCCAACAGCCCAGCCGCCCACCTTGCCGGTCACGCGCCCGCCAAATTGCGGATCGACAATACGCCGTGAAAAGAACAGGTTGACGGGCGTCTCGAAGTAGCCCGCGTTTTCGAGAAAGAAGGGCCGCTTCTCGGGAAAGAACACTTCGAATCGCTGGTTGACCGTGACCTGCGGTTCGTCCGACTCGACCTGGCTGAAATCGGGATTGAGGGTGAAGTCAATCGCCATGGAATCCCGCGCCACGACCTTTGCGTCGAGCCCGACGCGCCCGGTGGCTTCCGAGTCGTAGGCCGCCTGATCGCGGTCGAGAAAGCGCGCGCCGGTAAACGTGCCGTAGGGAATGAGCTGGACGTTGCGGCCGGGCGAGACGTTCTGGAGGCCGCGGAGATCGGCAAATTGCCCGGTGAAACTGGTCTTGCTGCGGGTGATTCCCGGCCAGAACGCGTTTTCGCTGTTGACGGGAATGCCGCGCATGAAGGCGATGCCCCACGTTTGCGGACCGGTCGCCGGAGGGAATCGCAGGCTCTTGAACGGGATCGCAATCCACACGACATATCCAAAATCGGTGAGCACGCCGCGCGTCTGCCAAATCGTGTCGAAGCTGAAGTCGTCGTTCTGCCCCTCGGTCACGATGCCGTCGAGTTGGATGCCGAGCGGCGACACGAGAAACATGTATGCCCGCTGGCGATCGTTGAACGTATCGAGAAAGACGCCGACGAAATCATCGTTGAAGATCTGCTCGCGGCGGTTCATCCGAGCGCGGATCTTCGATGGATCCTTCGAGTGGCAGACGATCACGACGTAGAGATTGGCGGCGTCGTACGAGACGTAGGCCTCGGTCTTTTCGGTCGAGGGGACCAAGTCGCCTGGTTCGCGCTGAAGAAACGCGTCGGCCACGACGCCGTCGCGGCGCTCACCGCTGACGAAGTCCTCCAAGCGGGGCGGCGCTGCCGCGCGGGTGATCGTGACCGACGGGCGCGTTGTGGACGGCTGCTGGGCAGAGACCGCAAAGGTTGCGGCCAGAAGTACGCTCAACAGCATCTGGACCGTTCTACCGAACGGCCGAGGTTTTGTCCAGAGCTATGGGACGAAAGCGCGCTTCACCGAACGACGAGTTTGTCCTGGACTGACTTGACGCCGCTCGTTTCCCGCGCCAACTGGAGGGCGCGCGTCTTCTCCGCCTGCGAGTTCACGGTTCCGCGCAGCGTGACGACGCCGGCGTTGGTGTCGACGTTGATATCGAGCGCCTTGACGCTGTCGTCGAGCGTCATCTTCGACTTGATCTTCGCCGTCACCGCGCCGTCTTCCAGCGCATGTTCGGCGCGGTTGGCGCCGTCGGCAACCTTCTCCCCTATCGCCGCGCCGGTCTCGCGTGCCTTAGCTGTGTCGATAGACGGCGTGGTCCCTGTGGTCGCGACCGGCCGTTCCGATGTCGTGCCGTTCCTATGATCGCCAAAGCGATAGCCCATGAAGAACGCGGCTGCGGCCGCAATTACAATCACAATCAGCACAAGACGCAGCAGAGCTCGAAACATGGTGGCCTCCTCAGGTCAGCTCAAGCACGCTTTGTGCCCGCATGTTGTCGAGTTAGCCTCCGGCTGTTGCGCCGACGACAAGGAACGGCTCCTTGCCGTTGATAACCGCATCAGGCAATCGCGTGTTCGGCGCCTCGTGCGACAAGTCCTGCTCGCAGGCAAAGAAGCGCACGAACGGACGCCGCTTTTCGGTGCCATAGTCGCGGATCGTCCCGCGCAGGACCGGGTACGACGATTCAATTGCATCGAGCACCGCGCCGAGTGTCGGCGGGCCAGCCAACTCCACATGCACTTCGTCGTTTCCGACGCGTGCGAGCGTTCGGAGATGGGCTGGAAGAACCACGCGAATCACAAAATGCCTCCGAGAAGTACGAACTTCAGGACAGCGTCTGAACCTCTACGGAAACGACTGGCGGCAGATTCTGAACAATCGCGTTCCAACTGTCCCCACCATCCGCCGATGCATAGACCTGACCACCGGTCGTACCAAAATACACGCCGCATTTGTCGAGCGAGTCTATCGACATCGCATCGCGCAAGACGTTGACGTAACAGTTCTGCTGCGGCAGCCCTTTGGTCAGTGGCTCCCATTCGTTGCCGCCGCTTCGGCTGCGATACACACGGAGGGCTCCATCCATGGGGTAATGCTCGCTGTCGCTCTTGATCGGGACGACGTAGATGGTTTCCGGTTCGTGCGCGTGCACGTCGATGACGAAGCCGAAGTCGGTCGGCAGATTGCCGCTCACTTCCTTCCACTGATCGCCGGCATCATCGGTGCGCATGACATCCCAGTGCTTCTGCATGAAGAGCGTGGACGGCCGCGAACGATGCATCGCGAGCCGGTGCACGCAGTGCCCGAC
>Ga0075425_100009021_pt1 | contig 10604 bp, 11 predicted proteins | sample SoiMethybrSBSTD4_FD_75300 | JGI IMG/M metagenome (GOLD analysis project Ga0075425, IMG submission 75300) | Bulk soil microbial communities from a Populus tree surrounding site in Tennessee, USA - Soil MetaG P. TD hybrid SBSTD4 | ecosystem: Environmental > Terrestrial > Soil > Tree plantation...
GCCCCTCACCCGGCGCTTCGCGCCACCCTCTCCCCGCAAGCGGGGCGAGGGGCCACCACCCCTCGCGTGGCCCTTCTCCCCGCTTGACGGGGAGAAGGTGGCCGAAGGCCGGATGAGGGGGCCGAATCCACTAACTTCTGCGCGAATCGGCGACGACGCGTCGTTAGTTCGTTCCGCTGTATCCTCCGCCCCAATGTTTCCCACCCTCCTGAAGTTCGGCAATTTCGAGATCACCACGTTCGGGCTGATGATGTTCATCGCCTTCGTGGCGGCGGGCGCGGTGCTCACGCGTCTCTTCAAACGCTACGGACTCGATGACGAGCTCGCGTCGTCGATGGTGGTCGCGGCCGCGATCGGCGGCATCGTCGGCGCGAAGATCTATTACGCGATTCTCTTTCGCGACTGGCACCTCCTCTTCGATCGTGCGGGTCTGGTCTGGTACGGCGGTTTGATCGGCGGTTTTCTCGCGGGCTCGTGGCTGATCTGGCGCAAGAAGGTCGAGTGGCTCGTCGTCGCGGACGCCGCCGCGCCGGCGCTCGCGATCGGTTACGCGCTGGGACGCATCGGTTGTTTTCTCGTCGGTGACGACTACGGCCGTCCGACGACCTCATGGGTCGGCATCGCATTTCCGAAAGGCGCGCCGCCGACGACCGCCGAACAGCTTCGCCACTTCGGCGTGACGGTCGATCCATCGATCCCCGGCGATACGGTGCTGAAGGTTCATCCGACGCAGCTCTACGAGTCCGCGGCCGCATTCGCGATGTTCTTCATCCTCATGCGCATGAACCGCCGCCCGCATCCGAAGGGCCGCGTCTGGGGCACCTTCCTCATCCTCCTCGGCATTGAGCGCTTCCTCGTCGAGATCGTGCGCGCGAAGGACGATCGCTTCTTCGGACCGTTCACCGTCGCGCAGATCATCTCGGTGATTCTGGTGATCGCTGGTTTGTTCTGGGCAACTCGGCGTGGGGAAGTCGCGGAGGCAGCAGCATGAGGCAATCCATCGCAACGATCGTGGTCGCGTGGATCGGCTTCAATTTCCTGCCGTACGCCATCGTTGCTCCCGCCGGAGTGATGGCCGGGCAGACGCTGCGGATGATTCCGTACCTCATCGTCGGCGTGCTCGGATTCGTGTTGATCGTGCAGCGTCGGGCGCTCGGTCAGTGGCTCGTCGGTGTTCCGATTGGCTCCTAGTTCATCCCGAGCGCAGCGAGGGAACTCCGGTGGCACAGACAGGAAGTAGCTTCACACGAAACGTCTGGGTGTACATCGTGAGCAACAAGAGCCATACGCTCTACACCGGCATCGCCACCGATCTCCTCGCGCGAGTGCGCGAACACAAATCGAAGACTTACGCAAACGCGTTCACCGCGCGGTACAACTTCGATCGACTGGTCTGGTTCGAGACCTACAGCGATGCGTCAGCCGCAGCGCGACGTGAACGTCAGATCAAAGGCTGGCGACGGTCGAAAAAAGTCGCGTTGATTCAGGAGAAGAACCCGAACTGGATGGATCTTTCTGTGCGGCTCGATGAGCTGTTGCTTCTGCGGTAGCTCGGCGCGGCACCACCAAAGCTCCCTCGCTGCGCTCGGGATAAACTGAAAACGAGAGACAAACACAGATGTTCACCTTCACTTCGGCCGGCGAGTCGCACGGTCCGCAGCTCACGGTCATCGTCGTCGGAATGCCCGCGGGCGTGACGCTGCATCGCGACCGCATCAACGACGATCTGCGGCGGCGCCAGCACGGCTACGGCCGCGGCGGCCGCATGAAGATCGAGCAGGACGAGGCGGAGATCACCGGGGGCGTGCGCGGCGGCGTGACCCTCGGATCGCCGATCGCGATCAACATTCGCAATCGCGATTTCGAGAACTGGCGCGGCGCGATGGATCCCTGGGAGCTCGATGCGGACGAGGTGCACAAGCGTCGCGTGCATGCGCCGCGTCCGGGGCACGTCGATCTGCCGGGCGGGATGAAGTACGACCGCCGCGATCTCCGTGATGTCCTCGAGCGTGCCTCCGCTCGCGAGACCGCGTCGCGCGTCGCGGCCGGCGCGATCGCGAAGGAACTGCTGCGCGCGTTCGACATCGAGATTCGCTCGGGTGTCGTGTCCGTCGGTGCTGCGGGCGATCCCGAAGCGGCGGCGTCGTGGGATGAGCTTCGCAGCGTCGATGACGAATCGCCGCTGCGCGCCGTCCATCGCGATCACGAAGCGGCGATGATCGCGGAAGTCGATCGCGCGAAGGAGCTCGGCGAAACCCTCGGCGGCACGATCGTCGTCGCGGCGCACAATGTTCCGGTCGGACTCGGGTCGTACGTGCAGTGGACCGAGAAGCTCGACGGCCGCATCGCCCAGGCGATCCTTTCGATTCACGCGGTGAAAGGCGTCGCGATCGGCGACGGCGTCGCGGCCGCGCGGCGCGTCGGCTCCGAAGTCCACGACGCGATTCACTTCGACGACGAGCGCCGCTATCACCGCACGACGAATCGCGCGGGCGGTCTCGAGGGCGGCGTCACGAACGGTCAGGACGTCGTCGTCCGCGCGTTCATGAAGCCGATCTCGACGCTGCGCCGCGGCCTTCCGTCAGTCGACATCGAGACGCGCGAAACGCATCGCTCGCAATGGGAGCGCAGCGACGTCACCGCGGTCCCCGCGTGCGGCGTCGTCTGCGAGGCGATGCTCGCGATCGTGCTCGCAAGCGCAATGCGCGAGAAGTTCGGCGGCGACTCGCTATCCGAGATGCGGCGGAATTACGATGCGTACCTCGATGAGCTCGGCCGGTTTTAGAGATCTCTTTCCCTCGACGCGCAACCTCGTCTACTTCAACCACGCCGCCGTCGGGTCGCTGTCGGTGCGCGCGTGCGAGGCGATGGAGGCGTTCGCGCGCGATCAGCGCGACAACGGCGCGCTGCACTGGCGCGACTGGTACGCGGAGTACGACCGCGCCCGTGAGTCCGCCGCGCGGCTCATCGGCGCGACCGCCGACGAGATCGCGATCCTGAAGAACACGTCCGAGGGGCTGTCGTTCGTGGCGCAGGGACTGCGATGGGAGACGGGCGACAACGTCGTCACGTCCGCGCTCGAGTTTCCGTCGAACTGGTCGCCGTGGAAGCGGCTCGACGGCGTCGAGGTGCGCGTCGCGGGAACACGCGATGGATTCACGCCGGAAGAAGTCGAGAAGCTGATCGACGACCGGACGCGGCTCGTCACGATCTCGTCCGTCGCGTTTCACAACGGATTCGCATCGGACCTCGACGCGATCGGCGCGATCTGCGCCAAACGCAACGTTCTGCTCTGCGTCGATGCGATCCAGAGCGTCGGCATGCTGCCGACCGACGTGCGTCGCGCGAACATCGCCTTCCTCGCGGCGGACGGACACAAGTGGATGTGCGGGACGGAAGGCGCGGCGATTTTTTACGCGGCGGCCGAGCATCGCGACAAGCTCGACGTCCTCGAGATCGGATGGACGAACGTCGTGCGCAAGGGGTCGTTCATCGACTGCGGCACGGAGCTCGTGCCGACCGCGCGCCGGTTCGAAGCGGGCTCGCTGAATTCGATCGGCATCCACGGTCTTCGCGCCGCCATCGATCTGCTGCTGGAGATCGGAATGGAAACCGTCTCGACGAACGCGATTCGCGTCGCGACGCAACTCGCCGACGCGCTGGAGTCGATCGGCTTCGCCGTTAGCACACGTCCCGTTCGTTCTGCGATCGTTGGAGCGATCCCACCGGACGTGGAGAAAACGTCGATCCTCTATCTGCATCGACGGCTCGAGGAAGCGGGCATCGTCTGCGCGCCGCGCGAGGGGATGCTGCGTTTCTCGCCGCACTTCTACAACGACGCATCCGATGTCGATCGCGTGGTCGACACGCTCCGCCGCCTGACGTCGTGAAGCTCGCGCTCCTCTTCCTCGCTCTCCTTCTCGCGCTCTCGCTCGTTCTCGGCGAAGTCCCCCTCGGCGACGCGAGCGGTTGCGTGCTTCTGCCGTTCACGATTCTCATCGCGTTCGCGGGCGCCGTTGTCGTGATCGTGAAGCGGCGCTCGTGGATTGGCGGAGCGATCGGTGCGCTGCTCATCCTGTTGACCGGACTGCACATCGCGTTCGGTCCGCTGTACTACCGCGGGGCGCGGATCGAGAGCCGCGTCGTCGAGGAGAATGGCGATCCGGTTACGAACGCGACCGTCGTCGCGACGTGGGAGACGACGCGCGGGACGATGCTCGCGCGCGTTGCGACGCACACCGATCGCGGCGGTTCGTTCGTCATCACGCCGTGGCGCCCGCGCCTCCGCCCGCCCTTCGATGTGCTCGATCCGACGCAGCCGACGATCACCGTCTCCGCCGCCGGCTTTCGGCCGGCCGAGGAGCGCGATGACTCGCTCCGGGAGCGCGTCGCGGCGGTGTCGGGGGAGCAGTGGGGGAAGGAGATCGTTCTCTACAAACCGTAGAGTTTCGGCGTGCGGTGGCACAGCCACCGCTTTGCGATCGCGATACGAAAGCGGTGGCTCCTGCCACCGCACTCCTAAACCCGTACAATGTTTTTCATGACAATTTCCGTGTTGTTTTTTTGCGTGATTGCGCTCGGTCTGGGCGCGGTCGGCGGGTGGATGGTGGCGAGCGCGAAACGGCAGCATGCGATCGCCGAGCGCGATCTTGCGCGGCAGGAGCGCGAGCGCAGCGATGCCGCGCGCGCGGCGATGCAGCGCCGGCTCGAAGAGGCGCAGCAGGCGCGCGCGGTGGCCGAGGCAAAGGCGGAGAACGTCCGGCAGATCGAGGACACGTTCGGAGCACTCGCGCAGCGCGCATTCCAGTCAGTGACCGAAGGTCTCCTCCAGACGAACAAGGCCCAGGTCGACGGCTCTCTCGGCTCGATGCTCGGTCCGGTGCGGGAGATGCTGGAGCAGTACCGCGGCGACCTTCTGAAGAGCGAGCACGCGCGCAACGCGAGTTACGGCGGACTGCAGGAGCAGATCCGCACGCTGCTCACCGCGCAGGAGTCGTCGCAGCGCGAAGCGTCGCGGCTCGCGAACGCGCTGCAGTCGCCGACGGTGCAGGGCTCGTGGGGCGAGATGTCGCTCAAACGCTGCATCGAGCTCGCCGGCATGAGCGAGCACGCGCGCGATTTCGAAACGCAGCAGACGTTCATGACCGACGAAGGCCGCCGCATCCGTCCGGACGTCATCGTCCATCTCCCGAACGAGCGCGTGATCGCCATCGACTCGAAGGCGCCGCTCACGGAGTACATCGCGGCGTCGAGTGAGACAGACCCGGCGCGCAAAAAACTGCTGCTCGAGCAGCACGCGAAGAATCTCCGCCGCCATATCGACAACCTCTCGCGCCGCGACTACCAGGCGTCGGTCGGCGAGACGCTCGACTTCACGGTGATGTACATCCCGGGCGAGCAGTTCCTCGCCGCCGCGCTGACGACCGACACCGACCTTCTCGAATACGCGAATCAGCGGCGCGTGTCGCTCGCGTCGCCGACGGTGCTCGTGCCGCTGCTGCGCGCGATCGCGGCCGGCTGGAAGGTCGTCAAAACGGAGGAGAACGCGAAGAAGATGCACGACGCGGCGGTCGAGTTGTTCAATCGATTCGTGACCGTGATCGAGCACATCGACGCCGTCGGCGATCAGCTCCGCCGCACCGTCGACGGCTACAACAAAGTGATCCGCTCCATCGACACGCGCCTCTGGCCGAAGGGCGAGGAGCTGCAGCGCATGGCCGGCAGCGGCAAGGGCCTCGCCAATCTCGAGCCGATCGATGCGGTGCCGCTCGAATCGTCGAAGCTGCGTCTCACGATGCAATCGGAGGAGCCGGGGACCGTCGAAAAGTTCCCCGGCTGAAGCATGTTCGGCGCGGTGCTTCTCACGCTCGCGGTCCAGTTGACGGAGCGGATCGAAGTCCACGCCATCGAAGTTTCCGCGAGCGTGCGCGATGCGAGCGGGAAGATCCCGTCGGACCTGAAACCGGAGGACTTCGTCCTGCTCGAGGATGGGAAGCCGCAGCAGATCATCGGCGTCACGGTGCCCGCGGAGCACGATCACGAGAGCAGGCAGAAGGTCGTCGTCTACATCCAGCAATCGCTTTCGACGACGGCCGGACTTCGCGCCGCGATGACGTCGCTCGCCGCGCAATTGAACGGCTTCGACGTCGAAGTCGTGACCGACTATCCGGCGCCGCACCGCATCGACGGCCTCGATCAGGTGCTCGAAGGAAAAGAAGAAGTCATTCAGATCCGGCGCAAATTCAAGGTCATGCGGCGTAACGCGACGCCGGACGACGCGACCGCCGATCTCACGAATGCCGATCAGGCGCGCGTTCGCGCGCGGCAGGAATCCGCGGTGCTGCGCTCGCGACAGGATGCGATGCTCGACTGGCTCAGCCGCTATCCGAAAGCTCATCGCACGCTGCTGTTCGTGAGCGACGGCTTCGATCTCGATCCTTCCGAGTTCTACGGCGTCGATTTGCACGAGTGGAGCTCGATCGCGCATCAGGAAGAGATCACGCGCGCGCTCGCGGCGCAGGGGTGGACGATCGTGTCGCTCGCGACTGCATCGCAGGTCCGTCGTGCGACGAGTTTCAAGCCAGGCACGCACGAGATGGTCCCGCATGAGGTCTTCGTCGACGTCCTCGGCAATTCCGCTCTCACGACGATCAACCGAAGACCGCTCGATCCGCTGTCCCGGCTCGCGGATGCGACCGGCGGCAGCGTCGTCACCGACGCCTCGCGGCTCGATCTCGGTCCGCGAGTGATCCTCACGTATCAAACGGATCGCGCGGATGACGGCCTTCCGCGGCGCATCGACGTGCGCGCCGTGCGTCCGGGCCTGACCGTTCGCGCGCAGCGATGGGCCGGCGCAGCCGAGGGCGATCTTCCCGTCACGTGCGCGATCAGACTCGGGCCGCTCGAGAAAGATATCCGCAACAGCGAGATCGAAGTGAACGTCGATCTCACGCCGATCGCGGACGATGTCGCGTCGATCGATTCCGGGACGCTGCGGTTCAAAATCTCGGCTGATTCCTTCACGACCACGAAGGACCTCGACCACCTCGATTTCACCTCGCACCTCGGCTGGTCGACCGCGATCGCCATCCGCCATCGCACCACCGCGCGGATCGTCGTGACCGCGACGGAGACGTCGACCGGCGCGTGGGGGCGTTGCGTCGCCAATCGGTAGTCGGTAGTCGGTGGTCGGTAGTCGGGGAACTCTCGGCAGGCAGCCCACCGACTACCGACAACCGACAACCGACTACCGCGCGTCAGCGCGATCGGTTAGAATGCGCGTCCCATGAACCGCACCTCGCATCACCAGGAGAACGAGTCGACTCCCCTCATCGACTCGCGGCTTTGGCTCGTCTGAGCTGAGCATCACCGTCGTCGACAACTACGACTCCTTCACTTACAACCTCGTGCAGCAGATCGAACGCCTCGCCGGCGTGGCGCTGCGCGTCGTCCGCAACGACGCTTTCGATCCGCGCGAGCTGCTCGACGAGCGGCCCGACGCGATCGTGATCTCGCCGGGTCCCGGCACGCCCGCGCGCGCCGGACGCATCGTCGATCTGATCCGCCTCGACGCCGACGTCCCGCTCCTCGGCGTCTGCCTCGGCCATCAGGCCATCGGCGAGGCATTCGGCGGCCGCATCGTGCGCGGCCTCCTGCCGGTGCATGGCAAGGTCACCGAAGTGCGGCACGAAGGCGCGCAGCTCTTCGCCGGATGTCCGACGCCGATGCACACCGCGCGCTATCACTCGCTGGTCGTCGATCGCGCGACGCTGCCCGACTGCTTCACGATCGATGCGCAAACGGAGGACGGCGCGATCATGGCCATCTCGCACAAATCGCGGCCGATCTTCGGCATTCAGTTCCATCCGGAGTCGTACGGCACCGTCGGCGGCGACCGGGTGATTCTCAATTTCCTCGCCATGCTTTCCCCCTCTCCCCGCCACGGCGGGGAGAGGGTCCGCGAAGCGGGGGTGAGGGGCGCAACCTTCGGGAAGTTGGCGCCCCTCATCCGGCCGGAGCCTGTCCTGAGCGCAGCCGAAGGAGCCACCTTCTCCCCGACGAGCGGGGAGAAGGGCCACACGCCCGAGGAGGATCGATGATCGCCGCATCGATCAAGCGCATCGTCGACGGCACGAGTCTCTCGCGCGACGAGATGTACGAGCTGTTCGCGTTCGTGATGGACGGTCACGCGACCGACGTGCAGAAGAGCGCGATGCTCATCGCGCTGCGGATGAAAGGCGAAACGGCCGAGGAGATCACCGGCGCGGCGATGGCGATGCGCGAGCGCGTCACGCCGCTCGATGTCGATCGGGAAGGACTTGTCGACACCTGCGGCACCGGCGGTGATGGTCGCGGAACGTTCAACATTTCGACTGTCGCGGCGATCGTCGCGGCGGGCGCGGGGGCGCCGGTCGCGAAGCATGGCAATCGCGCGGTCTCGTCCTCGTGCGGCAGCGCCGACGTTCTCGCCGCGCTCGGCGTGAACATCGATCTCGACGCGCCGCGCATGGCGCAGGTGCTTCGCGGCACCGGCATCGCGTTCCTCTTCGCACCGAAGCTCCATCCGGCGATGAGCGCCGTGGCGTCGGTGCGTCGCGAGCTTGGTGTGCGCACGATCTTCAACGTGCTCGGACCGTTGACGAACCCCGCTTTCGCGCGCCGTCAGGTTCTCGGCGTCTTCGCGGAGCGCCTCGTCGAGACGATCGCAAACGTGCTCGCGGCGCTCGGTGCTAAGCACGCGCTGGTCGTGCACAGCCGCGACGGGCTCGATGAAATCTCCGTCTCCGCACCGACGCATGTCTGCGAAGTGTGCGACGGCGAAGTCCGCTCGTACGAGATCACGCCGGAAGAGATCGGCGTCCTGCGTCATCCCATCGAAGCCCTCGGCGGCGGCGACGCGGAGACGAATGCGCGCATCGCGCGCGAGATCCTTGACGGGCGCGAAGGCGCGCAGCACGACATCGTCGTCGCGAATGCCGGCGCCGCGCTGTACGTCGGCGGTCTCGCCTCCTCGATTCGCGAGGGCGTCGCGCTCGCGGAGGAGTCGATCGCGAGCGGCCGCGCCGCGGAGAAACTGCGGCAGCTCGTCGAGACCTCGCATGAGGTGATGCGATGAGTACCGTTCTCGACGAGATCGTCGCGCGCACGCGCGAGCGGCTGAAGAGCGAGCCGGTGGAAGTGGAGGACACGCGCCTCGCCGCGATGGACGTGGCCTCGGCGCGCGAGGCCTTCGGGTTTTCGAAAGCGCTGCGCCGCGACGGTGTGAACGTCATCGCGGAGATCAAGTCCGCGTCGCCGTCGGCCGGATCGATCGTCGATGATCCCGACGTCGAAACCATCGCGAGCAATTACGCGCGCGGCGGCGCCGCGGCGATGTCGATCGTCACCGAGCCGGAGTTTTTTCGCGGAGAGAGGGCGTGGATCGCGCGGGCGAAGAGGGCGTCGGGACTGCCGGTGATCATGAAGGACTTCGTCGTCGAGCCGTCGCAGATCATGCGCGGCATCGCCGCCGGCGCGGACGCGATCCTGCTGCTCGCGTCGCTGCTCGACGAGCATCGCATCCGCGACTTCATCGGCCTGCTCGACGCCTACGGCTGCGACGCGCTCGTCGAAGTGCACGACGACGCGGAGCTCGAGCGCGCGGTGAAGGGCGGCGCACGTCTGATCGGGGTCAACAATCGCGACCTCCGCACGTTCCACGTCGATCTCGGAATCTCCGAACGCTTGAGTGCGCAGATGCCGGCGGATGTCGTCCGCGTCGCGGAGAGCGGCATCAAAGTGCGAGCGGACATCGATCGTTTGCGCGCCGCGGGATTTCACGCGTTCCTCGTCGGCGAGTCGTTGCTGCGACAAAACGATCGCGCGGATGCCGTCCGCGCACTGGTGGGCTCATGACGAAGATCAAGATCTGCGGACTGACGCGACTCGAGGACGCCGTTCTCGCCGCCGAGCTCGGCGCCGATTTCCTCGGCTTCATCTTCGTGCCCGAGTCGCCGCGCTGCGTCGACGCGGAGCGCGTCGCGGAGATCATCGCCACGCTGCGCGGCGCGGGACACACCGCACGCGCGGTCGGCGTCTTCAGCGATGCATCGGTCGAAACGATTCGCGGCGTGGCCGCGGTCGCGCCGCTCGATTACGTGCAGTTGCACGGAACCGAGAGCGAAGAGGACGTCGTTGCGATCGGACTGCCGGCGATCAAAACGTATCGCGTCGGCGACGCGCTGCCGGACACGACGTCGGTGCCGAGCGCGGAGTGGCTGCTCTTCGACACGCTCGACGAGCGGCGCGGCGGCGGCACGGGCCGCCGTTTCGACTGGTCGCTGCTCGCGATGTACGAGCGCGCGAAGCCGTTCTTCCTCGCGGGCGGACTGAATGCGGACAACGTCGCCGCGGCGATCAGCCTCGTGCGGCCGGACGCGATCGACCTCGCCAGCGGCGTCGAATCGGAGCCGGGCGTGAAGGATCATGCGAAATTGCGGGCGCTTTTCGAAAGGGTGAGACGGTGAGGGCGTTGGTCGGTTGGTCGGTTGGTCCGTTGGTCCGTGACGACATCGCGGCGCCGGGATCGCTCCACCGACCAACCGACCAACGGACCAACGGACCAA
>Ga0075425_100009023_pt1 | contig 10604 bp, 9 predicted proteins | sample SoiMethybrSBSTD4_FD_75300 | JGI IMG/M metagenome (GOLD analysis project Ga0075425, IMG submission 75300) | Bulk soil microbial communities from a Populus tree surrounding site in Tennessee, USA - Soil MetaG P. TD hybrid SBSTD4 | ecosystem: Environmental > Terrestrial > Soil > Tree plantation...
AAAGTTAGAAGTTCGAAGCCAGAAGCCAAAACGAGGTCATCGGCCATAAGGCCTTTTAACGCATGGCCTTACAGCTTGCCTCACTTCTGGCTTCTGTCTTCGAACTTCTAACTTCGTCTATACTGGTTTTTTTGCTTTTCACCATAGGAGACGACCGTGAAGCCCGGGATTCACCCTAAGTATCAGGAAGTCGAAGTGCGCTGCGCGTGCGGGAACACGTTCAAGACCCGCTCCACCAAGCCCGAGCTGCACCTCGAAATCTGCAATAACTGCCATCCGTTCTTCACCGGCCGGCAGAAGCTGATCGACACCGAGGGCCGCGTCGAGCGGTTCACGAAGCGCTTCGGCGCGCAGAACACCGCGGGCCGTAAGGAAGCGGCCAAGGCGTCGAAGGCCACCAAGGCCGCGAAGACGAAGAAGGCTCAGCCGAGCGCGTAGAAGGCTTGATGGCCTGAGGGCTTGAGGGCCTGACGGCTTGAAGGCTGAGTTTATTGATCGAGCAACGGGGCGGCCCACGGGTCGCCCTTTGTATTTCCGGCCGACGCGATCTTCCGATCGATCCGTGTAAGGCGATGCTGCACGTCCGCGGACGGATCGAGCAGCGTCGCGTAGTGCTTGGCGTCCGGCAGGCTCCGGGCGCGGTGCTCGTGATGAATCGCGAGCGCTTCAGCCGCGCGGCGCTCGAGCGGGTTGAGCCCCACGCGTCGATGCGGCGCGGCATCGAGCACGCCCTGCCAGGCGGCCGCCGCATCCGGATGCCGGCCCGCCCGCCGCAGAAGGACCGCCAGCCGCGCGAGCGCGTGCTGGCGGAGATCCCAGTCGCCCGTCGCCGCGGCCGCGTCGAACGCCTGCTCCGCGCGCACCATCTCGCCTGCCGCTTCGTAAATGCGTCCCAACGCCAGCCGCTCGGCCGGCTCGCGGCATGCGTCCGGTCCTTCCTGGACGAGCCAGAGTGCATGCGACATCACTACGGCCAGCGACACGAGATCGTGACGGTTGTGCTCGAGGACACCGTCGATCGATCGCGCGTCGGTCGTCCGCAGGAAGTGAAAGTAGCGCGCGGGGATTTCGAACCCGGGCACGTCGGCCAGCCGATGGAATCCGATCACGGACCGCTCGAGCGACGACAGGCTGCAGCTGCCTTCCTGTTCGCGCCGGCTCCACAGGCGGCGCGCCGGTGGCAGCATGTCGAAGTGCGGCAGGTCGTCGGTCGGCGCCGGCGATCGATGAAACGCCCACCGCGTTTCCATCAGCGGCACGTCGAACGAGCGGCCGTTGTACGTCACGAGCAGCGACGCGTCGTCGAAGACCTCGGCGAGGCGGCGGAGCATCGCCGGCTCGCCCGAGGGCCCGGCCACAAAGAACTGCCGGACGCGTAGCGAGCCACCTTCGAACCACGCGCAGCCGACGAGGAACGCCAGGGTGCCGGCGCCGCCGCTCAGTCCTGTGGTCTCAATATCGAAAAAGATCACGCGGCGCGGCCAGTCGGCGTACGCGGCCGTGCGCGGATCGAGCAGGCGCACGGGCGCCGATTCGTCCGGCACGCACGACTCGATGCGCCGCCGGCCGTGCGATCGATCGCCGGCCCACACACGATCGATCACCAGGCACGCGCCGTCGTCACAGAGCGTGCCGCCGAGATAGCTGGCTGCAGCCGCAAGCGTCCGCCCGTCGAGCGAGGCGGCGTCGGGTTCGAACGTGAGTTCACGGATCGGCGCGGCGTCGCCGACAACGCCGGCCGCAGCACGTTCGCGTTTGACGATCTCGCGAAGGCGCGCAGTGAGATCACGCATGGCGAATCACGCCGCGGCGCGTGTGGCGGCCAGGTCGCGCAACAGACGCGAGGCCACTTCCTTCGCGCGCGGTCCGGTGGCTCCTTCGGGGCCGACGCACGAGGGACAGCCGGAGTCGCACGGACAGCCGTCGATCAGCTCGCGCGTCTTGTCCACGAGCGCATCGTGCATCGCAAAGAGCGGCTCGCTGAAGCCGATGCCGCCGGGATAGTTGTCGTACAGAAACACCGTAGGCGATGCGGACAGCTCGGGGCGATCGTCGCCGCGCGTGCGGCCGCCGACGCGCTTGCCGCCTTCGAGGCTGACGCCATCGACCGAGAGTCCGAGATCGTGGCTGTCGCACATGAGCAGCAACGGCGCCACGTTGTGCATGGCGTACGCGAGGCCGATGACGCCGTCACGACGATCCGCGAGCCCGAACGGCAGCGCCGCCATGAGCGACGCCGGCAGCGTCAGCCAGTAGGACGTCGTGTGCATTTGCTGTTCGGGCAGGTCGAGCTCACCCGACCCGACGTTCTCGTTCGTGTAGAACTTGATCTTCTTGAAGCCCACGACGCGCGAGACGACGTGGACTTCACCGTGGGACGCGGAGGTCACGGAGGTATCAGCACCGTGCGAGGTCACGGAGGACTGCAGTGCTGACGGTCGGTCGTCTTCCAACCCCGCTGCCAGCGCGGCTGTCCCGGTCGGGGCCGTCGGGCCTGTCGTAGCTGCCGCACCGGCGAACGTCTCGAGGATCGTGACCTTCGTGTACGTGATCGCGTCCGTGTAGTAATCGCACTGCACGGCGCGCACGAACGCCTTGCGTCCCTCGAAGTCGAAACGCTCCACCTGGAAGAGCGCGCCCTCGACGATGTAGATCGCTTTTTCGTGCAGCACGGCGGGACCGCTCGTAAAGTCCGTTTCGCCGATCACCCGCTCGCCGTCGGTGATGTCCACGACGACGAAGTTGTCCGAGGTCACCGAGCGGAGGCTCACCGCGTCTGCCGGGTACGACTCCTGGGTCCACTGCCAGCGGCCGTCCACCTCGTGCACGAAGCCTTCCTCCGACAGAATCGACAGAATCTCCTGCACGTTGATCGTGCCGAACCTGTCGTTCGTCGCGAACGGCAACTCGAACGCCGCGCACTTCACGTGGTCGAGCAGGATGTGGAGGTTGTCAGGATTGACGAGCGCGTGCTCTGGTGACGCGCCGAAGAAATACTCGGGGTTGCGTGCGATGAACTGATCGATGGGCGCACTCGACGCGACGAGCACCGCCGCTGAACGTCCCGTGCGCCGGCCCGCACGTCCCGCGCGCTGCCACGTGGCGGCAATCGAGCCCGGATAGCCCGCCATCACCGCGACGTCGAGCGCGCCGATGTCGATGCCGAGTTCGAGCGCGTTGGTCGAGACCACGCAGCGGACGTCGCCCTGGCGAAGGCCGCGCTCGATCTCACGGCGGCGCATCGGCAGGTAACCGCCACGGTAGCCCCGAATGACGTCAGCGGCGCCGTCCGGGCCCGCGAACGCGTCCTTCAGATACGTGGTGAGGATCTCCGTCGAGAGGCGGCTCTGGGCGAACACGATCAGCTGCAGGCTCCGCTTGAGAAACTCGACGGCCACGCGCCGCGTCTCCGCGAGATACGAGCGCCGGATACCCAGCTCACGATTGACGACCGGCGGATTCACAAACAAGAAGAACTTCTCGCCGCGCGGCGCGCCGCTCTTCTCCACCAGCTCGAAGCGGTCGCCGATGAGCCGCTCGGCCAGCTCGCGTGGATTCGCAATCGTCGCCGATGAACAGATGAACGTGGGCGACGATCCGTAATGCCGGCACACGCGCCGCAGCCGCCGCATGACGTTCGCCAGGTGGCTGCCGAACACGCCGCGATAGGCGTGCAGCTCGTCGATGACGACGTACTTCAGGTTCTCGAAGAGTTTCGCCCAGCGCGGATGGTGCGGCAGGATGCCGGCATGCACCATGTCGGGATTGCTGAGCACGACGTGCGCTCGCGCGCGTATCGATCGCCGCGCATCCTGCGGCGTGTCGCCGTCATACGTGAACACGCCGATCTCGCCGCCGCCTTCCGATCCGACGAGCTGCGCCATCTGATGCAGCTCGGCCAGCTGATCCTGCGCGAGCGCCTTGGTCGGGAACAGATACAGCGCGCGCGACGATGAATCGTTCAGAATCGCGTCGAGCACCGGCGCGTTGTAGCAGAGCGTTTTGCCCGACGCGGTGGGCGTGACGACGACCACGTGGCGCCCGGCGACCGCATGCGCGACGGCCTCTGCCTGGTGCGTGTAAAGCGCCGAGATGCCGCGCGCCTCGAGGGCGCGACGCAGCCGGCCATCCAGCGCCTCCGGAAACGGCGCAAGCGACGCCGGCATCGCCGGCAGGCGCTTCACCGCCGTCACGTGCGGGTCGTCGTCCTGGAGGAGTTCTGCGGCCTCGTGGGCCGCCAGCATCCGAGAGAGCGCCGCCTGGAGGGACTGATCCTTGTCGCCGGACAGTGCAGGCAGCGTGGACAAAGCGGGTGGATCGTACCAGCCGCGCCCGGGGCGATCAAGGGGCGAAACTGTTTCCCTGAAGTGCACGTGTCGTGCGGGGTGCGCCGTGCGAGGTGCGGCGTGCGCCGTGCAAAGTGCGGGGTGCGGGGTGCGACCGAGTCTAGAGCCGCTCTCTGGCGAACTTCGCCGCAATCCCGCTGAGCGCGATGAGGCCGATCACGTTGGGAAAGACCTGCAGCGCGTTCATCAAATCGCCCCAGGCCCAGACGACTTCCGGGCGGAGCGTGGCGCCGATCGGGATCAGCAGGCAGTAGATCCAGCGGTACGGCAGCGTCACGCTGCGGCCGAAGATGTATTCGAGGAATTGCTCGCCGTAGTACGCCCACCCGATGAGCGTGGTGTAGCCGAACAGAAACGCGCAGAACGCGACGACCCAGCCGCCGACGGTTGGCATCGCCGCGTTGAACGCGCCGGCGACGGCGGCCGTGCTGGTCACGAACGCCGCGCCAGACTGCTTCGCCGCGATCGAAGCTTCCGCCACGCCGCTCACGAGGATGGTCATCGCGCTGATGGTCGCGGTGACGAACGAGACGATGAACACTTCCATGACCGCCTGCAGGCCTTGCTCGGTCGGATGACGCGATCGCGCGGTGCCGTACGCCACGGCGGCCGTGCCATAGCCGGCCTCGTTCGCGTACACACCGCGCGCGATGCCGTAGCGCATCGCCATGAACACCCCAAACCCCATGGCCGATCGCGTCGTCCACGCCTCGCGGACAATCAGGGAGAAGACGTACGGCAGCCGATTCGCGAACATGCCAATCACGATGACGCCGCCGACCAGATACAAACCCACCTTGAGCGGCGCGAGTTTCTCCGCGACGCGACCGATGGACTTGATGCCGCCGATGATCACCGCCCATGTCAGCACGGCGACGGTGACGCCGACGATCCAGGTCGGGACGCCGAACACCGTGTTCACCGCAACCGCGATCGAATTCGGCTGCGTGAACGGCGTCGTCGTCAGCGCCGCCACGCCGGCGACGAGCGCGAAGATCCACGCGAGCGCCGGCGAGCGCATGCCGTCGCGCAGGTAGTACATCGGCCCCGAGAGCACGGTGCTCGACGAATCGCCCGTGGCCGGCAGCGTCGCGCGAAACTGCACGCCGAGCACGGCCTCCGAGAACTTGATCGCCGTGGCCACGAACCCGTACGTCCAGATCCAGAACACCGCGCCCGGGCCGCCGGAAATTACCGCCGTGGCCACGCCGGCGATGTTGCCCGTCCCGACGGATGCCCCCAGCGCCGTCATGAATGCCTGAAACGACGACAGCACACCGGTCGCGCCGGCGTCCGTCCGCCCGCGCATCGCACGCAGCGCTTCCGGCAGCCGCCGCAATTGCACCACGCCCAGCCGCAGCGTGAGAAAGACCCCGACGATCAGCAGCGTCCACATGACGACGTTGGTGAACAACCACGTCGCCGTCACGTCGATCACATTCGCTAGGGACATTGGGCTCCTGACCTGTGACCTGTGACCTGTGACCTACCTACGACCTGTGACCTACCTACGACCTGTGACCTGTAACCTACCTATGACCTGTGACCTGTAACCTACCTATGACCTGTGACCTGTGACCTCTGACCTGACAGGTCCTCAGACGTTCGATCGTCCCTGTCCCCCGTCCACTGGAATGCACGCGCCCGTGATCCAGCTCGCGCGGTCGGAGGCGAGGAAGGCGACGAGATTGGCCACTTCGTCGGGACGGCCGAAACGACCGCTGGGGATCTCACGGCGTACGAAGTCGGCGATGCCGGACGGATCCTCCTGCTGACGCTTCCACCACGATCCGCCTTCGAACAGGATCGAACCGGGCGCGATGCTGTTGACGCGGATGTGGTCGCCGGCGAGCTGGTGCGCCATGGCTTTTGCGAGGCTGATCTCCGCCGCCTTGACGGCGTTGTAGGTCATGCGGCCGCCGGACTCGCGGCCCCAGATCGACGCGATCGTCAGGATCACGCCGGCGCCGCGCGTGCGCATGTGCGGCACCACCAACCGGGACATGCGAATCGCGGGAAAGAGCGTCTGATCGATCGCGCTCTGCCACTCGGCGTCGGGTGTCGAGACGATGTCGCCGCCGCCGGCCTTGCCGACGTTGTTCACGAGGATGTCGATGCCGCCGAACGCACGCACGGCGGCGTCAACGACCGACGCGGCGCCGTCAGGCGTCGAGACGTCGGCGGTCACCGCCAGCACGCGATCGGCGCCGCCGGCCTCGACGGCGAGCTGGTCACGCGCGGCGGCCAGCGCATCGGCCCCGCGCGCGCAGATGACGGTGCGCGCGCCTTCGCGCGCGAGCGCGCGCGCAGACGCCAGCCCGAGTCCCCGGCTCCCGCCCGTGATGACGGCAATCCGATCCGTCAGCGAGAGGTCCATGCGTCCGCCGCAGCCGTGCCTAACAGGTTGAGCTCCCAGTCGAAGGTGCCGTAGGTCATGTGGAAGGTGTCGGCCTCGAGAAACTCGCGTTCGCTCGGAAACATGTGCGGCGCGATCATCGCCGCGACCGCGCGCTCGATCGGGCTGCGTTTCGGCCACCGCGCGCCCGCCTGGCTCACGAAGGCCTTCTCGAAGAGCGCCGCGCGCCATCCGATGATCGGGGTGACCTCGAGCGTGTTCGTCGCGCGATCGATGCGCACGCACGACACCCGTTCGGCGCACTCGGCGACGGTTTCGTTCAGCTGCGTGTCGAGCTTCTCGGCGCGATACGCCTCGCTCCGCAGGCGTCCGCTGCCACGCGCGCCGCGCCCGAGCGCGAGGATCATACGCGCGTCGCCGAAACCCGCGATGGGCCCCGTCTCGATCTCGTCGAGCGTGAGCGACTGCCCCGCCACGCGGTGCTTGGTCCGCTCGAAGGCGCCTGGAATCTGCCGCACGCTGGTCTCGGGATAATCGGGCGACTTGCCCTGAATCGGATACGCATCGACGATCGTCCGGAGCACGAGCGCGTTGTACGCGTTGATCCAGAAAGCCTGCTGCGCCGGACGGCTCCAGCCGGTCAATTCCTGCGGCGCGATATCGAGCGCATCCACGAACCGATCGAGCGCGGCCCGATCCGACTTGACCGCGCGATAGTACACGAGCCCGTCCCGAACGTAGAGATCGAGCATCCTCTCGTAACTGGCGTAACGATCGACTTGTCCGCGCGACGTTCCCGAGGTCGACGTCCCCGATGCCGTCGCAGTGCAGACGACGGACGCTGCGAGCAAAGCGACGAGGCGGACGCTACGCACGAGCAACCCGCTCGGCCGGCGCGGACGCCACCGCATAGAGCGCGGCCGTGAACCCGTCCGGCGCCTCGAGATTCGACAGGTGTCCGGCGCGCGGCAGCACCACGAGCGTCGATCCGGGCATGGCGCGGTGCATCGCCTCGCTGTCGGCCACAGGCGTCAGACGATCCTCGTCGCCGCAGATGATCGTCACCGGGCAACTGAGGGCGGTCAGCATCTCGAAGGAATCGGGACGGCTTTTCATCGCCTGCAGGCCGGCGACGATGCCCGCCGGCGGATTCTGCTCGATGACGTGCTGGATCACGTGCGCGAGATCGGGCTGGTGGCGGTGCGTCGTCTCGCCGAGCAGCTTCGGCAACATCTCGCGCGCGACGCCCGCTGCGCCCTCACGCTGCGCGAGATCGATCATCCGATCGCGGCCGGCACGGCCCTCCTCGGTGTCGGCCGTCGCACGTGTGTCGGCCAGCACCAGCGCGTCCAGCCGTTGCGGCGCGAGCCGCGCAAGAGCCATCGCGACGTAGCCGCCCATGGAGAGTCCCGCGACGGCGGTGCGTTCGACGCCCAGGTGCGCCAGCAACTCGAGGGCATCGGCTGCATACGTTTCCATCGTCATCGGCTCATCAGGCATGCCGAACGCCGGTCCGGTGCCGTGGAAGCCGCGATGGTCGGGGGCGATGGCGCGCCAGCCCGGCGCCACGCGCGTGAGCTGCGGCAGCCATTGATCCGCGCTCAGCGGAAAGGCGTGCAACAGGAGCATCGGCCGTCCGGCGCCGACGTCGAAGTAGCGCACGGACCGCGTGGCGAGATTCGCAATCTTTCGCGTGAGCACGTCGATTCATTCTATCGGCGTGTGTGCCGCACGCGGGCCTTGATCTCGCAGGCGGTCGTCACAGACCATGGGGCGATGCGTCCACTCGCGCTGATGTCTGCCATCGCTCTGTTACTTGCCGGTGCCTGCACGTTGAAGGAGGAATCGCACGACGTCCCGGCGCCGCCCGACGTGGCTGGGCCGCCGCCCGACGCGCTCAAGACGCCGTCGGGCCTCGCCTCGAAGGTCCTCCAGATTGGATTCAGCAACTCTCGCCCGGCGCCGCGCTCGACCGTCAAGGTGACGTACACCGGCTGGACGACTGACGGAAAGATGTTCGACAGCGGCACGCACGAATTCCCGATCGATCAGGTCATCAAGGGCTGGACCGAAGGCCTGCAGCTCATGGTGGTCGGTGAGAAGCGCCGGTTCTGGATTCCAGGCAACCTGGCGTACGACTATCCGGGCGCCCGCCCGGATGCACCGAAGGGCATGCTGGTGTTTGACATCGAGCTGCTGTCGGTGAAGTGAAGCGCGTGTGGTTGCTCGTCGTCACGGCGATTCTCACGGCCGCGGGTGTCGCCGCGGTGCGCACCGCGGCGCTCCGCAGCCGGCAGGTTGCGCCGGGGACGGTCGCAGACATCACGATCGACGCTCACGCGGCGGCCACGCGACTGGCTGCCGCGCTCACCTTTCAGACGATTTCCTGGGGTGACCCTGCTCGTCGCGACGGCGCGGCGTTCCTCGCGCTGCACGCCTACCTGGCCTCGACGTTTCCGCGGGTCGCGCAGACGCTGACGCGCGAGACCATCGCCGATTACTCCCTGCTCTACACCTGGACAGGCGCCCGGACGGATTTGCCGCCGCTGATCCTGTGCGCGCACTTCGACGTCGTGCCGGCCGAGAACACCGCCGACGCATCGTGGACGCACCCGCCGTTTTCCGGTGTCGTCGACAGCGAGCGCGTGTGGGGCCGCGGCGCGGTGGACGACAAGTCCAGCGCCGTTGGGATCCTCGAAGCGGCAGAGGCGCTGATCGCGTCGGGCGCCCGTCCTCAGCGCACCATTTACTTTGCGTTCAGTCACACCGAGGAAGACGACACCAGCGGCGCGACGGCAATTGCGCGCACACTCGCCGGCCGCGGGGTGCGCGGCGCGTGGCTCCTCGACGAGGGCGGATTGATCGTCTCCACGGTGCCGGGCGTGTCGTCGCCGGTGGCCTTCGTCGGCCTCACGGAAAAAGCAGCGGTGACGCTCGAGCTGGTCGCCGAGGCCCCGGGTGGACACGCGGCGATGCCGCCGCGCGAAACGGCGGTGGGCATCCTCGCGCGTGCGCTCGATCGGCTGGAGCATCAGCCCATGCCCGAGCGGCTCGACGGGGTGACGCGCGAGATGTTCGAGACGCTGGCTCCCGAGATGCGCTGGCCCATGCGCGCGGCCTTCGCGAATCTGTGGGCGACGCGACCGCTCATCACCCGCATGCTCGCGCGCCGGCCCGACACCGACGCGCTGATCCGCACCACGACGGCGCCGACCATGCTCTCGGCAAGCCCGAAGATCAACGTGCTCGCCACGTCGGCCCGTGCGGCGGTCAACTTCCGGCTGCTCCCCGGCGACACCACCGACACGCTCGTCGCGCACGTGACGTCGGTCGTCGACGACCCGCGCGTGAAGATCCGCGTGGCCGGCGACAGCGGCACGCCGCCGCCCGTCTCGCGCACGGACGTGCCCGAGTACGCCGCGCTTGCGCGCGCGGTCCGTGCGGCGCACCCGGACGTCCTCGTCGCGCCGTTCCTCACCACCGCGGCCACCGACGCGCGCGTGTACGCGTCGATCGCGCCCCACACGTACCGCTTGCTGCCCGTCTACCAGGAAGGCACCGTGCAGATGATTCACGGCGTGAACGAGTCGATTCGCATCGACGCGTACGAACGCGCCGTGCGGACCTACGCAACGCTGATGCTGTCTGCCGATCGGTAGTGCGTCAGGCGATGTCGTCGGGGTGATTCGCGCGCAGGAGCGCTTCCGCGCGATCGAGTTCGCCGGCCTTTACCAGCCGCGAAAGGCTCTCTTCGAGCGTGAACGAGCCGAGCTTGCGCGTGATCGTGATCTCCTGATGCATGTGGTGCAGGGCGTTGCGACGGATGTGCTGCCGCGCGCCGTAGGCGACCATCAGCAGCTCAGCGGCTGGCACCCGGCCGCCCGACCGCCGCGGGATGAGCT
>Ga0075425_100009024_pt1 | contig 10603 bp, 12 predicted proteins | sample SoiMethybrSBSTD4_FD_75300 | JGI IMG/M metagenome (GOLD analysis project Ga0075425, IMG submission 75300) | Bulk soil microbial communities from a Populus tree surrounding site in Tennessee, USA - Soil MetaG P. TD hybrid SBSTD4 | ecosystem: Environmental > Terrestrial > Soil > Tree plantation...
CGGACAAAAATCAAGGTGCCGGCAGACTACCCGCCGGACTTGTATTGGAAGGGCCAGCCACCGAAAGAAGAGTACAATTACGCCTTGGTCGATGTTGAACCTGGACAAAAGACCAAAATCACACTCAATCGCTTCCGGCCGTGGGCAGCAACGCCATTCGAGAGCGTTGAGGCGTTCGGCCCGAGCAGCTCGGGCAGCCGCGCCTTGCAATGAGGGGCTCGCCGCTGTCGCTTGTCGCATTCTTGAACCCGCCGGCCGCGCACTCGCTGGGGCTCCAAGAAGCGGGTCATCCCAGGCGGGCGTAGATGACGATCGCGCTGTTGATGGTTCATGGTCTGGTGGCGGTTGCGCTGCTTGGCGCGATCACTCACCAGACGCTGGCGGCATGGGCTCCAGTTCGCGCCCGGCCTGGTTCCTTCCTTGGGCGCTTCCGGACGGTCCCTTCCGCGTCGTTCGCCAATGCCATCGTCGTTTTGTACTTAGTCTCCGCCCTGCTCGGAGCCATTTTATATCTATATTTCCGTGTCGATGTCAGGCCCGCACTGGAGCGCGACGGGCATTGGCCGTCTCTCGGGCTGTTCGACCTCAAGGAGCACTTCATTTCCATCGGATTGGGACTGTTGCCGGCCTATTGGGTCCTTTGGCGACGGCCATGCGCCGATGAGTCTCGTCGCATGCGCGCCGTGTTGACTGCGGTTATTGCCTTCGTCGTCTGGTGGTCGTTCTTGATCGGTCATTTCATGAATAACGTCAGGGGCTTCGGTCAATGACTTCTGGACTCGCTTTTCGCCGGTTCGCCTTTACGTTTGGAATAGCGTTCGCAGTCCTCTATGTGATCGCGCTAGCGCGAGATTTGGCGCTATTCACCGTATACCCCTCACTTGGTGTCGTGCTTTTCGGTACGCATCATTCCAAGGATGTTGCTGATCCTGCCATCGGCTTCGTGGCACCTGCGATGTACTGGTACGGCTGGACCGCGACGGCTGCCACTGGCGCGCTCGTGCTCGGCTTCCTTGCCATGTTGCTTCCCGACCGATCGACGTGGCGGTTCGGGCTTGCATGGGTTTGTGTGACTCCGGTGCTGGCGATGATCGCGTGCATATATCTGACGCTTCCCTGGTTTCGGCTTTAGCCTAGCTGGGTCAGCCGTCGACCGTGTCTGAACGGTTCCGGTTGAGCTGGTAAGACAAAGCGCATCCATTCGGCTAGATATCAAGCTGCCAGTTGAGGCTGGGGTCAGCTCTTGGCAGGACTGAGAAGTCTACGGGGCTGCAACGATTGTACCCGGAAGTTGAGGAGATTCTGCCGTTCTTCGAGCCGTGCGGGCCGCCCACACCAAGAACGTCTATAACTCGTTCCTCCGGTTCTAGCCTCACCTGCGGGGCCTCGCCTTGACCGCGTCGAGCGGGACTCCTGAGCTCACGCGCGGCACCGCGGGATCGGCTCAGCGCCGGCCGAGCTCCCAGCGCCGGTCGTAGACAAAAAGCCTCTCGCCGGTCCAGCCCGGAGACCAGCCGCCTTCGCCCAGGCGATAGCTTGGTTCCATCAAATCGGCATCACCGGGAGAGCTGCACAACGGCCAGACCACCCAATTCGCCACCGCATAGTCGCTGCGGAGACGGTAGAGCGGCTCGCGCAAGAAGAAGTAGGCGTCCCAACCGACCTCTCCGTGGTGAGCCCTGGCACGGTCGCACAGATTGTCCGTGACGTTCTCCAGTGGGTCGCCAGCGTGCTGGAACGCCTGCACAAGGGGCGTGTCCAATTCGACTATGTCGATGTGCATCTCCCAGGACGGCACGTCTTGCACCCCGACCTCCCGCGCACGCTCGAGCCCCGTGCGCAGCAGCGTGATCGCCTGCTCGGGCTCCAGCGGCTCCGGGCGCGCCGAGAGATACTCGTCGACCCGCGCCAGCATCTCGGCGCCGCAGGGCAGGATCGCGAAGGCCCGCTGTCGCGCCTCCCGCGGCAGCTGCCACAAGTTGAATTGCAGCCGGAAATCGGCGCCCAGCTCCGGCAGCGGCTCCGATGTCACCGAGTCGCCACCGTCCGGATCGGGGTAGTCGTTCAGGATCTCGTGCCACTGGAGTTGCCACCGCCTCTGCCGGCTGGACGTGCTCATGGCCTGGTGCCTTCTCGTCGCATATTGCTCCGCCACGAGTTTGCGCCGCCGCAGGCCGTCCAAGAGGCAGTCTTGAGGCGCCCACGCATGTGGTTCATTGAGTACTCCAGGGCCACCGTCAGCAATGGTTCGCCCCGAAATCGCTCGATCACCAGCATGGCCGGAACCGAACGAGCAAGAGACGAACGATAACGCCTAAATCACCCATCGGATTCAGGCCGCATTTGCACCATTTCAGTCCTAGACGCCGCGCTCGCGGTTGAATGCAGCAATCGCTCGGCACGCACCCGAAACTTGCCAGGGCCTTTGATCTGGCGGTTGGAGCAGCACCGGGGGTTGACTGACGAGCGTCACACCTGCGCCGAGTGTGGGTAGAAAGGATCATCTATAAGATCGAATTCACGGTCATGCCCAGGTCGAGTCTGTAGCTGTTCGGCGGAATGTAAAAGTCCTGATAGTAAACCGGCTCACCATTAAGTGAGAAAGCGATCACGTTGAGCACGGTTGTAGGTTGGTTACGCTTTAGACCTAACGCCTCGATCACAACACCATGTGGAAGCCCAATTCGCATGCTTTGCTTGACCTTGTGGACCGGCAGCACGTGGTGCTTGGCGAGCATGGACTTTAGATCCACGCCTTCCAACGCCGACAAAGGCAACTGCGTCAACTCGGGAAACCGGCCGGAGACCGCGTAAAACATGGAGTAGATGTCGAGGCAGCGATTTATTGAGAATATGCGATCGATCCGCACAGCCTTCAGATTCTTCTGATTAATTGCGCTCGACCAGGGGCCCTTCTTGGAAATGACCCTGCGGGCCACCGCCCTCGTATAGATCGGCAGAGGCTGTTCCGATGGGTTCGCTTCATCGAAAAAGCGCATATGCCACGGTCTCTCGACCATGCGTTTGAGGTCGGCAACGATAGTTCCGCTACCCCGGCGGCGTTCGATCAGACCATCCTGCACTAGCCGCCTGAGTGCACGTTGGACGGTCCCCAAGCTGCATGGCGTAACGGACGTCAGCTCAACCTCAGTCGGCAAGCGAGCTCTGGCGCCCCAGAAGCCGTCAAGGATCGAAGCGGTGAACGCCTGGCATAACTTCTCGTGCTTCGGCTGATCACCTTCCCGAGGCCAGTACCGACGCACAAACTCCGCCGTGTTTTCTTCTGAGAACGCGCTCATCCATGAACCTTCTATTCGTACCTCAAGCGGGTCGGTACGCGCCAGCAATCGCGCCAAGCCCTCCCTCCAACATCGCAGATTTGAGTTGACACTGCAATATTACTGTGCAGTGATTACTATATAGTAAATGCGCGACGTTAATTGATTGGTCGCGGGCGAGCTGGTGTAAACAACATGCACTCGGGGAGGTAGGCTCAATGTTTGCAGATACCCTTCGCTCCTTGCCTCTGCTGGTCTTGATGGCAACGGTGGCCCCTGCAGCAGCTGAGCCCTATCCGACGCGGACTGTCACGATCGTCGTCCCATTTCCTGCCGGTGGCGCTACCGATGTGGTGGCGCGTGTAGTCGGCGATCGTCTTGCCGCAAAGCTCGGAAAGCCCTTCGTCATTGAAAACCGTGCGGGTGCCAACGGCGCGATTGGTTCTGCTGCCGTTGCAAAAGCGCAGCCAGATGGCTACACGCTCGTAATGGGCGGCGTGAACACCCATGCCATGAACGACAGCGTCATGAGAAAGCCGCTGTCTAATTCGGCTTCCGACTTCACACCGATTGCCCTTATCGCACAGATACCAATTGCGATTGTGATCCATTCGTCGCTCCCCGCCTCAAGCCTTACCGAGCTTGTTGCGATGGCCCGGGCGCAACCCGGTGCGCTGAGCTATGGTTCTTCGGGGACCGGTGGCCCGCACCATCTTGCGATGGAGATGTTCAAGGCCGTCGCGAAGGTTGATATTCGGCACGTGGCATATCGAGGCGGTAACCCGCAGCTCAACGATCTTGTCGGCGGCCACATTAAGATCGGCGTGATCGGCCTGCCGCCAGCTCTCGAGCATGTGAAAGCAGGGACACTGCGTGCACTGGCGATGGTCGAGGAAAAGCGCACACCAATGCTGCCCCATGTTCCAACGGTCGCTGAGCAGGGCTTTCCTGGCTTTGCTGTTGCTTATTGGATGGGGCTGCTAGCACCGGCTAAGACGCCCAACGCCGTGGTTGTGACGCTCGCGGATGCGGTTGCCGGAATTCTCGACGATCCGGAGTTCGCGACAGCTATGAACAAACAAGGGGCGGAGCCTCTGCGTGGATCGCCGGAGCAATTTGGAAAGCTTATTACCTCAGAGATCCCGCGTTGGGCTGCGGTCGTCGAAGCAATTGGATTGAAGCTGGACAATTGAGGAATAGCTCGCCGAACCCACCTTGTTGCGACTGCTCAGGACCGTTTCTGGCACCTTTTGCCCGTGACGTGGTCGTCCGATGGCTCCTTCACGGAACCACATGTCGTCCAGCGTGCCCAGCGCCTTGGGCGGCACCTCAAACACCACGGGGCCTTTGGAGACATCGATGAAGCCAACGAAGTACACGGTGTCGGCGTTGGCGGTGAGGAACAGCGACTTGGCGTCCATCAACTCGGAGAAGACGATGATTTCGTTATCCTTGACGCCGGCTTCGAGAGCGCCTTTGCGTGCGGCGACGAGGCTGACGCCCTGCATCGTGTTGACGAACGCGTTGTTAGGCGTACGTGAAGTCGATCTGGTCGTAGGCTTTTTCCAATGTGCCCTTGCTAGGCGCGCCATCCTTGAATTCGAGTGTACCGAGTCGTGACTCAACTTTGTGCGGCGTGGTGATCGATGGCGGAATTGGCGCCGCGGTCTGAGCAGCGGCGCCATTCCCGCCAACGAGAACCGTCGCGGCGAGGATTGCCGCCGGCATAGAGAACCTACGATGGATAGCTTTCATGACGATGATCCCCAACCCAACCCGTTATGCGGGACGTGCCTCGCGCACGCGAGGCTTCGCCGGAGAAAATCAGCAGTTTTGCAGGATTGTTTTAATGGGCACAAACCCGCCGCGCGCAAGGTTGAAACCCTGACGGTGTCTAGTGGGCTGCATGTCGGCACCCAGCTGACGACCAACAGCAGAAGCGCGAATATGGTCGGCTTTGTAAGGGACAGCTGAAGCTCCGGGACCGATCACTAAACAGCTACGTTTGCTCCGGCATCAAGATGAATGCTGCCTAAGCACGACGTTCAGTCGCCCTTCAATGCGGGCGTGGGATGCTCGGTTGGCATTTGCATCTGGAGGAAACCCAAATGAAGATCGCAGTTCTTGCGGGCGCCATCGTACTGGTGACCACCGCGACAGCGAGCGCCCATGATTGGTACGGTGGTACGCGCGATATTGACGCCCGTCGCGCGCGAGAAGCCGGGCGGATCGAAAATGGACTCCGCTCCGGCCAGTTGACTTGGCGCGAGTATCGGTCTTTGCGTCGTGAGCAAGCCCACATCGCTGCAGACGAGCGACGTGCAAAAGCAGACGGATACGTCTCAGGTTATGAACGCTACCGCCTCAACCGCGAGCTCGATCAAGCCAGCCGCGATATCTATCGGCTGAAGCATAACGATCGCGTCGTCTGGTGGCGCCGGTACTGGTAGGCCTCGCCGCCTGGCATTCCGAGCGCATATCTTGGCTCCGGGCGGCCAATCTACACTCAGTAGTCGGATTAGAAAGCTGCCGCATGCCCCCTGCTGGAACGAAAAGCCAAAATCGTGTGCTAGGCGGAGCGGGTCCGCTCTGCCCAGGTACATCGGCGCATAGAATGCGTGGCGAATTTGCATGGATCTAGGCCAATGCCGGCAACCCACCTCGATACCAGCCGGGCATACTGGCGCGTCGTCAAGGGCCTGCCCGGATCTCGGACTCCTGGAAACAGGTATTCGCCGGGCTTGCGCTCGGCACCGCGAAGGTAGTTGTCGAGAGCCTGCCGCGTGGGCTCAGTCAGCTCAAAGCGAACTGGCCTACCAGTCTTCCTCTGCCGAACATTTGCTCGGTCGATGGCGTAGCCATTCGGCGCCACATCATCGACCCGTAGCGCGACGAGGTCACAGCCACGCAATTTGCTGTCAACGGCAAGATTGAACATTGCCAAGTCGCGCGTGCGCTTCTCGAATTGGAGCTTCGCGCGAATGGCCCAGACGTGACCGGGCCGGAGTGGTGGTTTAGGACCCGTGATCTTGCCCTATTCCAAGGCGATCGCGGGGGCATGCGGCAGTGTCGGTGTCATTCATGGAGGTCTCCTTCTCCAGAGACCTTCCATCATGCGCTCCTGACCTCGTAACTAAGCAGAATCCGTCAGCTAACCGATCACGGCTGTCATATCACCGGGACTGAGAGCAGGTGGCGATATCGCGGCGTGACCCTGGCTGCGCAGAAACGTGCGTTATCACGCGGCCAAGACCCATTGCCGTCCTGGCACCCTTACACAGTGCGGCGCAACATCTTTCCGTACCAAGTGCGATCGGAGTGGTGATATGCTCTGGCATTTCCTCAAGGCGGCGGGAGCTAATTAGGGTGCGGCGGCGGCGTGGCCACGGCGGTTCCGAGGGGTACTGAGCATGAACGAGCAAGCACTGCGCGATTTCATCGCCAAGGTGAAAGTGGGCAAAGTGTCCCGTCGGGCCTTCGTGCAAAAGATGATTTCGCTAGGCCTGACCGCGCCGATGGCCAGCCAGATGCTGAGCTACTGTGGTGTAGCACAGGCGCAGACCAAATTCGTCTACAAACCGACCAAGCGCGGGGGCGGCGGCTCCCTTAAGTTGTTGTGGTGGCAGAGCCCGACATTGCTCAATCCCCACTTTGCTGTTGGCACTAAGGATCAAGAAGGCTCTCGTATTTTCTACGAGCCGCTCGCTGCTTGGGACGCTGACGGCGATCTGAAGGCAGTGCTCGCTTCCGAGATCCCGAGCCGAGAGAACGGCGGCTTGGCCCCCGACGGTCTCTCAGTCACTTGGAAGATCAAGCGCGACGTGAAATGGCATGACGGTAAGCCACTCACTGCCGACGACCTGGTCTTTAACTGGGAGTACGCGTCCGACCCCGATACCGCCGCGGTGACAATCGGCAGCTACAATGACGTCAAGGTCCAAAAGGTCGACGACTACACGGTCTTAGTCCGGTTCGCCAAGCCGACGCCGTTCTGGGCCGATGCTTTCGTCGGTACGCGCGGCATGCTTATCCCCAAACACCTGTTCGCGGACTACAAGGGCGCAAAATCACGCGAAGCTCCCGCCAATCTGAAGCCGGTTGGCACCGGCCCGTACCGCTTCGTCGACTTTAAGCCAGGCGACCTGGTGAAAGGTGAGCTTAATCCCGAGTATCATGTCGCCAACCAGCCGTTCTTTGACGCGGTCGAGATGAAGGGTGGCGGCGACGCAGTATCGGCCGCACGTACTGTCATTCAGACCGGCGAGTACGACTACGCCTGGAACATGCAGGTCGAAGACGAGATCCTCCAGCGGCTCGAGAAGGGCGGCAAGGGGCGTATCGAGATAACGCAAGGCGGCAACATCGAGCACATCCAGCTCAACAGCACCGATCCCTGGACCGAGGTCGACGGCGAGCGTTCCAGCGTCAAGACCAAGCATCCGTTGCTCTCCGACCCGGCTGTCAGACAGGCTTTGGGAATGCTGGTCGACCGCAAGTCGGTGGAGGACCACATCTACGGACGCACAGGTGTTGCCACCGCCAATTTCCTCAACAACCCCGAACGCTTCCGCTCCAAGAACACGAAATCGGAGTTCAACGTCGATAAGGCGCGCCAGCTGCTCGAGGACGCTGGTTGGAAGAAGGGGCCCGATGGAATCAGGGTTAAGGACGGCAGAAAATTAAAGCTCGTCTACCAGACATCCATCAACACACCACGACAGAAGAACCAAGCAATAGTAAAGCAGGCCTGCCAAAAAGCGGGGATCGACGTCGAATTGAAGGGTGTGGTGGCATCGGTGTTCTTCTCCTCTGATGTCGCCAATCCCGATACCTTTTCGCACTTCTACTGTGACATCCAGATGTACCAGACGACCATGACGCAACCCGATCCTGAGCTGTTCATGAGGCAGTTCACATCGTGGGAAGTTGCCACCAAAGAGAACAAATGGCAGGGCCGAAATAAACCCCGGTGGCGGAGCGCAGAATACGACGAGACGTTCCGCGCGGCGGAGGGTGAGCTCGATCCGGTCAAGCGGGCGGTACTGTTCATACGCCTCAACGATCTGGTATGCGGCGATCATGCCGTGATCCCGGTCGTCTATCGTCCCCGCGTCGCGGCTATCTCCAAAAAGCTGCAAGCATCGTTATCTGGGTGGGACAATGACCTCTGGGACCTCGCTAGTTGGTATCGCGACGTTTGAGCAGACCACGCATGCAGCGTGTGATCGAGGGACCGCAGCCGCGGTCGCTGCGACGACCCGTAACGCACCGCCTTCCCGCTTCCGATCCTGAAGGTCAAGCAGACCGAAAGACAACCTGAGATTCTAGTGTGCTTGATAGCCGTTCGTGACCCGGAACTGACCTCGGTTTCGCTGCGCGGGTTCAGTTGCGCCGCCCAGATTTTGCCTTGTGGGCCAGACGCCGCCGGGGGAGCCGCCCGTGCGCTTAACCACCCGGGCGAACCCTTACGGCTCTCATGGTTTCTCCCGATTACAGGCTTTCCGCCGGACGCCGCATGTTGTCTCCGATGTTCAACCGCTCGGCGCCAAGGCAACATATGATGAAGAACATTTGGCTCGGTCTATTAGCCCTAGTCTGTGCCGCGCCGGTCACGAGCGCGCCGGCAACCGCGCAGCAGCAGAGACCCAATATCGTCGTCGTCATGGGCGACGACATTGGTTGGTTCAATATCGGCGCCTACCACCAGGGCATCATGGCAGGCAGGACACCGAACCTCGATAAGCTCGCCGCCGAGGGGATGCGCTTCACTGATTACTACGCCGAGGCGTCCTGCACTGCCGGCCGCGCTAACTTCATCACAGGGGAGTTACCGATCCGCACAGGCCTGACCACCGTCGGCCAGGCCGGTTCGCCGATCGGGATGCCGGAACAGGCACCGACCATTGCCACGGCGCTCAAATCCATGGGCTATGCCACGGGCCAGTTCGGCAAGAACCACCTGGGTGACTTGAACCAGTTCTTGCCTACCGCCCATGGCTTCGACGAGTTCTTCGGCTACCTCTACCATCTTGACGCGATGGAAGACCCGTCGCACCGCAACTACCCGAAGAACCTCATCGCCACGGTCGGACCGCGCAATATGGTCCACAGCTGGGCGACCACCACGGATGACCCGACGGTGATGCCGCGTTGGGGCAAGATCGGCAAGCAGAAGATCGAAGATGCCGGACCGCTATATCCAAAGCGCATGGAGACCGTGGACGACGAGATCCGCGACAACGCCTTTAAGTTCCTCGACAAGGCAAAGGCCGACGGCAAGCCGTTTTTCCTCTGGCTCAACCCGACGCGCATGCACGTGATCACGCATCTTTCCGAAAAGTATCAATCCCTGCGCAACTCGGAGAACGGTTGGTCCATCCAAGAAGCCGGCATGGCGCAGCTCGACGACGACGTCGGTTTGCTGATGAACAAGCTCAAGGACATGGGCGTCGACGATAACACCATCGTCGTCTTCACCACCGACAACGGCGCGGAGAACTTCACTTGGCCAGACGGCGGCAATACCCCGTTCGCAGGAGGCAAGGGCACCGCCATGGAAGGCGGCTTCCGTGTGCCCGCGCTGCTCCGCTGGCCAGGCAAGGTTCCGGCCGGCAAGGTCGAAAACGGCCTGATCTCTGGTTTGGACTGGTTCCCGACCTTGGTTGCGGCAGCAGGCAATCCGAACATCACTGCCGAGCTCCTCGAGGGCAAACAGATGGGTGGCAAGAACTATAAGGTCCATCTGGACGGCTACGACCAGACGGCGCTGATCACTGGTAAGGGTCCGTCGACCCGTCACGAGATCCTTTACTTCACCGAAGGGACGCTCTCTGCAGTGCGCATCGACGACTACAAGTACCGCTTCACCGATCAGCCGGGAGGTTGGCTTGGTGGCACTATAAAAGTCGATTGGCCGATCCTGACCAACATTCGTCTTGATCCGTTCGAACGCATGAACCTTCCCAACGGCGCCAACGGTTCGCTGGCATTCTACAACTGGTTCGCTTTCGAGTTCTGGCGTTTCCAGTTTGTACAGCAGGAGGTTGCCAGGGTCGCCCAGACTGCGATCGATTACCCACCCATGCAAAAAGGTGCGAGTTTCAACCTGGAGGCCGTCAAGGAGCAAATCGAGAAGGCCGTTGCGGCCCACGCCAAGTAGGCGGACGAAGGGTCGAGACGTTCACAGCGGGCGGTTCGCAATGGCCGCCCGTCTTTTCATTTGGTCATCCGATCCATTCATCGTGCGCGAGTCTCGAATTGGCACGAAGCAGCATTCTGGCTGACGATCCTCGGCATGGCCGGAATCGGGGTACTTCAGATAGGGA
>Ga0075425_100009025_pt1 | contig 10602 bp, 4 predicted proteins | sample SoiMethybrSBSTD4_FD_75300 | JGI IMG/M metagenome (GOLD analysis project Ga0075425, IMG submission 75300) | Bulk soil microbial communities from a Populus tree surrounding site in Tennessee, USA - Soil MetaG P. TD hybrid SBSTD4 | ecosystem: Environmental > Terrestrial > Soil > Tree plantation...
AATGGATCCGATGCAATAACTCGGACGTCACCGGCATCACCGTCGTTCGGCACCGGAATCAAACAGGTCGAGTACCGATCCGATTTGTTGAATCGGCAGGCGCCCAGAATCGCCTGACCGTCTTTCGACCAGTCGTAAGCCTCCATATCGACCACTTCCGGTTTGGTGAGAACGCGCTCGCCACTGCCATCCGTGTTGAGTACCGCGATCGCGATACCGCGGCCTCGGCCGGCACAGCGCGAGAACGCGAGCTTCGCACCGTCCGGAGACCAACGTGGTCTGCTGAACCGCCACTCCGGGCTGGACAAGAGCAATCGATCCTGTCCCTCGCTGATCGATCGTTCCCACAACTCGTTGCGGCCGGCGCGAACGGTGTAGAAGGCCATCTTGGAACCATCGGGTTGCGCGTCGAAATCTACTTCCTCGGTACTGCCTTGTGTAACTGGATACGGCTGGCCAGTAATCCGCCCGTTTCGCGGTTCAAATGGAAACGCCCAGACTCTGGTGCGGCTCGAGGCGGTCGTGAAGATGAGACGCGCCCCGTCCGGCGACAGCGCGATGCTCGTCTCTTCTCCGGCACCCGTCGTCAGCCGCTCGGGCCCATCCGTCCAGTTGCCCGTTCGCGGATCGATCGTCACGCGCCAGATGTTCCGGGTGTCCCCCGCGCTCGCCTCGAAATAAATGTGGCGCCCCGATTTCGACCAGACGAATTTTCCGGGTGAAAGGCTCGTCAGGTCACGCTCGACCTGCGTCGACATCTCCGGTGCCGACGCGTTGCCACCGTCGAGCGGCACCGTCAGGAAGGTCATTCCTCCTCTGCGGGTGCTTCCCCAGATCGTCACGTGACGGCCATTGGGATGCCATGCGGCATGAAGAGAGAAAAACTGACCGAGCACATCGGGACGAACGGGCTGGGGAGGCTTGCCATCCAGTCCGACAACATAAATGGTCGGCAGATCGGGAAGCACGTCCGATCGCTTGAAGATGATGTGTGTCGAATCGGGCGACCAAAGCGGCTCGTAGCCGAAACCGGAGATCATCCGTTCGGGGCCGCCCTCCGCGGGAATCATGTACAGCCCGCCGCCGGCGCGTTCGGAACGAAACACGATATACCGGCCGTCGGGTGACCACGCCGGTTGTGTCTCATTGAACGGCGAAGTGGTCAGACGTATCGGATCCGGATCGCCCAACCGTTGCTTCCACAAATCTGCGTTTCCGGCAGCGTCGCTCGCGTACACGAGCCAACCGCCGTCGGCAGACCATGAGGCATCTCGCGGGAGGGCGGTCTCGTCGTAGGTGACGCGCTGCAGCGTGCGTCGAGGTTCTGAGCGAGATGTCTCAGAGCGTAACCAGGTCAATGCCACGGCGGTCGCCAGCAGGGCGCAAGCGACTGCCGCGGCAGCGACAACAAGTGTGAATGACTTTTTCGGTGAGGACGGCGCTGCATCCGTCTTTGCGGACGGCGACGACGGATGCCCGACGGCGGCATTGTCTGCGCCACGTCCATCGAAATCGACGCCGTGCTCGCCGAGCCCCGAGCGGCTGCCTTCCTGCTCCGTGTGCGGATCTGTTTCCGCCGGCACTCCGCGCACCGTGGCGACGAATCGATATCCCTGGCCGGGGATCGTGACAATGTAGTCATGCTGATCAGCGCGCTGACCAAGCGCTCGGCGGAGCGAGGAGATCTGCCGAACCAGGTTGTTCTCCTGCACGGCCGTGTCCGGCCACACCAAGCTGAGCAGTTCATCCTTGCTGACGACGCGGTCGCGATGGTGGAGGAGGACGACGAGAACTTCGAACGTCTTCGCTGTGATCGGTACGAATCGATCGTGGCGGCACAGCGTTCGCTTCACCGGATCGACGATGAACGGACCGAACGCATACCGGCCGTTGACAGTCGCATGCGAAGCGGGAGGGAGTGCGGGGGACGACTCGGGCCGACTGATGTCCTGCACGGAGCCTTTCGAAACAGCGTCCGCCGCGGCTTGACGGAAGCCAGCTCGCAGTATTGATGTCCGTCATGCAAGAAGTCAAATGACTTCTCCATCGCCCGCACCGCGTTCTGCAGCGCGAGATGGCGGGCGGCGACGTGACCTCTGTGCCCGACAACGTGATGGACGCACCGCGACGCCGTTCGCTTCGAGATTTGGTCTCGTCCATCCCTGGCGTGCGTGTCGCAGAACAGAATGCGGAGTTTTCAGCTCTTTTCATTTTTTTTCAGCGCCATAGTAGTAGACGTCTCAGCATGCGCTGCGTAGCTTCAGTGAACTCGATCGGAGTGTCGATCGAACCAGTCGCGATCTGGTCGCGGCACTATCAATCACTACTTCCAACAGGAGGGATATCGTGAGCAATCGCTCTTCGCCGCCGAGCGTCTTAATCGTGGCATTCGTCACGATGCTCAGCACGATCACCTCACCCGCCTTCGCCCAGACGGCGACTGGCCAGATTACCGGAACGGCTCGCGACGCCAGTGGCGCAGTGATGTCCGGCGTGAAGGTCGCGGTTACCAATCAACAGACGGGTTTGACGCGCGAAACAAAAACGGGAGGGAATGGCGACTACGTCATCCCTTTGCTGCCGGTCGGCGTTTACATCGTCACAGCCGAACAGACGGGCTTCAAGACAGCGATTCGTTCGGACGTCACTCTCACCGTCGATCAGATTCAGCGCGTGGACGTGACGCTTGCACCGGGCAACATCTCGGAAACAGTCGAGGTGCAGGCCAATGCGCTGGCGCTTGATACGGCGAGCGCATCGGTCGGTCAGACGATCACCGAAAAGCAGGTCACTGAGCTCCCCCTTAACGGACGGAATTTCCTCCAACTTCTGTTCTTGGGCGCGGGCGCCGTGGAAACTGGAGGCGAGCAGGGGGGTATGCGACAGGGAGTCGGCAACGCCATCAGCATCTCGGGCGCCAGGCCGACGTCGAATAACTTCATGATCGACGGCACTTCGAACGTGGATACCGCGCTCGGAACACCGGCAGCGGTGCTGTCGGTCGATGCCATCCAGGAATTCAAGGAGCAGACGACCACCTATTCAGCCGAGTACGGATTCAGCTCCAACCAGATCAATCTCGTCAGCAAGACGGGGACGAATCAGTTGCACGGAACTGGATTCGGATTCTTCAGAAACGAAGGATGGGACGCACGCAACTTCTTTGACAACGGCGGCGCGCCGAAACCGAAACTCGACCAGAAGCAATTCGGATTCGTCGTCGGGGGGCCGGTGGTGCTGCCGATGTACGACGGACGAAATCGGACGTTCTTCCTCGTCAACTACGAGGGGACGCGAATCGAGCGCGGGTCCACCGCGTTCTACACGGTCCCGACGCCGGAACAACTCGCCGGGAGGTTCACCACAACGATCATCGATCCACGCACCGGTCAACCATTTCCAAACAACAGCATTCCCCCATCGCGGTTTTCGCGCCTGGCGCAGTTGGCGATCCGCAGCAACTGGTTCCCGGCACCAAACTCGTCAGCGGCGCAGGGCAACTACGAAGCGGTCAAAACGTTCCCTCAGAATCAGGACCAGTTCACCCTTCGAGGGGACCAGGATCTCGGCAAACTCGGACGCGCGTTCGTGCGCTATACGAATACCGGTTACGAGAACACCACGGCAGCCAACCTGGTCGACCCCGGCAACCGGGTGTTCGTACAAGACACCACCAACTGGCAGGTCTCGCACAGTTGGCCCATTCACGCCAATCTCGTGAATCAATTCCGGATCGGTCGCGTCGATGCACGGGCCGATCAGCACGGTATCCCCTGTCCGCAATCCGACGTGGACTTCCTCGCAGTCACGGGAACGTTCACCAACATTCCGGACATTCAACGGGAATGCCCAAGCATCGGGATGCAGGGGTATTCCGGGACCGGCGGCGCCGTAAATGCGTACACGGCGAGCAATCAGCCGATGTGGGACATCAGCAACACGACGACCTGGGTCAGCGGAACCCACACGCTGAATTTCGGGATCAACTACCGTCGCTGGTGGCTGCAACGCGATCTGGCGACGGGCTTCCTCGGTAATTACGCCTACAACGTCGGCTTCACCGGTAACGTAGTGGCCGACATGCTGCTCGGGTATTACTCGGGTGTCGGCATCTTCCAGCCGGCGGCGTATAGCGTGCCTGGTGCCGCCGGCAACCCTCGTGAGTTCAACTTCAAGTACATCGCACCCTACGTCCAGGACGATTGGCGTGTGAATTCCCAACTCACCGTGAATCTCGGTCTGCGGTGGGATTACCGTAACGTCCCCTACGAGACACGCAACCGCATGGCGTGGCGCAACGTGGACTACGCGCCCGGCGGCCTTCTGGTTGCTGATGAATCGCTCGTCTCGGGCGGGATCGTCGATGGACGGTATTACCAGTATGCGGGCCGACGAAGTCCCGAGAACCCGGATCGGTTCAAGGTATTCGCGCCGCGACTGGGATTTGCGTGGCGACCGCTGGGTGAGAAGACGGTGTTCCGCGGTGGTTACGGCGTCTTCTACGACTCCGCAGAAGGCAGGGAGATCGATGGGGCGGCCGACGTGTATCCGTATGTCAGCCGCGGTAACTACATGCAATCGCTTGGACAATCGGCGCCGCTGCAAACAAGCGACGCGCTCTTTCCGAGCTTCGCCGCACCCGGCGTGGCGACGCCTGCGGCCAACACGTTCCTGGCCGTCAGCCAGTCGCCTCTGCCGAGAAATCCGTACATGCAGCAGTGGTCGCTCGGCGGGCAGCGCGAAATCGCGCATGGCACGACGTTCGAATTGAACTACATCGGCACGCACGGAACCAATCTGCTGATGCGACAAAATATCGCGCAGGCGTTCCCCTACGATCCGGCCCACCCGTTGTCTGTCGATGCACGCAAGCCGTATCCCAACTTTGCGGTCTACATCGACAGCAACTGGGCCGGACGATCGAACTACAACGCGCTCAATGGGAAGCTCGAGCATCGCGGTCCTGATTCCATTCTCACCTTTGCCTATACATGGGCGAAGAGCACGGATTCCAAGTCAGCCGCCGCCGGAATCGGCGCAAGCGGATTCAATGGCTGGCAAGGGTTCCTCAACAATCACGATCCGGAACGCGATTACGGGTTATCCGACTTCGACGTCGATCATCGGCTGGTCGGCAGCTTCGTCTACAACCTGCCCTTCGGCAAAGGCGGAAAGATTGCGAGCGACGCAACCGGCGCAAAGGAAGCGCTGGTCGGCGGGTGGCAAGTCAACGGGATCTATACCTGGCAACATGGATTCCCGATCACGATTACCGCTGCCGATCTTGGCGGGCTGAATGACACGTTCGGAACGAACCGGGCGAACCTTGTCGCCGACCCCAAGGTCGATCAACGAACGGTGACTCGATGGTTCAACACCTCGGCGTTCGCCCAACCGGCTCAAGGTGAACTCGGCAACCTCGGACGGAATACCGAACGTGGCCCAGGTATAAACAACCTGGATCTTGCCCTGTTCAAGAATTTCTCGTTCCCTGGACAAGTGCGGCTGCAGTTCCGGCTCGAGTCGTTCAACGCGCTGAACCATACGCAGTTCGATGGTGTCTCTACCAACATTGCGAATACGAATTTCGGAGTGGTGACATCAGCCCGTCCAGCTCGGATTAACCAGCTCGGTCTAAAGCTGCTATTCTGAGCCGTCTCCCGGGACGGGGCGCCCGAAGAACGGGCGCTCCGTCTCACCTTCTGTCGCAGTGGCCATCGCCGGCATCAATCGTATGTGGCGACACCTGCACCGAACGATTCCTGTCGTCGCGGTGATTCTTTGTTGCGCAGCTCGCTCTGAACCTGCGAGTGTCCGGCAATCCGATGCCGCACTTCAGGCACATGCTGCGGCGGGCGAACGTGCCTTAGCGGAAGGGCGCTACGCGGAGGCAGAAAAAGAATACGAAGCGCTTCGCCGGCTCAGCCCCGGAACAGCAGAAATTCACGCGCGTCTGGGATTGATTTACTTTCAGGAAGGTAAGTTCGAAGCCGCGATCCCCGCGTTGCGCGAAGCACTCAAACTCAAACCAGGTCTTCCGAACGTCGACGCGCTTCTGGCGATGTCGCTGTCGGAGATCGGCCGCTACGAAGAGGCGCTTCCTGGCGTTACCAAGGCATTCTCTCAATCCGCCGATCCGGTCCTTCGCCGGATGGCCGGGCTCCACCTGCAACGGATTTACACCGGACTTGGACGCGACCAGGATGCGGTCGATGTCGCGCTGAAACTCTCGCGTCTCTATCCCGACGACGCCGAAGTGCTGTATCACTCGGGCAAGCTGTTTGCGAACTTTGCCTATCTGCAAACCATGCGTCTCGCGACCGTCGCGCCAGACTCTGTTTGGCTGCATCAGGCGGCGGGAGAAGCCAATGAGAGTCAGGGCCTGTACGATGCAGCGCTGCGAGAATACCGGCAGGTCCTCACATTGGCGCCCAGTCGCCCGGGCATCCGTTTCCGCATCGGCCGGACGCTGCTCGAACGATCGAACAACGGTGGGGCGACTGACGATGCGACGGACGCACGACAAGCGTTCGAAGAGGAGCTGACCCTCGATCCCACGAATGCGAACGCCGCCTATGAACTCGCAGAAATGCACCGCAAGGGTGGAGAATTGGAACCAGCTCGCCAACTCTTTCAGCAAGCGCTCGCGCATTACCCGGCATTCGAGCACGCGCAAGTCGGACTGGGGCGAACGTTAATCGCGCTCGGCGTACCGAACGAAGCGATTCCACATTTGAAGATCGCGATCGAACGCAATCCCGACAGCGACGTCGCGTACTACCAACTGGCGCAGGCGTTCAGAGCGGTTGGCAACACTGGGGAGCAGGAGAAGGCTCTCGCGCAGTTCAACCGGCTGCGCGACACTGCAGCGCGCAAGACGGCCGTGCCGCAAACGAAACAAGACATCACGCCGCAAGTGATCGACGCCAAACCCCCGAAATGAGCCGGTGAGGGCTGTGACATCCACACGGGCGCAGGTAGTGTGCGCGGCAGCCGCGATGGGCGCTTTTCTGTTGCTGGTACCGGCAGGCGCCTTAGATTCGGTGACATTCACCGACGTCACGAAACAAAGCCGCATTACCTTCTCCCACGTCTGGTCGACTGACAAGAAGTACATCCTCGAATCGATGAGCGGCGGTGTCGCGGTCTTCGACGTCGACAACGATGGGTTGCTCGACGTGTATTTCGTCAACTCGCCGACGGTTGCGACCGCCGGTGATGCTCGAAGCGCGCGCAGCGAGCTCTGGCGAAATCAAGGAGACGGCACGTTTATCGATGTGACCGACAAGGCAGGCGTCGGCTACCCGGGGTGGGGCATGGGAGCGGTATCGGCAGACTTCAACAACGACGGCTGGGACGACCTCTACGTCACGTGCTACGGCCCGAACCACTTGTATCGCAACAATCACGACGGCACATTTTCGGACGTCACCGAGAGAGCGGGCGTCGGCGATGCACGATGGTCGACCGGCGCAGCATTCGCGGACTACGACGGCGATGGATGGCTCGATCTGTTTGTCGCCAACTATGTCGACATCCGCTTGAACACCCTGCCGGAGTTCGGCAAAGGAAAGTTCTGCGAGTTTCACGGGACTCCCGTTCAATGCGGTCCTCGCGGATTGCCGGGTTCCGGCGACTCGCTCTACCACAACAAAGGAGATGGCACGTTCGAAGACGTATCGCTCAAGGCCGGCGTTGCCGATTCCGACGGACGGTTCGGTATGGGCGCCGTCTGGACCGACTTCAATGGCGACGGACAGCCGGATCTCTATGTCGCCAACGATGCGGGTGCGAATTATCTCTACAAGAACAACGGCACCGGCACGTTTACTGAGGTCGCACTTCAGGCCGGCACGGCACTCAGCGAAGACGGCAAAGAGCAAGGTTCGATGGGGGTGGCAATCGGCGATTACGATCACTCGGCCCGGTGGAGCATCTTCGTCACGAATTTCGCCGACGAGTACAACGCGCTTTATCGCCACGACAAAGAGTTCCAGTTCACGGATGTGTCCTTCGCTTCACAAACAGCGAAAGCGAGCGTTCCACTGGTCGGCTGGGGTGCGCACTTTCTGGACTACGACAATGACGGCTGGCTCGACCTGTTTGTCGCCAACGGCCATGTCTATCCGCAAGTGGAGCGCGCCGGAGCCGCCTCGTCGTACGCACAGCCGAAACTTCTCTTTCGCAACAATCACAATGGCACGTTCGCGGATGTGACCTCGACGTCAGGCGTCGCATTGACCGCGCGCGCCGTCAGCCGCGGTTCCGCCGCGGTCGATTTCGACAATGACGGCGATCTCGACCTCGTCGTCAATAACCTGGACGGCGCGCTGACGGTGCTGCGGAACGATGGTGGAAATCGCCAGAACTTCCTGACTGTCGATCTCCAGGGGAAAACGAACAACAGAAGTGCGGTCGGCGCCATGGTCACCGTGCGGGCCGGCGATCTCGTCGAGCGCGGGCAACGGCAAAGCGGCGACAGCTATCTATCGCATAGCGACCCGCGGCTACATTTTGGTCTGGGAGCGCGGACGAAAGCGGATTCGATTGAGGTGCGATGGCCGAACGGAAGCGAGCAGCGATTCAGTGACGTGACGGCAAATACGTTCATCAAGATTGTTGAGGGGCGGGCAGAAGTGCAGGAGGTGCGTCGTGCACAGAAGTAAATTGTCGATTCACCTCGTGCTGGCCGCATTCGTCATCATGGCTCCCCATCAGTCGATTGTCTCCAGCGCAGCTGAGAGTGCGATCATTTACTCGTTCGATCGAACGGCGGCATCAACCATCCACGACCGCGATCCCGGATACAAGCCGACATACCTGGTTTACGCGGACACAGAGCGCACGGAGGAAGAAGCCAAGAAGCTGGTCGAGAGAATCGGACTGCTGGAACACCTCGAGGAGTACAAGACGCGCGTGTACGTCATCTCGCCGATCAACGGTCGGGAATATGAGGCCGTAACCGACCTGACGGAATACCAGAACTTCCTGCGCTCACACCGCTCCTCCAACCTGAAGATCATCGCAGTCGGCGCAGGCGCGACGTTCGTCAACAACGTCATCGCGAAACACGCGTTTTCCGCGGCGGGTATTCTCGTCTACGGTGGGACGATAAATCGGGGCAGCACTTCGACAATGCCGGTTCCCGCATACATCCACGGATCCAACCAGGCCGTCGCCAGGCAGTACCTTCAGGCGAACGGCGCGACGACGAAGAGCGAGTCCATGAACTGGACGGTCTACACGAACCCCGCTCGCGGCAAGGAGCTTCAGCGCGTCGTCGTGAGCAAACGCACCGACGCCAGCGAGACTGTGGCGCAAGCCTTTCAGAATGCGTGGAAGACCGTCTTCAACCGCAACTACCGTCTGTATATGACGCTGATCGAATCGTACGCGCCTGGTTTCGACCCGAACAACTACACCGATCCATGGGAGCTCGAGCCGTACGTGATGTACGACGAGCTCGGGATGCGCTGCGAGGCGGTCACGGAAGAACTGCCCGGGTTCGGATTGACCCTGCGGTACGAGTACGTTCCGACACAGACACTGGCCGCCGCCCCCAAGACCGTGCCGCTCGTGGTCATGTTGCACGGCAACACCAACGACAGCCGCGTTCAGGGAGAAAGCAGCGGCTGGCCCGAGGTTGCAGCCAGGAACGACATCATCCTGACGTCGATCGAGTGGCAAGGACGGACCTCAACAGAAAAGATCGTCTTTCCGCAAATCGGCGAGGCCGGGACCATGGCCGTGCTCGGTCGTGTGCTGCAGAAATATCCGCAGATCGATCCGACGCGCGTGTACCTGACCGGTCTATCTGCCGGCGCGATGAATTCTTTTACCTACGGTCTCAACAACATCTCGCGCATCGCCGCCGTCGCCGGAGCATCGGCGCCGTTTGGCCCGTCCGCACTGCTCGAAGCCGCCAACACGCTGAAGGGCCGCGGCAAATACCTGCCGATGTATTCCATCGCCGGCACGCACGACATGTACAAGCCGCTGCCGGTGAACGCAACGCAGCGGAGTTTCTATACCGTCATTCGTGCATTTGCGATCGCGAATGACATAACGGTGCCCGAGTCGCCTGACCTGGCGGTCAACGAGCTGTTCGGGCTCAAACTCGAAGGTGAACATTGGGGTGAACTGGGAGGCACACGCGCGCTGATCGGCACACTGTCGAATGACCAGGTTGCGTTGATGAAGCTCGTCGCACTGGACCCTTATGGACATTGGAACTTCAAGCCTGCAGCTGCAGACATGTGGGCGTTCCTGTCGCAGTTTCGCCGCGATCTGAGCACGGGCAAGCTCAAGGGAGTCCCCGCGCCGTAACCTCACTCGGCCCGAAGCGCGGATGCAGGATCGACGCGTGCGGCGCGTCGTGCCAGCAGATACGCAGCCAGCATCGAGACTACGGCAAGCAGCAGCGCCACACCTTAGAACGTCAGCGCGTCGTCAGGCTTGACGCCGAAGAGCATCGATTCTACCGACCGTCGCAGGATCCAGGCGGCGATGAGCCCGCTCGCGAGTCCAGCCACTGCGATCCACGCGCCTTCGCTCGCCATCCGCGACCGCACCGTACACCACTCCGTGGTCGATCGGGGCTTC
>Ga0075425_100009026_pt1 | contig 10599 bp, 8 predicted proteins | sample SoiMethybrSBSTD4_FD_75300 | JGI IMG/M metagenome (GOLD analysis project Ga0075425, IMG submission 75300) | Bulk soil microbial communities from a Populus tree surrounding site in Tennessee, USA - Soil MetaG P. TD hybrid SBSTD4 | ecosystem: Environmental > Terrestrial > Soil > Tree plantation...
GCGCACTTCGGTCCAGTAGTGCCCCTCGTGCGGGGGGAAATGCACCACGGCTGGCGGCGACAAGTACGCGGCCAGTGGAGCGCTTGCCGCGGCGTCCTCGTGGCGGGCAGTCGAAGCGTCGCCCGCATCGGACTCAAGCGTGCGGGGGGGATCGGGGATCCGCGGGGGTTGCGGCTGCCGGTGCTGCGCCGCCGAAATCAGGTAAGACCCGATCGCAACAGCCACGCCCCAGAACAGAACCCAGGACCACTTGCGGGCAGGAGGGTCGCGCTCGCCGGCCACCCAAGTACCCATAACGCACCCAGGCCGCGCCCCCAAGCGGAAGCAATGCGAAAGTTGACATAATGGTTCTTATGCGATCTAACGGGCGCGCTTAGCGAACGAGCGCGCTTAGCGAACGAGCTAAATATCGCCGGGCGGATTGACGCGGATGCCGAAGAGAACGCCGCTGTTCGACATGACGAAGGCGCGGCGGCCATAGACGGCCGGCGCCATGGTGAGCCCGTTCGCAATGTCGATGCCGTCGATGGTGCCGCCATTGATCGGCGAAAAGAGGAACAGACCGTAGCGGGTGGTCGAGACCATCAAGGCGCCGGCCACCGGCACGGGAACCGACACCCCACCGTCCGGCAGCGGGCGGCGCCAGATCTCGCGACCGTCCTCGGTACCGAGGGCCCAGAGCCCCGTCGTCCCCGACGACGCGAGAAGCAACCTGCGCCCGCTCACGGGCGGCCCGATGCCGTCTCGAGGCGGGTGCGGCGGTTCTTGCCAGAGGAGCAAGTTGCTCACGCCGGCGGCGCGGTCGTTGACCCAGATGCGGCTTCCCGTCTGCGCGTCGAGCGCAAAGACGCCCCCCGCGTAGCTCGCGACGTAGACGACGCGCCCGATCGAGATCGTGTCGAGCACGGGCGTCGTGTCGACATCGAGGTATCGCGGTACCTCGCCCTGGGCTTGCTCCACTTCGGCGGACAGATCCACCGGCGGCCACTTTTCGGACCCGTCGAGTGGATCGTAGGCGCCAACGTGCCCGTCGGAGAATGCGACGTAGACCCGATCGGGCGTGACGAGCGGCCCGGCGTAGCCGGCGATCTCCATGCCGAGCGCGGGGCTTCGGTGCTGGGTCCAGCGGAGTTTGCCCGTCGCTGCCTCGAGCGCGACGATCGTATCGTTGGCGTTGACGACGTAGAGCATGCCGTTCTGGAGAACCGGGCGCCGTCCGATCTCGGCGTTGGTCATGAAGCGCCAGCGAAGCGCGCCGTCCGGCGCCGCGACCTTGTAGAGCGCCCCGTCGTTCGAGCCGAAGTAGAGGGCGTCCTCTCCCGGCTCGTAAAGCGGCTCGGTTTGAACCGGCCCCATGGTCTCGAAGCGCCACAGCGGCCGCGCGTCGTCGGCCCGAAGGGCGTAGAGCCCCCGATCGCTCGAACCGACGAAGACCCGACGGTGCACCGGATCGATCTCCGGACGGCCGTGCTCGTAGTCCTCGCCGGTCACGCGTTCGGCCACCGTGATCTTGCGGCGTACGACGACCTCCATCGCGCCGCCGGGATGATGGACCCAAAGCGGCAACTCGGGACTCGCGCCGGTTTGAAGACTTTCGCACCCTGCCGCGCACGCAAACGAGCCGACCAGGATCGCCACATCGCGCCGGCTCAACGGGACCCCGCAGGCGGCGGCGCCGGGACGGGTTTCTGCTGTCGTTCTTTCATTCTGCGCTGCAATTGTTCTTGCAACCGTTGAAGGTCCTCGGGCGACATCGTCTTCGAACCTCCGGCCGCTGGAGCCGGACTCTCCACCGCGCTCGGATCGATGCGCCTGAGGAGATCATCGACCTGGCTCTCGAGGAAACTGAAAGGGTGTGAGGCCGCTTCAGTCGTCGAGCTCGAGCCTTGACTCTTGATGCGTTCCTTGGCCGACTTCAATAACTCCTTCGCTTTCTCCACATCGCCCTTCGCAAAAAGAATCCGAGCCTGGTGGTACATACCGAGCTCTTTCTGTCCGACGACGTTCGTTCCCTCGAGCTCGTGGAACGACTTGAGCGCCCCGTCGGTGTCCCCCTTCCCCTCGAGCACGAGGCCGATTCCCTCGAGCGCCGCGCCGCGCACCGACGCGTCGACCGCAGCGAGCGGCGAGGCTTTGACGTCGCGGTAGGCGGCCAGCGCTGCGTCCCAGTTGCGTTTGTCGAGCAGGACGCCCGCCTCGCCCAGACGAGCGAGAATGGCGGCGCCGCTGCCCGGGTACGAGGAGGTCACCTTTCGGTACGAAGCAAGCGCCGTATCGCGCCGTTCGTCCGCCGACTTGAAGACGGGCGTCGGATCGTCCGGCGCATCGTCCTCCGGCTTGGGCGACGAGCTGCCGGCGATGCGCCCCTTTTCCGCGACCGTTCCCTTAATGAGCTCGTTCGAGGCGGCTTCCGCTCTCTTGACCGCGCGGTAGTCGTACACGGCGTAGCCGACGCCAGCTACGATGGCTCCGACGATGACCCACTGCAGCGCGCCGAAGTGCTCCCTGAGCCATCGCGTACTGCTCGCCCAACCGCGAGCAATCGCGTCGTCGACCATTTCGCCGGGCGCGAGCGGTACCTTGCGACGCACGGCTTCTTCGCGCTTCTTGAGAAGCTGTTTTTTGATGTTTTGGTTGCGATCTTCGGCCACGGTCGGGCGACTCTAGTCGCGTGGAGGCTGACGTCAATGAGGCGCGCTCGGGCCACCGGTCCACGGCTCCGGTGGTGGCGGCGGAAGCTCGTCGGATAGAGGAACCACGGCCAGAGCTTCGATCTCGACGTTCGGGCCCGCGACGATGACGAGCCGGACTTCGTCGGACGCCGGAGGGAAAAGCTCGTCCGGGAGGGTTGCGAAGGATTCCGTGGCGGCACCGTCGGGTCCGGCTGGAAACTCGAGCGACATCGCGTGACGCGGGTCGAGCTCGACGAGCGCCGCTTCCCCTCGCCTCCCCGCGCGCGAACCCACCTTGCGGCCGGCCGGTTCCATCCCTGCCAGCCGCGCGCCCACACGGATGTGTCCGGCGCGGCCGTCCGTCGGACGCGCGCGAACCAGAATCCGACGGCCGGTCCCGTTGCCACCGCGCAGAACGGTGAGCTTGACGAGGACGCCGTCCGACGCGTGCGCGGCGATGCGCGCGAGCTCCGCCGCCGACGGTCCGCCGATTTGATCGAGCACGCCCGCGCGGCGAGCCATGTCGAGCCCTCCGGGCAAGGGATCGGGCGTGCCGAGAAACCGCACCAGCGGCGCGACGAGCTCGCGCTTGGCGCCGAGTCGCACGAGCGCGCTGCCGAGCGCGACGCGCGCATTTTGGTAGCGCTCGCCGTTCCATCGCTCGGCGAGCGGGCCGCGCGCCGACGGCTGTCCAATCGAGGCGAGGGTCTCGGCGATGTAGGGGCGCAATCGCACGTCGTCGAGCGAGCGCAAAAGCGGCGCCGCGGCTTCTTTCGCGCGGATCTGGCCGAGAGCCGCCAAGAGCTCTCGCGCGCGCGCGAACGGGGGTGGCTCGGCCTGCCACCACTCGACGAGCACCGCGGCCCCCCGCGGGTCGCCATTTTCTGCGAGCGCCAGCGCGGCGAGGCGTCGCCACGCCGCGTCGGGGTCCTCGACGAGCTCCGTCGTTCGCGGCGCCCCCTCGCCGAGCCGCGTCAGCGCGACGGCGCAAAACCGCCGCACCTGATCGTCCTCGTCGCGCGAGAGCGCGAGCCTTAGCCCGGGGGCTGCTTCCTTGCGCTTCAAGTCGAAAAGCAGCTCGGCCGCCTTGCGGCGGAACGTGACGTCGCTGTCGTCGAGAAGCGCGGCGATCTCTCGAGCCGCGTCGCCGTCGCCGGCGAGGCCGCGGCGGATCGGTTCCGGCCACGACCTCCCCCCATCGCGCCTCGCCCCCGCGCTCTCGTAGATTCCTTGCGATGCCTGCACGCGCCGGAGCGAAGCTTTCATCGCAAGAAACCGTTCTCGCTCGCCGACCGAAACGTCGCGCGTCTCGCCCGGATCGAGATCGAGGTTGTAAAGGGCGCACGCTCCCGCGCGGCGCGCGCACAAAAGGCGCCACTCTCCTTCGGCCAGCATCGCCTGGTCGTCGGTCACCGCAAATGCCGACGGAGGTCCAGCGCCCTTCGGCGGGATCGGATCGGGCCCCACCGACCCGCGGGGGTCCGCGGAACCCATTGGCCGGCCAGACGCGCTCTGCCCGAGCCAGGGCCCAAGGCTTCGTCCCCAGATGCGCGGAGGACGAGGGATGTCGAGCGCTGCGAGCACCGAGGGCAAGATGTCGATGGTCTGAACCGGCGCTTCGATCCGTCGCGCCGCCACCCCGGGGGCGTTCACGACGAGCGGCACCCTCACCTGCTCCTCGTACACGGTCGTGCCGTGGTAACCACCGTGGTGCTCTCCGAACTCCTCACCATGATCGGCCGTTACGATGACGACCGCGCTCGGCCGCCGCGCACGCACGGCGGCGACGATCTCACCGACCCCTTCGTCGGCCAGGGCTACCTCGCTGTCGTACCGATCGATGTCCCGTTCGCCGAACGCGTGCTCGGTGTGCAGAACGTAAGGCTCGTGAGGCTCGAACAGGTGCACCCACAGAAATACCTTGTGGTCCTGCGGCTGGGTCTCGAGGTAGCTCTGCACCGCGCGAGCACGCTCGTGCGGATCGGCGAATTCGACGCGCGCGTACTCGAAGTCGAGCTTTCGGTCCCGAAATGGGACGAACAGCTCTTCGTCGATGAAGAACACGGCCGGCGGGTAGAAGGCGGCGGTGCGATAGCCGTACGTTCGCAGAAGACCGGCGAACGTGTCCGAATCGAGGCCGAGCCCCTGCGCGATCAGGGGGCGGAGGTTTTTTCCGGTCATCATCGAGGTGACCGAGTACGAGGTATGCGGCGTCGGGCAGTACGCGCGCAAGAAAAGCGCCCCATCGCGTGCGAGAAGGTCGATGTTGGGGGTCGTCGGCCTTCGATACCCGTAGGCCCCCACGTGGTCGGCGCGAAGCGCGTCGATGCTAACGAGCAGGATGTCTTTGTCTCGCCAATCGACGTCGAGCCGCCGGTCCCCCGCAGCGTCGTCCTCTCGTAGATTCTTTGCTACCGGCGGGGGGTCGAGCGGAAGCGGAGGAGACAGCACGCCCGCCAATTCGACCCCGAGCCCGACGAGGGGGGCGCGGTCGAAGAAGATGAACCGCAGGTTGTCCGACAGCGCGAGCCGTTTGGCGTTCGCCGGCGCGACCGCCAGGGCCGCGACGACGGCAAGGCCGGTGACCGCGAGCCGAGCCCTCGGGCCGCCGCGAAACCCGAGGGCCGTCCAGATCCATCGACCGACGAGCGGCGCCGTCATGCCGGTGAGAACCACGAGCCCGAGGTGAAACGCAGGATAGAGCCGCGGGAGGATCGAGCAGTTGACGAGCTCGAGCAGGATGGCCAGGGTGATCGCGCCGAGCATCGCGTTCTTTCGACGGTGCCTTGCCCAGCCGACCGCGGGCGCGAGCGCGAAAGCGGCACTCAAGGCAACCGCACCGACGGCAACCACGAACGCCGCCCGAACGGGAAGCGCCGCCAGGTGGCGGCCTCGCGAAACCCCTGCCGCGATGGCGACCCCGAACAGGCACCCCAGCCCCGCGACCGACCAGCGAGCCCACGTCGCATTCCACTCGCACAGCGCGAGGACGACGCCCCCCAGGAGAGCCGCCGAGCCGACGGCGAGCCACGCGAGCGGCACGAGCCGCAAAAGGGCCTGCCACAGCTCCCACGCTCCCGCGAACTCGCGGCGCGCAATAAAGCCCACGATCGCCCATTCCGCGACGACGAGCGCCAACGCTCCGAAGAGGGCGCTGGCAGCCACCTCGATGAACGTGTCGCGGGCGGATAGCTCCCCCGCTCGCGGCTCAGCGATACTCCACCTCGAGGATCTCGTAGAGCCGTTCGCCGGCCGGCATGCGGACCTTCACTTCGTCTCCTACTTCCCTGCCGATCAGCGCGCGCGCCAGCGGCGACGTGATCGAGATGGATCCCTGGTCGAGATTCGCTTCGTCCACCCCGACCAGACGGTAGACCGTCTCCTCCTCGGTCTCGATGTTGGAAAGTTTGACCGTCGCGCCGAACGCGACCTTGGAGCCGGACAGCTTGGTCGGGTCGATGATCTCGGCGCGGGCGAGCTTGTCCTCGAGGTCTTTGATGCGGGCCTCGATCCACCCCTGGCGATCTTTGGCGGCGTGGTACTCGGCATTTTCGCTGAGATCGCCGTGGTCGCGCGCGACTCCGATCTCGCGGCTGATCTTCGGACGCTCGACATCCTTGAGGATCCGCAGCTCTTCCCTGAGCCGGCCGTTTCCCTCCGGTGTCATCGGGATCTTGCCATCCATGTCCCAAGTTCTACCGCAATTGCCCGCCGCGAGGCCAGCATGACATCGCAGGCGGGCCGAAGGCCGCGCCGAGTAACTAGCGAGACAGCCGACTTGTGTTTGCTCTCCGGCGATGGACGAGCTAGCGAGAACGTCCGCCTTGCGACTTCTCACCGCCCCGGCCACCGCCTTTTGTCTTTTGGCACTTACGACCCTCATGGGCGTCGTCGGATGCGGCGGCGGCACGACCGAGAGCCGAGGAGCTCTCCACTACGCCGAGGACGCAAAGAGGGCCTACGACAAGGCGCTGGTCGCCTTCGAGGAGCACGACTGGGAAGAGGCCAAGAGGCTCTTCAAAGAAGTCAAAAAGAAGTACAGCTACAGCCGCTACGCCCGGCTCGCCGAGCTGCGGCTCGCCGACGCCGACTACGAGTCGGAAAAAATCACCGAGGCCATCCAGAGTTACCGAAGCTTCGTCCACGACCACCGCACGGATCCCGAAGTCCCCTACGCGCGCTTTCGCATCTGCAAGGGTCTTTTCGATCAGGTGAGCGACGGCGGGTTTCTGCTCCCCCCGCTCGAAGAACGCGATCAGGCGGTCAACGTGGATGCCTACAAGGAGCTCTCGAGCTTCGTCCGAGACTACCCGCTCGGCAAGTACGCGGCGCAGACCAGGTACATGCTGACGGTCGTCACCGGGCGCCTGGTCCGGCACGAGCTCTACGTGGCGCGGTATTACCTCCGGCGCAACGAGCTCGAAGCTGCCGTCTGGCGCGCGCAGTACGCGCTTCGGACGTACGACGGCTCGGGGCTCGAGCCGGAGGCGATCGTCTTGCTCGGGGAGACGTACTTGAAGATGCACAAGCCGACCGAGGCCCGTAGCTCCTTCTCGCAGGTGCTCGCCAAGTACCCGTCGAGCGCGTTTTCGACGACCGCCAAGAATTTCCTGCTGGAGATGGATAGCCAGGGAAAGTAGCCTGTTCGTCGAGCCTCGAAACTTGGACACTCCCCCCTCCGCCGCCACGGACGCCCTGCCGACCCCGCCTCGCGTGCTCGTCGTCGACGACGAGAAAAACATCCGCCGGACGCTGGAGCTCGTCTTGAGGGGAGAGGGCTACGAGGTCGTCGAGGCACAGAGCGCCGAAGAAGCGCTGCAGATCCTGGCGAACCCGCACGCGCCCGTCGACCTGGCCATCTTCGACGTGAAGCTTCCCGGAATGTCGGGCCTCGAGGCGCTCGAGCGACTGCGCAAGGACGAGGCGACCAAGCAGGTTCCCATCATCGTCATCAGCGGACATGCGACCGTGCATGACGCGGTCACCGCAATCAAGTTCGGCGCGGCCGATTTCTTCGAGAAACCTCTGAACCGCGAGCGCGTGCTCGTGAGCGTTCAGAACGTCATCCGGACGGCGAAGCTTTCCGCGGCGATGGCCGGGCTGCGCCAGGAAGTCGAAGCTCGCTACGAGATGATCGGGCAGAGCTCGCCGATGCAGCGGCTGTTCAAGGATATCGACAAAGTCGCGCCGACCAAGGCCAGCGTGCTCATCACCGGGCAGAGCGGCACCGGCAAGGAGCTCATCAGCCGCGCCATCCACAGGTTGAGCGCCCGCCAGGACGCGCCGTTCGTCAAGGTGAACTGCGCCGCGATCCCGCGCGAGCTCATCGAGAGCGAGCTCTTCGGGCACGAGAGAGGATCTTTTACCGGCGCTTCGGCGCGAAAGCGCGGCTTTTTCGAACAGGCGCACGGCGGGACGCTTTTTCTCGACGAGATTGGCGACATGGACCTGTCGGCGCAGGCCAAGGTGCTCCGGGCGCTCCAGTCGGGCGAGGTGTGCCGCGTCGGCAGCGAGCACGTCCTCCACGTCGACGTGCGCGTGCTCGCCGCCACCAACAAGGACCTCGAGCGCGAGGTCGGCGGGGGCCGCTTCCGCGAGGATCTCTTTTTCCGACTGAACGTGTTTCCGATCCGAAGCCCGGCGTTGCGCGAGCGCGTCGAGGATGTCCGCCCGCTCGCCGAGGCGTTCGTCGCCGCTTTTTGCAAAGAGAACGGGCTTCGCAAGAAACCCATCGACGCTACGGTCTACAAGGCCCTCGAGGCCCGTAGCTGGCCCGGGAACGTGCGCGAGCTGAAGAACGTCGTCGAGCGGGCGGCGATCCTCTCGGGGGACGTCATCACGATTGCCGACCTCCCGGAGGACCCTCACGCGAACCCGTTCGACGACGAGTCCCCGGGGCAGGAGGGCGAGGCCTCCGCAGAGGACGCGGCTGGCGACGGCCCGGCCGACGCGGGAGGCGGCGGCGTTGCGGGTCCGGCCGGAGAGCGTCTCACGCTGCGCGAGTACCGCGAGCAGTCCGAACGTCGTTACATCGTGGAAACGCTGCGCGCGCTCGAGTGGAATATCTCGCGGACGGCCATCGTACTCGGCGTCGAGCGCACCAACTTGCACAAGAAGATCCGCGCGTACGGCATCAAGCGCGGCGAGGCCTGACCCGCTGCCCTCGAGCCTCGCTCGAGCTCCCGGTCGATCCGTATCCGCCGTCGCCTCGCGCGGTCGCGTCGAGGGATTCGACGACAGCGAGCGTTGCTCTCGCGACGGGCGCGATGACGAGCTGGGCGATCCGGTCGCCCAGCCTCACGACGAAGTCCGCATCGCCGAAGTTCGCGAGCACGACCTTGATCTCGCCGCGGTAATCGGAATCGACCGTTCCCGGCGTGTTGAGCACGGTCACGCCGTCGCGAAGCGCGAGCCCCGATCGCGGTCGCACCTGCCCTTCAAAGCCACGGGGTATCGCGAACGACCAGCCGGTTCCGACGAGCGCGCGCTTGCCGGGAGCAATGACCAGATCCTCGCGCACCGCCGCGGGAAGATCCAAACCCGCCGCTTCCGCCGATTGATAGGCCGGCAGGGGCGTTTCGCAGGTGCCGACTCGAATGGCTCGGATCTCGACCTCCATTCGTCCGGCCATCCACCGCTCCTACCAGATCTGGCAGCGAGCCGCGACCACGACCGCCGCACCGACATGAAGCCGGCTACTGTATCGGCGTCGACTGCGTGCGTTCGATCCCGCCAGGCTCCCCGGCCCGCTCGGCCTTCTCGAGCGCAGCACGCGCGGCCGCAAGGAGCAATTCCGGATCACTTTCGTTCGGATCGGCGATGGTCGCCCCCCACCTGAAACGGATCTCGAGTCCGAGCGAGACCCCCGCACCGACGCGACCCTCGGCGGCGACCTGTACCGCTATCGTCGCCAGCATCGGCAACTGCTCTTCCTGAAGCACGACCACGACCTCGTCGACGTCGCCACGGACGACCCTATCGTCCCCCGCCGGGGACTTCCCAGGGTCGTCGAGCTCGCGCAACAGCTCGATGACCGCCCCACCGAGAAGGGCGTCGGTCTCGCCTCGACCGACCGCGGCGCTGAGCAGTCCCTCGTTCTCGAGACGCAGGACCGCGCACACGACCGGCTTCTGATCGCGGATGCAGACCTCGATCTCCCGCTGCAGGCGCGCCCGTAAGGTCGAAGGCGATGGCAGAGCGGACAGTGCGTCGGTACGCTGGCGTCGAAGCCGGATGTGGGGCGCCGTCGGCGGCTCGCCATCGTGCGAAGTGACACGGACGGCCGCACGCATGCGCTGCGACAACTCGAACACGCGAAAGGGCTTGGTGACGAAAGCCGCCGCGCCGAGCTCCGTTGCTCGATCGCGCACAACATCCTCGAGACTGGCAGTGACGATCATGACGGGGAGCGTTGCTGTATCGGGGTTCGATTTGAGGACCCGACACACCTCGAGCCCGCTCATCCCCGGCATCGCGGCGTCGAGCAGGAGCAGATCGTAGTTACCGGTCTGCGCCGCCGCGAGCGCCTGATCACCGCTCTCGACCCCGGACGCCTCGAACCCCTCCGATTGACAGACCTCGACGATCAGCTGTCGGTTCACCGGATCGTCGTCGGCGACGAGGACCCGCACGGCCCGCCCAATTGTCGAGAGATCCCTGTCCAAACGCCCTTGTACGATAGCAGGTCACAAGGAGGCCTTCCTCCTCGCCCACCCGGGCTACGCCGGATGGCCCGCTCTCTAGGGCTCGACGTTATCGGCCTCGGCCGCGTTTGCCAAGGGGCGAGGCGGCTCCCCCCTCGGCTTGTCGAGGCTGGCCGTCGTCTCAATCGCATCCCCCGTCGGAGCCGCTTCGAGCCGCTTCGAGCCGCTGCGAGCCGCTGCGGAACACCCGAAGGGGTGGAACACCCGAAGGGGTGGAACACCCG
>Ga0075425_100009027_pt1 | contig 10599 bp, 9 predicted proteins | sample SoiMethybrSBSTD4_FD_75300 | JGI IMG/M metagenome (GOLD analysis project Ga0075425, IMG submission 75300) | Bulk soil microbial communities from a Populus tree surrounding site in Tennessee, USA - Soil MetaG P. TD hybrid SBSTD4 | ecosystem: Environmental > Terrestrial > Soil > Tree plantation...
CTCGCCGACGAGTGGACCGGCCGGACGCTGTCGAGCCACGCCGGCCAGATCTGGTGGCAGCACTCGACGCGGACGTTCGACTTCTATACGCAGTACAACGATTTCGGCGACGGGTTCCGGGCGGACGACGGCTTCGTGCCGCAGGTCGGGTTCCGCGAGACGTACGGCGAGACCGGCTGGACGTTCCGCCCGAACGGGCCGATCCGCCGCATCCGGACCTTTCTGATCGCCGACTACCAGGCGCAGCGGGACGGCGGACTGATCTTCCGGCAGATCTCACCGGGCATCGGGATGGACGCCCTCGGAAGCTCGTTCATCCGCATCCGAATGGGCTTCGACAAGGTACGGGCCGGCGCCCACACGTTCGACCGGACGCAGCTCATTTACCACGCGGATGGAAGCCCGTCGCGGGTCTTCAACCGGGTGGGGATCGACGGCTTCTTCGGCAAGCAGGTGGACTTCGACAACGCGCGTCCGGCCACAGGCGGGAGCATCACCGCGTTCGCGACAGTGCGGCCGACCGACCATCTGGAGCTCCGCTTCGACGGCGGCCGGCGGTATCTCGACGTCGACACGGAGGACGGCCGCAGCGGACGCCTCTTTACCGCGCTGGTCGCGCGCCTGAGGACCCAGTACACGTTCAACGCCCGTGCGTTCCTGCGGGTCATTGGCCAGTACGTCGAGACGAAGAGGGATCCGTCCCTCTACACTTTCGCAGTGGCGCGCCGCGACGGCGACTTCCACGGCTCGGTCCTCGTCGCGTACAAGCTGAACTGGCAGTCGGTGCTCTTCGTCGGGTACGGCGACGACCGGACCGTCTCCGAGGAGGACCGGCTGGAGAAAGCTCGCCGGCAGTTCTTCCTGAAGCTGTCGTACGCCTTTCAACTGTAAGGATTAAAAAGGGGTCAGGTCTCCACTTGCCACATTGAGGGTCAGGTCTCCACTTGCCACATGGGCCGACAAGCTCGGCGTCCCGGGAGGTTGTGGTACCTTGGTACCATGGTAACAAGGAAGACCTCCCCGCCGCCCCGACCCATCGAGCGCGTGCAGACCGGCGTCCGCATGGAGAAGCGGATCGTTAAGGTGCTGAAAGCCCTCGCCGACCTGAAGGACATCTCGCTCGGCGATCTGCTGGAAGGAATCGTCCTCCATTCCTTCGAAGGAAAGCCGCCGTTTTCGGCGGCGACCTTGAAGCAGATCGCGGAGCTGAAACGGATCTATGGGCTCGATCTGACTGCGAGCGACAGCCACCGTCTGAAGGAGCAGAAGTGACGACGCTCCGCATCGCAGCGCGAGTCCTCGTCGCCCTGGTCCTCGCTCATGGTGCCGCGATGCTGCTCTTCCACCCGAGGCTTCCCGGCCTCGACAGTCCGGCGGCGGCGGTCGTCCTCGCGGTTGCGGAGATCGCGGCGGCCGTGCTCTTCGTCGTCGAGCGAACCTCCTTCGCCGGAGGGATCGGGCTCCTTCTCGTTCTCGCGTGGGCGTCCGGGTTCCACGCCGGGATCGGTCATCCCGCGCGATTCCTTTTTCTCTGGATGGCGCTCGTCGGTCTACTGACTTTCGCGGCGCCGAGCGGACGGCCGGCGTGAACGACCGGGACTTCCTCGCGGCGTTCGAGGACGGCTCGCTGCCAGAAGACCGTTTCCACCACCGGGATCACGTCCGCGCCGCCTGGCTGCTCTTGCGCGACGAACCGCCGGCGGCGGCGCTCGCGCGGTTCGCGTCGGCGCTGAAGCGCTTCGCGGCCGCCAGGGGCAAGACGCGGCTGTACCACGAGACGATCACGTGGGCATATCTCCTTCTGATCAACGAGCGCATGGAGCGGCTCGGCCGCGACCGCGGCTGGGAGGAGTTCGCGGGTTCGAACCCGGACCTGCTGACGTGGCGTCCGAGCGTTCTCGAGCGGTACTACACGCCCGAGATGCTCGGCTCGGATCTCGCGCGGCGCGTCTTTCTCCTACCCGACCGCTGAGTCGCCCAGCATTTCCGCGAGCGCGCGGATCGTCAGCGGGGCGCAACCCTCCGCCTTGTTGTTGACGAGGACCGAAACCGGGATTCCGGCATCGACCGCGGTCCGGACGAGCGACGCGACCTCGCTCCGCATCGCGTCGCTGCGGTCGCTGACGCGGTTGAAAGGCATCATCTCGTCCCGCCGCTCGCCGTAGCGGGTCCCGGGGCGCAGGAGCAGACGGATCACTGCGAACGGCGCGGAATCGACCGGCACGACGCGCCCCTGCTCCGCCGGCATCGGCATCGCGGTGACGTAGTTGTAGACGTGCGCGGCCCCGTGCGCGGCGAGCGCCCGCCGATAGTCCGGGGTCAGGAGCGACGGATCGCGCAGCTCGACCGCGTATCGGAAATCTCGCGGCAGAGCGGCGAGAAAGCGATCGAGCTTCTCCGCGAACTCGGCCGGGCGCGTCTTCAGAGAGGTGGGAGCCGGCGGAAACTGGAGGAGAAACGGTCCCGTGTGCTCGCGGAAGACCTCTCGGAACGGTCCGACCATTTCATCGACGAAGAGCCGCGGGTCGAGGTAATCGGGGTTCGCCCCTTTCGTCGAGCTCTTCGCGCGCGACGGCATCGCGGCGGAAGTCACTATCTCGGGAGCTTTCGTGCAGCACGGAAACCCCGGCGGGAGCTGCGCGGCGTATCGGACGAGGTCCTCCGGAGGGATCGGCGCGTAGTAGCTCCGGTCGATGCCGACCGTGGTCAGGAGCGGGTGGCGCGCGTACTCCCGCAACCCCTCGCGCGCGAGCTCCGCCACGGTCGCCACACGCGAGTACACCAGACCGGCCCAGTCGGGAAAGCTCCACGAGCTCGTGCCGAAGCGCACGCCGGAGGGCAGGCGCGCGGCGATGGCGGCGGCCTCGCTGTACTCGCGTTCCAGATGCTGGGCGACCAGCGACGGACGCCGCGGAGACGGCGGCGTCGCAAAGAGATCGAGTTGAGAACTCTCACTGTCGCGCACGGCCGGCATTCTGGCACCCTCGTGGTAGCTTCCCGCGCACTTGGAGAGCGCCACGACGGTCCCGCGCAACCCCTGGTTCCGCGCCGGCGACGCGAACGCGTTTTTCGCGCTGATGTTCGACAACGTCGCGAACCTGGTCATCCTGTTCGCGATCCTCGTCGGCGCATTCGGATTCCCGAAGGACATCGTGCTCCATCGCATCGTGCCGGGCACCGCGGTCGGAGTCCTCGTCGGCGACCTGATGTACGCGTGGATGGCGCGCCGCCTCGCGCGGAAGACGGGACGGAGCGACGTCACCGCGATGCCGCTGGGGTTGAACGCGCCGAGCGTGTTCGGAATCTCGTTCGCGATCCTCGGACCGGCGTACCTCGCGACGGGCGACGCCGTGCTCGCCTGGAAGGTCGGCATGGCCGTGACCGTGCTCGTCGGCATCTTCAAGATGGCTCTCTCGCTGTCCGGCAACGCCGTGCGGTCCGCGCTGCCGCGCGCCGGCCTTCTCGGATCGATCGCAGGAGCGGGGATCGCGCTGATCGCGTTCCTGCCGCTGCTCAAGGTCGTCGCGAACCCGATCGTCGGCTTCGTCGCGCTGGGCGTGATCCTCGTGACGTTTTTCGCGGGCGTGCGGCTGCCCTGGGGTCTGCCGGGGGCGTTCGTCTCCGCGGCGGTCGCGGTCGGACTGCACTACGGCCTGCGCGCGCTCGGAATCGGACCGCTCGGGGGCAGCGTGGCGGCAACCGCCTCTTCTTCCGGACCGGCGCTGCACCTCGCGGTCCCGTGGCCGAGCGCTCAGTTCCTGGGCGGCCTCTCACTCGCGTGGGGGTACCTGCCGATCGCGCTCCCCTTCGCCGTCATGACGGTCATCGGCGGAATCGACAACACCGAGAGCGCGGCGGCGGCCGGCGACGAATACGACACGCGCGGGATCCTGCTGACCGAGGGTTTCTGCACGCTCGTCGCGGGGCTCTGCGGCGGCGTCGTCGAGAGCACGCCGTACATCGGACATCCGGCGTTCAAGAAGATGGGCGCCGGCGCCGGATACGCGGTCGCGACCGCGCTCTTCGTCGGCCTCGGCGGAATGCTCGGCTACCTGCCGCTTCTCGTGGACTGGATCCCGGCCGCGGCGGTCGCGCCGATCCTGATTTACATCGGACTCGAGGTCCTGGCGCAGGGAGTGCTGGCGACGCCCGCCCGCCACGCGCCCGCGGTTGCGCTCGCGATCCTTCCATCGATCGCGTTCCTCGTGTCGCTCGAGATGGGGTCGCTCGTCTCCGCGGCGGGCCCGGCGCTGGCGCACCTGACCGGGGACCTCGCCGACACTTTTCGCGCGGTGCGCCTCCTCGGAAACGGATTTATCGTGACCGCGCTCCTCTGGGGCGCCGCGACGGCCGAGCTGATCGACCGGCGCTTCCGCAGGAGCGCCGTCTATTTCGGGGTCGCCGCCGTCCTGTCTCTTTTCGGCGTGATCCACTCCCCGACCGCGCAGGGAACGTTCTTTCTCCCGTGGAAGGTCGGCGACCCGACCCCGTTCACATTCGCCGCCGCGTACTGTGCCCTGGGGCTCCTCGTTCTCTCTGTGGCATTGCAGCCGAGGGCTCGAGACCCGCAGCTCACCGGGCCGTGACGGTCACGATCGCCGAGGCCACCACGCTCCCTCTCGCGTCGTAGGCCTTCGCCTGGAGCGGATAGCTCTTGCTGCTTCCCCTCGCCGGAACCTGCCAGTTGCAGCCGTACGGGCCGGTCGCGTCGGAGCACACCACGCTCGAGTTGGCGAGAAAGTCCACGCGGCTGATCGGATAGCTTCCCGGCGTGACCGAAGCGGCAATCGGGACGGTGGCCTTGCGCTGGACGATCGTTCCATTCGTCGGGCTCGTGATCGAGACCTGCGGAAGCGTGGACGCGTCGACCGTGATCAGCACCGCCGGCGAAGTGCCCGTATTCCCCGCGGCATCCCTCGCCTTCGCGGAAAGAGTGTGCGCGCCGGGTGACGCCGTCCCGGAATCCCACGCGATGGTGTAAGGCGAGGACGTCGCCGAACCGATCGGCGTCGTTACCGAGTCGAGGAAGAAGTCCACGCGCGTGACGCCAACGTTGTCGGAGGCATTGGCGGTGATCGAGACGTTTCCGGAGACTTGCGCGCCGGAGCTCGGGCTCGTGATCGAGACCGTGGGATTCTCGGTATCCGGTCCGCCCGGGACCGGCGTCGCCACGACGTAGGCCGAGACGAGGTCCACGTTGCCGCTGTTGTCCTGGACCTGGAGCATGAGCCAGTAAACGCCGGGAGTGTCGTAACGGCAGCTTCCGAGCGGGCTCTGCGACCCGAACGTGGAGCCACCGTCCCCACAGCTCGTGTAGTACCACTGAACGGTCCCGTCCGGGTCGGTGCTCGCGCTCATGTTGATGTTCACGGTCAGAGGAACCGGGCCGCTCGACCTGTCGAGACTGGCGCTGGCGATCGGCGGTTCGCCCGTGGCGCCCCCGAGTTTGACCACCGCGCTCGGCCTCGAGGAGAGGTTGAGCTCCTGATCGATGGCCGTCGTCGAAAAGCGATAGACGCCGGGGCTGTCGAGCTGGACGCTCGTCGTCGAATCCGTGAAACAGCATGCTCCGCTCGCGCCATTACTCTGTCCGATCCAGAGGTCCTTCGCGACCGGACCTCCCTCGGGATCGGTCGCGGGAAAGCTCACGGAAGCCGTGACCGGAAAGGTGGAAGGATCCGTGGTCGTGACCGTCAGCGTCACCGAAGGCGGAAGACCCGGGCTCGGAGTTGGTGAAACCGTCACGTACTCTCGGCCGTGCGCTCCTCCGCCGCGGCCGTCCGCAACGGAAGCGTCGTAGGAGGCCATCGCCGTCCGCGCGGGCGACGGCGCGGTGAATGAGACCGAGTTCCCGCTTGCATTCGGGAAGAGGGAGTTGAGCATGGAGCCGAAGAGCCACTGCGATCCGGTATTCCCGGACCTGGTCCAGGACATCCGGAGCGGATCGCCGTCCGGATCGGAGGCGCTCGCCGTGAGGTTGACGAGGCTTCCCGCGGCGGCGAACACGTCCGGCCCGATCGCCAGAGTTGGGAAGCCGTTCAGCACGATGGGGCTGGAGAGACGAGGATTTGCGAGGGTCTTCGGAAAGTTCAAGCGTCCACCGGTCGAAGTGGTCTGAGCCCTCGGGTCGCTCAACGCGTCGAAGCTTCCCGGATCGAGGACGATGTCGCGCGCCTCGTAAGCGGTGAGCGCGGGATTCTGGTGCGCGAGTGCCGCCATCACGCCGGAGACGTGCGGCGTGGCCATCGAGGTTCCGGAGAGGAGCTTGTAACCGCTCGCATCGCAGATCGCGATCGGCGGAGCAGGCGGAGTAGTGCAGAGCGGGACGGTCGAGAGAGTGCTCACTCCCGGCGCCGCGATGTCGACGTTGAAGAGTCCATAGTTCGTGAAGCCCGCGCCGACGTCGTTCTGGTCGGAGGCGAGGACGGAAATGATTCCGCGGTTGTCGAACCCCGCGGGATACATCGGAGAGACGTCTGCATTCAGCCCGCTGTTTCCCGCCGCACACACGTTCACGACGCCCAGAGCCTCGACGTCGGCCATCGCGTTCTTGAGTTCCTGGCTGAAGCCTCCGCCCCCCCAGGAATTGCTGGTGAGGCGGATGTTCACGCCTCCCTGTTTCAACGCCTTGACTTGTTGGAAGCAGAGGACGGCGTCCGAGGTATACCCGCTCCCGTTCGAACCCAGGAACTTGCACGAAATGAGCTTGACCTGCCAGTTGAGCCCGGCGATGCCGATCCCGTCGTTGGCGACTGCGCCGATCGTCCCGGCGCAGTGGGTGCCGTGCCCGAAGTCGTCCGCCCCTCCGGGTGAGCAGCTGTTGTTCATGCAGGTCAGGCTATCTGCGCTGTCCAGGTTGCCCTGGAGGTCCGGGTGTGTGAAATCGATTCCCGTATCGATGACGACGGCGTACACGTCACTGGAATTCGTCTGAGTGTCCCAGGCTGTGGGCGCGGCAATCTTCGCCATGTCCCACTGCTGGCTCCAGAGCGGGTCGGTCGGGATGGCGACGGCTTGTTGGACGTAGTCGGGCTCGGCGTGAAGGACGTTCGGCTTCGCCCGGTACCGCCGCACCACCTCTCTGACCGAGAGCCCCGGCGGGTTCGGGACCAGGAAGAGACGGGAATCTCTCGGGAAGGCGCGGGCCGGACCGGAGCCGGGGAGAAAATCGACCGCGGCTCCGCTTCGGAAGCGAACGAGCGCCCGCGAGGGGTGATAGGCGGGAGTGTCGAGACCCACGGTAACCGACGCGGCGCCCCGCCCGTCCTGCGAGACGGACGTCGACACCCGGTGCTCCTGGGCGACGGCCGGAGCGGGGAAAGTGGCCAGAACTCCGAGCGGAAGAAGAGCCGCCCAGAACCGGAGACAGGACATGACGCGCCTCCTCCCGCCGAAAGGACTAGGACTTTAGTCTAATAGACTTTCGTCGGGAGGAGCACGCTAAATGACGCTGAGCGAATTATTTAGGGAAAAGGGCTCCGGGCCCGCTGATCCGAAGAACCTACGTCGAATTGACGCCCCGCTCTCGCGGCGGTCGAGCCGAGAGAATTCTTCGGCCGAGCCGGGTGACGCGCGCCCGGATTTCTCCGGTATCGAGCGTGCGCAGGCGCCGCCTCTCCATGAGCACGCGGCCCTCGACGATCACCGTGTCGACGGCGTCGGATCTGGCCGAGTAAACGACGTGCGAGATCGGGTCGTAGAGCGGCAGCGCCGCAGGCGCCGACAGGTCGACCACAATCAGGTCCGCCCGCTTTCCCGCCTCGAGCGAACCGATGCGATCCTCCATATGGAGCGCGCTCGCGCCGCCCGCGGTCGCCATCCGCAGGACCGTCCGCGCCGGAACAGCAGTCGGGTCGAGCGACGCGACCTTGTGGAGCCGGGCCGCCGATCCCATCTCGCCGATCAGGTCGAGGTCGTTGTTGCTCGCGGCGCCGTCCGTGCCGAGGCCCACGCGGACGCCGGCTGCGAGCATCGCGGTCACCGGCGCGACCCCGCTCGCGAGCTTCATGTTGCTCTCGGGACAGTGCACGACTCCGACGCCTGATGCCGCGAGCAGCGCGATCTCCTCCTCGTCCACGCGGACGCAGTGCGCCGCGGTCAGCGAAGGCCGGAGAAGCCCCTGCGCGGCGAGGTGGCGGACCGGCGTCGTTCCGTAAAGCTCGCCGACCATCGCGAGCTCTCCGTCGGACTCCGCGAGGTGCGTCAGGACCGGCGCAGCGAAGCGCTCGGCCAGGTCGACCGCCCGCCGGAAAGTCTCCGGAGCCACGGTGTAGCAGGCGTGCGGCGCGAGCGCCGCGACGACGCGCGGATGGCCGGCCCAGTCGGAGAGGAACCTCTGGGCGCGGGCGAGACCCTCCGTCGCGTTCTTCGAGTCGGCCGTCGGGACGTCGAAGATCCCTTGCCCGGCGACGACGCGGAGGCCCACCTCGTCCGCGGCGCGCGCCACCTCCTCTTCGAAGAAATACCCGTCGGCGAACGTCGTCGTTCCAGATGCGATCATTTCCCAGCACGCGAGCCGCGTCCCCCAGCGCACGAAGTCGCGGTTCACGAAACGGCGCTCCAGCGGGAACATGTATTTCTCGAGCCACGTCATCAGGTCCACGTCGTCCCGGACGCCGCGCAGGAGCGTCATCGCCGCGTGGGTGTGCGCGTTGACGAGGCCGGGAAGGACGATCCGACCCCGGGCGTCGATGGACCGCCGCGCCCGGAAGCGTTTCTCGAGGCGGGAGCGCGTACCGACCGCGACGATTGCGCCGTCGCGGACCGCCACCGCCCCGTCGGCGTAGACGGTATCGCGCAGGTCGACGGTGACGACCGTGCCGCCGGAGACGAGCAGGTCCGCGCGCTCGGCGCGGGAACCGGAGGTCAGCGGCGAGCGGTCCCGCACGGGCGCAGCTGCCCGCGGATCGCGCCTCCCGGGAACTTCAGGCTGTGGAGCTTGACGTAGTACTGCGACGGATTCGCGAGGACCCGGCTCGAGAGGTCGGACTCGATCGGGATCGATCCGTCGAGCGTCTCTCCGCTGAAGCCGGGGTTCAGCTCGACGGCCATGGGCCCGTTGACTCCGGCCGGGCCCTGGTGGAGGTGCGTGGCGACCACCTTGCCGAGGTTTGCCGACGTCCGGATGTGAAACCGGATCGACGAGCCGGTGAGCTCGAGCCGCGCGGACCCGCTCGCGTCCGGGTCGAGCGCGTCGGAGCCGGGTCCCGCGCCGCGGAGTTCGGCGCAGTAGACCGGAGCGCGCGGCGCCGTCGCGCAGCCGAACCCCGCGGCGAGGAGCAGGATCGCGGCGACGGATCTCACTGCCAGCGGCGGCGCATCTCGATCTGCTCCGGCGTCAAGGAATCGATCGAGACTCCCAGGGTTTCGAGCTTGATCGCCGCGATCTCGCGGTCGATCTCGGCGGGCAGCGGGTGAACGCCCGGCGGCAGCTCGCCGCGGTGGCGCGCGAGATAGTGGATCGCCAGAGCCTGCACAGTGAACGAGAGGTCCATGATCTCGACCGGGTGCCCATCTCCCCCGGCGATGTTGACGAGCCGGCCCTCCGCGAGCAGGTGGAGTCGCCGGCCGTCCGCGAGCCGATACTCCGTGATCTGGCGGCGGACCTCGCGCTTCTCCACGGCCATTTCTTCGAGCGCCGGCACGTCGATCTCGGTGTCGAGCCCTCCCGCGTTCGAGAGCACGGCGCCGTCCTTCATCCGTGCGAAGTGCTCCCGCCCGTAGACGGCGTGCGTTCCAGTCGACGTGATGAAGAAGTCTCCGATCTCGGCGGCCTTTGCGAGCGGCATGACCGCGAAGCCGTCCGCCACCGCCTCGAGCGCGCGCACGGGATCCACTTCGCACACCACGACGCGCGATTGAAGTCCCGCGGCGCGCCGCGCCAGCCCTTTTCCGCACCAGCCGTAGCCGGCGATGACGACGGTCTTGCCCCCCAGGTAGAGGTTGGTCAGAGCGAGGATGGCCGTGAACACGGACTGCCCGGTGCCGTAGCGGTTGTCGAAGAGGTGCTTGCACATCGCGTCGTTCCCGGCGATGACGGGAAAGCGCAGGATCCCCTCCCGCTCCATGTTCTTCAACTTCGTCACGCCCGACGTGGTCTGCTCGGTGGCGCCCCAGACCCCTGCGACGCGCGCGGTCTCCTTCGTCGAGAGGATCCGGGTGAGCTCCGCCCGGTCGTCGACGAGAAGCGCCGGATTCGTTCGGATGGCGCCGATCAGGTGCTCCTCGAATTCCGCGGCCGAGGCTTGCGCGACCGCGAACACGGTGACGCCCTCCTCCGCGATCGCCGCCGCGACGTCGTCCTGGACGTAGCCGGGCGCGGTGCCCGCGAGCGCGACGTTCGCGCCCGCGCGCTTCAAGAGCAGGGTCAGGTAAGCCGTCTTCGCCTCGAGCGGCACGCACACCGCGACGTTGACGCCCCGGAGCGATCCGTCGCAGAGATGGCGATCGAAAACGGCGTTCAGCACCGGCGCGTGCTGCGCGACCCAGCGGATCTTCTTCGCTCCCTCCGGCGCGAGCCGGAAGTCGGCGACGACCGAGGAGGACGACGACGCGCTCATCGCCAGCTCCGAGCGTACTCCTGCTGCTCCGGCGTCGACT
>Ga0075425_100009028_pt1 | contig 10598 bp, 8 predicted proteins | sample SoiMethybrSBSTD4_FD_75300 | JGI IMG/M metagenome (GOLD analysis project Ga0075425, IMG submission 75300) | Bulk soil microbial communities from a Populus tree surrounding site in Tennessee, USA - Soil MetaG P. TD hybrid SBSTD4 | ecosystem: Environmental > Terrestrial > Soil > Tree plantation...
AAGCGAACCCTGGGTTACGCCCATAAGGCTAACCCGCTGAGGCATTTATGCGGTGGACGATTGCACAGGTGGCTGACGTTCTGGCGGCGCGAGCGGGAACCGGACTCGATCCCCTGGCCCGGCTGGCCGGCGTCTCGATTGATTCTCGCACGGTACGTGCCGGCGAGCTGTTTGTGGCCATCCACGGACCGCGTCACGATGGACACGATCACGTGGCCGCCGGGCTGGGAGCCGGCGCTGTCGCCGCTTTGGTGGCCGCGGAAAAAGTGGGCGGCTATGCGGACGCGATTCGCGCGAAGTGCATCGTGGTTGGCGACACCTTCGTGGCGCTCAAGCAGCTTGCGCGGGCGGTACGCCAAGTGTGGGGCGGAAAAATTGCCGGCATTACGGGATCGGTTGGCAAAACCACAACCAAAGAGATCCTGGCGGCGCTGCTGGGCGCGCGGTTCCGCGTACTGAAGTCGGAAGGGAATTTTAATAACGAGTACGGGCTGCCATTGACGCTGTTCCGGCTGGAGGAAATGCATCAGGCCGCGGTGCTGGAGATGGGGATGTCGCGGCGCGAGGAGTTGTCGCGACTGGCGGAAATTGCGCAGCCGGACGTAGGCGTGGTGACTCGGGTTTCGCCGGCGCACCTGGAATTTTTTGCTTCCGTGGATGAGATTGCGCTGGCGAAGCGCGAATTAATCGAAGGGTTGAACGGGAAAGGTTCGACGGCGGTGCTGAACGCAGACGATGCGCGCGTGGCGGCATTTGGTTCGCATGCGCCGGGCCGGGTACTGACCTATGGGATCGAAAACCAGGCATTCTTTATGGCCGAAAATATCGAGGATCGCGGCGCGCTAGGGACCACGTTCGACTATGTAAGCCCCGAGGGACGCGTGCGACTGGAGCTGGCGCTGCCCGGCCGGCATGTCATTGCAAATGCTCTAGCGTCGTTGGCCGCAGCGAGTGTGTGGGGGATTGGGATCGAAGAAGCGCGCACAGTGCTGCCGGGTTTGCGGCCTCCGGCGATGCGCGGCGAGCTGCTGCGATTCTCTGACGGGGCGGCGCTGATCAACGACAGTTACAACTCGAGCCCTGCTGCGTTGGAGGCGATGACGTCGTTGCTGGCGGCGACGCCGGGCTTCAAGCGGCGGATTCTGGCTGCGGGCGAAATGCGCGAATTAGGCGCGACCTCAGCGGAATTGCATCGCGCGGCGGGAAGGTTCGCTGCCAAGACCGGTGCAATTGACTGGGTGATTGGAGTCGCCGGCGACGCGGCGCAATTGGTCGAAGGTGCGGTCGGCGCGGGAATTCCTTCCGAGCATGCAAGATTTTTTGTGTCCTCCCAGGAAGCGGCTGGTTTTCTGGAACGATTTCTGCGGGCAGGCGACTTGCTGCTGGTGAAAGGTTCGCGCGGTGTAAAGATGGAGCGGGTGGTGGAAGCTCTTCTGGCGAAACACGGGCTACACGGAGCGGCGGCGGAGGTCGACCACTAGATGCTGTACTACGTCCTCTACCACCTGCTGCAGAAGTATTTCAGCCCGCTGAATGTATTTCGCTACATCACGGTGCGGACAGTGTATGCCAGCTTGACCGCTATGTTTCTGGCGCTGGTGTTTGGGCCGTGGCTGATCCGGCGGCTGCGTGAGCTGCAAATAGGGCAGTACATCCGAGAAGAGGGTCCGCAGGAGCACAAGAAAAAGGCCGGCACACCGACAATGGGCGGGGTGCTGATTGTATTGTCAACGGCAGTGCCGGTGTTGCTGTGGGCGGACCTTACGAATCCCTTTGTGTTGCTGGCGTTGTTTGCCTTGTGTGGATTCGCCGCAATCGGCTTTATTGACGATTACGCCAAGGTCGCCAAGAAACGGAACCTAGGCTTGACCAGCAAGCGCAAATTTCTTTTGCAGGTGCTGGTAAGCACGATTGTCGGCGTGGCGTTGCTGGAACTTTCCACGCACAGCGCGTACTCCACGCAGCTGATCGTGCCGTTTATCAAGAAATTTCACCCGGATTTGGTTATTCACTCACTGCTCAGTAGCCCGCACCTGTGGCCACTGGCGTTTGCGCCATTTCTGATTTTCATGGTGATTGTGATTACCGGTTCATCGAATGCGGTGAATCTCACCGACGGGCTTGACGGTCTGGCGATCGGCTGCACGGTGATTGCCGCAGGCGCGTTGACTGTGCTGACGTATGTCAGCAGCAACGTGCGCTGGGCTAACTATCTGGACATTCAATTTATTCCACGCGTAGGCGAACTCACGGTGTTTTGCGGCGCGCTGGTGGGCGCCTCGCTCGGATTCCTCTGGTACAACGCGCACCCTGCGGAAGTGTTCATGGGCGATGTTGGCTCATTGTCGCTCGGCGGCACGCTCGGTGTAATTGCAGTGATCATCAAGCAGGAGATTCTGCTCTTCTTTGTAGGAGGAATCTTCGTAATTGAAGCGTTGTCGGTAATTCTGCAGGTCAGCTCGTTTAAGTTGCGTTCGAAGCGTATTTTTCGCATGGCGCCAATCCATCATCATTTTGAATTGCTAGGGTGGAGCGAATCGAAGGTCATTGTGAGATTCTGGATTCTGGCGCTGGTGTTTGCTTTGTTTGCGCTCACCACGCTGAAGCTGAGGTAAAGCGAACGCAGCAAGGAAAGTGTTTACGTTAGGACCTGGAGACTGGGGCCAAGATGGTTGGAAGGATCGATCTAAGCGGAAAGCACTTGCTGGTGGTCGGGCTGGCTCGCACCGGCATCGCCACGGCGCTATTCTGCGCGGCGCGCGGCGCCATAGTTACGGCGACCGATATGCGCAGCGCGGAGGAGTCGGGCGAGGCTGCGGAAAAATTGCGCGAAGCCGGTGTCCGTGTAGTTTTTGGCGGTCACGTTCCGAACTTACTGCAGGGGCAGGAACTGGTTGTTCCGAGTCCGGGTGTTTCCGCCGACGCGCCGCTGCTACAGGACGCGCGCGCTCTGGGCCTGACAATCTGGAGCGAAGTCGAACTGGCCAGCCATTTTCTGTACGGCCAGTTGATCGGTATTACTGGGTCCAACGGTAAAACAACCACCACGTCGCTAATCGAACACATCTTGCATGCCGCGGAATTCTCCACGGTGCTGGCGGGCAATATCGGCACGCCGCTCATCGCACACGTCAGGGAAACCACCGATCACACCATCACGGTGGCGGAGTTGAGCAGCTTCCAGCTGGAACTGATCGAGAACTTTGCACCCAAGGTTGCAATATTTTTGAACCTGACCCCGGATCACCTAGATCGACACAAGACTCTGGCCGCTTATGGAGCGGCGAAGGCGCGTATATTCGAGAATCAAACGGCAGAGGATTTTGCTGTTTTGAACGCCGACGACAGCGCCAGCGCAGCGTATGCGCCGTTGCGGCCACGGGTTTTGTGGTTCAGCCGCAAAAAGCCGGTGGAGCAGGGAGCATTTATTCGCGGCGGAAAGATCATTTTCCGGAGCCGAGGCAACGAGGAGGAAATTCTAGACAGCGGCGAAATTCCGCTGCCGGGTTCGCACAACCTGGAGAATGTACTGGCGGCAGTGGTTGCCACACGCCTTGCGGGCGCGCAGCCGCCCCAAATCGCCGCGGGTATTCGCTCCTTCGCCGGAGTCGAGCACCGCATCGAGTTCGTCGCTGAAATTCAGGGCGTTCGCTACTACAACGACTCCAAGGCGACGAATGTGGATGCAACGCTCAAGGCCTTGGATTCTTTCCCCGGGCGCATCTTGGTGATTCTCGGCGGAAAAGACAAAGACAGCGACTACACGCAGCTCCGCGCGGCGCTCCGCGAAAAGGCGATTCTTGCTCTGTTGATTGGCGCCGCAGCGGAGAAAATCGAGAAGCAAATCCAAGGCAGTGTGGCCATTCACCGTGCAGACACTCTGGAAAATGCGGTGGAAAGCGCCTTCCATGCCGCACACGCGGGCGACATTGTGTTGTTGGCGCCGGCCTGCGCGAGTTTCGATCAGTTTCACGATTATGAGCATCGCGGCCGTGTCTTTAAGGAACTGGTGCGCCGCTTGGAAAAGGGCGAAGAACTTCGTTCGAACGCGAATGCGATGAATGCGGGGAAGCGCAATGCCTAGACGACTGGAAAACGACCGTTGGCTGTTTATCGTCACGCTGGCGCTGTGTTTGCTTGGCGCAGTGATGATTTTCAGCGCGTCGGCGGTCACCGCGGAACATGAGTACGGCCATTCGTACATATTTTTGTTGCGCCAGGCAGCGTGGCTGGGCATCGGCCTGGCCGGGATGTTTGTGCTAATGCGTACCGATTACCGCCGGCTGCGCGAACCCGCCGTGGTTTATGCCGTCCTATGCGCCGTCGGGCTCATGCTGGTCGGCGCATTTTTTCTCGACAAGTCGCATGCCACGCACCGGTGGATTCGCTTTGGGCCCATTGGCATTCAACCTTCGGAACTCGCCAAGCTCGCCGTCATCCTTTATTTAGCCTGGTTTCTGGACCTAAAGCGTCGCAGCGCGGCCAGCATGGAGTTTCGCAAGGAAGACTTTCTGCATAATATTTTGCCGGCCATTGGTCCAATCCTGGTATGCGTGGCGCTGATTCTGGCGCAACCCGACCTGGGTACTTCGGTGGACATTGTCCTCATCGCGGCCGCGGTGCTGTATGTCGCCGGCTTGTCCTGGAAATGGATCGCTGTCGGAGCGGCGGCGTCTGTTCCCGCGCTCTACCTTCTCATCACCCACGTCGCCTATCGGCAGGCGCGAATGATGGCGTTTCTCAACCCGGATAGCGACCCGCAAGGCGCCGGATTCCAACTCCTGCAGTCGCTCATCGCGGTCGGCTCCGGCGGCTTCACCGGCGTCGGCCTGATGGAAAGCAAGCAAAAGCTTTTCTATCTGCCGGAAGCGCACACCGACTTCATTTACGCCGTCATCTGCGAAGAACTTGGCTTCATTGGAGCACTCGTCGTAATCACACTCTTTGTGATTTACGGATGGCGCGGACTGGGCGCGGCATACTCGGCTCCCGATAATTTTGGCCGCCTGTTGGCGCTAGGCATCACCGCGATGGTCATGTTCCAGACGCTCATTAACTTTGCCGTCGTGCTGGGCATGGTTCCGACGAAAGGAATTCCGCTGCCGTTCATCAGTTATGGCGGCTCCAGTTTGCTGGTGATGCTGCTGGCTACCGGAGTGTTGCTGAACATCTCTCAGCAAGCGACGAGCCGATGAGTGCAGTCGGACGAGTTCGATGAAACTGCTGATCGCCGGCGGCGGCACCGGAGGCCATGTCTTTCCAGCGATTGCCATTGCGCGCGAATGGATGTCACGAGGAAGTGAGAGGGAAGTTGTGCTGGTGGGAACGCAACGCGGAATCGAAATGAAGCTGGTGCCCCAGGCCGGATTGCCACTGGAAACTCTGCGTGCCGCGGGTCTGAAGGGCAAAAGCGGGCTGACGCTGGCCAGGAACTTGTCCATGCTGGTGCCCGGAACGCTCGACGCTTTCGCGATTCTGCACAAACACAACCCCGTGGCCGCTTTCGGCGTAGGAGGTTACGCGGCCGGACCCATGATGTTGGCAACCTGGCTTCGCGGCATTCCGAACGTGGTTTTTGAACCCAATGCCGAACCTGGCTTCACCAACAAATTGCTGGCGCGGCTTTCGAAGCGCATCGCCACCGGGTATGAGGTAACTGCTCGCGGCCTCGGCGGCAAGGGTGTAGTCACCGGAAATCCCGTCCGCGGTGAATTCTTCGCCATCGAGCCGCGCGCGCCAGAAAAGCCGCTTCACTTGCTAATCACCGGCGGCAGTCAGGGCGCTCTTCCGATCAATCGCAGTTTCGTGGACGCAATGGATCTTCTCGCTGCCCGCAAGACGGCACTGAGCATTGTCCATCAGACCGGCGAGCGCGACTACAATGCGGTAAGAACTGCTTACGCCCGGCGGGAATTTCATTCCGCTGAAGTTGTCCCGTTCCTCGGCAATATGGCTGAACGTTTTGCGTGGGCTGACCTGATCGTCTGTCGCGCGGGTGCAATCACTGCTTCAGAAGTCGCCGCCGCGGGTCGCGCCGCGATTTTTATCCCGTTCGGCCGTGCCACCGACAGTCACCAGCTTCGCAACGCGCAGGAAATGGCCAAAGTCGGCGCCGGAAAGGTCATCGTCGAGTCCGAGCTAACCGCCGAGCGCCTTACCAGCGAAATTTTTGCGTTTCTCGATCAGCCAGAACAGCTCCGACAGATCGCTGCGAACGCACGGAAACTCGGCCGCCCCTACGCCGCGCGCGACATCGTCAACCTTGTGGAAGAGGTCTCCGGCGTGCAGGGAAGGAGAGCACTGGACGACAACAGAGGAAAAATTTCATGATGGTCAGCTTCCGCAATTTTCAAAGAATCCACTTGATCGGCACCGGCGGCATCGGTATGAGTGGTATCGCCGAAGTTCTGCTGACTCTCGGCTACTCCGTTTCCGGATCCGACACCAGACTTTCCACGCTCACTGAACGCCTGCAAGACCTGGGTGCCACTATCTATGAGGGCCACAAAGCAGCCAACGTCGAAGGCGCGCACGTTGTCGTAACGTCGTCGGCCATCAAGTCCGACAATCCCGAAGTGGTTGAAGCGCACAAGCGCAAGATCCCGGTGATCCCACGCGCCGAAATGCTGGCCGAACTCATGCGCCTCAAATACGGCATTGCCGTCGGGGGAGCTCACGGGAAGACGACGACAACTTCGATGGTCGCCAGCATCCTCACCGCCGCTCATCTCGATCCGACGTTTGTCGTGGGTGGCAAGGTCAATCAGGCCGGAAGCACCGCTCGCCTCGGCAAAGGCGAATACTTCGTCGTCGAAGCTGATGAGAGCGACCGCAGTTTCCTGTTTTTCGCGCCCGTCGTCGCGGTGGTTACTACCATTGACCGCGAACACCTCGACCAGTACACGTCGCTCGCCGACATACAAGATGCCTTCACGCAATTCGTCAATCGCGTCCCGTTTTACGGCGCAGCCATTCTTTGTCTCGACGAACCCAATGTGCAGGCCATCATTCCCAACGTGAAGCGCCCGATCCTTACCTATGGCACGTCCAGCCAGGCCGACCTGCTTATCAGTGAGATCCATCTGCCTGGCCTCGCCAGCGAATTCCGCCTCACCTACAAAGGCGAGGATCTCGGGCTCTTCCGCCTCCCGCATCCTCCCGGCATCCACAATGTCCGCAATGCGGCCGCTGCCGCGGCTGTTGCCCTGTATCTGAGTGTTCCTGTAGAGCTTATTCGCCGGGGACTCGCAAACTTTGGCGGAGTCGGCCGCCGGTTCGATGTCAAAGGCTCCGTCAACGACATCACCGTGATCGACGACTACGGCCATCACCCGGCCGAAATCAAAGCCACGCTGGAAGCCGCCCGCGGGTGCAAGTTCAACCGCCTCCTGGTTCTTTTTCAACCACACCGCTATTCCCGCACCCAGCATCTATGGGAAGAATTTACGCGCGCCTTCAATCAAGCTGACGTTCTGGTCATAACGGACATCTACGCCGCCAGCGAAACGCCGATCCCAGGTGTTTCGAGCGAAGCCCTGGCCGCCGCCATCCGTGAAGCGGGCCATAAAAACGTCCACTACATCCGGTCCATGCAGGACAGCATTGGCTTTTTCCTCAGAAACGCCCGGGCCGGCGACGCCATCCTTACCGTTGGAGCGGGCAGCGTCGGCCGCGCCAGCAACGAACTCCTGCTCCTGCTGGGTACGGAACATCTTGCAGCTCCCTTGCCGGAGCCCCATGCACATTAACGAGGCCCAAATTCGGCAAGACTTGGCCGCGCTCGGCGTCGAGGTGCAATCCAGCGCGGCTCTAGCCACCCTTACCTCGCTAGGCATCGGCGGCACTACCGATCTCCTCCGCATCACGCGGCACGATTCCATCCCCGCCCTGGTTGATCTCCTCGACCGCCACAAAATTCCGCACAAGTTCCTGGGCGGCGGCTCCAACCTGCTTATCGGCGACGGCGAACTGCCCTGGGTCGTCCTCCATCTTGCTAAGCCTGCCCCCGACGTCGTGATCGAAGGAAACTTCGCTCATGTCGATGCCGCCGCCGACCTCGGCCGCACCGTCACCTTCTGCGCCAAACACGATCTTGGTGGCCTTGAAGGGCTCATCGGAGTCCCCGGCACCGTCGGCGGCGCTCTTCGCATGAATGCCGGCGCCTACGGTACTCAGATCGGCAGTTACGTAACGGAGGTCAAGGTGTACCGCGCCGCGCAGCGCAAAATGGAAATCCTCAGGGGCGATCAAATTTCCTTTGAATACCGGCACACTTCGTTTGCGCCTGATGATATGATGCTCGCAGTGACGTTGAATCTACCCTCCAAACCGTACAAGGAAATACTTCAAGGAATTCGTATCTGCAATGAAAAGCGGCGCGCCAGCCAGCCTATGGGGCAAAAAAGCGCCGGTTGCATCTTCAAGAATCCGCCTGGAGCCTCCGCTGGTCGCATGATTGATGAGCTCGGCCTCAAGGGCTTGAGCGTTGGTGATGCCCGCGTCAGTGACCGGCATGCGAATTTCTTCGTGAATACCGGGCAAGCAAGCGCCGGCGACATGCTCGCACTGATCGCCGACGTCCGCGATCGCGTTGAAAAAACCTACGGCGTAAAGCTCGAAAACGAAGTTGTGGTATGGAGCGCCTGACGTCCATGCCCAAGACCGCCATGACCAAAAGCGCGATGCAAAGGAGTGCGGCGGCTGTCGAAGCCGACCCGTACCGGCCCGAGCTCGTTGAAAACGACGAGCCGCGCTACCTGCGCCGCCAGAAACCGGTCGAAATTCGGCGCAAGAAATTCGGCGGCAAGTCCGCAACGTTCTACCGCAATGTTTTTCTGTGGATTCTTGTTGTTGCGGCTGGTGCGATCGCTGCTTACGCTGTCGGTGATTTCCTGCTGCACTCGCCGAAGGTTCTCCTGCTCAAGCCCGATCAGGTCGAGGTCAATGGCAATCGCGTGGTGGCGCGAGAGGCCGTGCTGCAGCCTTTCTACAAGGATCGCGGCCGCAGCGTGCTGCGCATCCCGCTCGACGGCCGCCGCAACGAAATCGAACAGATTGCGTGGGTGCAGACCGCCAGCGTGCAGCGCATTCTTCCAAATCGCATTCGCGTCTATATCTCCGAACGCAATCCCATCGCTTTCTTGCGCAATGGCAGCGAGCTCGCGCTTATTGATGAATCCGGCGTCATCCTCGACCGCCCGCAGGGCGAAGATCTGCACTTCCCGATTGTCACCGGACTCGCTGACAGCATGCCTCGCGCCGAACGCGAAAAGCGCATGCAGACTTATCAGGAATTCATGCGCGACGCCGATTTGGTTCGCTCCGGCTCTTCCGACTTTGTCAGCGAGATCGATCTCGCCAATCCGCGCGATCTGCGTGTGGTCATGGCCGGCCTTCCCGGACTCAACGTGCCGCAAGCCATCACGTTGCACTTTGGCTCCGGTGAATTCACCGGAAAATATCGCATGCTGGTCGAAAATTTTGCGCAGTGGCAGTCCAACGCTGGTTGCGTGCAATCGGTGGATTTGCAGTACGCTCGCCAGGTGGTCTTGAATCCGGATTCCAGCGGATGCGGCGAGCACATGACGGTGCAAAAAAGAAAGTAGGTTCGGGCAGGAGCGGCGCTTGTCGAAAAAAGACAAATACCTGGTGGGGCTGGACATCGGCAGCACCAAAACGTGCGTGCTCATCGCGGAACTCGCCGAAGAGCAGGTGAAATTCCTCGCGCTTGGCGCAGCGGAATCCAAAGGCCTGCGTAAAGGGGCCATCGTCAATCTGGACTCCACCGTCAGTTCCATTCGACGGTCGGTCGAAGAAGCGGAAGGCGTCTCCGGTGTTCCCGTAGAATCGGCCCTGATCGGTGTTGCTGGATCACATGTTCGTGGCCTCAACTCAAGAGCCGGCGTCACGCTCGGCAGTCGCCCACGCGACATCGAACGCGAAGACGTCCGCCATGCGATCGACGCTGCCCGCAACATCAATCTTCCCGACGACCGCGAAGTTCTCCACGTCCTGCCCCACGAATTCATCGTGGACGCTCACGACGGCATTCGCGACGCCATCGGCATGGTTGGCCAGCGCCTCGAAGCCAACGTCCATGTCGTCACTTCTTCTGTCATCGCCACGCAAAACCTTGTGACCGCGGCGAATCGCGCAGGCATTCTCATCAGCGATACGGTTCTCGAGCCTCTCGCTTCCGCCGAATCCTGCTTGACTCAGGACGAACGCGACCTCGGTGCCTGCTTGCTCGACATCGGCGGCGGTACTACCGAGCTTATCGCTTACTCTGGCGGCCTGGTCCGTCACACCGGAGCTATTCCAGTGGGCGGCGACCATTTCACCAATGATCTTGCCGTCGGCCTGCGCACACCCATACCCGAAGCGGAACGCATCAAGCGCCATCACGGTTGCGCTGCGGCCTCGCTTTTGCGGGAAGATATGGCGATCGAAATCGCCAGTGTGGGTGACCGGCCGCCCCGCACCATCTTTGCTCGCTCCCTCACCGACATCATTGAGCCGCGCGCGCAGGAATTTCTCGCGCTGATCCGCGACGAAGCGCGCCGCGCCGGCCTCGACAAACAAATTCCCGCCGGCTTCGT
>Ga0075425_100009031_pt1 | contig 10596 bp, 11 predicted proteins | sample SoiMethybrSBSTD4_FD_75300 | JGI IMG/M metagenome (GOLD analysis project Ga0075425, IMG submission 75300) | Bulk soil microbial communities from a Populus tree surrounding site in Tennessee, USA - Soil MetaG P. TD hybrid SBSTD4 | ecosystem: Environmental > Terrestrial > Soil > Tree plantation...
CCTACTCATTGTGTACAAATCCCATAATCCGCGGCTTTGATGAACCGGGTCTGGAGAAGGACGTGCAAGTTCATTTCCTAGGGGAAACGTGTAGCCACATGGACGGATGGCGCTTCACCTTCAATCATCTACAAAAAGTTCGTCGATCGGCGCATTGGTTGATGATCGCCGTGACCGTGATTTTGTTCGGTCTCGTCGTAACACTCGTCGATTTGAAACCACAGGTGGATGAGAATTTCTTCTTTTCGACCGGCGATCCACAACTTCAGGAATCCAAGAAAATCGACGAGCGTTTTCCGTCCGGAAGCCAGCTTATTTTGAGTGTGTCCTCCTCGAATATTTCATCGGAGCCCTACCTCGAACGGCTGGCGCAACTGACCGACAAAATTAAATCCATCGAATCTGTGACGGGTGTACGAAGTTTAACGGATGGTCCAAAAGATTTTGGCGATGCCGAAGATAGTCCATTTTGGAAACGCCTATTGATTGCCGACAACAACAAATCCAGCAACATCGTCGCATTTGTGCGCGGCAAAGACAGCGAACATCTCATTCGCCGTGTCGAAGACATCGTCCAGGAGTTCGATCGGAAGGATTTTCGAATCCGGATCGCGGGCGCGCCCTACGTTGTCGAAATGCTTCGACGCAGCATCGCGCATGACTTCCAATATTTTACGCTGACTGCACTCGTTCTGTTCGGCGTGACCATGTGGCTCATCTTCCGATCGGTCCGGCTCTTTATTGGGATGCTCGCCACATGTACAACCGCCGTTCTCTTGACGCTACTGGCGCAATCTCTCTTCGGCAGGAAAATCGGTATCTTGACTGCGAATCTCAGCACGATCGTATTTGTCGTGGCGTTGTCACACCTCGTGTACATGACCTTCAACTGGCAGACCCTCGCGGTTGGCGGAGCTGGGAAGAAATCCAGTGATCTGGGTGCGCGAGCGCGACGCATGACATTTCCCGCATCCTTCTGGTCGATGGTCTGCGCTTCATTGGGCTTCGGAACCTTGTTGATGGTGCCGGCAAAACCGCTTCGCGAACTCGGCTTCGGAGGCATCCTCGGCACTGTGATCGCGATGATCTGCGCCTATGGGATGTATCCATCGTTCCTGAGCTGGGCGATACCCCGCAAAACCGCCATCATGGAGAAAGGACCGAAATCACAGTTCTGGTCTCGTCGATTCGTTCCGTTGTCGGCAGCCGTCGTGCTGATCAGCTTGGCGTTGGGTTTGGGTTTGACTCGCTTGAATACGGATCCGAATCTACTCGATTATTTCAAACCGCATCAGGAACCGCGGAACGGCCTTGAATACGTGGACCGCAACGGCGGATCGAATCCGCTGACATTAGTTGTCGCTGCAGCCGACGGCGGCAAGCTGAATACGGGCGAGGCCTACGACCGGATGTGGAGCCTGCAGAGGACGCTGGAAAACCACAGCGGAGTTGGAACAGTGATTTCCTTACCGGTTCTGCTGGCCGAGGGCAAACGCCATCCCTTCGCGTTTCTTTTTTCCAAAGAACATCTGCTGAAGAAGATGGAAGAACCCAAACACGAGCGTGTGGCCCGAACCTTCGTTACTCACGACCGCACACAGGCCGCGTTCTACCTTCGCATGGAAGAACACGGACGTACAAAGCCGCGTGTGGAAGTGGTGAATGACCTGCGCTCGATCGTGCGCAAGAGTGGTTTCAAACCCGTCCTTGTCGGTGGTATTTATCGTTTACAAGGAGAGTTGGCAAGATTAGTCGCATCGAGCCTCGTAACCGGCTTGTTTTGGCTGATGGTCTTATTCGCGGTCATTGCCTTCATCGTTGCACGAAGTGTGCGCGGAGCCAGCGCAATGATCCTCAGCCTCGCCCTCGTGCCGCTTTGCATGCTGGGCGGAGTTGGAATTTTTGGCGTGCCTGTAGACATCATTTCCGCGCCAGCAACCAATGTCTGCATTGGCATCGCTATCGATTCCATGGTCCATCTCATGTTCGGTGTTCGACGCGCACAACGAGACGGAAAGAAAGGTTGGAGCGCATGGGTCGCCGGACGCGAAGAGCAATGGCGGGGAATCGTCTACTCCGACGTGATCATCGCCGCAGGCTTCGGCATTTTCGTTCTGTCCGATTTCCCTCCGACTCAGCGTTTCGGCTTGGTCGTCGTCTTGGGCACGATCATCGATATCCTGGCCAACTTATTCGTCTTGCCGCTCCTGGGCGGTGCCCGATGGAAAGAACCGAGAAGTAACTCAGATGAATCCGGTCGCACATTTCGAAATGCCAGCTGAAAGATAAGAAGAAAGGCAATCGTAGGCGCGGCTTTATGCCCGCGTTCAATAATTGAACGGACATCTTATGCAGCCTTGTTGCGCTCGTTGCTGCCTCTACGGCCCAGAGAGCGGCTGACCGATACAATCGCCCCCATGATCAGCAGAAGGATCAGACCAATCCAAATGGTCGCTAATCCCGTCATCCGGCCATTCATCACGCCGGGCATTTGGCTCATCATGTCGCTTCCGGAAGCCATCATCGCGAGAGCACCCAAGAGCGGGGCGGCCATAAGGAGCAACACAATAATCAAAATTATCTTCAAAAGCGTTGGCGATTTGATAGTTAAGCCGCCAGCCATAACAGACCCCCTTACTTTCTTGGACGGAGCCGGTTCTGGTCGGTCAAATGCAACATTAAAACTTAGGGGGGCACCATGAGCACGAATCAGATTAAGGAAACCGTCTTTCTTCCGGAGCCACGGGCGCGAGTATGGAAAGCTCTTTCGGATACTAGTGAATTCGGCAATTGGTTCGGCGTCAAGTTGAGCGGGCCATTCGTACCGGGCGCGCATCTTCGCGGAAAAGTAACACACAAAGGCTACGAACATTACCCGTTCGAGATCACCATCGATCGAGTGGAGCCCGAACGTCTCTTATCCTGGCGGTGGCATCCCAACGCGGTGGATCCCAAAGTCGATTATTCCAGCGAGCCGACGACGCTGGTGGTCTTCGAGCTCGAAGATGCTCCTGGCGGCACACGGCTGAGTTTAGTGGAATCGGGATTCGACGGGATTCCCCAATCCCGCCGATCGGAAGCTTATGGGGGGAACGAAAAAGGTTGGACAATGCAGATGGAGTCCATTCAGCGGCATCTTACCCACGCAGCATAGTCGCACACGGTACATCTTACTTAGATGGCCGATAGATCGATCAAAGCCAGCCCAGTTTCCTTATCCAGTTGCCGCTGCAAGTATTTTGGGGATTCAACGAGAATCAGCTCGATAGTCGGAAACACGTGACCTTCTATCAGATGACCGCCATGCGCAGTGCCATCGGATTTACCCACCACGATGTGTGCATGGATTTTCGGTACATCGCCCTCGAAGACGATGTCGCCCGTTAACGAGAGCACTTCAACCTGCTCCCTTATGGGAATCTCCTTATAGTCCTTCTTCGCCGGATCAAAGAATCCAATGACGACATCGCTAAGCGCGCCGATCGCCGTGAAGTGACTCGCGAGAAGGCGCTGCTTATCCGCAAATCTTCGTAAGTTCTCAAGGACTGCATCGCCCTTCTCGAAAATCACGACGAAAGTCTTTTCGCCGCTTTCATTAATGAGTTTGGATTTCATGCGGCAGGCGCGATTATCTCTGTGATGATTCGCCCGTGAACGGCATCCCAATCCACATTCGAAAAGAATGCGTCGATGTATTTGGGCCGATCGGCTGGAGCGTAATCGAGGATGAACGCGTGTTCCCAGACATCCATTACCAGAATGGGAACGAATCCAGCGACAATTCCGATTTCATGAAGCGTGATCCAATGGTTCGAGATGGTCCCGGTATTCGGATCCTGGTAGCAAATCGCCCAACCGACTCCCCTCATCTTCCCTACTCCAGCAAAGTCGAGCATCCAGGTATCATAACTGCCGAAGCTCGCTTCCGCCGCGTTGACGAAGACTGTACTTGGCACTCGCTTTGACGAGAGGGCTAAGGGAAGGCTTTTGGTGAAAACGCGTGTGAAATGCAGAAGGCCAAAATCCAAAGTCCATTTGCCCTTTCGGACGTGATCCTTTCGGATCCAGGCTTTGGTATTTTGACCCTCTACTGATGTTCGCCGAGCTGATCTGCAATTGGTCGGAGGCAGACCGCGACGCTACACGTGCAGGTTTCACATCTCATGCTGCACATTTGAAGAACTCGAGGGCCTACTCCTATTTTCAGCGGAGCCCCGGGTTTTAAATTTGATTCCGCCTGAACGATCCCAGTTGGTTTTTGTGGCGTTCTTCTGCCCTCGTTATACGATTTTCATCCTAACAAACGTTTCAAGATCTTCCTTCACTCGCGGCGGAATTCGATCGCTTTGGCGAGAACTGTAGTAGTCCGTAATCGCTTGGTGCTGATGCGCAAAAAGGTTGGTGACAATCAAGCAATGCGCGACTTCCCCATCCGCGTGGAGGTAATAACCAGTCATTGATCCTCGGGCATATCCCTCGGTCCGATACTCACGGCCTGGAGCGAGGTCGAAACGAAATTGCTGGCCATCCGGTATTTGGCGCAGGAACTCGGTCATGGCTCTCGAATCGTCCTGCTTCGCTAAAATTGTGTGAACAGTCGCTTTCATGGTGTGTCTCCTGTACATTTCGATTTCGGTGCTCGCCTTTTAGCCAGAGAGCGCGGAAAATACAAGGCCAAACTCTCATGGGGTGCCGCAGGAAACCACGCGATGGCTAAGACTCTCCCGTGACTCGGCGATGTTAATCTCGACCTAATCCATAAAACCAAGAAGTGCGCGATGGTTTTTCCTTCGTCGGTTCTGTCTGTCCTCGCCAGGCTATAACGCGTGAGGACGTTTTTTCACAACTTGGTCGCGACCTGCGGATTGGCGCAATCCTTTTAGCGGACCGATCACCCACTCAGTTAATTCGTTCGAGACGAGCGCCGTTCCTCGGAATCCGCTTCGGCCCCAAATGATTAGGATCGGCAATGATGCGCGTACACTTTATGAAGTGCTTACTTCAAATCTCAAAGTCGTTATTTTGTGCTTGGCGTGCTTGGCACTAAGTGCTTGTGCGGTCCGCTTATCGCCACCAACCCTTTCACATCGATATAACTATGGGCCTACGACCACAATTAATTACGAAGTGCACGGGAATGGTGATCGGTCCCTGGTCTTCTTACATGGATTTGGCGCATCGTTAGAGACGTGGCGAGATATCCAACCCTTGCTCGCCGCGCACTACACTTTATTCCTGCTAGATCTCAAAGGGTTCGGGCGCTCGAGCAAGCCGAAGGACAACCGGTACACTACCGATGATCAGGCAGCGATCGTGACACAGTTTGTGCAGGATGTCGTGAAAGGCAATCTGACATTCGTCGGAAATTCATTCGGCGGCGCCGTCGCGCTTAAGGCCTATCTGAGGTTGCGGAACACTTCAGCAGTTGACCGCCTCGTGCTAATCGACGCTGCCGCCTACCATCAAGCTATTCCCTGGTTCGTGCGCCTGCTGCGGTGGCCCATCATCAACCATGCGGTGTTTCTCATGCCGGCGACTACGCGCGCCAGCATGGTCTTACATAAAACTTTCGCTGATGATGGGAAAGTCACCGATGAGCGGGTCAGGCGCCATGCGCAATTTCTCGATCTACCCGGTGCGCACCACGCGCTGAGGAAGACTGCCAAAGCACTAGTACCGAACGACGACTTTGCACAGCAGATTGCGGGAATCGATGCGTCGACGTTGGTCCTCTGGGGTAAACAAGACGAAATCATTCCCGTCAGCAATGCGCAACGTTTTATGGCCGACCTCAAACACGCCCAGTTGATATTGCTGGACCATACGGGTCACGCACCACAGGAAGAAAACCCCCACGCCACCGCAACCGCAATCATTGAGTTCTTGAGCCAAGACAGTACTCGTTAATAAGAAGAAGAATCCCGGTCAACGATCGTGAGTGGGAGAGTTCTCCTACTAGACAAAATGAAACGGGTCCGCTAATCGGCTTTGGCGAGACGGACTGCACGTTTCGACTTCTGTGAATGGCTTAAGCAACTTTAGCGCGAGCGGTCTCTGCTGAAAATGATTGTTTGCCGGTTTTTGGAGCGTTCCGTTTTGCTTCCATATGCGCGTCAAGCATGCCGTAGAACTCGCGTACTGCATCTGCCATGTACTGCCTTGTCTGATCTGAAATAGTGCCCCTCGACAAACTGACGAATCTCAACGCTTGTGTATATGTTTTCGAAATTTCCTTCTCGTTCAACACAACTTCGTTTGTTTTTTTCATCGCAAAAACACGAGGCAGACTGCTGATTAGCAACGCCCGCCTGCCAGCGTCCCCTTCGAGGGCTCACATTACTACAAACAGCTCAACAAAGTGCGAAGGAAATCTGAAGATCTGCCACAACAAACATCGCTGACGCCTTTTGTCGCCCGGGAGGGTCTTCTGCTGATGGCTCATCGTCAACCTCACGATGATTGAATTGGACCTGAATTTAATCGCACAAGCACACCGCTGATGACTGAAGCGCGTGCTCCATCGTGTCAAACAGATGATCTTTCAAGCGGATGAGTATTTGCGGAGACCGCCAGGCACTGCGACCGTAACTTCCATTCTTTCGCTAGAAAATGCCGTCTATGTTCGTGGAGTGGCGACGTTCGTGCTTCAGCTTAAGAGAGGGTTAGAAAACGGAGCAAATTGTGTGAGCAAGGAGGGCGAAATCGTTTGTAACTTCTGAGGGACAGTTATGACAAAGGGTTCCCGAAATACCGGACATTCTAATGATCCATGGCAAATTAACTCATTTGACGGAGATTTCGCGGCCGCATATGTGCATTACATCGGATTCGAAGGTATTGTGGGTGGACGGCGGCTGACGTTCCGCGTTAAATCACCCGGAAATAGTCCGCTAGACGTGACGTGCGACATTCCAGATGCAGCTTTCAGTGGTACATCCGGATTGTTGATCCAGGATGCCGCACCGATGGCATACGAGAAGTTAGTCGAACTGTTAACGAGAGAACAGACGTTCGAGGCGGCGACCTTCTTTTTAACGCCCGCGGATATCGAAAATTATATAACTCGCCACGCTTCACGTCGCGGACGTTCGGCCGCCGAAAGGACGAAACAAACAGAGCGTACGGATACTCTCGCAGGATGAAGAACCTTTTTACGGCTGCCATTGACGCTGTGCACCCTAAACAAGGACTGTTTCTTGGTTGTTTGACCGAGATCTGTGGAGTTCAGCCTGATCGGGATGCCTGAAGTGTTTGACCACGAAGTTATCGCGCTGAAGTTTCGGTAGGAAACCCTAGGCAGACTTCTTCGTCCTCTCAGCATCTATCGCTTCCATTTCACCGCGCTCTCGCTGACGTGCCTCTTCCGTTACAGGTTCGGCACCGGGGATCGGCGTTACGTAAGCACGGCGATCTTCGGAGTACACCTTCGTAAATTCTGCGCCGAGGAAGAGGATTTGTGAGGAGTAATACACCCACGCCAGAATGATGAATACCGATGCGGCCGCACCGAAAGCCGAACCGATGCCACTGCGGCCCAGGTAAAAACCTATTAGAAATTTACCACCAGTAAAGAGAAAAGCTGTCACCACGGCTCCAACCCATACATCGCTCCATTCGATATCAACGTCTGGCACCACTTTGTAAATCGCCGCAAATACCAAAACGATTACGGAAAACGACGCGAGTGCGTCGAGCGTGTACCAGACGAAATCGGCCCCTGGAAGAAGATGTCGAAAATATGCTGTGATCGCTGCGACCAGAGCACTGAACAGTAGCGACACGAGAAGCAGAAAACTAACACCAAATACCATTGCGAACGAAATCAATCTCTGCTTTAGCAAATAACGTACAAAATGTCCCGGTCGCGGTTTCACGCCCCAAATGTGGTTCATTGCATTTTGAAGCTGAACGAAAACGCCCGAGGCGCCTACCAATAAAATGGCCAGACTGAAAATCGTGGCCGCAAAGCCATGCTTTGATGACTGCACGGACTGTATGGCACCGGCGATTGCAGTCGCCGCGCTGTCCCCGACGAGATTGGCCATTTCAGATCGGACGTATGAAAAGGTATCTCCGCGATAGAAAAAGCCACTCACGGCGAGAACTATCACTAGAAGAGGAGAAACCGAGAAGGTTGCGTAATAGGCAAGCGCGGCTCCTAATGGCAGTGTGTTGTCGTTGTTCCAAGCTGCCACGGCTCTCTTTGTTAAATTCCAAGCGCGAATCAATATCATGTTGTTGAGGAAACAGATTCCCTCATTCAACGAGGCGTGGATGCGAGCGACTCAGTATTCGCAGCCACCGCTCGTCGGTAAGTACGGGAATATGTCTCATCCCCCATCTGGTTGCTGCTTGCCTCGATCGAGGCCGAACTTCGGTTCTTTAGCGGTGCCCTCCACTTTGATACGAAGAAACGTTCCGGCTCCCTGTTTCGAAAAGAAGGGATCGATGGGCTTCAAGACCCATCGCTTCCAGCCGCTCATGGTTTGAGAAACCTTGGCCTGCAGTTTAAGTGCGCCGTGAAAATCCAATGTCTCCTTATCCAGATCATAGCTGCCATTAAGATCCACACCAGCGCCGGGCACAGCGAACGACAGCGCGTTGAACATAATCAGCTTGTTCTGGAGGTGGAATGTACCGGCCATTCCGGACACCACCTCATCGATTTCTTTATTTTTCGGTTGTCCCTGGCCGCGTCGGCTCAATTCGTCAATGCGATCCTGGATCTTGGTGCGAAGGAACTTCGCGTTGAAGAGTTCAAATTGTCCATCCAATACTAACTTCTCGCGAACTTCGCCGATTAATGGGGGGATATCGATCTTCGTCTTGAGGAAAATCTGACCCTCCATAAAAGGCGAACCTTTCATGGACAGCCGAAGCAAATCTCCGAGATTGCCTTTAGGCATCATTACATCAAGGCTGATGCCTCGGGAGGCGTCGGTCTCCCGTTTGATGATGCCGCCACTCGTTGTAAACTTCGTGGTTCCCAAGGTTCCACGCACAGGTTTCAAAACCGTGTTTCCGTTGGTTCCATCGACGAGCACCTGGAACTGAGTTCTCAACGGAACGCGATTACCCGACATCTTCAATCTGAAATCTCGAACAAAAGCTTCTCCTTCAACTTCGATCGCAGAGAGTGTCCCGTTGAACTTGCCGGTCGAATCCAGAATGCCCGCTATGCCTGAAAAGACGCCCAGATCCGCATTGTTGAACTTGTACTGTCCAGCCAGCGGCGTGTCTCCAGGTTCTTCTGCGGCCCACGGTCCAAATTGACCTTTGCTGAGAATCTCGCCCGACGGTTTTGCATTGGTCAGCTCTGCGTCATAGTCCATTGCCACGTTCTTTCCGACGGATTTCAACTGAATCCGGTGCAGGTCGAAACGCAACGGAACCTTCTTCCCATCCTTTGGAAAAATCGACAACACGGAGTCAGTGATGATCACGTCCTGGACGATCACGCCTGTTTCTGTTCCCGAGTCATGATGATCATTGAAATCAGGACGTTCCCCTTTGGGTGGAATATTGATCTCCATGCCGGTAATAGCCACGGAACGAACCGTCTTTGTAGTATCAAACAATGTGCCCAGATCCACGGCACAAGTGAATTTCTTCATGATGAACATTGGCGGTACGTCCCGGCGGCCCTTGTGCCGCAACAACACGCCTTCACCCTCTACACGCACCAACGTCCCTCGGCCCTTGTTGAGTAGCAATTTCAGAGGCGAGGTGTTCGGCAAGCGAACGCGAAGCGAGGCCAGTTCGACGTCGCTGTCAAAACGCCGCTGCAAATAGAGAATGGCCTGTTCGCGGATATACGGGTCGATCCGATGAGCAAGAGTGTACGCGGCGATAAACAACCCAATAAAACCCGTGGCCATCGTAAGAACGATAATGATGAGAAAGTTTCTTTTCCGTTTCGTCATTCGCATTGCCAATTCGTTAATGCGTCATCTTCGGCCGCAGAACCGAGCCATCTGGTGTGAAGGAAGCCAAACAGAGTGCACGGAAGACACCAAACTCTGGATGAAATCCGAAATGGTGAATTGAGTCGAACGCCCAATGATTTGTGCGCAGCAGAAACGTAGTTAGGGAAAGGACGAGAAGGAAGAGATGGCACAACCGTCCCGAAAGGTAAGTGGCAACTGCATGCCACCTCAGCCGGACAAACGGCCGTAGGTGGCATCACTCGTAGCGGAGGGCGTCGATCGGCTCAAGAGAGGCGGCTTTGCGCGCTGGATAATATCCGAACAAAATGCCAGTGCCGGCCGCGAATGCAAACGCGATGGCGACGGCGGCGGGCGAAATCAGTGTCGGCCACCCGAGCACTTTCGCTGCGCCGATTGACAGCGCGATACCCGCCAGGATCCCGACCAATCCTCCCAGCAAGTCGCATTGCCATACCAACACTTGGACGCGCGGCTTACTTAAAGGTGGGATCAAGACCGACAGGCGCGTGCATCAAGGGTTGCGTATTGGTCTTCCAAGCGTTCGTTCGCCGCGATCCGGCGGGAGTCAATGCAGTAGCTCGTGTTAGCTTATGCCGTGCCTTGATCGGAATGAACCCCCGCCGTTTATGGCGGGGCGTGTTCTCATGCG
>Ga0075425_100009033_pt1 | contig 10596 bp, 9 predicted proteins | sample SoiMethybrSBSTD4_FD_75300 | JGI IMG/M metagenome (GOLD analysis project Ga0075425, IMG submission 75300) | Bulk soil microbial communities from a Populus tree surrounding site in Tennessee, USA - Soil MetaG P. TD hybrid SBSTD4 | ecosystem: Environmental > Terrestrial > Soil > Tree plantation...
CGCATCGCCGGCGACGAGATGGACGAGGCGATCGTGCAGTACATCAAGAAGCACTACAACCTGCTGGTGGGCGAGCGGCGTGCCGAGGAGATCAAGATCAACCTCGGCTCGGCCTATCCGATCGGCGGCGATCGAAGGACGATGGAAGTGAAGGGTCGCGATCTCATCGACGGTATCCCCAAGACCATCGTCATCACCGACGAGGAGATCCGCGAGGCGCTGCGCGAGCCCGTGATGACGATCGTGGAGACGGTTCGGACGTGCCTCGAGCGCACCCCGCCGGAGCTGGCCGCCGACATCGTGGACAAGGGCATCGTGATCACCGGTGGCGGCGCGTTGTTGCGCGGGCTCGATCACTTGCTGCGCCAGGAAACGAACCTCCCCGTGACCCCCGGCGACGATCCGCTGTCCTGCGTCGCGCTGGGGACCGGACGTGTGCTCGACGAGCTGGATCTCTTAAAGAAGGTCGCCATCCCGACGTAACCGGTGGTGGCTTCCGCGAAGGTCGAAGGGTGAAGATTCGGCGGCTCTTGGTGCTCGTCTCCGTGCTCCTGGTCTGCCTCGTGCTGCTCACGCTGCAGACGCGGGGCTACGGGGCGAGCGCCGGTGAGGCGGTGGCCTTCATCACCACCCCCATCCAGAAGGCGATCGCGGCCGTTCCTCGCGCGGCCGTGGGCGTGTGGTCGGTCTATGTGGACTGGAAGGGCGTGCGGACGGAGAATCGCCGCCTCCGAGAGGAGAATCGCCGCCTCCGCGTCGAGGCGCTCTGGGTCACCGAGGCCGCCGACGAGAATCGCCGGCTCCGCCGTTTGCTCGATCTCCGCAACCGCCTCCCCGTGGCCACGCTGAGCGGCGAGGTCATCGCGCGCGAGTGGGGCGGCTGGGTGCGCTCGCTCACGGTGAACCGCGGGCGGGGCGACGACGTCAAGCGCTTGACCGCGGTCATCTCTCCCGACGGGCTGGTCGGGCGCATCGTGGAAGTCCGGTCGGGGGTATCCATCGTCCAGGTGCTCACCGATCCGTCGTCGACGGTGGGCGCACACTCGGTGCGCACGCGAACGCCGGGGATCGTCGAGGGTGAGCCGCGCGGGACGATCCGCTTCAAGTACATGGCTCGCGACGGCGCCGGGCTCGCCATCGACGACGTCATCGTGACCTCCGGGCTGGGCGGCGTGTTCCCGCGGGGCGTGCCCATCGGCCGCGTCCGGGCCATCGACGACCGCGGCTCCGCGCTGTTCCACTACGCGTTGCTGGCGCCCATCGTGGACTTCGCGCGCGTCGACGAGGTGCTGCTCGTCACCGGTGAGGCGATGCCCGATCTCGCCGCCTTCTTCACCCTCGGCGGCTAGCCATGCGCACGCTGATCGCGCTGACGGTGTTCGGGGGCGGCGTGGCGCAGGCCACGGTGGCGCCCGCGCTTCGCATCGGCGACGTCGCGCCGGACCTGCCGCTCATCGTCGTCGTCCTCCTCGCCCTGCGCCGCGGGCCCGAGCTCGGGTGCGTGGCCGGCTTCGCCGCGGGGCTGCTCCAAGATGTCACCGGCGGCGGTCTCATCGGGATCCAGGCCCTGACCAAGGGCCTCATCGGCTTCGCGATCGGCATCGTCGGGGGTGAGCTGCGGGTCACTCAGCCACTCGTGCAGGTCCCCGGCCTGGCCGTGCTGACCCTCGTCGAGGGGCTGGTGCGCTTCGCGCTCCTCAAGGTATTCCACTTTCCCGTTCCCTTCAGCGACCTCATGCTGTACGTCGTGCTCCCGCAAGCGCTCTACAACGCGTTTCTCGGCGCCGGCCTCGTGCTGATGCTGGCCTGGGCCGAGACGTTCCGCCGGCAGTCCTCGTGAGCACCGGCTTCATCGGCCGCCGGCCGTTGCCGGATCACCACGAGGCCGGCCGGCACCGAGTGTTTGCGGTCGCCGCGGTGGTGCTCGCGGCCTTCCTGATCGTCATCGGCCAGCTCTGGTATCTGCAAGTCCTCGAGGGTGGGCGGTTCCTCGACGCCTCCGACAAGAACCGCATCCGCATCCGTCCGGTGGCCGCCCCGCGGGGCATCCTCTACGACCGTCACGGCGTCCCCCTTGTCGACAACCGGCCCGCGTTCACGCTCTCGCTGATCCCCCGGGAGCTCGAGCGGGACGCCGAGCGCCGGAGCGCGACCCTCGGCCGCGTGGCCGCGCTGCTCGGCGTCCCCTACGCCGAGCTCGAGGACGCGGTGGCGCGCGTGTCCGCCGACTCCTTCGTGCCCGTGCGCGTTCGCCGCGGGCTCACGCTGGAAGACGTCGCGAAGATCGAGGAGCGCAAGCTCGAGCTGCCCGGCGTGATCGTGGAGGTCGAGCCGCAGCGGACGTATCCGTCCAGCCGGTTCGCGGCGCATCTGCTCGGCTACGTGCGCGAGGCGAGCGACGAGCAGCTGAAGCACGGCAAGTACCGGCGTGGCGACATGGTCGGGCAGACCGGTCTCGAGCGGCTCCTGGACGAGTATCTGCGGGGTCGTGACGGTGGCGAGCGGATCGAAGTCGACGCGATGGGACGGCCGGTGCGGCTCGTCCAGCAGACGGAGCCCCGTCCCGGCGCCGAAGTCGTCACCACGATCGATCGCCGCGTGCAGGAGGCCGCCGAGCAGGCGCTCGACGGTCGCGCTGGCGCAATCGTGGTCATGGATCCGCGCAACGGCGATGTCCTGGCCATGGCCTCGGCCCCGTCGTTCCCCATCGACCGCTTCACGGGGACGATCGATCGCGACGCGTGGCTGGCCGTCGTCCGCGATCCCGACTATCCGATGCTCAACCGCACGCTGCAATCGCAGTACGCGCCGGGCTCGGTATTCAAGATCGTCGTCGCCGCGGCCGGGCTGCAGGAGGGGACGCTGACGCCGCTCGACCGGATCCACTGCGGCGGTGAGTTTCACCTCGGCGCGTGGACCTTCAAGGACTGGAAGGAAGGCGGCCACGGCGGCGTCGACCTGCACCGGGCGATGGTCCAGTCGTGCAACATCTTCTTCTACCAGGCCGGGCTCAAGGTCGGCGGTGCGGCCATCACGAAGTACGCGAGCGCGTTCGGCTTCGGGCACGTCACCGGCGTGGAACTGGGCAATGAGAAGTCCGGCTTCTTGCCGCATCCGAAAGTCAAGCGCGGGCGACAGCTCTGGCAGGGCGGCGAGGTCGTGAACATGTCGATCGGCCAGGGTGCGGTGCTGGTGACGCCCATGCAGGTCGCGCGGTTCATGGCCGCGGTCGCCAACGGCGGCGTGCTCTGGAAACCGCGCCTCGTGCAGCGCGTGCAGAGCGCGGAGCGGGGAACGCTCTACAGCGATCCCGGCCAGGTCACCGGGCACGTCGAGCTCTCGCCCGTCGTGTGGGCGTTTCTCAAGCAGAGTCTCTGGTCGGTCGTCAACGAGGGCGGCACCGGCGCCGCCGCGCGGATCCCCGGCCTCGACGTCGCGGGCAAGACGGGTACCGCGCAGATGATCGCCAACTCCAAGGCATCCCGCGGCGAGGACCACGCGTGGTTCGCCGCGTTCGCGCCGGCCAAGGACCCCGAGGTCGTCGTCGTCATCCTGGTCGAGCGGGGCGGCAAGGGCGGGCAGGTCGCCGCACCGATCGCGCGCAAGATCCTCAACGCGATCTTCTTCGAGAAGGTCGCGGCGATCGAGATCAGCGGCTAGCCGGCGATGGTGGGCATCGATCGGCGCTTGCTGCAGAACGTCGACTGGCTGCTGCTCGCGGCGACCACGATGGTGCTCGCCATCAGCGCCGTCACCCTCAGCAGCCTCAGCGTGGGGCGCGCCGGCGGCGGTGGTCTGGCCTTCCGGCAGCTCGCCTGGGTCGGCGTCGGCAGTTTCGCCCTCCTCGTGATCGCCAGCATCGACTACCGCCGGCTCGTGCGGATGGCGCCGCTGTTCTACGTGATCGGGCTCGCCGGCCTCGTCAGCGTCTTCGCGCTGGGCCGCACCGTGTCGGGGGCGCGACGGTGGATCCTCCTCGGGCCGATCTCGGTGCAGCCGTCGGAGCTCTTCAAAGTCGTCTTTGTGCTCATGATCGCCTGGTGGTTGAGCTCCCGGTGGGCCCAGTCGCTCGGCCGCGTCACCGTCAGCCTCGTGCTGCCGATCATCGCCGTCCCCTTTGTCCTGATCGTCAAGCAACCGGATCTGGGGACGGCGCTGCTCCTCTTCCCCGTCACGGTGGCCCTGCTCGTGGGCGCCGGCGTGCGGTTCCGGCTGCTGGGGGCGCTCGCGCTCACTGGCCTCGCCGCCTTGCCGCTCGCCTGGCTCGCGATGAAGGACTATCAGCGGGAACGCATCATGGTGTACCTGGATCCGTTCCGCGATCCGCTCGGGAGCGCGTACAACGTCATCCAGGCCAAGATCGCCATCGGTTCGGGGCAGCTCCTCGGGAAGGGCATCGCCGGCGCGACGCAGAGCCGGCTGGCCTTCCTGCCGGAGCGCCATACGGATTTCATCTTCGCCGTATTCGCCGAGATGTGGGGGTTCGTCGGCTGTCTCGTGCTGCTCGTGTGCTATGTCGTCTTGCTCCTGAGGGGCTTCGACATCGCCGCAGCCGCGCGCGAGCCCGTGGGTCGCCTGGTGGCGCTCGGCGCCACCGCGTTGCTCGCGTCCCAGGTGCTCATCAACGTGGGGATGGTCACGGGGCTGCTGCCGGTGGTGGGCGTACCGCTACCGCTCATGAGCTACGGCGGCTCCTCGATGCTCGTCTCCCTGACGGCCCTCGGCCTCCTGCTCTCGGTCAGGATGCGGCAGTTCCAATGAGACGCCACGGGCACGTCCCCATCGACGTCGCCGTGCGCGTCAGCGAGGTGCTGCCGTGGGCAAACGCATCGTGGTCAACGCCGGGATCACCGAGACACGGGTGGCGGTTCAGGAGGGGAACCTCCTCACCGAGCTGTACGTCGAGCGGCACGGCCGCCGCTCGATCGTAGGGAGCGTTCACAAGGGCATCGTCACCAACGTCCTGCCCGGCATGCAGGCCGCGTTCGTCGACATCGGCCTGACCAAGGACGCCTTCCTCTACGCCGGTGACTACACGGCGAACCTCAGCGAGGAGGCCCCTGAGCCCGGCGTCGACGGCGCCGCCCTCGACGAGGACCCCGACGTCGAGGTCGACGAGCCCGAGCCCCGTCGCGAGGTGCGCGGGCCGATCGAGGACGTCCTGCGCAAGGGCCAGGAGATCCTCGTCCAGGTGTCGAAGGAATCGCTCGGCACCAAGGGCGCGCGCATCACCTCGTTCATCTCGCTGCCCGGCCGATACCTGGTGTACATGCCGCAGGCCCATCGCATCGGTGTGTCGCGACGAATCCGCGACGAGCACGAGCGCGATCGGCTGCGCAGCGTCGTCCGCGGCCTCAACCCGCCGCCCGGAGGCTTCATCGTCCGCACCAACGCGGAGGGCAAGGGCGAGTCGGAGTTCGCCGCGGACCTCGAGTTTCTGGGCCGGCTGTGGGCGCAGATTCAGGCGCGTTACGAGGAGCGGCGCCCGCCCGCGGTCCTCCACGAGGAGGGCGACCTGATCTTCCGCGTCGTGCGGGACCTGCTCGCGCCGGAGGTCGACGAGTTCCTCATCGACAACCGCGAGGTCTACGAGCGCAGCGCCGGCTACGTGCAGGCGCTGGTACCCGCGCTGGCCGACCGCGTGAAGTGGCACGAGAGCCGCCAGCCGATCTTCGACGCGTTCGGGATCGAGAAGGAGATCGACAAGGCGCTGCGGCGCCGCGTCTGGCTCAAGTCGGGCGGTTCCATCGTCATCGATCACACCGAGGCCCTGGTCTCCATCGACGTCAACACCGGCAAGTACGTCGGCAAGCGCGACTTCGAGCAGACGGTGCTCAAGATCAACCTGGAAGCGGTGGGCGAGGTGGTCCGGCAGATCCGCCTGCGGGACCTCGGCGGCATCATCATCATCGACTTCATCGACATGGAAATCCCCGAGCACCGCGAGCAGGTCGAGAAGGCGCTCAAGCGCGCCCTTGCCGAGGACAAGGCCCGCACGAACGTGCTGGCCATCTCGGAACTCGGCCTCGTCGAGATGACGCGCAAGCGCGTCCGCCAGGACCTACGCTCGCTGCTCACCGAGTCGTGTCCGAGCTGCCGCGGGACAGGCGTCATCAAGTCGGCGGCCACACTGGCCGCGGAGGTGTTCCGGGCGGTCCAGGCCAAGGCAGGCGACGCGGCGGGGCGCGAGGTCGTGGTGCGCGTGCATCCCGATTTCGCGGAGCACCTCGAGGCTGACGAGCGCGAGGCCATGCAGCGGCTGGCCCAGGCGCTCGACGTCAAGCTCACCATCCAGACCGTGCCTACCCAGACGTCGCGCGAGGAGTACGAGATCACGATCCGGTGACGGCCCCCGCCCCCTCGCGGCCCTACCGTCGGTTCGTTCTGCTGCGTGGTAGCATCGCCCCGTCATGGCGAAAACACCGCCTTCGCGAGTCAATCTGAAGCGGATCACGGACAACTTGCGGGTGGCGTCGCGCAAAGGTGATCGGTCGGCGCTGACGCTGGCTGTCGAGCAAATGAAGGTCTTGGCCCTGTCGCCGCGGTACTGGGAGAAGTATCTCGGGTTGCTGCGGAATCCGATGGCGCGGCTCGTGGATCTGTTGGTGATCAAGCAAGGGGAACGGATCGCGCATCAGAAGGGGTGGAAGATCCTCGGAGGGGGGCTTCGCCCCCGGTCCGACGGGCGGAGCGAGCCCCTGGCTCGCTCGCGCCCTGCCTCCCCCCAGCACGGGTTGCGCGGGCGGAGCCCGCGCTCGAAACAGCGCCACGCGCCCTCGGCACAGCAGCCCACGCTCTTCGATTGACAGGCCCTCGGGCCGGGGAGATAGTACTCCCCGGGGGTATATCACCGTGATCGATCGCGAGACGAAGGCCAAGGCACAGGGGCGGCTGCGACGGATCGAGGGCCAGGTCCAGGGGCTCCAGCGCATGCTCGCCGCCGACGCCTACTGCGTCGACATCCTGCTGCAGATCTCCGCCGTCCAGGGGGCGCTCGAGCAGGTGCACAAGCTGTTGCTGGGGCGGCACGTCGAGTCGTGCGTGGCCGACGCGCTGCGGTCGGGGTCGCGCAGCGAGCGGCAGCGCAAGGTCGACGAGTTGCTCGACGTCTTCGCCCGGTTCGGAGGGAAGTGACATGGCGGTCCCCGCCGACCACGCGGCCAACGAAGCGACCGTGAACGCCACCGTTCGCGGGATGCACTGCGCGGCGTGCGTGGGCAAGGTCGAGCGCGCGTTGACCGGCGTCCCCGGGGTGACGGAGGCGGTCGTGAACCTCGCGACCGAGCGGGCGCGGATCGTCCACGATCCCGCGCGCGCCGATTTCGACACGCTCGCCGCCGCGGTCGCCGCCGCCGGGTACGACCTGGCGCCGGCCCCGGCCCCCGGCGACGCCAGCGCGTCGACGTCCGATGCCGATCGCATGCGGGAGGAGCGCCGCACACGGCTCAAGCTCGTGGTCGGCGTCGCGCTGTCGATTCCCGTGCTGCTCGGCAGCATGACGGAATTCTTCCCCTGGACGCCGGCCTGGCTGCGGGATCGGTGGACGTTGCTCATCCTCGCCACGCCGGTGCAGTTCTGGGTGGGCGGACACTTCCATCGCGGATTCCTCCACGATCTGCGCTATCGCTCGGCGAGCATGTCGACCCTGGTGTCGCTGGGCACGAGCGCCGCCTACTTCTTCAGCCTGGCGGTCACCGTGTGGCCGCACGCCTTCATGGGCGTGGGCCACGCGGGAGGGATGACGTACTTCGACGTGAGCGCGGTCGTGATCACGCTGGTGGTGCTCGGTCACTGGCTGGAGACCCGAGCCCGTGGCCGGACCTCCGATGCCATCCGGCGGCTGATGGGCCTGACGCCGCGCATGGCGCGCGTGGTGCGAGACGGCGTCGAGGTGGACGTCGCCACGGAGGAGGTGCAGGTCGGCGATCTCGTCCGCATCCGCCCCGGCGAGCGCATCCCCGTCGACGGTGTCGTCGTGGAGGGCATGTCCACTGTCGACGAGTCGATGCTGACCGGCGAGAGCCTGCCCGTCCACAAGGGGCCGGGGGCATCGGTCGCGGCGGGCACCGTGAACCGGACGGGCACCTTCGTGTTCCGCGCAACCCGGGTGGGTAGCGAGACCACGCTCGCCCGAATCACGCAGCTGGTCGCCGAGGCTCAGGGATCGCGTGCGCCGATCCAGCGGCTCGCCGATCGAGTGGCCGCCGTGTTCGTGCCGATCATCCTCGTGGTCGCGGCGCTCACGTTCCTCGCCTGGTTCGTCTTCGGCCCCGAGCCGCGTGGGCTCATGGCCCTGACCGTAGCCGTGACCGTGCTCGTCATCGCCTGCCCCTGCGCGATGGGCCTGGCCACGCCGACCGCGATCATGGTGGCGACGGGCACGGGCGCGCAGCACGGCATCCTCATCAAGAGCGCGACCGCGCTCGAGCTCCTGCATCGCGTGCGGACGATGGTCTTCGACAAGACGGGAACGCTGACCGTCGGCCGTCCCGAGGTCACCGACGTCGTCGCCGTCGACATGGGCGAGGACGACGCGCTGGCCATGGCCGCGGCCGCCGAGCAGGCCTCCGAGCATCCGCTCGGCGAGGCGATCGTCCGCCGCGCGAAGGACCGCGGCCTCGCGCTGCCGCCCATCGCGACGTTCGAGACGATTCCGGGGCAAGGCGTCGATGCGCTGGCCGTGGACGGCCGCATCCTGCTCGGCAACCGCGCGCTCATGGAGGCGCGCGGGATCGACGTCGGACCGCGGATGGCACGCAGCGAAGCGCTCGCCGCCGAGGGCAAGACCGTCATGTACCTGGCCTTCGCCGGTCGCCTGGCCGCCCTCATCGCCGCCGCCGACGTGCTGAAGCCGGACGCCGCGGCCACGGTCCGCGCGCTCCGCGCTCTCGGCATCGACGTGAGGATGCTGACCGGCGACGCCCGGCGGACCGCCGAGGCGATCGCCCGTCAGGCGGGGATCGAGCGCGTCCGGGCCGAGGTCCTGCCCGAGGACAAGGCCCGCGCGGTGGCCGAGTTGCGCGCGGACGGACGCCTCGTTGCCATGGTGGGCGACGGCATCAACGACGCGCCGGCGCTGGCCCAGGCCGACGTCGGCATCGCCATGGGATCGGGGACGGACGTCGCCATCGAGGCGGCCGACGTCACGCTCATGCGCGGCGATCTCCAGGGCGTCGTGGCGGCGGTCGAGCTCTCGCGACAGACCATTCGCATCATCAAGCAGAATCTCGTCTGGGCCTTCGGCTACAACATCGTGCTCGTCCCCGTCGCCGCGGGGGCGCTCTACCCGGTGTGGGGCGTCCTGCTCTCGCCCATCCTGGCCGGGGCGGCGATGGCGTTCTCATCCGTGTCGGTGGTCACCAACAGCCTACGACTGAAGCGCTGGCGGCCAGGCCGATGAAAAGGACCCACCTGCGTCGTTGCCTCCTCGTCCCGCTCCCTCACCGTATGCTGCAAACGGCTCGGTCGGGGAATCTGTCGGTCATTTCACCGCTCGCCTCGCCGCGGGGCGCGGCTCAGCTCGCACTGCGGCGCCTAGCATCTGGGCCGTTTTGATCGGCCTGGGACATTAGTTCATTCAGGAGGAATGCATGGCGGTGGATCCGGTTTGCAAGATGACGGTGGAGCCCGCGAAGGCGGCGGCGCAGTCGACCTACCAAGGCCAGACGTATTACTTCTGCGCGGTGGGCTGCAAGCAGAAGTTCGACCGCGCGCCCGACACGTACACGCGCGCGTGACGCTCGACCCTCCGCTGCTGGCGGGGCGCGATCGGTACGAGCGCGTCATGGAGGGCTGGGTCGACAACACCCACGACGACGCGCTGACTCACACCGTCCGCCTCGCCGATCCCGATCGCGCCGTCGAGGTCGCGGTCGTGGCCTCGCCCTCGCCGGCCTACGCGATCCGCGAGGCGCGGTGCCGCGCGGTCGCCGGTGAGCTCGACGACGCCGTCGCCCGCAGCTTTGCGCGCCTGGCCGGGACCGCGATGGTCGCCGGCCTGACCCGTCGCGTCGCCGAGGTCACGGGGACGGGCGCGGGCGCGGCCCTGGTCCTCGACGCCACGATCGAGGCGGCGCGGCTCGCCCGTCAGGTGGCGAAGCTCCCGCGCGAGCGCGCGGACCGCGCACGCGACGGAGCGCTGGCGTGCTGGGAGCTCGACACCACCGGCTGGAGCGACCTGCCCGACTCCTGCTTCACCTACAGCGCCGCCGGGCGCGCGCTGTTCGCCACGCGCACGGTGGCGGCCGCGATGCGCCCCGACCTCTACAGCCCGCGTCCCGGTCAGGCGCGCGTGTTCGTCCGACGGAAGGTCGCCCGCCTCGAGCGCGCAGAGCGCACGCTCACGCTGTTTCACTCGATGCACGACGACGTGCACGGCTTCGAGATCACCTACGAAGTCGACCGGGTCACCGGCCGGGTCCTCAGCGCGCGGTCGCTGACGCCGAAGCTCCCGTACGCGGGCATTTGCTCGGAGGCCCAGGGACGGATCGACGCGCTCGTCGGCGAGACGATCGAGGACGGGCTGCGCAAGCGCATCCAGACGCACCTGGGCGGGGTGTCCGGCTGCGCCCAGCTCTACGATCTGACCGCCGACCT
>Ga0075425_100009034_pt1 | contig 10595 bp, 6 predicted proteins | sample SoiMethybrSBSTD4_FD_75300 | JGI IMG/M metagenome (GOLD analysis project Ga0075425, IMG submission 75300) | Bulk soil microbial communities from a Populus tree surrounding site in Tennessee, USA - Soil MetaG P. TD hybrid SBSTD4 | ecosystem: Environmental > Terrestrial > Soil > Tree plantation...
GGCGAGCGAATACTGGGAGCGGGCGGTGGTCTCCTCCTTGGAGAAGGCCAGCGGGACGAACACCGCCGCCGGCCCGCCGAAGCGCGCCCCGGGGGGCGGGAAGCGGAAGCCCGGAGGCATCACGCCGACCACGGTATGCGCGCGGCCGTCGAGCGCGATGGTATGGCCCACCACGGTCGGGTCGCCGCCGAAGCGGCGCTGCCAGAGGCCATGGGAGAGGATGGCGGCCTCGTTCGCGCCCGCCTGTCCTTCCGCGGCCGAGAACGAGCGGCCGAGAGCAGGGCGCGCGCCCAGCAGCGGCAACAGGTCCGGCGTCACGCGAACGGCGGCGACGCGCTCCGCCTCGCCGCCTCCGGTCAGGTTGAGGTCGGACCGCGAGAAGGCGGCGATCGCGTCGAACGAACGGGCCCGCGCGCGGTAGTCCGCAAGCTCGGGCGGAGAGGCCCCCAGGTCGCGCATGCCGAGGGACAGGAACTGGCCTTCGATCGCCACCAGGCGGTCCGCGTCCGCGTAGGGGAGCGGGCGCAGTACGACGGCATCGGCGACGCTGAAGATCGCGGTGGCGGCGCCGATACCGAGGGCGAGAGCGGCCACCGCGGCCAGCGTCGGCCCCGGAGTCCGCGCCAGGCTGCGGGCCGCGCGCGCCAGCGCCGTCAACGGGACCTCATTCCGCGCGCAGCGCGATCGAGGGATCGACGCGGGCCGCGCGCCGCGCGGGCACGTAGCCGGCGGCCAGCGCCACCACGGCCAGCATCACCGCCACCATCAGGAGCGTGGCCGGATCGCCGGGGCCGACCCCGAAGAGCATGCTGGCCACGATGCGCCGCAAGGCGAGGGCGCCGCCCAGGCCGACGAAGATGCCGAGGAGGGTCACGCCCAGGGTCTGGCCGAGGACGAGGCGCATCACGTCCACCGCGCGCGCCCCCAGCGCCATGCGCAGGCCGATCTCGCGCGTCCGGCGCGAGACGGCGTAGGCCATCACGCCGTAGATCCCGACTCCGGCCAGGACCAGGGCCACCACCGCGAACGCCCCGAGCAGCGCGAGCGTGAAGTGGCGGTCCGCGAACGAGCCCGCGAGCAGGTCGTTCATGGCGCGCACGTGGGTCACGGGGACGTCCTTGTCCACCTGACCGACTTCGCGCTTGATCGACTCCGTGAGGGCGGCCGGAGACACGGACGAGCGGACGACGACGTGCATCCACGTCCTCCACACGCGCGGCTCCTGCGCCATGGGCGTGTACAACGCGGCCGTATCGTCGGCGTCGAGCCCGTCGCCGCGGACGTCGCCGGCCACGCCCACGACGCGGATCCACACCCGGGGCTCCGCGCGCGCCCAGGCCACCCGGCGCCCGATGGGATCGCCTCCGTGGAAGAGGGTCCGCACCGCGGCCTCGTTCACGATCCCCACCGGTTCCGAGCTCGCGGTATCGGTGGGCTCCAGGTCGCGCCCACGTCGCAGCGGGATGCCCAGCGTGCGCAGGTAGGCCGTGGTCACGCCGCGGCTCAGGACCTCGGGCTCGCGCCCCGGCTCCACCGGCGGCTCACCCTCGATGAGGAAGTTCTGCGGCACCTTGTCCTGCTCGAAGGGCAGCTCGCTGGTCCCGCCGACGGAGCTGACGCCCGGCAGCACGCGCAGGCGGTCGAGCAGGGACTCGAAGAACACCGTGCGCCGCGGGACGTCGCGGTACGGGTTCATGGGCAGCGTGAGGTTGAAGGTCAGCAGCCGCTCGGGCTTGAACCCGGGATCCACCGATTGCAGGTGATGGAGGCTGCGCAGGAGCAGGCCGGCGCCGGCCAGGAGGACGACCGACAGCGCGATCTCGGAGGCGACCAGGAACCGGCGGACCCTCTCGCGCCCCGGAGCGTCGATCGATCGCGTGCCGTCCTTCAGCTCCGGCGCGACCGACCGTCCGGCCGCCTGCCATCCGGGAGCGAGGCCGAACAGGACGCCGGTCAGCAGCGACACCCCGGCCGTGAAGGCCAGCACCCACGGGTCGAGGCGCACGGACGCGAGGGCGGGGATCTGATCCTGTCCGAGGCCCACGATGATGCCGAGGCCCCACGAGCCCACGAGCAGCCCGGCCAGGCCGCCCACCGCGGAGAGAAGGACGCTCTCCACCAGGAGCTGCCGCAGCAGCCGTCCCCGCCCCGCGCCCAGCGAGGCACGGATCGCCATCTCGCGCTGGCGGTCGGCCGCGCGCGCGAGCAGGAGGTTCACGACGTTCACGCCGGCGATGAGGAGGACGAACCCGACGGCGCCGAAGAGGAGGAGGAGGGCCGCGCGCACGTTCTGCACGATGAAGTCGTGCATCGGCATGAGGACGTACTGGCGGTCGCGGTTCTCGATCGGATACAGGGCGGCCAGGCGCCGGGCGATGGTGTCCGCTTCCGCCTGGGCCTGGGCCAGGGTCACCCCCGGCCGCATACGGGCCAGGCCGAGCAGGGTGTGCGCGCCGCGCGCCTCCGCCTCGGGGGCAGACTCCGGCCACTGCGAGGCGTAGACGTCCGCCTTGGCTTCGGGCAGATCGAAGGCCGCGGGCAGCACGCCGACGATGCGATAGGTGCCGGTCACGAACCGGAAGGTGCGGCCGACGGCCCCGGGATCCGCTCCCAGGCGCTGGCGCCAGAAGCGGTCGCTCACCACCACGACCTTCTCCTTGCCCACGTGGTCGTCGTCCGCCGTCAGCAGGCGGCCGAGCGCGGGCTTCGTCCCCAGCAGGCCCAGGGCATCGCCCGTGACCAGCACGCCGTCCAGTCGCTCGGCCAGGGGCTCGCCCGGCACGTCGAAGAACTGCGGCCGATAGCCCGCGAAGCCTTCGCAGGTGCGCGACTGCGCGGTGAGGTCGCGCAGGTCCGGCGCGGAGCTGCCGCGGCGGATGCGCAAGAGCCGGTCCGGCTCCGCGTAGGGCAGCGGACGCAGCAGGACCGCCCGCACCACGCTGAACATCGCGGTGTTGGCGCCGATGCCGAGGGCGAGCGTCGCCGCCGCGGCCAGGGTGAACGCGGGCGCCCGGCCCAGCCGCCGCGCGGCGTAGCGCAGGTCCTGCACGAGCGAATCCATATGCGCCTCCCTCTACGCCTCGTCGCCCTCCGCGGAGGGCCGGGGGCGGATGCCGTATCGCTTGAGCTTCTCGTGGAAGGTCGTGGCCAGGAGGCCCAGCCGGGCCGCGGCCTGGCGCTGGTTGCCGCCCGTCGACTCCAGCGCGGCCAGGATCAACCCGCGTTCGTAGGCGCGGACGCGCGAGCGCAGGTCGACCGGCTCGTCGTCCATCATCACGGCTCCCGTCGCCTGCTCCGTCGTGTCTTCCTTCAAGGGCACCTCACTCGTAACGCAGGGCTTCGGAGGGATCGACGCGCGCGGCGCGGCGTCCCGGGATGTACGAGGCCAGGGCGGCCACCGCGAGCAGGAACAGCGCCACCGCCGCGAAGCTCACGGGATCGGTCGCGCTCACGCCGTAGAGAAGGCTGGTGAGCAGGCGGGTCAGGGCCAGCGACGCCACCAGGCCGATGAGCGCCCCCAGGCCGGCGAGCGCCACCCCGCGCCCCACGATCATCGCGAGGACGTGTCCCGCCCGCGCGCCGATGGCCATGCGAATCCCGATCTCGTGCGTGCGGCGGGCGACCGCATGCGCCATCACCCCGTAGAGGCCGAGAGCGGCCAGGAACACGGCCACGGCCGCGAAGAAGCCCAGGACGAGCGTGCTGACCCGGCGCAACGTGATCGACTCCGCCGCGAGCTGCTCGAGCGGCATCACCGCGAGCACGGGCTGGTCCTTGTCGAACGACCAGACCGCCTGCTGGATGGCCTGAACCGGAAGCGATTGCCGTCCCGACATGCGGACGGTGAGGCAGATCAGCGCGGACGGGGCCTGCGCGTAGGGCAGGTAGATCTCGGGCTCGGCCGGCTCGGCCAGACCGGCATGCCGGACGTCGCCGACCACGCCGACGACCTCGCGCCACACGATGGGATCCTGTGGCCCGCCGACGCGCCATCCGATGCGGCGGCCGATCGGGTCTTCACCGGCCCAGTAGCGGCGCGCCGTGGTTTCGTTGACCACGACGACCGGAGGCGCGGTCGCCACGTCGCTGGCGGCGAGGCCACGGCCTTTCCGGACCGGAATCCGCATGGCGCGGAAGTAGTCCTCGTTGGCGCTCTGCGGCATGGCTTCCGGGGCGTCGACGGTCGCGGCCGGCGGCCGCCCCTCGATCTCGAAGTTGAGCCCGCCGCTCCAGCCCGACAGCGGCAGGAAGGTCGTGGCCCCCGCCGCCTCCACGCCGGGAGTCTCGCGCAGGCGCGCGAGCACGTGGTCGAAGAAGGCCTGCTTCTTCTCCGGCGCGGTGTAGCGGGCCTCGCCTGCACCCTGCGGCCGGCGGGCGGGAAGCAGCACGCGGGCGGTGGTCACGCCCGCGGGGTCGAACCCCAGGTTCCCCGCTTGCAGGTGGGCGAAGCTCCGGATCATCAGCGCGGCGCCGGTGGTGAGGACGAGAGCGAGGGCCACCTCGCTCACGATCAGCGCGCTGCGGAACCTCCGGTGCCCGTGTCCTTCCGTCGTGCTCCGCCCGCCCTCTCGGAGCGCCTCTCCGAGGGCCGCCCGCGAGGCGTGCAGCGCGGGCGCGAGGCCGAAGGCGATCCCGGTCCCCAGCGAGAGCACGAGGGCGAAGGCGAGCACGGGCGCGTCCACGTGGATCTGGTCCAGGCGCGGGATGGCGACGTTGGCGATCGTGCTCGGGAAGAGGCCCTTGAGGACGTCGACTCCCCAGAAGGCGAGGCCGACGCCACACGCCCCGCCGATCGCGGCCAGCAGCACGCTCTCCACGAGGAACTGCCGGACGAGCCGGCCGCGGCTGGCGCCGAGGGACGCGCGGATGGCGACCTCGCGCCCGCGGTCGGCGGCGCGCGCGAGGAGGAGGTTGCCGACGTTGGCGGCGGCGATGAGGAGCACGAATCCCACCGCGCCGAGCAGGACCAGGAGCGCGGGCTTGATGTCGCCCGTGTACCGCGAGGCGATGGGCGTGGCGGCGGCGCTCCACCCTCCCTGATTCTCCGCATCCGCGCTGGCCAGGGCGGCGGCGACCCCCGCCACCGCCGAAGAGGCCTGCGCGATCGGCACACCCGGCTTGAGCCGGCCGATCATGCGGACGAACCGGGACCGGGCGTTGGCGGCGGGCACGCCTTCGAGCACGAGCGGCGTCCACATCTCGGTGCGCGCGGGATGGACGAAGCCGGGCGGCATCACGCCGATGACGGTGTAGCTCTCGTCGTCGAGGGTGATGGCGCGCCCGATCACGCCGGGATCGGCGCCGAATTTCCGACGCCACAGCGAGTCGGCGAGGACCACGACGTGGTCGTGGCCCAGCCGCGCGTCTTCGGGCCCGAGCGTGCGCCCCAGGCGCGCGGGCACCCCGAGGATCGCGAAGAAGTTGCCCGAGAACCGGTACCCGATGATCGACTCCGGCTCGCCTACGCCGGTGAGGCTGCTGAGCCAGTCGCTCGACGCGCCCAGGTCCGTGAACACGCCGCTGCGGTCGCGGTACGCGACGTAGGCCACGGGCGTCACTGCTCGGCGCGGTACGCTGCGCTGGGGGCTGTTCTCCCAGACCCACACGAGCCGGTCCGGGTCGGCGAAGGGGAGTGGCCGCAGGAGCACCGTATGCACGACGCTGAAGATGGCCACGTTGGCGCCGATGGCGATGGCGAGGGTGGCGACGGCTACGGAGGAGAACCCGGGACGGCGGAGCAGCACCCGCGCCGCGTGCCTCAGATCCTGGATCCAGCTCTCCATGCGCACCCCCTCCCTCCGACCGATCTACTCCGCGCGCAACGCGCTCACCGGGGCCACGCGGGTGGCCCGCCAGGCCGGCACCGCGCTCGCCGCGAGGGCGACCAGGACCAGGAAGGCCGCGGCGGACGCGTAGGTGGCGGCGTCCGTCGGATGCACTTCGAAGAGGAGAGTGGACAGGACGCGCGCCCCGGCGGCGGCGCCGAGCAGGCCCGCTCCCACACCCATCGCGGCCAGGCGAAGGCTCTCCCCCGTCACCAGCCGCACCACGTCGCCGCGGTCCGCGCCCAGCGCCATGCGGATCCCGATCTCCTTCGTCCTCTGCACGACCGAATAGGAGATGACGCCGTAGATGCCGACGGCGGCCAGCACCAGGGCCAGGCCGGCCAGGGCGGCGAGGAGCAGCACGTTGAACCGCGGCCGGGCGACTGTCTCCGCCATCACGTCCGCCATCGGCTTGACCGCAGCCGCCTCCAGGGACGGGTCCACCGCGGACACGGCGGCGCGGATCGCTCCCGCCTGCGCCAGGGGTGGGCCCAGGGTCCGCACCATCACGTAGGTCCACAGGAACGGGGTCTGCGCGAACGGCGTGTAGATCGCAGCCTCGCCCGGATCGTCGAGGCCGGAATAGCGCACGTCGTCCACCACGCCGACCACCGTGCGCCAGCCGTCGCCCTGATCGGGGCTCACGAGCTTGAGGCGCCGGCCGACGGCACCACCTTCGCCGTAGAGCCGCCGGGCCAGGGCGCGATTGAGGATGACGACCTCCGGCGCGCCCGCGCCATCGACGTCGGTGAAGGCGCGGCCTTCGCGCACGCGCGCGCCCAGGGCGCGGAAGTAATCCGGGGTGACGGCCAGGAAGTAACCGCGGCGCTGCTCGGCCGCGCCCTCCGCCACGCCTTCGGCGACGAAGCCGGTAGCCCGCTGCGGGGTGACCGGGGGCAGGCCGGTGCCGCCGCCCGCGACCTCGACCCCGGGCAGGTGCGACACGCGCTCGACGATCGCGCGCGCCAGCGCGGCCCGCTGGGCGGGCGTGCGCGGGGCGGGACCGGCCATCCCGACGTTGAAGGTCAGGAGGTGGTCGGCGGTGAAACCCGCATCCACGTGCAGCAGCCGCACCAGGCTCTGTACGAGGAGGCCCGCGCCCACGAGCACGACGAGGGCAAGGGCGACCTCGGCCGCGGTGAGCCCCGCGCGCAGCCGCCGCGCCGCCGGCCCCGAGCTGCCGCGCCCGCCTTCACGCAGGCCGTGCGCGGCGTCCGTGCGCGCGGCCTGCCAGGCGGGGGCGAGCCCGAAGAGGAGGCCGGTCGCGACCGCCACCGCGGCTGTGAAGGCGAGCACACCGACGTCGATGCGCACGGTGGCCAGCCGCGGGATGTCCGCGCCGCCGAGGGTGGGGAGCACGTCCAGGATCCAGCGCGCGTGGAGCAGGCCCAGGGCGCTGCCGGCGGCGGAGAGGAGGACGCTTTCGGTCAGGAGCTGGCGGACGAGGCGGCCGCGTCCGGCCCCGAGCGCGGTGCGGATCGCGATCTCGCGCTCGCGCGACTTCGCGCGGGCGAGGAGGAGGTTGGCCACGTTGGCGGAGGCGATGAGCAGCACGAGCGCGACGACGCCCATGAGCACGAGGAGCGCGGTGCGCACGCCGCCTACCAGCCGTTCGTAGATGGGCACGAACTCGATGCCGACGCCTTCGTTCGTCTTCGGGTGCTCCTGGGAAAGGCGGGCGGCGATCGCGCTCACCTGACCCTGCGCCTGCGCGAGGGTGACGCCGGGCGCGAGCCGGGCCAGACCCCGGAAGATGCGGAGGCTGCGGTTCTGCAACTGGTCGGGGGTCTTCGCCATCGAGGCGTCCAGCGGGACCCACAGGTCGAAATGCCCGTTCGGGAACTGGAACTCCGGACCCATCACGCCGACCACGGTGTAGCTCTCGCCGGAGAGCCGGAGGGTCCGGCCCACGACGGCGGGGTCCGCGGCGAAGCGGCGCGTCCAGAGCCGATGGCCGAGGACCACCACGTTGTCGCGCGCGTCGGCGGGCGTGAGCGCGCGGCCGAGGGCGGCCCCCCCCAGCATGGGGAAGAAACGGTCGGACACGACCGCGCCCCGCACCTGCTCGCCCGCGCCTTCGCCGCCGAGGACGTAGAGATTGGAGGCCCACACCGCCGTCTCGTCGAACACGGTGGCCGCGCGCCGCAGGTCGTCGAAGTCGGGGAGGGAGAGGCCCGCGGTGACCAGCCGCTCCGCCTGGGGATAGGGCAGGGGACGCAGCAGCACCCCGCGCACGAGGCTGAACATCGCGGTGTTCGCTCCGATGCCGAGAGCGAGCGTGATCACGGCCACGGCGGTGAAGCCGGGCGCCTTGCGGAGCTGGCGGACGGCGTAGCGCAGGTCGGCGAAGAAGTGATCCATGGTCCTCCTACGCGCGTGGCCCGGAGCTCACCGCCGCCGTGACGAGCGGGGCTTCAGGCCATCGCGCCGGCCGTGCTCGCCGCCTCGACCGCGGCCGCGTCCTCCACGATGCGGCCGTCGAAGAGGTGGATCGTCCGCTCCGCGTACTGCGCGAAGCGCGGATCGTGCGTGACCATCACGATCGTGGATCCGGCGCGGTGCAGCTCGCGCAGCAGGTCCATCACCGCCTCGCCGTTCTTGGAATCGAGGTTCCCGGTGGGCTCGTCCGCGAGCATGACCTTGGGCTTGCCCACGATGGCGCGCGCGACCGCGACCCTCTGCTGCTGACCGCCCGAGAGCTGGCTGGGCAGGTGCTTGGCGCGATGGCCCATGCCGACGCGCTCGAGGGCTTCCTTGACGCGCTCCCGGCGCTCGGCCGAGGGCATGCCCCTGTAGGTCAGGGGCAGCTCGACGTTCTCGAACACCGTGAGGTCGCCGATCAGGTTGAAGCTCTGGAAGATGAACCCGATGTCGCGGTTGCGGATCCGGGCACGCTTGCCGAGATCGAGGTCCTGAACGGCCTCGCCTGCGATCGTGTAGGTGCCCCCCGTCGGCGTGTCGAGCAGGCCGAGGATGGACAGCAGGGTGGACTTGCCGCAGCCGGAGGGTCCCGAGATCGCCACGTATTCGCCCTGGGCGATGTCGAGATGGATGCCGGACAGGGCGTGGGTCTCGACTTCGTCCGTGTAGAAGACCTTGGTCAAGCCCTCGAGGCGGACAAGGGGAGCGGTCGCGTTCATAGATCTCCTTGCGCGGGCAGAGTGGTCCCCGCGTTCATCCTCTAGGACGCTCGGCAAGACGGCCTGGTTGCATTCTTTGTTCGTTCACTTCAGGCGGATCCGGTCATAGGCGTCCCAGGCCGACGTGTCCGAGAGGACGACCTGGTCGCCGGGCACCAGCCCGCTCGTCACCTCGATCGTCGAGACCGAGCTGCGGCCCAGGCCTACCTTGACCCGGGTCGCGCCCACGCCGTCCGGGTCGAGCTTGAAGAGCCCGACCGTCCCGTTGGGCTGAGCCTGTGCGGGCCGGCTGACATAAATGATGTCGGTGAGCCGCTCGAGCTCGATGGTGCCGTCCACGGTGAGGTCGGGGACCGCACCCTGCGGGAGGGTGCCCTCGAGGGCGACGTCGACGGTGACGGTGCCGTTCTGCGCGGCGGGGTCCTTGCGGGAGACCTTGCCGTCGACGAACCCGTTGCGCGTGTCGACGGTCGCCTTCTGGCCGATCTGGACGTCTTTGGCCTGGGTCTCGGGCACCCGGATCACCGCCTTGAGCCGGTCCGGCACCGCGACCCGGGCCAGGTTGGTGCCGATGGTCACGCGCTGGCCCTGCTCGACCGGGACCACCTGGAGCATGCCGGCGATCCCCGGGCTGATGGCGAGCGCCTGGACCTGGCTACGGCGCAGCCGGGCCTCGGCGCGGCGCTGGGCGACGAGCGCGCGCTGGACCGCGAGCTGGGCCTCGACTGCTTCGGACGCGATGGACAGCCGCTCCTGCTCGATGCCGTTCCGGTTGTTGAGCTCGCGCGCGGCCACGTCGGAGAGCTTGCGGGTGAGGTCCGCGATCAGGCCCTGGCGCGCCAGCTCGGTGTTGGTGTCGGCCTGCATCTTGGCCTGCTCGTAGTCGGCCTGGACGCGGGCGGCGGCCGCCTTCTGGTCGAGCTGCTGGCTCTGCAGGCGGACCTTCAATTCCGTGTATTGCGCCTCCGCCTGACGGGCCTGCGATTCCGCGTCGAGGGCCTGCAGCTCCAGCTCGGGGTTGCTCAGCTCGAGGATCACCGAGTCGGCCTTCACCATCGAGCCCGGGTAGATGAGGATCCGCTCCACGCGTCCTTCGGCGGCGGCCGGGATCCAGCGCACGTCCTCGGGCACCAGCGTCCCGAGGCCGCGCACTTCTCGGAGCATGGGCCCGCGCTTGACGGCGTCGATCAGGACGCCCGAGCGATCGACGCTCGGGGCCGCGGGCTTGAGCCGCGACAGGCCGAGCGTGACCAGCAGCAGGGCCAGCGCACCGCCGGCGTAGGCGGCCTGCCGGATCCTCTTGCGGTGCGGCGAGACGATACGGGGACGATCCATTGCTCCTCCGGGAGCATGCCTAATCCAACGCGCGTGCCATGCCTTGGCCAGGCAGGCAACTCACAGCCTTGGAAGTGTTTAGGCTCCGATGGGGGAGGAGGGCTTCCGCGCTTTGTGTCCGATTGTGGGACGGCCGCGTCCCACGCGTGGAGTCCTGCCCGCGGCGCGCGGGGGACGTATAAGATAGCCGCCTTCAGGAGGCCTGATGATCCGCCGCGTCCTCGTCGCCTTCGTTCTGCTGATCCCGGCCGCGTCCATGGCCGCCGACGATCCCTCCATGGCGCGCGCCCTGCGC
>Ga0075425_100009035_pt1 | contig 10595 bp, 10 predicted proteins | sample SoiMethybrSBSTD4_FD_75300 | JGI IMG/M metagenome (GOLD analysis project Ga0075425, IMG submission 75300) | Bulk soil microbial communities from a Populus tree surrounding site in Tennessee, USA - Soil MetaG P. TD hybrid SBSTD4 | ecosystem: Environmental > Terrestrial > Soil > Tree plantation...
GCGGTCGCGCTCGAAACCGTGCGGCTGGTGACCGAGAGTCGCCAGCGGCGGCGCACGGCCGAGGCGCTGGCGCTCATGGCGCACGCGACGTCGCGCTCGTTCGACGTGTCGACGCTCGGCCGCGAGATCGTCGATACCCTCATCCTCCTGCTCGGCTGTACTCGCGCCACGTTGTACGAGCTGACGGGCAGCGGCGGGAGGCTCGTCGCCGTCGCGAGCGCGGATCGGGTTGGGACCGACGACGACCCCACCGCGCCGGAGCTCGGTCCGGTCGAGGCTCGGGCGCTGCGAGAGCGGCGCCTGGTCGCGATCCCGGACTTTCTTGCGGACCCCGTGCTGCCGGCCACCAAGCGCGACCCCGCAGGCGGGGCCTCGATCCGCTCCATGCTCGCGATCCCGCTCTTGCACGACGACGTTCCGATCGGAATCCTGTCGATCGGTGACCGAGCCCGCCGTGTATTCGAGCGCGAGGAGCTCGAGGTATTTCGGGCGGCGGCAGACCACGCGGCGCTCGCGCTCGAGCACGCGCGCCTGCACGCTCAGGCGGCCGAGGCGGTACGTGTACGCGAGCGCGTTCGGATCGCGAACGAATTGCACGACACACTCGGTCAGCTGGCGTTTTCGGTCGGGCTCAAGCTCGACTGGTGCTTGCATCGAACGGCCGGCACCTCGCCGGTCTACCCGAAGCTCGAAGAGCTTCGCCATGCCACCGGGCTGATGATGGCCCAGATCCGCCAGCTGATTGGCCACCTCTCGCCCGAAGGCCTGGCCGAGACGAGCGTCACGAGCCGTCTCGAACGGCTCATCCTCGATTTCCAGGAGCTCACAGGAACATCCGTCGACCTCACCCTCCACGGCGACCTCGAGGGCCTGCCGGCGGTGGCCGGAGACGTCCTCCAGAAGACCCTGCAGGAAGCGCTCGTCAACGTCGCGAAACACGCGCGCGCCGAGCACGCCGGCGTCCGGATCGAGATCGGCGGCGGTCTCGTGTCGATCGAGGTCACCGACGATGGCGTCGGGCTGTCGATCGGCGGCACTGAGGTCGTCGGCGCCGTACCGGGCCATTTCGGATTGCGGCACATGCGAGAGCGCATCGAGGGTGTCGGCGGTCGCCTCGACGTCGTCGGGCACCCGGGCGCGGGAGTTCGTGTCCGAGGGACGTTTCCGTTGCGCCCCGAGGGGACGTGACGGAGTGGCCAAGATTCGTATCGCCGTCGTCGATGACCACGAGGTCGTCCGTCACGGCCTTCGTCTCTCGCTCGAGCTCGAGCCGGACATGATGGTCGTCGGCGAAGCGCGAACCGGCGAGGACGCCGTGCACATGGTCACCACCGGTCGGCCCGACGTGGTGCTCCTCGATGTGCGGCTCGAGGGGGCGGACGGGCCGGAGGTGTGCCGCCGAATTCTCGAGGTTGCGCCCGGCACGGCGGTGGTGATGCTCACCAACTACATGCAGGACGGCTTCGTCCTGCGCAGCCTCATGGCCGGGGCCAAAGGCTACGTGATCAAGGACGTGCAGCTCTCCGAGCTGAAGAAAATGGTGCGCTCGGTGTACCGCGGCGGCTCGGTCCTCGATCCGAAGGTGACCGGCCAGGTGATCCTCACCGCGAAATCCGCGGCGGAAGCTCCAGCGGTGCGGCCGGCCGGCCAGCGGAAGATGACCGCCCTGTCGGACACCGACCTCGCGATCCTCCGACACCTCTCGGACGGGCTGACGGACAAGCAGATCGCCGGCCGGATCCATCTGAGCCCTCACACGGTGAAGGATCATCTCGAGAAGATCCGCGCACTGCTCGACGTCGGGTCGCGTACAGAGATCGTCGCGACCGCGCTCCGGCGCGGTCTGGTGTAGTCACCCCGCAACGCCTGGAAAGGAGAATGACGATGCCTGAGCGAGGGACGCGCGAGCGCGCACAGCGCGCGCGCCGAGAGGGCAAGGCGCCGACGACCCAGGCCGGCGAGTTCATTCGCGAGGAGATCGAGCACATTCGTGAGGGCAAGCACGGGGCGCGCTCGACCAAGCAGGCGATCGCGATCGGTCTCTCGAAGGCTCGGCGGGCCGGCGTCAGGCTGAAATCGCCGAAGGGCGTGAGCGCCGAGACGCGGCGGCAGGCCGCCCGTGATTCCCGCAAGGGGCGGAGCCGCCGATCGGCCAAACCGTCAGCCCGGCGCTCACGTGCCACGCTCCGGGCGCTCGAACGCGAAGGCCACCGGGCAGCGTCACGCGAGGCGCTATCCCGGCAGGCGCGCCGGAGCGCGCGCCGGCGGCGCCGGCGGTAGCGTGCTCCGACCTTAGTCGACGGCGTCGAGGTGGGTGATCCGCGACTCGGCGCTTGAAGCGCCGGGCTCGCCCGCGACCGCGAGGAGCCGGTAGACAAGCACCGCGTCGCGGACACCCTTGAACCGCTCCAGCCGTCCCGGCCCAACCTCGATCCTGGAAGCCACCAGGTTCCGCATCGCGTCGGACAGGAGAACCTCGCCTCCGAGCGTCAACGCCTGGATGCGCGCCACCAGGTTCACCGCGGGCCCGACGACGCCGTACTTCACGCGCTCGGTACTGCCGATGTTGCCGGCGACGACCGACCCGACGTGGAGCCCGATACCCATGCTGAGCTCCGGCAAGCCGCGCCGCCGGTTGTCGGCGTTGAACGCGCGCAGGGCCTCTTGCATCGCGTGGGCGCAACGCACGGCGCGCTCGGCGTCGTCCGGACGGCCGAAGGGCGCGCCGAACAGCACGAAGATCGCGTCGCCGATGAACTCGTTGATGATGCCGCCGTGCTGGATGATCACCGGCGTCATCTTGGCGAAGTATTCGTTGAGCAGGGCGATCATCGCCGGCGCCCCGAGACGCTCCGAGAGCTCGGAGAAGCCGCGAAGGTCGGACATGAGCATCACGACCTCTCGCACCTCGCCGCCGAGCTGCAACGCGTCGCGGTCGCGCAGGCATTGCTCGGCGAGCTCCGGGCTGACGTAGCGTCCGAACGTCTCGCGGATGAAGTCGCGGTCCCGCAGGGCCGACACCATGTCGCCCATCGCCCGCGCCAGCACGCCGATCTCGTCCCGGCTCCTGGGCACGACGGTCACCGTCAAATCGCCGTGACGGATCCGGCGCGCGTGTCGCGCCAGCTCCTGCAACGGTCGCGCGATCCACCGCGCCAGCATCACGCCGCCGGCCACGGCGAGCAGCAGCGCCGCCAGGCCGAGCGCGAGCGCGACGCGGGCCTCGGCGTCGACGTGCTCGGTGTAGTCGGTCGCGGGGACGACGACCTCCACCACCCACTGCAGATCGCCGACCGAGATGGGCAGCGCGCGGGCGAGATACGTCTCGCCCTGGTGCTCGAATTCGTACGTGGCGTCGCTCACCGGGGTCTGTCGCATCGCCGCGGCGGCGAGCTCGGCGTCGATGACCTCTCGACGCGAGGCGCCGGAGCCCCCGCGCCCGACCAGCAGCGCGCCCTGTGCCGTCGCGACGAACACGCGCCCGCGTGACGAGACGTGCAGGTCTTTGAAGGCGCTCGCCAGCCGGTCCAGCGAGAAATCCACGGTGAAGACGCCCTTCACGCCGCCCCGCACGTCGAGGACGGGGACGGCGCAGGTGATGCCGAGTCCGCCGCCGGCGTAGAACTCGTACGGCTCGGTCCACACCGGCACTCGTTGAGCTTCCGCGGCGCGGAAGTACGGCCGCTCCGTCGGACGATAGCGATGGTCATCGGCGCGGCGCACCGGCTCCCGGCGGCCGTCCGGGAGAATGCGGTCTTCCTCGAGCCGGATACGGCCTCGATACGGGAAGCTCTTGTTGATGTAGACGTTGTCGCGAGGATCGCGCCACGCGCCGAGAAACCGGTTGAGCCGGTCGCCGTAGCTCACCCAGCTCAGGTGCGGGTGGGCGCGCAGCACCGCCAGCGTGAACCGCTCGAGCCCGCGATCGTCTCCGAGATCGAGCTGCCCTTGCTGCACCATCTCGGCGCCCAGACGCGCGGTCGCCGAGGCGTCCTCCAGCACGCGGTCGGCGTGGGCCGCGGTCAACCGGGCGGCCTGGGACATCGCCGCGTCGAGGAGGGCGCGCGAGCGCGCTCGCTGATCGCGCCAGGCTACGCCGCCGATGATGGCGCCGGTGAGACCGGTGAGCAGCACCACGAGCCCGACGAGGGCCAGGGTGAACGGAGGACGGCGCTGGAATACGCGAGCGAGGGACGCGAAGGTGGCCAGGGAGACCACGGTACCGTCCCGATCGGAGCCGGTCAAACTATACGAGCTATACGAGCTGCTCCGGGCGACCGCTCATGTCGCCGGCCGCGACCCGCCGTACGCCTCGCTCGGGCCGTAGCGGCTGTCCTCGAAGAGGAGCCTGGCGCGCGCCCCGACGACACGGCTCCAGTTCGCGAGCGCGGACTCGGACCACTCCGCGTCGGGCCTGGGCTCGTCGTCGAAGCTGTCGTACGTATCGACGCCGCGCATGAGCATCGCGGGCTGGCGCACCTTCGCGGGCTTCGCCCACGTCGGCAGCATCTCGACGAGCAGGAGGAATCGCCGGTCGGGTCCGAAGTTTCCCGCCGAGCCGTGGACGAGCGAGTTGTCGAACATGGCCATCTCGCCCGGATGAAGCTCGAAGTCGACCGCTTTGGACTCGTCGAACGGCTCACTGATGTACTGGCCGCGCGCCAGGATGCTCTTCGGGTCGTCCGTCTCCTCGTGGCGCAGGATGCCCCACGTGTGCGAGCCGGGAATGCCGCGCAAGCAGCCCTGCCGGCTGCCGCACTCGGAGAGCGCGAGCGCGCCCAGCACCACCGGGACGGCCGAGCCGTAGAACGAATCCTGATGCCAGCCCGCGAAGGTCTCGCCGTCGGCCTTCTTCACCCGCCACGCCATGCTCCAGCAGCGCAGGTTGGGGCCGATCAGGTCCTCGAAGATGTCGAGGACGTACGGGTCCTCGGCGATGTCGAGCACCCACGGACACAGAAGATGCGACTTCGTCTTCATCTTCTTGATGTCCGACACGCGCGCCTCCAGCGCCTCGAACCGCTCGCGATAGTGGCCGGCGCGCTCCGCGCTCATCGCGCGCACGGGCGACAGGAACCCGTCGCGCTGGAACGACTGCACCTGGGCCTCGGTCAGGATCTTCGGCACGGCGTCACTCCTTCTGGTCCTTCGAGAAGAGCTCGTCGAGCTTGCCCTCGTAGGCGTGGTAGTCGAGGAAGTCGTAGAGGTCGGCGCGTGTCTGCATCGCGGAGACGACGCGCTTCTGTGAGCCGTCTCGCCTGACGGTCTCGTAGACGGAGAGCGCCGCCGCGTTCATCGCGCGAAACGCCGACAGCGGATAGAGAACGATCTCCACGCCGGCGCCGGCCAGCTCGTCGACGGAGAACAGCGGCGTCACCCCGAACTCGGTGATGTTGGCGAGAATCGGAACACGGACCGCATCGGCGAACCGCCGAAACACCGCCAGCTCGGTGACCGCCTCCGGAAACACCATGTCGGCGCCGGCTTCGACACATGCCGCGGCACGCTCGATCGCGGGCTCGACTCCCTCGACCGCCAGCGCGTCGGTCCGGGCCATGATCACGAACGCCGGATCGGTTCGCGCGTCGACCGCGGCCTTGATGCGGTCGACCATCTCGGTCTTCGCGACGATGGCCTTGCCCGGCCGGTGCCCGCACCGCTTGGCCTGCACCTGATCCTCTATATGCATCGCGCCGGCGCCCGACGCGATCAGCGATCGCACGGTCCGCGCGATGTTGAACGCGCCTCCGAATCCCGTATCGGCATCCACCAGGAGCGGCAGCTGCGTGCAGCCGGCGATCCGCCGCACGTCCGTCAACACGTCCTCGAGCGTCGTGATCCCCAGATCGGGCACACCCAGCGACCCCGCCGCGACCCCACCGCCGGACAGATAGATCGCCTTGAACCCAACCCGCTCCGCCATCCGCGCGGCGTACGCGTAGATGCATCCGACCACCTGCAACGGCCGCTCGTCCTTCACGGCCGCCCGGAACCGCGCCCCCGCTGACGTCGCGCTCATGGCCCGACCATACAACAACCCGTGCGCCTCCGCCCACGGCTCGAGCGCCGGCTGCGCCCGTCAGCGGCCGGATCGCATCCTTCGGAGCCCGTCCGCCATCAGAAAACCATGAAGGGCGTCGGCAATTGTTCCATATCGAGAATCCCCGCTGAGGAGCCAGGCCCATGATGAAGAAGCTGCAAGGGAAAGTGGCGGTCGTGACGGGAGCGTCCAAGGGGATCGGGGCCGGCATCGCGAAGGCGCTGGCCGACGAGGGCGCCGCAGTGGTGGTCAACTATTCGTCCAGTCAGCAAGGCGCCGATCGTGTGGTCGCGGAGATCGTCGGCCGCGGCGGCCATGCGATCGCGGTGCAAGGCGACGTCTCGAAGCAGGCGCACATCGAGCGCCTGTTTTCGGAGGCGAAGACCGCGTATGGCCGGCTCGACATCCTGGTCAACAACGCCGGCGTCTACGAATTCGGGCCGCTCGAGGGCGTGACCGAGGATCTCTTTCACAAGCACTTCAACGTCAATGTACTCGGGCTCTTGCTGACGACGAAGGAGGCGGTGAAGTACATGGGGCCCGAGGGCGGCAGCGTCATCAACATCGGCTCGGGCGCGAGCTCGATGCGCCCTCCGAACTCCGCGGTGTACACGGCGACGAAGGCCGCCGTCGACGCGATCACCGGCGTGCTGGCGAAGGAGCTCGGGCCGCGGAAGATTCGCGTCAATTCGATCAACCCGGGAGTGATCGAGACCGAGGGACTGCACGCCTCCGGGTCGGCCGGAAGCGACTTCCAGAAGATGGTCGAGACGCAAGCGCCGCTCGGACGCATGGGGCAGCCAGACGATATCTCGCCGACGGCCGTCTATCTGGCGTCGTCCGACTCGAAGTACATGACCGGGGAGACGCTGCTGGTGGCGGGCGGCTTGCGGTAGCGGCTAAACGCCGAGATAGTATTTCTTGACCAGCTCGTTCTCGCGCAGCTCCTGCGTGCTGCGGCCCTCGAACTCGATACGCCCATGAACGATGATGTAGCCGCGGTCGGCGATCTTGGTCGCCTGGTTGAAGTTCTGCTCGGCCATCAAGACCGTCAGCTGATACCGCTCCTTGAGCTCGCGAATCTTGGCGATGACGCGGGTGACCAGAATCGGCGCCAGGCCGACCGACGGCTCGTCGACCAGCAGGATCTTCGGTGAAGACATGAGCGCGCGCGCAATCGCCAGCATCTGCTGCTCGCCCCCGCTCATGCTGCCGGCGAGCTGACGGCGCCGCTCGCGCAGGACCGGAAAGGCCTCGAAGCAGAACGGCAAGTTGCGATCGATATCGGCGCGGGCGCCGGGGCGGTAGGCGCCGAGCAGCAGGTTCTCCTCGACCGTGAGCCGCGGGAAGAGCCGGCGCCCCTCGGGGACCAGCGCGATACCCAGATCGACGATCTCCTCGGTGGATTTCGTCGCGAGGTCGATCCGCGCGCCGTCGGCTTCCAGATAGATCTCACCGGCGTCGGGCGTCAGCATGCCCATGATGCACTTGATCAGGGTGCTCTTGCCGTTGCCGTTGGTGCCGAGGAGCGCGACGGTCTCGCCGTCGCGCACTTCGATGGACACGCCGTGGAGCACGCGGACCGCCCCGTAGCCGGCGTCGACGTCGCGAACCACGATCCTATTCGCCAAGGTAGGCCTTCTCGACCGCCGGATTGCGCACGATCTCGGCCGGCGTGCCCTCGGCGATGCGATTGCCGGCGTCGAGGACGACGATCCGCTCGGAGAAGCGCATCACCGCGCGCATGATGTGCTCGATCATGATGATCGTGATCCCCTGCTCGTTCAGTCGAAAGAGGATCGTGAGGATGTCGTCGACCTCGGCGCTGGAGAGGCCGGCCATCGCCTCGTCGGAGATCAGGAGCTTCGGACGCGCGGCCATCGCGCGGGCCAGCTCGAGCTTGCGCATCTCGATCTGCGTGAGCCCGGCCGGCCGCAGATGCGCCTTCGCGTCGAGACCGATCATCCGCAAGATGTCGAGCGCCCCCACCGCGGCGTCGCCCGATCGCGAGTGGGCCGCGTACTCGAGCGGGATGCCGAGATTCTCGAGCACGGTCATGCTCGCGAACGGCTTCGGGATCTGGAAGCTCCGCACGATGCCGAGCCGCGTCCGCTGGTGCGCCGGGAGCTGGGTGATGTCGCGGCCCTCGAACAGGATCCGGCCGCCGTCCGTCGGCAGCGCGCCCGACACGCAATTGATGAGCGTGGTCTTGCCGGAGCCGTTCGGGCCGATGAGGCCCAGTCGCTCGCCCGGCCGGACCTGAATCGAGACGCGGTCGAGCGCCAGGAAGCCGCCGAAGCGCTTGGTGACGCCGTCGATGTCGAGGAGCGCGTCCGCCGTCGTCACGCGCGCCGTCCCCTGAGCTTTCGCGCGAGGCCGATCAACCCCTCGGGCGCCAGCACCACGAAGAGCACGAGGACCACCCCGACGATCAGCAGATTGAGCTCGGATGAGATCGTCACGGTCGCGACCTGCTGCGCGGTGCCGAGCAGGATGGCGCCGATCACGGGCCCGAGCCACGTCGTCGTGCCCCCGATCATCGGCATCGCGAGCGCGTTGACCGCGTAGTTCAGGTCGAAGGTCGACGACGGCTCGACGTAGGTCACATAGTACGGAAACGGCGCGCCGGCGACGCCGAGGAAGAAGCCGCTGATCGTCGTGGCGAACAGCTTCAGCCGCAGGGTGGGCACGCCCATGCACTCGGCGGCCTCCTCGTTGTCACGCAGCGCGGCCAGCCCGCGGCCGATCCAGGAGCGCTCGATCGTCCGGGCCACCAGCACCGTCACCACCGCCAGCACGACCATCATGATGAAGAGCAGCACGGCCCAGCTGCGGAAGAAGGGCACCGGCGGCCGGATCAAGGTGTAGCCCTTGGCGCCGCCGACGTAGTCCCAGTTGATGATGAGCGTCTGCAGCACCACGGAGAGCGCGAAGGTGGCGATCGAGAAGAAGACACCTTTCAGCCGGAGCGTGAGGTAGCCGATGCCGAGCCCCAGCAGCCCGGCCGCCAGGCCGCCGCAGAGAATGAGCACCGGCAACGGCGCCTTGAAGGCTTCGAGCAGCGCGATCGACGTGTAGGCGCCGAGCGCGAAGAACGCAGGCGTGCCGAAGTTCACGTATCCCGCGTAGCCGCCGAGGACGTTCCACGCCGTGGCGATGACGACGTACTGGAGCACGACGTAGCCCGCGAAGTAGATGTACGGGTTGACGCGAAGGCCGCCCAGCAAGACGCCGAGGCCGATGACGGCGACAGCGACGACGAGCGCGCCGCGGATCTTCACCGGCTATCGTCCGAAGAGCCCGGCCGGCCTGACGGCCAGCGCCAGCAGCAGGATCCCGAATGAGACCGCGAGCGACCAGGACGGACCGAACAGGGTCGCCATCAAGCTCTCGGCCACACCGAGGATGATCGAGGCGACCAGGGTGCCGCCGATGCTGCCGAGCCCGCCGAGCACCGTGATCGCGAAGACACGACCGATGTAATCCCGATCGGTCGACGGCACGACCGGCGAGATCGTGATCAGCAGCGCGCCGGAGAGACTGGCCGCCGCGATCCCGAGCCCGAAGGCGATGGTCTTGATACGAACCGGGTTGGCGCCCATGAGCCGGAGCGCGACCTGATCCTGCGAGACCCCCATGACGGCGCGGCCGTAGAAGGTTCGCGACAGGAAGAGATAGAGGGCCAGGGTCATCGCGAGCCCGACGAGGCACGGGACCAGCAGGCGGAACGCGATCCCGACGCCGCCGAGATCGATCGACTTGCCGATGTAGGCCGCCTCGACCATGCGGTAGTCGACGCCGTATTTGAGGCTCAGGGCCACCTCGATGATGAAGAGCAGGCCGAAAAAGAACACGAGCCCGCGCAGCGATTCCTCCCCGCGCCGCTCGAAGCTTCCGTAGTAGATCCGGTAGACGCAAGCCCCGATCAGGTAGAACAGCGGCGTGAACAGCACGCCGGTGACGATCGGATCGAGGCCGAATGAGCTGTTCATCACGTACGCCGCGTACGCCCCGAGGATCACGAACGCCGGGTGGGCGATGTTGACGATGTCGAGGAGCCCGAACGTGAGCGAGACACCGAGACTGACGGCGGCGTAGAACCCGCCGAGCAGGATGCCGGCGACCACCGCGTTGGCGACCAGGTCCCAGGAGAACATGTCGTGTACCGGCCCACACAGCAGGAGGGTACGCGCCCCGGCGGCGGGGCGCGGCCCTCACACCGTGTGGAGCGGTCGCGCTATTTCTGCGCCGCGGAGTACGGGTAGATCACGTTGCCCGACTTGAACTCGTCGGGATAGAGGACGACCTTCTTGCCGGGACCCCGAAACTGCTCGATGTCGGTCCCCTTGACGCCCTGATACTGGACCTGAAGCACGCGCGACTTCGCCCACTCGCCGTTCGCTCCGAACCGCACCTTGCCGACGATCGTGCTGAACTCGTTCGTGCGGATGTAGTCGGCGACCTTCTGCTGGTCGAGGCTCTTGCTGCCCTCGATGGCCAGCCCCAGGATCTGGACGGCCGAGTACGCAAACGGCGGCAAGTAGTAGCCGAGCGT
>Ga0075425_100009036_pt1 | contig 10595 bp, 4 predicted proteins | sample SoiMethybrSBSTD4_FD_75300 | JGI IMG/M metagenome (GOLD analysis project Ga0075425, IMG submission 75300) | Bulk soil microbial communities from a Populus tree surrounding site in Tennessee, USA - Soil MetaG P. TD hybrid SBSTD4 | ecosystem: Environmental > Terrestrial > Soil > Tree plantation...
CCCCAACCCTCCTGCCTGCCGTCCTTGAATTTCTGCCTTTCTGCCTTCTGCCTTCCTGCCCTTCGCTGTACAATCTTTTTCATGAAGCTACGGTTTTTGGCGATTGCGATCATTCCGTTCGCAGCGGTGCTCGTCCTCGGAACGAATCTTCACGCGCAGCCGCCGACCAAGTCGGTCTGGGACGGCGTGTATTCGCAGGCGCAGGCCGATCGCGGCAAGGGCCTCTACTCGGAGCAGTGCGCGTCGTGCCACGGCAGCGAGTTGACCGGCGGCGAGATGGCGCCGCCGCTGTCGGGCGGCGAGTTCATGGCGGGCTGGGACGGCCTTACCGTCGGCGACCTGTTCGAGCGGATCCGGATCTCGATGCCGCAGAACGCACCGGGCTCGCTGTCCGGCCAGCAGAATGCCGACATCCTCGCGTTCGTGTTCAACGCGAACAAGTTTCCGGCCGGCGAACAGGAACTGCCGAAGGAAGCGGGCATCCTCAAGACGATCAAGTTCGAGGTCAAGAAACCCTGACGGGAAGTTCGACGGCAGAAGTTCGAAGGTAGAAGTACCCGGATTTTTGGAGCGGCGCCGCCAGGCGTCGCTCTTTTTTTATCTTTTTTTGTAACCGCGCCCGCCGCCGCGTTCTAGAATCCAGCCTCACACCCAACGGAAGTCGGTCCACTCGGTCATCGCGGAGGGGGATCATGAGGCTTCGGGCTGCGCTCTTTCTTGCGGCGTCGGTCGTCGTGTGTCTCGTGGGTGATGTGTCCGGACAGGGTTTCCAGGGCGGCCTCCGCGGCGCAATCAAGGACTCCGGCGGCGTGGTCCCGGGCGTCGAGGTGACGCTCACCAACGAGCAGACCAACATCAAACGGTCTGTCGTGACCAACGACCGCGGCGAGTACGCGTTCGCCAACGTCGATCCGGGCACCTACGGGGTGAAAGCGACGATCCAGGGCTACAAGACCGTCGATCGCGGCAACGTCCGGATCGGCACGCAGACCTTCCTCGTGCTCGACCTGACGCTTGAAGTCGGCGCGATCGAGGAGAACGTCACCGTCACCGGCGAAGCGCCGCTGATCGAGACGGCGAACGCGTCGACCGGCACGGTGCTCGACTCCGCCGCGCTTCAGACCTTGCCCAGTTCGGGGCGCGCCGCATTCCTCGTCGGCACGACCGTGCCGACGGTGATTCCCTCCGGCGACGCGCAGTTCAACCGCCAGCAGGATCAAAGCAACGCGTCGCTGCTCTCGCTCGGCGGCGGCACGCGCCGCGGCAACAACTATACGCTCGACGGCGTGCCGATCACCGACCTCACCAACCGCGCCGTCGCCAACCCGACGATCGAAGGGCTCGACGACGTGAAGGTGCAGGTCCACACTTACGACGCGGAGATGGGGCGGACCGGCGGCGGCGTCTTCAACACCACGCTCCGATCCGGATCGAACGTGCTGCGCGGCTCGGCCTTCTTCCAGACGCGGCCGGTGTGGGGCGCGGCGAACAACTACTTCGCGCAGAAGGCCTACGAGAGCTGCTCGGCCGGCGACGCGTCGTGCCTGTCGAAAAACGCCAAGCCCGATCAAGTGTACTACCTTGGCGGCGGCGGTGTCGGCGGGCCGATCAAGAAGGACAAGACCTTCTTCTGGTTCAGCAGCGAGAACTACCACGACGTTTCGACCCGCAACGGATCGCTGCTGCTGCCGACGGCAGCCGAGCGAAACGGCGACTTCTCGGCGGCCACCTCCGGCTCGACGCCGATCAGGATTTACGATCCGCTGACGCACCTGCCGTTCGCGAACAACGTCATCCCTGCGAACCGGATCAACGCGGTCGCGGCCGCGATGCTGAAGTACCTGCCGATGCCGCAGACCGACGTCGACAACGGCTCGGCGAACTACAACGCCACGGCGCAGATCGTCGACTACTTCCAGCAGGAGTACGCGGTGAAGGTGGAGCACAAGTTCACCGACAAGGTGAGCCTGACCGGCTTCTACATGTACAACCGCACCAACGAGCCGTGCTCGAACTACTACTACATTGGCCTCGATGATCCAAACCGGTTCGCCGATCCGAACGACTATCTGCTGAAGCGGCGGCCGCAGATCCTCGCGATCAACAACACCTGGATCCCGGGCGACAACTCGGTGCTGGCGGTGCGTTTCGGCTGGACGCGGTTCATCGACAACAGCACGACGACGATCCCGTTCGATCCGGCGACACTCGGCTTCTCGCAGACGTTCATGAACGAGATCGGGCAGACAGGCGTCTCGAAGTTCCCGCAGATTTACACGACCGGCTACGGCGTGGGCCAACAGCTCCTCGGCGCGATCAATCCATCCAACCGCACCTACAAGTCGGCCGGCGCCAACGCGGCGTACTCGCGGTTCGTCGGCACGCACACGTTCAAGTTCGGCGGCGACTACCGCCGAATCGGCGCCTACCTGCTGAACCCCGGCTGCTCGGCGAGTTGCCTCAACTTTGGCCGTGAGTTCACTTCTTCGACCGGCACGAACAACGGCAGCGCCACCGATGGCAACGCGATCGCCACCTTCCTGCTCGGCTACCCGAGCGGCGACCTGCAGAGCAGCACGAGCATTGGCGCCAGCCCCGGTCCAATCATGACGCTGACGACGCCGCTCGACATCTACACCAATTATTACGGCGGCTACGCGCAGGACGACTGGCGTGTCAGCTCGAATCTGACGGTGAACTACGGCCTCCGCATCGAGCGCGAAGACGGCATGCGCGAGGTGAACAACAATTTCACCGTCGGGTTCGATCGCACGACGGTCAACGGCCTGTCCAGCGTCGTCATTCCGGCGAGCGTCGATCCGACCGGCGGTACGGCGGCCCGTAACGTCGTCGGCGGGCTGATGTACGCCGGCGTCAACGGCAACGCGACGACGCAGGGCAACCCGCCGCGCCAGAAGTGGTCGCCGCGGGTTGGCGTCGTCTACTCGCTCGATTCGAAGACGGTGGTGCGCGGCGGCTACGGCCTCTACTGGGCGCCGTACAACTACCCGGTACCGAGCGCGACGTCGAACAACGGCAACTACGGGCAGATCGGCTACACGAACAACACCGTCGTGCCGCAAGCGGCGGTGACGCCAGTCGTGACGCTGGCTAACCCGTTCCCGAACGGGCTCGTCCCGCCGAACGGCAATTCGCTCGGGCTCCTGAGCGGCGTTGGCACCAGCATTTCGTTCGTCAACCAGGATCGCACGGCGCCGCGCGTGCAGCAGTACTCCGCCGACTTCCAGCGCGAGCTCGGCGCCGGCATGGCGTTGACCCTCACGTACGTCGGCGCGCGCGGCGACCATCTGCCGCTCGGCGGTACCGTCGACAGCGCGATCAACATCAACCAGCTCGATCCGAAGTACCTCGCCCTTGGCAACACCGCGCTGAACCAGGCGGTCGCGAACCCGTTCTTCGGCGTCGCCGGCGCCGGTCCGCTCGCGAGCCAGGCGACGATCGCGCGTTCGCAGCTGCTGCGTCCGTACCCGCAGTTCAGCAACATCCTGATGCTGCAGACCACTGAAGGCGTCAATCGCTACAACGCGGGCGTGATCGAGGTGAGCAAGCGGATGACGCATGGCTGGGCGGCGCGCGTCAGCTATACCTATAGCCGGCTGATGGACAACCAGTTCGGCGAGTCGAACTTCTACACGACCCGCAACCTCAATCCGATGAACAACTACAACTACGACACCTCGCTGCCGGCCTGCCAGTCGGGGATGTCGCGCGTTGACGAGTACAACGCGAAGTGCTTCGATCCGCTCGTCGACTACTCGACCGGCATCCTCGACGTGCCGCACCGGTTCATCGCCTCGCCGATGTACGAGCTGCCGTTCGGCAAGAACCACAAGATCGGGAACGGCAGCCTTGGCAACATGCTGGCCGGCGGGTGGCTCGTGTCGGCGGTCATCACCGCGCAGAGCGGCTTCCCGATCGGCATCACGCAGAGCAACTCGAACAGCAACCTGCTTGGCAACGGCCTGCGACCCAACCTGGTGTCCGGCGTGGACATCGGGACTTCGGGCAACATCTCGGATCGCCTGGCGTCGGCCGATCACCCGACGGCGGCATGGGTCAACGCCGCCGCGTTCGTGGCCGCGCCGGCCGGGACCTGGGGCACCGCGCCGCGCACGATCGACGACGTCCGAACGCCGAGAATCATCAACACCGACATCGCGGCACAGAAGAACATTCCCCTGGGCGGCTCCAAGCAGGGACAGTTCAGGGTCGAAATCTTCAACCTGTTCAACCGGCCCCAGTTGGCGGGATTCTCGTCGCTGACCGTCGGCAACGGCAATTTCGGCCAGATCACGTCGCAGGGCGGGTTCATGCGGATGACCCAGCTGTCCTTCCGGTTCTCCTGGTAGGCGCCTTCGGCGCCCCAGGGGGAACCGGCCTGTCAATGGCTGATGGCTGAGGGCTAATGGCCATGGTCCACCGCCTAAACCATGCCATCAGCCATCAGCCATCAGCCATCCAGCGATTTGGAGGCGGGGTGAAACGCCGCCTCTAAATCGCTGGAATCCTGTTGCAACCCCTTGTCACCGACCCCTAGAATCCCGGCATTCCCGTTGACGTACCACGGGTACAACCGTCCCTTAAAAGTCGGAGGAGAACCATGAGATTTCGGGCTGCGCTCTTTTTAGGAGCGTTGCTGCTCGCGACCCACGCCGGTTCAGTCTTCGGTCAGGGTTTCCAGGGTGGTCTACGCGGCTCGATCAAGGACGCTGGCGGCGTCATCCCGGGCGTCGAGGTGACGCTCACCAACGAGCAAACGAACATCAAGCGCTCTGTTGTCACAAACGAGCGCGGCGAGTTCGTCTTCTCGAACATCGATCCGGGTACCTACGGCGTGAAGGCGACGCTCCAGGGATACAAGACGATCGATCGTGGCGGGGTTCGCATCGGCACGCAGCAGTTCCTCACGCTCGACCTCACGATGGAAGTAGGGGCGATCACCGAGAACGTTACGGTGACCGGCGAGGCCCCGCTGATCGACACGTCGAATGCTTCGACGGGCACCGTCCTTGATACCTCGGCGCTGCAGACTCTTCCCGCTCCCGGCAGAAACGCATTCATGATTGGCGCTTCGGTCCCCACGGTCATTCCGTCCGGCGACGCGCAGTTCAATCGGCAGCAGGATCAGACCAACGCGTCGCTGATGTCGCTTGGCGGCGGCACGCGCCGCGGCAACAACTACACGCTCGACGGCGTGCCGATTACCGACCTGCGCAACCGCATGTCGGCGGTGCCGACGATTGAAGGTGTCGAAGACCTCAAGGTGCAGGTGCACACCTACGACGCCGAGATGGGCCGCACCGGCGGCGGCGTGTTCAACGTGACCGCGCGCTCGGGCACCAACTCGTACCACGGCACCGGCTTCTTCCAGACCCGGCCCATCTGGGGTCAGACCAACAACTACTTCAGCCAGATCACCAGCGACGTGGCGGCGGCGCGCGGCGACACGAACACCGCGAGGGCCAACGCCAAGCCGAACAGCCCGTACTACCTGGGCGGCGGCGGCGTCGGCGGCCCGATCGTGAAGGACCGGACGTTCTTTTTCTTCTCGACCGAGAGCTACCACGACGTGCAGACGCGCAACAGCGCGGCCCGCATGCCGACAGACGCCGAGCGCGGCGGCGACTTCTCGGGCTTGCGGAACAACGCCGGCAACCCGGTGATCATCTACGATCCGCTCACCCACCTGCCGTTCCCGGGCAACGTCATCCCGGCGAGCCGCATTAATCCAGTGGCGGCGAAGATGATCGCCTACCTGCCGAAGCCCGACACCAACGTCGACAACGGGACGGCGAACTACAACCGCACCTCGCTCATCAACAACAAGTTCGAGCAGGAATACGCGGCGAAGGTGGAGCACAAGTTCACCGACAAGGTCTCGCTCACCGGCTTCTACCTGTACAACCGTACCGATGAACCGTGCCAGAACTACTTCGGCACCGCCGATCAGACCGAGCCGAACCGGTTCGCCGATCCGCTCGACTACATCCTGAAGCGTCGTCCGCAGGTGCTCGCGCTGAACAACACCTGGGTGCTGAGCGATGCCTCGGTGCTCGCGCTGCGCTTCGGCAGGACCGACTTCCCGGACAACAACACCATCACCGCCGCTTTCGACCCGGCGACGCTCGGCTTCAGCCAGAGCTACCTCGCGCTGCTGAACCCGGACTTCAAGAAGTTCCCGCAGGTGCGCGTCACCGGCTACGACGCGCTGGCCGGCCGCACGCTCGGCGCGATCAACCCGACGCAGATCGACTGGAAGTCGACGAGCGCCAACGCCGCGTACTCGCGCTTCTTCGGTACCCACACCGTCAAGCTCGGTGGCGACTTCCGCAAGATCGGCATGGACAGCTTCCTGCCGGGCGACAGCAACGGCTATTTCTGGTTCGACAACGAGTTCACGTCGGCGACCGGCGCCAATAACAGCGATGCGACGTCGGGCAACGGCATCGCCTCGTTCCTGCTCGGGTACCCGACGGCGAATTCGAACAACCTGAGCCAGTTCTCGATCTCGACGCCGCTCAACATCTACACGTACTACTTCGGCGGTTACGCACAGGACGACTGGCGCGTGAACTCGAAGTTCACGGTGAACTACGGCATCCGCCTCGAGCGCGAGACCGGCCTGGCCGAGCAGAACAACAACTTCACGGTCGGCTTCGATCCGGCGGCGACCAGCGCCCTCTCGTCGGTGGTGATTCCCGGTGATCCGGTCGCGGGTACCGCGGCGCGCAACGTCACGGGCGGCCTGATGTACGCCGGCGTCAACGGCGCGCCGACGACGCAGGGAAACCCACCGAGGGTCAAGGCCTCGCCCCGCGTCGGCATCGTCTACTCGTTGAACAACAACACCGTGGTGCGCGGCGGCTACGGGATCTACTGGGCACCGTACAACTATCCGGCGCCGAGCACGTCGCTGAGCAACTACGGCCAGGTCGGCTACACGCAAAACACCGTGCTGACCCAGACCCCGGTGACGCCGACGGTCACGCTCGACAACCCGTATCCCACCGGCGTGATCCAGCCGTCGGGCAATTCGCGCGGGGCGCTGTCCGGCGTCGGCACGTTCGTCTCCTTCATCGATCAGAACCGCTCGGCGCCGCGGGTCCAGCAGTGGTCGGCCGACCTGCAGCGCGAGCTCGGCGGCGGCCAGGCGGTCTCCTTCACCTACATGGGCGCGAAGGGGGACCACCTGCCGCTCGGCGGATCGGTCGATCAGGCGATCAACATCAACCAGCTCGATCCCAAGTACCTGGCGCTCGGGCAGACGGTCCTCACGCAGGCGGTGGCGAACCCGTTCCTCGGCAACCCGAACGTGCCGGCCTCGCTCTCGACCCCAACGACGCTGCCGCGGTGGCGCCTGCTGACGCCGTTCCCGCAGTTCACCCAGGTGAATGCCTACGAGATCACCGAGGGTCGCAACAGCTACAACGCTGGGGTCGTCGAGTGGAGTAAACGCGTCACCCACGGCTGGGGCGGCCGTGTCAGCTACACCTACAGCGTGCTGAAGGACAACCAGTTCGCCGAGACCAACTTCTACTCGGCAGTGGCCGGCACGCCGATGAACAACTACAACTACATCTCGTCGGCGCCGGCGTGCCAGGGCGGCCAGCAGTTCACCACCGCCTGCTACGATCCGAACGCGGAGTACGGCTACGGCATCCTCGACGTCCCGCACCGCGTGATCATCGCGCCGATCGCCGAGCTGCCGTTCGGTAAGGGCAAGAAGTGGGCGAGCAACAGCGGCGTCGCCGACGCGATCATCGGTGGCTGGACGGTGTCGGCGCTGATCAACCTCCAGGCCGGCTTCCCGCTGAACGTGCAGCAGAGCAATCCGAACAACGCCGTCATCAACGGCGGGACCGGCAATCGGCCGAACCTCGTCGGCGGCGTGGATCTGGCGACACCGGGCACCTTCGAGGATCGGCTGGCGTCGGCGGATCATCCGAACGCGACCTGGATCAACCCGGCGGCGTTCTCGCTGACGCCGTTCGGCGCCACGGGCAACACGCCGCGCACGATCACCGATCTGCGGACACCGGGACAGGCCAACGTCGACGCGTCGTTCATCAAGGGCTTCCGCCTCGGCGGCTCGAAGAGCGCGCAGATCAAGATCGAGATGCTCAACCTGTTCAACCGGCCGAACGTGCGCGCGCTGCAGGGCAACAACACCTACGCGCCGGCCAACAGCTTCGGGCAGACGAACCTGCAGTCGGGGTTCATGCGCATCACCCAGCTTATGTTCCGCTTCATGTTCTAGCCGGTTACGAACGAACGCGTCACCTCGCGGCCACGGAGCACTTCGCTCCGTGGCCTTTTTTGTCTCACCCGGCTGAGGCCTGCCCGCGGCGTCATTGCCGAGCGCCACGGAGCGCGAAGGCTTCAGCCGAGCGTCGTCGTCACGGACCCACGTTGTACACTCGTGCCGTGCTGCCGGGCTGGCGCGCGCTGTTTCTTGGGCTGTCGCTGTCAGCCGTCGTGTCGCTCTCCGCTGCTCCCGAACAGGCGCTGGGACGCATCTCGTTCCCGACTGCCGGCGCAGCGGCGGCGCAGCCGGCGTTCGTTCGCGGCGTCCTCTTCCTCCACAACTTCGAGTACGACGAAGCGATCGAGCAGTTCCGGCAGGCGCAGACGATCGATCGGGGCTTCGCGATGGCCTACTGGGGCGAGGCACTCTCGTACGACCAGCCGTTGTGGCGCAACGAGTCGGTCGACAAGGCGCGTGCGGTGCTGGCGCGGCTGGGACCGACGCCGGCAGCGCGTCAGGCAAAGGCGTCGACGGTGCGCGAAAAGGGCTACCTCGACGCGGTCGAGAAACTGTTTGGCACCGGCGATCAAGCAGCGCGCCTCAAGGCCTACGCCGACCGCATGGGCGCGCTGCACGCGCAATTCCCCGACGACGACGAGGCCGCGGCGTTCTACGCGCTGGCGCTCCTCGGGACGATTCCCGAGGGTGATCGCAATCAGCCGGTCTCGCTCAAAGCTGGCCACATCGCGCTCGCCATCCTGAAGAAAAACCCCGAGCACCCCGGCGCCAACCACTACGCGCTGCATGCGTTCGACGACGGCGAGCACGCGGCACTGGCGCTGGACGCCGCGCGCATGTACGCGCGGATCGCGCCGGCGTCGAGCCACGCACGGCACATGCCGTCGCACGTCTTTCTCCCACTCGGGATGTGGGACGAAGCCGCCGCCTCCGACGAATCGGCCTTCGCGGCCTCGGTCGATCTTGCGAAGCGCAAAGGCCTGTCAGCGTCCCAGTACGACTTCCACGCGCTGTCGTGGCTGCACTACGAGTACTTGCAGCAGGGCCGCTTCGCCAAAGCACGCGAGACGATGGCGCAGGTGCAGCGCGCCATCGCAGGCGGGTCGGGCACTACTCCCGTAGTGTCCGGCTTCAGCCGGACCGTCGTTGCGGCGCAACATCAACACGTCGAAAGTGAAATTGGCAAAGGTTACAACCCCGTTTCGTTGCAGAGCGAGCTCGCGTCGATGAAGGCGCGGCTCGTCGTCGAGAGTGGCGACTGGGCGGTGATGAAGGGGCAGGGGAACTTCGGCAACATCGACGAGCTGTATGCGCTCGGCGTGGCGAGCGTGAAGCTCGGCGACGGCGCACGCGCCGAGGTCGCGCTCGAGCACCTCGACACCGCCTCGAAAACGGTCCCGGATGCCGACGCCCGCGAGATCGCACACATCATGACGGCGGAGCTCGACGGCGTGATGCGCGCCGCGCGCGGCGACCGCGGCGGCGCCAGCGCCGCGTTCGCCCACGCCGCGGCCGCCGAGGCGAAGCGCCCGAAGCCGATCGCGCGTCCCTATCCGATCAAGCCGTCCGGCGAGCTGTTCGGCGAGGTGCTCCTCGCGTGGGGCGACGCCGCCGGCGCCGTGAAACAGTTCCAGGCTTCACTGGCGCGGACGCCGCGCCGCGCCGCATCGCTCCTCGGTCTCGCGCGCGCCGCGAGCAAGGCCGGCCAACGTGCAGTCGCCGTCAAGGCCGCGAATGATTTTCTTGGCGCGTGGCACCTCGCAGATCCCAGCCGCCCGGAACTCACCGAAGCCCGCGGCCTCGCTCGGTAGCGTCTTTTTTTAACAAAAAATTCTTCGTGAATCTTCGTGTCTTCGTGTTTTCGTAGTCCCGGCGTGAGGTAGGCTATGCGGCGGCTCACTCACGAGGACAATCCATGACGAACACGTCGATACGTATCAACGTGAACGGCAAGGCTCGCGCGGCCACGGTTGAACCACGCATGCTGCTGGTTCACTTCCTGCGCGAGCACCTGCGTCTGACCGGCACCCACATCGGCTGCGACACCAGCCAGTGCGGCGCCTGCACCGTACTGCTCGACGGCCGCAGCGCGAAGTCGTGCACCGTCTTCGCGGTCCAGGCCGACGGATCGGAGATCACGACGATCGAAGGCCTCGCCGCCGACGGCGACCTGCACCCGCTGCAGCAAGGCTTCTGGGAAGAGCACGGCCTGCAATGCGGCTACTGCACGCCGGGCATGATCATGGCGGCGGTGACGCTGCTCAACGACACGCCGTCGCCGTCGGAGCGGCAGATTCGGGAGGGCATCTCC
>Ga0075425_100009037_pt1 | contig 10595 bp, 8 predicted proteins | sample SoiMethybrSBSTD4_FD_75300 | JGI IMG/M metagenome (GOLD analysis project Ga0075425, IMG submission 75300) | Bulk soil microbial communities from a Populus tree surrounding site in Tennessee, USA - Soil MetaG P. TD hybrid SBSTD4 | ecosystem: Environmental > Terrestrial > Soil > Tree plantation...
GCCGGCGGTCACCTCGCGCACGTCCTCCAGCACGTCGGCCGGGTAGCCGCCGCGCAGCAGCGGGTCGAGGAAGAGGCGATTGGTCAGGCCGTCGGCGCGGCGTGCCGCGTCGAGGTCGGCCGGGTCGTCGCTCGCCGCGTCGATCGGGCTCATGCTGAGCGTGATGCCGAAGCTGCTGTCGGCGTCGCCCTGAGCGCGCATGGCCTCGATCGCACGACCGTGGCCGAGCATGAGGTGATGGGCGGCGCGCAGCGCCGCCTCCGGGTCCTGCAGCCCGGGGGCATGCTGGCCGGTGGCGTGGCCGAGGAACGCCGAGACCCACGGCTCGTTCAGGGTCGTCCAGTGCGCGACGCGGTCGTGCAGGCGTTCGTAGACCGCGGCGGCGTACTCGGCGAAGCGCTCCGCCGTGTCGCGCAGCGGCCAGCCGCCTCTGTCCTGGAGCACCTGCGGGAGATCCCAGTGGTACAGGGTGACCCAGGGCTGGATGCCCGTTGCCAGCAGCGCGTCGACCAGTCGCGAGTAGAAGTCGACGCCGGCTTCGTTGAGCGCCCCGCGTCCGTCGGGTTGCAGGCGCGGCCAGGCCAGCGAGAAGCGGTACCAGCCGACGCCGAGCCCGGCCATCAGCTCAACGTCCTCCTCGTAACGGTGGTAGTGGTCGTCGGCGACGTCGCCGGTGTCCCCGTCCTGGACCTTGCCGGGTGTGTGCGAGAACGTGTCCCAGATCGACGGCGAGCGACCGTCCTCCTCGACGGCGCCCTCGATCTGGTAGCTCGCGGTTGCCGTGCCCCAGGCGAAGCCCGCCGGGAAGCGCACCGCTTCGCCGGTCAGCTGTGGAGCGGAGTTGACGCTCATGTCGTGACCTCCCGTATCGGTGCAGTCGGTCCTCTGGTGGCGCGTCCGGCGGGCGCAGGCCGTCCTACACCTCCGGCTCGATCGGCGGCCGGGAAGGCCTGGTGCACGTTGCTGGCGTCTCCGCCTACTTGCTGAACCCCGCGGTCAACCCGCTGAGGAGTTGGCGGCGGCCGATGGCGTAGAGGGCGAGGATCGGAAGGACTGTGAGGAGGACGGACGCGAGGACGGCGGGCACGTTGACGCCGTACTGGCCCTGGAACGTCCACAACGCGAGCGGCAGGGTGCGCTGGTTCGGGCTCTGGGTGAGGATCAGCGGCAGGAGGAACCCGTTCCAGATGAACAGGCCGTCGTAGATGCTGACCGTGACCAGCGCCGGCCGGGTCAGCGGGAAGGCCAGGTGCCGCAGCGTGCTCCACTCGCTGGCGCCGTCCACCCGCATCGAGTCGAAGAGTTCCTTGGGAACGTCCCGGATGAAGTTGGAGAGCACGAGCACCGACAGCGGGATCGCGAACGCGATCGACGGCAGGATGATCGCCGCCAGGGTGTCGTACATGTGCAGGCGAATGACGATGAGGTAGACGGGGATGATGGCCGCCTGCAGCGGGATCGCCAGCCCCATGAGGAACAGCGAGTTGACCCACCGCAGCATCCGGCGGTCGTCGGCGGCCCGCACGATGGCGTAGGCGGCCATGAAGGAGACGAGGACCGCGGGCACGACCGCGCCCAGGGTGACGATGGTGCTGTTGACGAAGTAGCGGATGAAGTCGTTCTCGATGACGAGCCTGTAGTTCTCCAGCGTCGGCTCGGTGGGGGGCGCGAACGGGTTTGTCAGAAAGTAGTTGCTCTGGGTCTTGAAGCTGGTGATCACGATCCAGTAGATGGGCACGATGACGATCAGGAGCCAGAGCCAGCTCGCCGCCCCGCCCAGCCAGTTGGGGCGGCGAGCGCCGCGACCACGCGAGCGGCGCCGCCGGCCTCCCGCGGTCTCACGGGTCCCGGCACGCAGCGTCGTCGCCATCTCAGAGGCCTTCCAGCTGGCTCGCGCTCGAGCCGCCGCCGCCGATCCGACGCAGGAGCAGGGCCAGCACCAGACCGAGGACCACCAGGATGACGGCGATGCCGCTGGCCTGACCCATGAGGTTGGCCTGGAAGCCCATCTTGTACATGTCCAGCGCCAGCACCCGGGTGGCGTCTCCAGGTCCGCCCTCGGTGAGGACGAAGATGAGATCGAAGAACACCAGCGACCCGACGACCATGAGGGTCGACGAGGTGATGATCGTGTACTTCAGCTGCGGCAGAGTGATGCTGAAGAACATGCGCACCCGTCCCGCGCCGTCGAGCATGGCCGCCTCGTACATCGACCTCGGGATCTGGCGGACGGCGCCCTGGTAGATGAGGGTATGGAACGGGATGTACTGCCACGACACCACGAAGATGATCACGGCCATGGCAAGCGTGGGCTCCCCGAGCCAGTCCTGGGTCAGCAGCGAGAGGTGCAACCCGGCGCCGAGGCCGAAGTTCGGGTCGAGCAGGGCCTTGTAGGTGATGGCGATGGCCGCCGAGCTCAGCAGCAACGGGATGACGAAGAGCACCGCCAGGAACTCGCGGTACCGTTGGTGCCCGGCCAGGAACACCCCGAGGAGGATGCTCAGCGGGGTCTGCACCGCCCACGACAGGGCCATGACCACGAACGTCACCCAGAGCGCGTGCAGCAGGCCCGGGTCGGTGAGGACGGACCGCCAGCTGGCGAAGCCGGCCGGCCGGATCACGCCGATGCCGTCCCATGACGTGAAGCTGAGGAGCAGCACGCCCACCAGCGGCACGACGGCGAACGCGACGAAGACGAGCAGGGCCGGCAGCGCCATCCAGATGAGGGAGCCGCTCCGCCCGCCGCCCCGCGAGGACGTACGCCGCGTTCTCGGCACGGCGGGCGGAGCGAGGGTCGTCACTGCCCGATGACCTGGTTCATGTTGTTGGCGAACTGCTGCGGTGTGATCGACAGCTGGAAGAGCTTGGCGATGTTGTCGAGCAGCTTCTCGGCCGCGGTGGGGCTGAGGGCCTGGTCCCAGGACTGGGCGAAGACCTTGGCGTTGCTGGCGACGCCGTAGACGAACTTGAGGAACTCGGCGTCCTTCGAGGAGCCGAGCTGGGCGTCGGCGCCCTTGACGATCGGAACCGCGCCGGCGTCGATCCACTCCTTGACCTCGGCGTCGGAGAGCACGGCGGTGGCGAAGAACTTCTTGGCGGTCTCCTTCTCCGCGTCCGTGGCCTTGGACGAGATCGACAGGTACTGGCCGGGATTGCCGACCGTGTTGGTCGGGTCGCCCTTACCACCCTCGACCGGCGGGAAGTTCATCCAGCCGAGGTTGCCGCCGCTGACGAAGTCGCCGCCCTGCTCGGACATGCTCCCGTAGGTCCAGGTGCCGTGGAGCATCATCGCGGCCTTGCCGGTGTACAGCAGTGCCTGGTCGGCGTTGGAGTCGGCGGTGATGGAGGAGAAGCCCTTGACGAAGCCGTTGGCCTTGACGAGCTCCTGGGCCTTGGTCAGCCCCTCGATGGACGCCGGGTTGGACCAGGCGTCCTTCTGGCCGTCGAAGACCGCCTGGAAGACCTCGGGACCGCCGATGCGGTCGAAGAGGAACTCCAGCCACATCATGTTGGTCCACCGCGACTGTCCGCCGAGGGAGATGGGTGCGATCTTGGCGTCGTTGAACTTCGGCACCAGGCTCATGATGTCGCCCCAGGACTGCGGCGGCTGGGCGCCGACCTTGTCGAAGACCTTCTTGTTGTAGAAGAGCACGATGGGCTGGACCGTCTCGGCCGGCATGGCGTAGATCTTGCCGTCGATCGTCGCGGCGCCGAAGGAGGAGGGGAACAGGCGGTCCTTGACCGCGGCGTTGTCGGCGAACCACGAGGTGAGGTCATCGACCTGGCTGGCCTGGACGTAGCTGCGCAGACCGCCCCCGCCCCAGCCCCAGATGATCGTGGGCGCCTGGCCGGCGCCGATGGCCGTCTTGATCTTCGTCTTGTAGGCGTCGTTCGCGAACTTCGTCACCTTGATCTTGGCGTCGGGGTTCGCCTGGTTGAACCGGTCGACGGAATCCTGGCGGATCTTCTCACCGGGGTTGACGGTGAGGAACCAGTAGCTGGCCGCACCGGCGGCGGCGGTGCCGCCGCCACCGCTGGTCTTGTCGCTGGGGCCGGAGCTGCCGCAGCTGGCGAGCGCAACGCCGGCGGCGGTGCCCGCGGCCAAGCCGAGGAAGTTGCGCCGAGACAGGGGTCTGGAGTCCACGGTCGTCTCCCGTCGTCGAGAGCCGCGGCCTCCCGCGGCCAGTCGGTCGTCTGACGCGGTTGCGACCGGCCGTGGGGCCCAGCACGCTCGTGCTCGTTTCGCGCCGGGTATCGGCACTTTCGACCGTGACCGCGCAAATCAAGGTAGAAAGGTCGGTGAGGCCTGTCAAGATGCTTGCTGAGGCGAACTGAACCGGTTTTGCGGACCATCTCGAAAAGTTTCGAACCATTCGATGACCTTATCGAAGGAGGCCCCCGTGACGACACCGGACCCGACCGCCGTGGCCGACCAGGTGACGCCCCGGTGGCAGGACCCGACGCTCTCGACCGCCGACCGGGTCGACCTTCTCCTCGAGCAGATGACCCTCGAGGAGAAGGTGGCCCAGCTCGGCAGCCGGTGGATCGGAGGCGGACTACCGGACGCCGGGGCCGACGCCGGCCAGGAGCCGACCGCGGACGGCGACGCCAACCACACCGTGGCTCCGATGCAGGACGTGTTCGCGGCCGGGCGGACGCTGTCGCTCGAAGAGGCGAGCCGGCACGGGCTCGGCCACCTCACCCGGGTCTTCGGCAGCGCCCCGGTGACCGCCGTCGACGGCGCGGCAGAGCTCGTGCGGCAGCAGCGGATCGTGCTCGACGGCTCCCGTCTGCGCATCCCCGCGCTGGTCCACGAGGAGTGCCTGACCGGGTTCACGACGTTCGGCGCCACGGTCTACCCCGCGGCGATCGCCTGGGGGGCGACGTTCGACCCCGACCTCGTCGAGCAGATGGCCGCCGCGATCGGGCGGGACATGGCCGCCGTCGGCGTGCATCAAGGTCTCTCGCCGGTGCTCGACGTCGTGCGGGACTACCGCTGGGGGCGCGTCGAGGAGACCATGGGCGAAGATCCCTACCTCGTCTCGGTGCTCGGTGCCGCCTACGTGCGGGGCCTGCAGAGCGCCGGTGTCATCGCCACCCTGAAGCATTTCGCCGGGTACTCCGCGGCCCGGGCGGGACGGAACCACGGGCCCGTGCCGATGGGTCGGCGCGAGCTGATGGAGGTCATCCTGCCGTCGTTCGAGACGGCCCTGGCCCGAGCGGGCGCCGGCTCGGTGATGAACTCCTACTCCGATGTGGACGGGGTCCCCGCGGCCTCGGATCACTGGCTGCTCACCGACCTGCTGCGGGAGGAATGGGGATTCGAGGGCACCGTCGTGTCCGACTACTGGGCGGTGCCGTTCCTCGCGACCATGCACCGCGTCGCCGCGGACACCGACGACGCCGGTGCCCAGGCGCTCGCCGCCGGCATCGACGTCGAGCTGCCGGACACCGTCGGCTTCGGTCCCGGCCTCGTGGAGCGGGTACGGCGGGGCGACCTGCCGGAGGCCCTGGTGGACCGGGCCGCCCGGCGGCTCCTCACCCAGAAGGTGGAGCTCGGGCTGCTCGACGCGGACTGGACGCCGGAGGGCTCGGTGGCCGGCGCCGCCGCCGTCGACCTCGACTCGCCCGCCAACCGCGCCCTCGCCAGGACGATGGCCGAGCGGTCGGTCGTCCTGCTCGAGGCCGGGCCGGCGCTGCCGTTGCTCGGCGACGGGCGCCCACCGCTTGGCCGGGTGGCCGTCGTCGGGCCCTGCGCCGCGGACCCGCACGTGTTCATGGGCTGCTACGCCTTCCCCAATCACGTGCTGCCGCGCCACCCGGGTCTCGGGCTGGGGCTCGAGGTCCAAACCGCGGTCGATGCCGTGGCGGCGGAGCTGCCAGGGGTCGAGGTCGTCCACCAGCAGGGCTCCTCGGTGCGGGGAGCGGACCGGTCCGGCTTCGCGGCCGCGCTCGCCGCCGCCCGCGATGCCGACCTCTGCGTGGCCATGGTCGGCGACCTCGCCGGCCTCTTCGGGGGCGGGTCGTCCGGCGAAGGTTGCGACGCCGAGGACCTCCGGCTCCCAGGGGTCCAGGCAGATCTCCTGAACGAGCTCCTGCAGACCGGAACGCCGGTGGTCGTGGTGGTGGTCTCCGGCCGCCCCTACGCCCTCGGCGAGGTGCAGGGCCGCGCCGCCGGCCTGGTGCAGGCGTTCTTCCCCGGGGAGGAGGGGGCGTCGGCGATCGCCGGCGTCCTGTCCGGCCGGATCCAGCCGAGCGGGAAGCTGCCCGTGCAGATCCCGAGGCGTCCCGGCGGGCAGCCCGGCACCTACCTCCAGCCCCCCCTCGGCAGTTCGGAGAGCGCGGGGATCAGCAGCCTCGACCCGACCCCGCTCTACCCATTCGGCTACGGCGCCTCCTACACGACCTTCGAGGTGGATGCTCTCAGCATCAGCGACGCCGAGGTGCCCACCGACGGCGCGTTCACCGTCTCGGTCCGGGTCCGCAACACGGGACCACGGGCCGGCGACGAGGTGGTCCAGCTCTACCTCCGCGACGTCGTCGCGCAGGTGGCCCGCCCGGTGAAGCAGCTCGCCGGGTTCGCCCGCGTCGGGCTGGCGCCGGGCGAGGGTGTGGACGTGAGGTTCCGGGTGGACGCCGACCGGACCGCCTACCCGAACCGGGCGCTCGAGCGGATCGTCGAGCCGGGAGACATCGAGGTGATGGTCGGGACATCGGCCGCGGACCTGCCCTGCCGGGGTCGTGTGCGGCTCACCGGTCCCCAGCGGGTGGTCGGCCACGACCGCCAGCTCATCACTCCGGTGGAGCTCGGCCCGGTCGCGGGCGACGCCGCCACGTAGAAGGAGAGACACCGTGGCATCCAGGGAACGACGAGCCACGCTGGCCAACGTCGCGGCCTCGGCGGGCGTGTCCGTCGCGACCGTCTCCAAGGTGCTCAACGGCCGGAACGACGTCGCTCCGGCGACCCGCGCGCTCGTCCAGGAGCTTCTCCAGGAGCACGACTACGTCGCCCGCCGCGTCAGGCCGGCACCGTCGCCATCGCTCGAGCTGTTCTTCCACGGCCAGCTCAACGCCTATCACACCGAGGTGTTGCAGGGCGTTGTGGGGGCCGCGGCAGAAGCCGGGGTCGCCGTCGTCGTCAGCATCCGTCCGCGCGGGGAGCGCAGCTCCGGGACGAAGCGTCCAGCCGCCTGGGCCCGTGGGCTGGGCGCCGCAGGGCGCCAGGCGGCGATCGTGGTGACCAGCGAGCTGGCGGCCGCGGACCTGACGGCCTTGACCCGGGAACACCTGCCGGTCGTCGTCATCGACCCGCTCAACCTGCCGAGTGTGCGGGTGACAAGCGTTGGGTCGACCAACTTCGCCGGCGGGCTGTTGGCGACACGACACCTGCTCGACCTTGGGCACCGCCAGATCGCCTACCTTGGCGGTCCGGCGTCCGTCGCCTGCAATCAGGCACGGATGCAGGGCTACCGCGGCGCCATGGAAGTCGAAGGAGCGCCCGTCCCCGACGAGTACGTGCGGACGGGGCGGTTCAGCTACGAGCACGGGATCGCCGGAGGCGCCGCGCTCCTCGACCTGCCAGAGCCTCCAACCGCGGTGTTCGCGGGCAGCGACGAGACCGCGCTGGGAGTGATCGAGGCCGCCCGGGCCCGAGGTCTGCGGATCCCGGAGGACCTGAGCGTGGTCGGCTTCGACGACACCCCGGTCGCGCGCCTGGCCGCACCCCCGCTCACCACGGTTCGCCAGCCGCTGCGCGAGATGGGCGCCGTCGCCGTCCGGACGGCGCTGCGACTGGCGGCGGGCGAAGCGGTGGACTCGCACCACGTCGAGCTCGCGACCGAGCTCGTCGTGCGACAGTCGACCGCAGGACCACCGGCATCCGCCGGACCACGCTGAAGGTAGGCTGCTCGGCCGACGCGGATGACCGATCAACCAGACCCGCACCCGCCAGCCCCGCCGACGCGGTCGCGCGCAACGGCGTGGGCCGCGTACCTGGCGTGCGCGCTGGCGTGGCTGTATGCCGTGCCCAGCTTCTACTGGACCCTCGGCGGCACCGCGGGGCTCGACACCGTGGGCGGGGCCATCGAGGAGTTGGCGCGCACCCGTGACCCCGCCGGCATCGCCCTCGGCCTCGGCGCCGGCATCCTCAAGGTCGCCGGCGGGCTGCTGGCGCTGGCCCTGGTCCGCCCGTGGGGTCGTGGCATCCCTCGCCGGCTGCTGGGTGGCGCCGCCTGGACCGCCAGTGCCGTGCTGACCGCCTATGGCGGCGTGCTGGTCGCGGCGGGGGCCCTGGTCTTGATCGGGCTGATCAGCCCCTCCGGCCCGGTCGACCGGACGGCGCTACGGTGGCACGTCCTGCTGTGGGACCTGTGGTTCCTGGTCTGGGGTCTCCTGCTCGGCCTGGCCACCTGGCAGTGCGGTCGGGAACCCCGCCGGATGAGCTGACCGTTGGCGTGCAGGGTCTTCTCCCGGACCACGATAGCCTGCCCGTCCTGTGGGCCGGCGAGGAAAGGATCGCGCGATGGCGGGCGAGCCGTTCGACCCGATCGCGCTCGCCGCCGAGATCGACCGCGAGATCCGGGCGCTGCCCGCCCACGGGGTCCAGCCCGTCCGCGCGGTCCGGCGCGCCTGGTCCAGGCGCCTGCGGCCGGCATCCTCCGAGGCGGTCGTGGCCGTGGCCATGGCGCTGGTCGACCGGCAGCGGTGGGTCGCCTACGAGTTGCTCTACCACCACCCTGGCGGGCTGGACCAGCTGGGCGTCGAGGAGGTGGAACGGCTGGGGGAGGGGATGGCCGACTGGGGGTCGGTCGACGCCTTCGGCTGCTCGGTGTCGGGACCGGCCTGGCAGCGGGGACGCCTCCCGGACGCGGCCGTCCACCGCTGGGCCGCCTCCCCCGACTGGTGCTGGCGGCGGGCCGCCCTGGTCTCGACGGTGCCGCTCAACCTCCGATCCAGGGGCGGCACCGGCGACGCCGGGCGCACCCTCGACATCTGCCGGCGGCTGGCCGGCGACGGCCACGACCTGGTGGTCAAGGCGCTGTCGTGGGCGCTCCGCGAGCTGGTGGTCTGGGATCCCGAGGCGGTGCGGCGGCTCCTGGACGCTCACCACGACGTGCTCGCGGCCCGGGTCGCCGGTGACGGCGTCGCGGTCCGCGCGCGGGCGGCACCGGGACGCCCTGGCCGTGATCGCCAAGGAACCGGTTGCCGGCCTGGCCAAGACCCGCCTGATCCCGGCCCTGAGGGAGCGGGAGGCGGCCAGGGCGGCGACCGCCATGCTGGCCGACACCCTGGCGGCGGTCCGCGCGAGCGGCGCGGACCCGTGGCTGTGCTACACGCCATCCGACGCCAGAGCGCGCCTCGGCCGCCTGTGCCCCGGGTTCGGGCTGCTGGCCCAGGCCGCCGGCGACCTCGGCGACCGCCTGGCCGACCTGCTCGGGGCGGGCGCCGACCGGGTGGCGATCGTCGGCGCCGACACCCCCCACCTTCCACAGGCGAGCTACCGGCGAGCATTCGCCCTGCTGGACGAGGCCGACGTCGTCCTCGGCCCGGCCCTGGATGGCGGCTACTACCTGGTCGCGGCCACGGCGGCCCGGCCCGAGCTGTTCGTCGGCGTCCCGATGGGCACCGAGGTGGTCCTGGCCGAGACGATGGCCCGGGCCGCCCGCGCCGGGCTTGCCGTGGCCCTCCTGCCCCCGCTGCGCGACCTGGACCGGGCCGAGGACCTGGCCGCCGCCCTGGCCGCCGGCGAGCTGGCCGCCGCCCCGGCCACCCTCGCGGCCGCCACCGAGCTGCTCGACGGCAACCTCGACCCGGTCCACCCGGCCGGCTGGCGCCTCCGATACGCCGCCACAGCGGGCGCCGACGGCTGGGCCACGATGTCCCGCGACGGCTCGTGCTAGCGCGACCGCCCCTCGTGGACCCTCGCGATCAGGCTCGCGGCCCACCTCCCTGCCTCCGGTCGAGGTCCGGACCGGGAGCCGGACCCACCGGGCCGGCCGGGCCGACGAACCGGCAGAGCACCTGGGCCGCACAGGCCGGCTTGGAAATGCCGTCGCACTCGACCGTTGACGCCAGGGAGACCTGGAACCCCGATGGCACCGGTTCGACCTTCTCGACGACCGCGGTCAGACGCACCCGCGACCCGACCGGCACGGGCGCGGGGAAGCGGGCCCTGCCCAGTCCGTAGTTGATCGCCTGGGCCGCGTCGCGGACCTGAAGGAGATCGGCGAAGAGGACCGGGATGAGCGACAGCGTCAGGTACCCGTGGGCGATGGTCCGGCCGAACGGGCCGCTCGCAGCCCGCTCGGGGTCGACGTGGATCCACTGGTGGTCGCCGGTGGCGTCGGCGAACTGGTCGATCTGCCGCTGGGAGACCTCGTGCCAGGGGCCGGGGCCGAGCACCGAGGTCTCCAGGCTGGGGAGATCTGCGACGTCAACGATCCGCATGCGCCTCATCCTCCTTGGGGCTGCCTGGTGTCGCCCGTCGATCCTGGCCCGGCCGTGGTCCTTGCGCCGTGGCCACCCTCCCCGGCGAACTCCAGGAAGCCGGCGACCACCGCGGCGATCCGGGCCGGCTGCTCCAGCAGGAACAGGTG
>Ga0075425_100009039_pt1 | contig 10594 bp, 8 predicted proteins | sample SoiMethybrSBSTD4_FD_75300 | JGI IMG/M metagenome (GOLD analysis project Ga0075425, IMG submission 75300) | Bulk soil microbial communities from a Populus tree surrounding site in Tennessee, USA - Soil MetaG P. TD hybrid SBSTD4 | ecosystem: Environmental > Terrestrial > Soil > Tree plantation...
CTCGATCATGAGCGAACGACAACGCCTCGGCCGCGGCAGTCCTGGCGCATGTCGTCATCTGGTCGGACCTCGCGGTGCCCGTTCTCGGCTTCAACGTCTACCTGACCGGTTATGACGTGCAGACGATCAACCTGCGCGACATCCTGCTGAGCGGCGCTCTGCCGCGGACAGCTTCGCGCGGCCAGGACCCCTTCGACGCCGTGCATCTCGACAGCGCCTGTAATGCCAAGCACCTTTCTCCGGCGTTCTAGCCGCTCAGTCGTAGATGCCGTCGGCGTACCAGCCGCCGGTCGCGCGCTCGCGGTAGATGCGGTAGAGCCCGCGGCCGGCGATCTCGACGTCCCAGTAGTCGCGGCCGGTGGGATCGTCCGCCCACCACTCCTCTTCGAGCCCCCAGGGGCCGGAGGCCACCTTGATCGCGCCTTCGATCCGCGGCCGCTTCGCCGCCTCGCCGTTGACCACGGAACGGATCTCGACCGGCGCGGCGTCTGCTTGCTGCTCGGCGTTCGCAGTGAGCACCTCGATCTCGACCGGCGGCCGCAGCACCCGCACGGCGAGCAGACCGCGGCCCGCGCGCGGCTCGCGGCGGACCTCCGGCGGCGGGGGAGGGGCGAAGTCGACCAGCGCGAAACGCTCCGGGCGGTGGCCGTCGACCGGCCGCGGCGAGCCCACGCGGTCGGGTCCGAGCAGCGCGAAGAGGCGGGCCAGGGTGGTGGCCAGCTTGTCGGGGGAGAGCGCCGCCGGACCGTACAGGGAGAGCTGGGCCTCGCGCGGGCGGTCCGGATGCGCCACGAAGGTGAAGCCGGCCACGGGCGCGCCCGGCGGGCGGGCTTCGAGGTCGAGGCGGATCAGGGTGAGCAGGGTCTTGACGTCGCGGGTGGGCGCCGGCAGGTCGATCGACCGCGCCTGATGGCCGTCCGGCTCCAGCCGCATCTCCAGCCCCAGACGGAGGCAGGCGAAGCCGCGCGACTCCAGACGCTGGCAGAGGCGGTCGAGCGCGGCGCGGCCTACGAACAGGAACGGCTCGAGCGCGACCAGCGGCCACTCGAGGCTCATCCCCTCGTGGAAGAGCGGCGGCGGCTCGCGCGGGATGAGCGGCCGGGGATCGATGCCGCGGGCCGTCGAGTGCAGCTCGCGGCCGAGCCGGCCCAGACGGCTCGCCACCCGCGATGGCGGGAGCTTGGCGAGCTCTCCCACCGAGCGTACGCCCCAGCGCTCCAGCGTCGTGGCGACGTCGAGCTCGGGAGAGAGCCGCGCGAGCGGCAGCGGCGCGAGGAAGGCGGCCTCCTCGCCCGCCGGTACCACCACCGGCGGCTCGGGCTGGCCGGCGGCCACCCGCGCCGCGAGCTTGCTCGACGCGATGCCCGCGCGCGCCGGCAATCCCGCCCCTTCGGCGGCGCGCATCAGCGACCGTCCGAGCTCCAGCTCGGGGGAGGGACCGGGGTAGTGGTGCTCGCTGCCGTCCACGTCCAGGTAGGCGACGCCCTCGCCGGCGTCCTCCACCCGCGGAGAGAACCCTTCCGCCACCTCCAGGAGCGCCTCCTGCGCCGCCCGCTCGCACTCGCCGTCGCGCGGCCGGGCCACCAGCTTGGGGCACAGCGCCCGGGCCTGCGGCAGCGTGAGCCCCGGCCGGACGCCGGCGGCACGGGCGGCGCGGGTGGCGTTCACCACCCGGGCGGCGTTGCCGTTGCCCGCCACCACCACCAGCGCTTCCCGGAGCAGCTCCGGCTCGCTACGCAGCCGGGCAGCAAGCGGGAAGAGCGGCAGGACGAGGCAGGCGATGCGCGGCATGGGGGATTTCCCCCTCTCCTGAGATCCTGCCCTGCGACCTCACCCCAACCCCTCTCCTAAAGGAGAGGGGCTCAGAGGGTTTCGGTTCCCCCTCTCCTTTAGAAGAGGGGGCCAGGGGGTGAGGTCGCAGGGCAGGGCGTTCGCAGGGCACCTCCGCCAGGGCGAGCGCGAGGTCCGCGGATTTCCCTGCCAGCCGGTGCCGGTGCTTGTCGACCACGATCCGCGAGGTCACGCCGGCGAGCAGCCGCGGCGCTCCGTCATCGCCGCGCCAGAGAGCGCGCCCCCGGTCGGCCGCGAGCACCACGCCGGCGGCGGTGCCGCTCACCCGGTAGGGCGCGCCGACCAGCAGCGCCGAGTCGTGGGCGCGGGCCGCCCGTGCGAGGCGCAGCCAGCCGGCCTCCACCCCGCGGCCGCCGCGCACCGGCGGAGCCCCAAGATCGAGCACCACCAGCGGGAAGCCGCTCGCGATGAGCATCTCGGCGGCGGCCAGGGCGTCCTTGAGCCGGACCGGCCGGGCCCAGAGGAGGCGCTCCAGATCGACCCCCGCGGCCAGCGCGGCTTCCGGGTCGAGCCCGTCGCCGAGATCCACCAGCGCCGCCGCCTCGCCGGCGCCGGTGGCCGCCGCCAGCACCGACAAGAGAGTGGAGAACCGGCCGCTGGTGCGCGCGCCGATCAGCTCCACGAGCTGACCGCGCGGCAGGCCGCCGTCCAGCAGCTGGTCGAGAGCGGGCACGGCGGTGGGAAAAGCGCCTTCGCCCGCGGCGTCCTGCAGCTCCCGATCGAGCTCGCGGGCGCTGCGGACCTGCGAGCGCAGGGCCGCGGGCAAGGAGCGCAGGACCCTTTCCGTCCCGCTTTCCTCTAGAATCGTTTCCTTGCTGAGCGGCTCTGCCATGATTCAACCCCGCACCGGCAATATAAAGCGAAACACAGGCGTAAGTCAAATAAAACGAGGCACTTGAAGCGATAACAAGATTATTTTGCCGATGTTCTATTGACGGACAATGAGCGCGGAAAAAGATGATCCATTCGCGCCGGGTATCCGGTGGGCGTGATTTGATGCCGCAAGCCGGTCTTTTCTCGTCCTCGCCGTCCGCATAGAATCCCGCGCACGTGGAGTCGATCGATCTCTCCTGCGACGTCGCCGTGGTCGGCGGCGGTCTGGTGGGGCTTGCCACCGCCATGGCGCTGGCCGTCCAGGGGCGCCGCAAGGTGGCCGTGCTGGAGGCGGAGGACCGCGTCGCCGCTCACCAGAGCGGCCACAACAGCGGCGTCATCCACTCGGGCCTCTACTACAAGCCCGGCTCGCTCAAGGCGTCGCTGTGCGTCGAGGGGGCGCGCGCTCTCTATCGCTTCTGCGCCGGGGAGGGAGTCGCTCACCAGCGTTGCGGCAAGCTGGTGGTGGCGACCTCAGCGGAGGAGCTGCCGCGGCTGGCCGAGCTGGAGCGCCGCGGGCAGGCCAACGGCCTCCTCGGGGTACGCCGGATTCCAGCGGAGGAGATCCGCCAGATCGAGCCGCACGCCGCCGGCGTCGCCGCCCTGCACGTCTCGGAAACCGGCATCGCGGACTTCCCCGGCGTTGCCCGCGCCTACGCTCGCCGGATCGAAGCCGCGGGCGGTCGAGTCCTGACCGGCGCCCGGCTGACCGGAGTGCGGCGGGACGGCGCGGGTCTGGTGCTGGAGAGCGGGCGGGGAGCCGTCGCCTGCTCGCTGCTGATCAACTGCGCCGGCCTGCAGGCGGATCGGGTGGCCCGCCTCTGCGGCGCCGCGCCCGACGTGCGGATCCTCCCCTTCCGCGGCGAGTACTACGAGCTGGCGCCGGAGCGGCGGAGCCTGGTCCGTGGCCTGATCTATCCGGTCCCTGATCCGCGCTTTCCCTTCCTGGGGGTCCATCTGACCCTGCGGGTGGACGGCTCGGTCGAGGCCGGTCCCAACGCCGTGATTGCCTTGAAACGCGAAGGATACCGCTGGCGCGACGTCTCGCCGCGGGACCTCGCGGGCACCGCCGCCTGGCCGGGGTTCTGGCGGCTGGCGGCGCGCCACTGGCGGACGGCGGTCTACGAGGTCCGGCGGTCGCTGTCGAAGGGGCTCTTCGTGCGCGATCTCCAGCGGCTGGTGCCGGAGCTCCGTTCGGCGGACGTCCACCGCGCGGGGAGCGGCGTCCGCGCCCAGGCGGTCGATGCGCAGGGAGGGCTGGTGGATGATTTCCGGATCGTGCGCGGCGAGCGGGCGATCCACGTGCTCAACGCGCCGTCCCCCGCCGCCACGGCGTCGCTGCTCATTGGCGAACGGATCGCCGCGATGGCGATGGAAGGGAGCGCGTCAAGCCAGCCATAGGGCCGCCACCATGGCCAGGCCGATGATGGCGTAGAGCGCGCGATAACGGCCTTGCAGGCGGTGGATGCTCGGGTAAGTGAGGCCCTCTCCCAGAGTCTCGAGCGACCAGCGCAGGTGCAGGGGGTAGAGGACGACGAGCGCGGTGAGGGGACGGGGGAGAGCGCCCTGCAGGGCCAACAGTGGAAGCAGGGCGTAGGCCAGGGTGAAGAGGGCCAGGCTGGCGGCGAAGGTGCGGCGCGGCCCGAAGATCACCGCGTTGGTTTTGATGGCGTTGAGGACGTCGCCCTGGTGGTCGCGGATCTCCTGGGTCAGGTGGCCGGCGGCGAAGGTCAGGCCGAAGAAGGCGGCGAGGGCGAGGCCGCGACGGTCGATGGCGTTCCCTAGAGAGTAGCCGAGGAGGAAGTGGAGGGCGCCGCCGGCCAGGTGGGCCGCTGAGCTCAGGAGCGGTCGGCCTTTCCAATGGAAGGGGGGTAGGGAGTAGAGGGCGCTCAGCGTGGCGATGGCCAGGGACAGGGCCAGGGTGCTGGGGCCGAGGCGGCTGCAGAGGAGGAGACTCAGGGCCAGCAGGGCGGCCGCCAGACCGCCGATCTCCTTGCGGCCCATCCCTCTGGCTGTGAACACGCTGGCGGCCCGGTTGGGGTCGGTGAGGTCGGTGGTCAGACCGGACCAGTCGTTGAGCAGGAAGATGTGCGCCACCAGGGCTACGTTGGCGACGAGGAGGATGGCCAGCCGCCCCACGTCCGCCGCTGCTGGGTGGCGGATCGCGAAGGCGGCGCCGAGCAACGGCGAGCCCTGGAGAACGAGGATCTCTTCCAGACGCAGACTGGACAGGTAGCGCCCTGCAGCAGCTTTAGCCGCGGAGATGGGCGCCTGGATGGGAAGGACCGAGGTGCGCATGTTCGTCATAGAGCCTTAGCCAGAGAGCGTAGCCGGCGTCCTCCGACCAGTAGTATCTAGGGACCGTCGCAGTGAGATCGTTGTGGTAGAGGAGAGGCGGATTCTTTCGTAAGAGGGCAAAGTCGTCTTTGGCCAGCTGGCGCAGCACCGCCGCGATCGCTGCCGCGTCGGCCGTTGGGCCTCCGGGGGTCCGCGCGCTCCCCAACAGCCGGACGATGGAAACCCAGATCTCCTGGCCTGGCACCGACGTCCGCAGCCGTGAGGCGGGGAGCTCCAGCGCGCAGCCGGCGCGTTGGAGGTCGGCCAAGCGCAGCATCGGGACCAGCGGCGCCCTTCGATAGTAGACCCAGATCCGATCCTGGTCGACCACCGGGCGGAGAACTGCGCAGAGCGCCCGGCCGGCCGGCGGCTGCACCTTGGCAAAGAGCAGCAGCAGGTGCATCTGGATGGCGACGTCGGTAGGGTTCGGATCGCCGCCCGGATCGAGGCACTGGTAGGCCTCACGCGGCGCGAGCCAGGTGCGGTAGAGGCCCTCGCGGGTGCGATATTGGTCGATGGTCGCCAGGGCGGCGCGCAGCCGTTCACGATCGCGGCCGGGAGCGAGCCTCCAGACTAGAGCCGTGTCGTCGGTATCGGGTGTAATCGCGCACTCCAGGGTGCCGATGCCCGGAGCGTCGGGCAGGCCATGGTAGCGCACCAGTCCGCCGGCCTCGATCTGAGCGGTGAGGTGCTCGCGGGCGCGCTGCAAGCTGTCGCCGAGACGGCCGGTGGCGGCCACCGGATCGAGCAGGTCGAGCAGAAACGCGGTGAGGAAGGTGTTCATCTCCTGGCGCGGCTCGCGGAAGCGCGTCTCGCTCGTGTAGGCGGTGAGCCAGTAACCCGCCCCTTGCTGGTGCGCACGAAGCCGCGCCGCTGCCGTCCGGAAGCCGTCGTCGAGGTCCTCGTCCGCCGCTGGTGCGATCCCCACGGTGAGCTCGCGCTCCGCCAGGAAGTGTCCCTCTCCGTTCTCGGCGGCCCAGGCGAAAGCGGCCACATGGTGCTCGCCGCGAGCGAGGCCGGCCGTGCCGAACGGGATGCGCCAGCCGGCGGGGCTCGCCTCATGCAGCGTCGCGCGGACGTCGGGCCGGTCGAAGAAGTTGCGGGAGACGATGATCCGCCGGCCGTCGATGACGACCGCCACCTGCCAGGGAGTGGCGTGGCCGGCCAGCGCCCAGCCGGTGGCGACGACCTCCTGGCCGACGGTGGCGGCGGAGGTCGCGCGGCCGCCCGCCTCGATGGTGTCGAGATTGCCGCGCACTTCGTCGGCTAGCACGGTCAGCTTGCGCTCGGCCAGGTAATGTCCCTCTCCGTTCTCGGAGGTCCAGGCGAGGGCTGTCAGATGGTGCTCCCCGGGAGCGAGGCCGGCCGTGCCGAGCGGGATGCGCCAGCCGGCGGGGCTCGCCTCATGCAGCGTAGCGTGGACGTCGGGCCGATCGAAGAAGGTGCGGGAGGCGACGGTCTGCCGGCCGTCGACGACGACCGCCACCTGCCAGGGCGTTTTGTGGCCGACCAGCGCCCAGCCGGTGGCAACGACCTCCTGGCTGGCAATGACGGCGGCGGTCGCGCGGTGGCCGGTCTCGATGGCGTCGAAATCGCCGCGCGTCTCGGTCGTCAGCTCCGCCGGCGCGAGGCCATGCCGTAGGGAAGCGACGAACGGTGCGTTCCGCCAATCCCACGCGGCCCGCATCTGGTCAGGACCGCTGGCAGCGGCGAAGATCGCGCTGTCGGTCGCGCCGGTGTACCAGAAAGCACCGATGGCTTCGATGGCGACCGCGGCGCCGACCGCGAGCAGGAAGCCCGTCCGGCCGACTCCGCGCAGTGCGGCGACCACCGGCACCAGCATCCACAGGAGCAGCGGCAGGAGGTCGGTCAGGTAGCGCGGCCCCCAGGAGATGCCGGCCAGCCAGTCGGCTTTGGCGTAGAGCAGGAGCTGGAGGACGATGCCGGCGCTCATCGCCAGGGTGAGGGCGCGCTCGCCGCGTTGGCTGGGATCGCGCGGCAGGTGCCGCCAGGCGAGAACGAGGAAGAGCAAGAAGGGTGAGAAGACGAACAGCCCCCGCGTCGGACTGAACAGCAATCCGCCGAGGCCGGATAGCAGGTCGTGCTGGAAGAAAAGGGCCGTGCCCATCAGCCCGTAACCGCCGGCGAGATGGCCGGCCACGCCGAGATTGTAGAGCAGCACCAGGCCGATCGGCAGCGCTGCTGCCGCGGCGAGCAGCGCGGCCCGGCGGCCGGCCCAGAACAGTCCGTAGGCGCCCAGCGCCGCCGCGAGGATGACGTCCGGAGGACGGTTGCCGGCGATGAGGCCGCACAGCAATCCCGCCGCGAGCGCTCGCGCCGGGGTGCACGGCGCGGTGAGGAGCAGCAGGGCGCCGATCACCAGGAGCTCCGCCAGCCCGTGCTGCCACAGAGCCTGGCTGCTGATCACCCAGGTGGTGGTGCCGAAGGCATAGGCGACGGTGAGCAGCAGGGCGATCGGCGCCGACGCCCGGCGCCGCAGCAACAGGTAGAGGAGGGCCGCGGAGAGCGCTGCTACGAGCGAGGCGGTGAGTTTCTCCATGACCCTCGCCAGGTGGTCCAGCCGCCAATCCGTCCAACCTCGCAGGTGCAGGTAACCGACGGCGGGGAGGTAGAGCGGCGCGATGAGCACCGGCAGCACCACGGGGTACAGCGAGATGGTGTGGCCGCCGGGCACCGGAACCATCCAGAACGCCTGATCGCCTCGTCCCTGGGCGGTAAGCGGCGCGATCGGATCGAGCAGGACGGTGTGATGCCGCCAGAGCGCGAACGGCAGGTAGCGCGCCGGGTAGGTGTCGCCGGCGCTGATCGCCCGCCGGTTTGCGTTGTAGACCAGCAGGCAGCAGAGCCCGATGAGCAGGCTCGCCCTCAGCTCGCGCCGGCCGCCGAGGACCGGGGTCATGGTTTCATGCTCACTTGCGCTGGCTCCCTACGGAGTCCTGCTCTCCTACAGGGTTTTCGAAAGGCAGGGCAGAAGGCTACCACAAGGCGCCGCCAACGGCGGCCCTCCTCTCCCTTTTGGGAGAGGAGGGGTTGGGGAGGGAGGGCCGAGGGCCGGCGAGACGCCGGCGGTCCCAGGCGTGTCGTGGAGCTACCGCGTGTCGGAAACCGCGTCCACCCAGATGCGCACCGACTCGTCGCGGCCGTTGACGGTGATCAGCTCGCCGGCCCCTTCCCGCGCGAGAGCTTGCAGGGCGGCGCCGATGTCCAGCTCGTCGTCGGTGCCGGAAAGCAGCGCTTGCATGACGCGCAGGGGGATCCGGGCGTCGACCTGCTCCCCGTCGCCGTGGTCGGTGGCCTCGAGCACCAGCGAGCCGCCGCGCTTGCCGATCCGCACCTTGGCGTCCGGATCGTTGACCGTCACAAAGGTGGCATCCGGGCCCGCTTCGAGCTGGCGCCAAGCCCGCCGCAGCTCGGCGACGTCGTAGTCGCGGTCCTTGATCCGGATGCGGCCGGAGCCGTGGGCCTCCCGCGAGATCATTGGCGCGAAGGCGTCCACCATCGACAGCGGCAGGTTGATCGTCGCCTGCTCGCCGTGCTTGCCGCCGTCCACCTTGACGTGCAGCCAGAGATCGGCCGCGGCGGCCATCGTCGACACTGCGGCCATCGCCGATGCGATCAGGGCCGCTCCAAGAATTCGCTTGCCGTTCATCGTGTTCCTCCCTGAGGGACAGGTTCATCCCGTCTCAAGGTGGAAGACGGAGGAGAAGGGAGGACGTTTCAAGCTCGCTGGCCCTTGCCGCGTCCGTCGCGATCCGATCGACCATCTCGGCCGCCATGGGGCACACCATGACGGGCCATAGGCAACTCGTCGGCTCGCCTCGGCAACGCGCTACGTCCTTGGTCTCCCGAGTACTTACGTCTGACCCGCTGATTCGAGGGCTGGAGCCTTATGACCCCGACCCGACGTCATATGAGCTCCGGATTGCTGCCATATTCCGGCTGCCTTTATACCTTGACGCCGGCCCGGCCGACGCCCTACCATGATCAAGTGCTTGAGGGAGAGTAGGATAGACGGTTTGCTAAGTCTGTTCCGAATCTTGAGAGGGCTACGCCAGCAGCGTCAGATGAATGCGGCGGAGAAGATCAGACGCAGGTTACACGGCTACAGGAGCGGAGGTCTAAGCGTGGCGAAAAAGCGAGTATGGTTCGTAGATGACCTTCCCGAGAACCTTGCTTCTTTCAAAGCAGCACACGGCCGTGTCTTCGAAGTAACTACTTTCTCGTCACCGGAGGCGGTGCGGGAAGCGTTAAAAGGAAAGACCAGACCCGATGCTCTGCTCTGCGACATCTTCTTCTACGATTCGACGGAGCAGGCCGTCCATATCGAGCAGGAGGTTGATAAAAAGGCAGAGGAGCTGCGTCGATTCGCCCACGAAACGCTCAAAGCTGACGAGCCTCGCTTCCTTCAAGGAATAGACTTAATTGCCGACGTTATGGAGAAGTTCCAGGGTACTGCGCCTTTTCCGGTCTACGCCTACACATCCAAGGGTCCGTACATTCTCCAACGAGAGGCGTGGGATCGCCTTTCAGATTTGAAGGCGAGAATACTGCTGAAGAAGCGCTTCAGCGACCTCGCCCTCCAAAGGAGGCTTGAACGCGATATCGACGAGTACCAAGCGAAGCGTGTGCCGAAGCTAATAGTCCAGCACTTCAAAGCACTTTTCGCAGCGGCTGGGCTAGTCGGCTATGTTGTAGCGAAACTGCTCGACTGGGTCTTGGCCCACGCCGTGTAACTCCGGCCTGCAGCGGACGGAAACCGCAAAATGCGCGGTTCCCGTCGCTGAGGCCCTCACGTTGGGCGCAAAGTGCATTTGAATCCAGGTAAGCAATGAAGCGATTCTCAGACCGCTTTGGGCTGCACGCCGAGCCCCCGAACATCACAGTTCGCCACGAAGCGCCAACAGAGCTGCGCGGAGTCTTCTTGAACCTAGTCCTTGAGTCGGGGCTCAACGCTTACGATGTTCGGAGAATCGCTTGCCGCGTGCTCCGTAAGCGCGCGAACGTGGATAATCGGTCTCAATCCAATGTTTATGGAGAAGCACAGGAACTCCTAGACTCTTGCGAGTGGTACGAGTTCTACGATGTCGTCGAGGCTATCTCCGAAGAGCTTTCAGATCGTGTCGCACGCAGCGCCGACAGGTCGCCAAGAGCCTCCCTTGAGGCTGAACTCAATACCTACTTCATTAAGCATGGCATCGGGTGGCAGCTCAGATCTGGCCAAATCGAGATTCGAGGTCCGGAAGCGTTCTCGGAAGTAGTTGCGCGTGCCCGAGCAGCACTTGAAAGGGCTTCATTAGCAACCGCTTCCGTCGAGATAAGCGAAGCGCTTCGGGATCTCTCAAGGCGACCTCAACCCGACATCACAGGCGCCATTCAACATGCTTTAGTGGCAGTGGAATGCGCTATGCGCGAGATCTGCGACGATCCTCAACCGACCCTAGGAAAACTCTTGGCGAAATACCCAGAGCTCGTGCCTCCACCTCTCAATACAGCGCTTGAGAAGGCGTGGGGA
>Ga0075425_100009043_pt1 | contig 10592 bp, 13 predicted proteins | sample SoiMethybrSBSTD4_FD_75300 | JGI IMG/M metagenome (GOLD analysis project Ga0075425, IMG submission 75300) | Bulk soil microbial communities from a Populus tree surrounding site in Tennessee, USA - Soil MetaG P. TD hybrid SBSTD4 | ecosystem: Environmental > Terrestrial > Soil > Tree plantation...
AACTTCGGCTAATTGAGTCCTTCGTCCTTGGTGCTTGGTTCTTGGTCCACACGGACCAGGGACCAAGGACCTCGGACGGACCAAGGACCAAGCAGTAAGTACCAAGGACCAACTAAGAGGTGTAACCGCGCTGAATCGCCGCAGCGTCGAGCGGCAGCGTCGCAACCGTGTCGACCATCGGCATGACTGGACGGGTCGCGCGGCGGCCGTCGTAGGCCTTGAGATAGCGGTGGCACACATCGCACGCGTACACGCGATACTGACCGTCGGTGGTTGCAAACGACGTGATGCGCGCGCGGTTGCTATTGCGGCAATACGGGCAGGTGAGCGGTTCGAATTTCCAGCGCAGGGCGCAGCGCGAGCAGATCAAATGACGTTCGGCGGCCGGCGTGATCACAGAGAGGTCGGGCTCGCCTGCACACAGCGCACAGTGCGGATGTGTCCAGATCGCGAGCTCCGGCCTTTGCTGCAGCACTTCGGCGCAGCGTGACAGAAACGGCCGCATCGCTAGCGCGAGCACTTGCTGCAGCATGTCGACATCTGACGCCGCACTCACCGTGGTCGACGCCGAGCCGACCGCTGCGGCGACCTGACGCTCGGCGGCGTTCCGATACCACTGACCCGCAAGCACCGTGAGATTCATGTCTCGTCCGGCGGCCTGCGCCTTCACGTAGTCGCCTTCCTCGAGCGCGCCGAAGCGCCGGAGGACATCGGCGGTCTGCCGCACCATCAATCGCAGATCGGTGGGATCGAGCGGGATGTCTTCGAAGCGAAGCAAAGGGCTGGCATCGGCCTGATGCCGCTTCAGCGTGGTCTCGGAAAGATCGAGGCTTGGAAGCGGCACGCGCAGCTGAATGCGGCGCTGCAGTTCGAGGAGCTCCAGGTGGAGATCGACCGCCGTTGCCAGTTCCGGATGGCGCTCGCGGATGGCGTGCAACTCCACTGCTTCACGTGTTTCTGCGCGCGGAGGTCGTGCCGGCCGGGGGGCCGAATCGCTCACCGTGAGATCATATCAGCAGTGAGAATTCTGATGGTGGCATCGGAGGCGCAGCCGTTCGCCAAGACCGGTGGATTGGCGGACGTCGTCGGCGCGTTGCCCCGCGCACTCGTGCGCATCGGTCACGACGTCGACGTCGTCATGCCTCGCTATCGAGGGATCGCGGACGGCGACCGCAGCGGAACCATCACCGTGGCGCTCGGCGGACAAGTGGCTCAGGCCGATGTGTGGACAGTGGTGGATGCCGGCGTCCGCACCGTGTTCATCGATCATCCGGCGTACTTCGATCGCGAGTATCTCTACGGCGTCGCCGATCGCGACTACGCCGACAACGCCGAGCGGTTCGCGTTCCTCTCGCAGGCCGCGCTCGAGTGGGCCGCGTCATCGGCATCCGGGTACGACATCATTCATGCGCACGATTGGCAGACCGGTCTCGTACCTGTACTGCTGCAGCGCGCAGACGACAGTCGATGGCCGGTGCGCCCGGCCACCGTGTTCACGATTCACAACCTCGCGTATCAGGGCATTTTCGATGCGAGCTGGCTGCCGCGGCTTGGTCTCGGCTGGGATCTGATGCGCGTCGATGCGATGGAGTACTGGGGGCGCATCAGTTATCTGAAAGCGGGTATCGTGTTCAGCCGCCTGATCACGACCGTGAGCCCGCGATATGCGGAGGAAATCCAGACACCGGAGCTGGGCTTCGGATTCGACGGCATCTTGGGGGCGCGCGCCGATGATCTCATCGGCATCCTCAATGGAATCGATTACGATCAATGGGATCCGGAGCACGACCTGAACCTTCCAGCCCCCTTCGATGCGTCAAAGCTAAGGGGAAAGACGGCGGCCAAACGGAAAGTGCTGGAAGCATACGGGTTGGGCTGGACGCAGCCGCGCCGAAACTGCCCGCTGGTGGCGATGATCTCGAGGATGGTCGACCAGAAGGGGTTCGACCTGCTGGCAGAGCTCGCGGACGAGTTGCCGGCGCTCGACGCGACATTCGTGCTGCTGGGCACCGGCGAACGCCGGTACGAAGAGCTGTGGCGCGATCTCGCGGCGCGATACCCGGATCGCATCGGCGTGCGCATCGGGTTCGACGAACGGTTGGCGCATCTGATCGAGGGCGGCGCGGATATCTTTCTGATGCCGTCGCGGTTCGAGCCGTGCGGCCTGAATCAGATGTACAGCCTGAGATATGGCACCATCCCCGTGGTGCACGCGACGGGTGGACTGTACGATACGGTCGACAATGTGCGCGTCACCCGGCGCGGACGGTACGGGCGGCGCGCCGGCACGGGCTTCACGTTCGATGAGTACACGCCGGCCGCACTGCTGGCGGCGCTGCGTCGAGCGATCGAGACGTATGCGAATCGGCCATCGTGGAGGCGGATCCAGAAGGCCGGCATGGCGAAGGATTTGTCGTGGGACGCATCGGCGCGAGATTACGTTGACGTATACGAGCGAGCGAGCGCCGACCGACGCGGATAGACGTAGTGGCCGGCTTGAGCCGGCCGTCGTAGTGTCCGGCTTCAGCCGGACCAGTACCAGGGAGATGTTCATGGCCTCAGAAAAGGTGAAGACGTTTACGGACAGCAACTTCGATGACGAGACCAAGAAGGGCGTCGTTCTGGTCGATTTCTGGGCGGAGTGGTGCGGCCCCTGCCGTCGTCTCGGGCCGACGGTCGACGCGCTCGCGTCGGAATACGACGGACGTGCGACGGTTGCGAAGTTGAACGTCGACGAGAACCCGAACGTCCCGGGACGCTACGCGGTGCGCGGCATTCCCACGCTCCTGCTGTTCAAGGAAGGCGAGCTCGCGGAGACGATTGTCGGTCTTCGTCCGAAGGACGACATCGCCCGGTTGATCGAGAAGCACTTGCCCGCCGCCAGCCGCGCGATCGGAGCGTGATGTGGCCGATCGCAAGGTGGTGATCATCGGGTCGGGCCCAGCGGGGCTCACGGCTGCGCTGTACACCGCGCGCGCCAATCTCACACCGCTCCTCGTCGAAGGTCTCGAAGCCGGCGGACAGTTGATGCTGACCACGATGGTGGAAAACTGGCCCGGCTTCCGCGACGGCATCATGGGTCCCGACCTGATGACGGAGATGCGGGCGCAGGCCGAGCGCTTCGGCACCGAGATCGTGCAAGGCAACGTCACGCGAGTCGATCTCAAACGCCGTCCGTTCATGATCACGTTCGAAGACGGGAAGCACGTAACTACGGAAACGTTGATCATCGCCACGGGCGCGTCGGCGCGCTGGCTCGAGATCGGATCGGACCGCAAGCTGGCCGGTCACGGTGTGTCGACCTGCGCGACATGCGATGGCTATTTTTTCCGCGGCAAGCCGATCGCGGTGGTCGGTGGCGGCGACTCGGCGATGGAGGAAGCGATCTACCTGACGCGTTTTGCGTCGAAGGTGACCGTGGTCCATCGACGCGACTCGCTGCGTGCATCGAAGATCATGCAGGACAAGGCGTTCGCTAATCCGAAGATCGAGTTCGTCTGGGATTCCGAGATCGCCGAGGTGCAGGGAAGCCCGAAGGGCGAGGTCACCGGCATCATCGTCCGTAATCTGAAAACGGGGCAACTCCACGAACTGCCGCTCGACGGTGTGTTCATCGCCATCGGCCACACGCCGAACACGTCGCTGTTCGTCGGGCAGATCGAGCTCGACGCCAGCGGCTACATCGTGACCCATGCGGGATCGAAGACCAGCGTGCCGGGCGTGTTCGCAGCCGGCGACGTGCAGGATCACATCTATCGTCAGGCGGTCACCGCGGCAGGCTCCGGATGCATGGCCGCCCTCGACGCCGAACGCTACCTCGAAGGACTCCATTTCGCCGCCGACTCACCCCACGCGGCGGCCATGTAGATGAGCGCGATCCGCGGCGACATCGGTCAGCTGCTGTTTCTGATCGACACCGCGTACGACCACGTCTCGTGGCACGGCACCAACCTCCGCGGATCGATTCGCGGCGTGACGCCGGCGCAGGCGGTGTGGCGTCCGGGCCCTCGTCGTCACAACATCTGGGAGCTGGTGGTCCATTCCGCGTACTGGAAGTACGTGGCGTGGCGTCGCTTGACCGGTGCGGCGCGTGGATCGTTTGCGGAAGACGGATCGAACTGGTTCGTGCGGCCGAAGGAGAAGACCCTGGCCGCATGGAAGGCCGACCTGGCAATGCTGGGCGCGACCCATCGCACGCTGCGTGAGGCTGTCGCCGAGATCGACCCTCGCGATCTCGATCGCGCGACATCGAAATCGAGTCGGTCGACGCGCCGCGCGCTCATCACCGGCGTCGCGGCGCACGACATCTATCACGCGGGGCAGATCCAATTGTTGAAACGCCTGGGAAGCCGCTAAGCGAGTAGTGTAGCCAGGTCTTTAGACCCGGCACACGATCGACGATGTCCAACTACGTTCGCTCTCTCGAAGAGGAGTACCAGCGCTACAAGGCGCTCGGCGAGGCGGCTTTCGCGCAGTTGCCGGATGAGCAGCTCTCCGTGCCTACGCCAGGCGGCGGCAACTCGATCGCCGCACTCGTATGGCACGTCGCCGGCAATCTCGAGTCGCGGTTCACCGACTTCCGCACCAGCGACGGCGAGAAGCCGTGGCGCAATCGCGACGAGGAGTTCGAGCCGCGCACGGTGAGCCGTGCGGAGCTGACAGAGAAGTGGGAACGAGGGTGGCGCGCGTTGTTTGACGCCCTCGCCTCGATCACCGACGCCGATCTGCAAGTGAGAATCAGAATCCGCCATGAGCCGCTGCGCATCGACGAGGCGCTCCATCGATCGCTCGCGCACACGACGTATCACGTCGGCCAGATCGTGTTTCTTGCCAAGATGCTTCGGGCCGAGCAGTGGAAGTGCTTGAGCATCCCGCTCGGCGGCTCACGCGCGTACAACGACACGCCGCGCCACGAGAGTCCCGCGGCGCATCGTGAACGTTTACGAGAGCCGAGCTAGTTCTTCGTAGAGGCCGCCTTCGTAGAGGCCGCCTTCGTAGAGGCCGCCTTCGTAGAGGCCGCCTTTAGGCGGCCTAGTCGATCCACCCACCACCGACCACAACATCCCCATCGTAGAAGACGGCCGCCTGTCCTGGCGTGACCGCAGGCTGCGGATCGATGAACTCGAACTCGGCTCGCCCGTCATCGATGGCGCGCACGCGGCCAAGCGCCGGACGATGACGATGACGGATCTGCGCCGCGGTTGTGAGCCACGTCGCTGGCGGCGGCGCGGAGATCCAGTTCACGCCAGACGCCATGAACGCCGCGCGCTCGAGACGATCGCGCGGGCCCACGGTGACGTTCCCAGACTCGGCATCGATGCGCAGCACGTAGAGCGGTGTGCCTGTCGCGAGGCCGAGGCCCTTCCGCTGTCCGACCGTGAAGCGATGGATGCCGTCGTGCGAACGCAGCGTCTGTCCGCGCTGATCGACGATCGCACCCGCGCGCTGCGCCACATCGGCGTGACGCTCGACGAACTCGGCGTAGTCGCCGTCGGGGACGAAGCAGATCTCCTGGCTGTCGGGCTTGTCGGCGACAGCGAGGCCAAGACGCCGCGCCTCGGCACGAACCTCGGGCTTCGACAGTGCGCCGACGGGAAACAGCGCCCCGGCCAGCTGCTCCTGCGTGAGCGAGAACAGAAAGTACGACTGATCCTTGTCGGGGTCTGTGCTCCTCTTCAGCAGCCACGTCCCATCGTCGGCGCGATCGATCCGCGCGTAGTGACCGGTGGCAACGATGTCGGCGCCGAAACCGCGGGCGCGATCGAGCAGCGTCGAAAACTTCAGGTCGCTGTTGCAGTGCGCGCACGGCAGCGGTGTGCGTCCCGCAGAGTACTCACGTATGAAGTTGGAGACGACCGTCTCCTCGAAGCGCTGCTCGAGGTTCAGGATGTAATGTGGAAACCCCAGGGCCGATGCGACCCGTCGCGCGTCGTGCAGATCGTCGAGCGTGCAGCAGCTGCCGAACTGCTGCGTTCCGCTCTGATCATAGAGTTGCATCGATAGACCAATGACGTCATGACCCTGCTGAGACAGCAGGGCCGCGGCGACCGACGAATCGACGCCGCCCGACATCGCGACTACGACGCGCATGGCGATCCTCAATGATCGCACGCCGGACGCGCGAAGGTGAAATCAGTAGGACACGGAAAGCCGCTGGCGACGAACGCGGGCCGCTCCGGCAAGCAGGGCGAGGAGCGGCGGGATTTGTGAGATCAAGGCCAGCGCCGGCGCCGGGCCATAGATGACGTCGCGTATCAGTTGCCCGGTTGGAAACTGGGCGCGACCGCCCGTCAGGACCACGATCAGGAAGGGCACGGCCATCGCGAGCAGGGTGGTTGCGATGCAGGGAGCGAGCTCGCGGCCGGGCGACCGCTTTGCCAGCACGCGTCCCACCTGGAATTGCGACAGCAGCGTGATCCCCCAACCGGTCAATCCCATCAGGACGATGCCTCCCACACCGGTGAGGCGGCTCCACGCCGGCCCAGGATCGAACGAAACAAAGCCGGACCATGCGAGTTTGTAGATGCCGAAGAGCACGCCGTATCCGACGGCCATCCCAAGTGACAGCAGCAGCTGCAGGAGGAGCCCGAATGCCGCGAGTCGCGCCATGTGCAGCGGTCGCTCGGCGAGGTCTCGCCACAGCAGCGAGAGAGTGGTGAGCAGCACGGCACCCCAGAATCTCAGCGCGCCCGCGTGGACGCGATCTTCGACCAGATCGCCGACCGTCGCCGCCGCGCGTTCGGGTGTCGTCACCAGCGAGAGGATCCACTCCGCGAAACCTACGTTACGCATGTGCCACTCCCGGTAGCGTCAATCCTTCCATCAACCGTTGATACGACTGCTGGGCGCGGGCGAGCGCGGCTACACCCTTGGCGGTCACTTTGAAATAGCGTTTGGCGCGTCCGCCGCGCTGCGGCGTCGGGTCGCCGAACTTCGATGAGACCAGGCCTTTCTCTTCGAGGCGATCGAGCGTGGTGTACAGATGCCCGGCGGTCGGGCGTCGATGCGTACGGTCGGCGATCACGTCGCGGACGGTGACGCCGTAGGCCTCGTCTCCGAGACGCAGGATCGCCAGCAGCACCACCTGTTCGAACTCGCCAAGCGTCGAGACCGTGCCGGCCATTTATCCTGCATCATAGTTAAAATCGAGGGCCGACGCAACATCACCGTCGTGTCTTCCGTTTCTTGGCGCGAACGGGCCGCGGCTTCGGCACTTTTCCAATGCGCGGATCGCCTGTGACCACGAGTTCGCACGCATGCAGGGCGGCTTCTTCGAAGTCGGCGGCGTCGGCGGGGAGCACCTGCCAGCCGGTCACGGCTCCCCCGAGGATGCTGATCGAACGCATGCTGGGGAATTCGCGCCGCAGGCTGCGGTGATGCTCTTCGGTGGTAGCGAGCCACACGCCGTTGTCCGGATCGTTCTTCCGGTCGCGAAGCACCAACACGATTTTGTCTCCGACGTAGATCGCGAGCGAGCCGAACATCGGTCGCGTCTCGAACGCCGCGGGTTCCAATGCATCCAGAACGAATGCGTGCGGAACGGTCTTTCGTGGCCGGGTCTTGAATAGCGCCTCGGTGAGCGAGGCATCTTTCCGCCGTACGGTTCGCATGACGATCGTCTATGACGCGCGCTGCTCGAAGGGCTTCTCGCCTCGCGCCAGGTTGTGTGCGGTGGTCACGAGCGCGATGTGTGAGAAGGCCTGAGGGAAGTTGCCGACGAGGCGGCCTGTACTCACGTCGTACTGCTCCGACAGGAGCCCGAGATCGGTGCGCAGCGACAGCAGCCGCTCGAACATCGCTCGTGCCTCATCGCGGCGCCCGATGAGCGCGTAGGCATCCGCCAGCCAGAACGTGCACGCCAGAAACGCGCCCTCGCCAGGCGGCAGCCCGTCGTCGGTGGCATGCGTGTCGTAGCGCAGCACGAAGCCGTCGACCAGCAGCTCGCGTTCGATGGCCTCGATCGTCCCGCGCACACGCCGATCGGTGGCCGGAAGAAACCCTGTCGTCGGCAGCAACAGCAGGCTGGCATCGAGCAGTGACGATCCGTACGCCTGCACGAACGCGTTTTTCTGCGAGTTGAACCCGCGCGCGCACACTTCGTCGTGGATCCGCGAGCGGAGGGCGCGCCAGCGATCGAGCGGACCGTCCGCCTTCAAGGCTTCAGCGTTGCGGATGCCGCGATCGAGGGCCACCCACGCCATTATTTTCGAGTAGGTGAAATGCTGCGGGGCGCCGCGCATTTCCCACATGCCCTGATCGGGCCGCTCCCAGATCGTCTCCAAGTGCGCAAGCAGCGCGCGTTGAAAAGCCCAGTCGGCGTCGCGCGGCTGCAGATCGCCGCATCGCGCCTGATGGAGCGCGTCCATCACTTCGCCGAACACATCGAGCTGCAGCTGTCCATGCGCGGCGTTGCCGATGCGCACGGGATGCGACTCCGCATATCCCGGCAGCCACGGCAGTTCGATCTCCGGAAGGCTTCGTTCGCCGGCGATGCCATACATGATCTGCACCTGCGACGGCGCGCCTGCGGCCGCACGCAGCAGCCAATCGCGCCATGCCGCCGCTTCGTCGTAGTAGCCGGCGTTCATCAGTGCCAGCAATGTCAAAGTAGCGTCCCGCAGCCAGCAATAGCGATAGTCCCAGTTGCGCGTACTTCCGAGCTGTTCCGGCAGCGATGTCGTCGGCGCCGCGACCATGCCGCCTGTCGGCGCGTACGTGAGCGCCTTCAACGTGATGAGCGAACGAATGACGGCGTCCGACCATTCGCCGGTCGACTTGTTGCGCGAGCTCCAGTCGGTCCAAAACGTGAAGGTCTCCGTGAGCGCAGCCTGCGGATCGATTTGATCGGGGAGAGGTAGATGGGAGGGCCCGTACGTCAGGACAAACGGAATCGTGTCGCCCGCGGCGACGTCGAACTCCGCTACCGTCGTGAGGTCCTTGCCTCGCACTTCGACGGGAGTGCGCAGCACCACCATGTTGGGGCCCGCGATCGCGCGCATCGCGCCGTCCGGCAGTCGGGTCACCCATGGTACGGACAGACCGCAGTCGAAGCGCAGAATCAGCTCCATCCGCATCCGCACGCGCCCGCGATCGCCGCGCACCAGGCGGACGATGTCGGAGTTGTGTCCGCGTGGTGGCATGAAGTCGATCACCGTGACCGCGCCGTCCGCATCCTCGATCTGCGTTTCGAGAATCAGCGTGTGGTCGCGATAGGCGTGTCGACGCCGCGCGTTCTCATTGACTGGTTCGATGAGCCAGCGGCCATGCTCGGCACTGCCGAGCAGCGCGGCGAAGCAGGCATGGGAGTCGAAGCGCGGCCAGCAGAGCCAGTCGATCGACCCGTGCCGCGAGACGAGTGCGGCCGTCTCGCAGTCGCCGATGAGCGCGTAGTCCTCGAGTGGCGTGCTCATGTCGCCGACGGGAACTCGATGATCACCTTCACATCGTCGGGCTGGCGCTCGAGCGCCTCGCGAAACGATTCGAGCGCGACGCGTCGGGTGATGAGCCGCCCGAGCCAATCGCGATCCGCCTTCGCGAGGGCGTCGGCGGCCAGAGCGTAGTGCCTGCGATTGGCGTTCACCGATCCGAAAATGGCGTCGTTCTCCAGCACCATCCGCGCATTGACGCTGCCAAGATCGAGATTGATCGTATGACCGCCAGACGAGACTCCGGCCAGGCACACGATGCCTGATGCGCCGCTGCGCGTCACCACATCGGCGATCACCGGTGTCGCTCCCGTGCATTCGATGATGATGTCGGGGCTGAAGTCGCCAAGACTGGACAGGTCGCCGCCGTGGTAGATACCGCCCGCTTCTTTGACCAGCGATGGCTTGCGTCCCGAAGCGACACGATCGAAGACGTGAACCTCGAGACCGCGCTGGATCCCGAGGAGCGCGGCCAGCAGACCGATCGGACCTGCACCGGTAATGAGCGCCGTCTTCGGGTTCCACGCCACCGATCGACGGCCGATCCGCTCCGCATGATCCCATGCCTTGGCGACAACGCTCGCCGGCTCGAGCAGCACGCCCAGTATTCCAAGCGATGGATCCACACGCACCGCGAAGCTTGGCTCCACGCGAATCCGTTCGGATCCGTATCCGTCACGCTCTTTGATGCCGCGTTCTGTGTACCGTCCGTTGCGGCACATGTCCCATTCCCCGGCGGCGCAGTACGCGCAGGGCTCAGGGTCTGGACGTCTCACGATGCCGACGATCAGATCGCCTGTGGTCAAACCAGAGTCGGTCGGTGCCTCGACGACACGCGCGATCGATTCGTGACCGAGCACGAGACGCTCTCGTCCTGGAGGGGCCCACCCGTAGGCGCCGGACACGATCTCGACATCGGTGCCGCACACGCCGATCGCCAGGGTGTTCGCGAGGATCGATCCATCGCTGACAGGAGGATCGGGTACGTCCTCGAGTTCCACTGACCCTGGCGTCTTTGGCCGGACCGTAATCGCGCGCATTCCCTATGGTGATACAGGTTCGTTCGGCAAAGATGAACATCGATGAAATCAGGAACCGGAGCCGGTCCGTTGCCGTCTAGGATGCAGATCGGAACTCAGCGGAGGTCACGTGTTCGTCGAATCGCTC
>Ga0075425_100009045_pt1 | contig 10589 bp, 7 predicted proteins | sample SoiMethybrSBSTD4_FD_75300 | JGI IMG/M metagenome (GOLD analysis project Ga0075425, IMG submission 75300) | Bulk soil microbial communities from a Populus tree surrounding site in Tennessee, USA - Soil MetaG P. TD hybrid SBSTD4 | ecosystem: Environmental > Terrestrial > Soil > Tree plantation...
CCGAGCGCATCGGCGAGGACGCGAAGGCGATGGGCGGCGACCTGGAGATCGAAGCGACCGGGACGGCCAGCTGCGCCGGGCTGCCGGCGGTCACGCACGCGCTGACGATTCGCGCCGACGTCGCGATCGCGGTGCGGGCCGCATCGGTCTTCGCGAACGGGCGCGCGTACACGCTGACGGTCAGCGGGCCCAAGCTCCTCTACACGGCGGACATCGACGCGCTGGTCGGCACGATCTGCAAGACGCTGAAGATCTCGGCGGGGACCGACGCCGCCGCGCCCGCGCCCTAGCGTGCTCCGCCCTCGCGCGGAAGGAGCTACTCCAGCGCGAGCGAGAGCGCCCAGCCCTGGTCCACGCCGTCGCCGAAGACGAAGTCCGGTACGAGCAAGACCGTCAGGTCGAGCGGCACGATCGCGTCCGCCAGACCGGACGCCGGCACGAGGAGGGCGAGCGTGGCGGCGTCGAGCGCGAGCACGGTCAGCTCGAGCTCGGGATCCGAGGTCGTCGCGGTGAAGTGGAGCGCCGCCCCCGGGGCGGCCGCGACGGCGAAGAACGGCAGGGCGCCGGCGTCGAACGTGCCCAAGAGCGCCGCCGGCGGCACCGCGCCGGCCGGCGCCGGAAGCGCGACCGTCTCGACCGAGACCGCGTAGTCGTCGCCTGGCCCGCCGAACGCGACCGCGCCGCCGCCGGCGTGCAGGGCCGCGACGTTCGCCGCCTCGGAGACGATGAGCGCGTAGGGACCGTCCGCGGGAAGCAGCACGTCGCGGCGCGCGCTCCCGCCCGCACCGTCGAAGCCGAAGCGAACGAAGCCCTGCGTGCCCGGCTCCCAGCCTTGCACCACGAACGCCACCGCCGCGGCGCCACGCGACACCCCGGCGAGCCGCACGAGCGTGCCGGCCGTGCCCTGGAAGGAGAAGCCGTCGAGATCGCCACCGGGCGGCGACAGCGCCGGGTCGCCGACGTTCCCGCCGACCAGCACCGGCGGCGCGCCTTCGGCCGGCAGGACGAACGGCGCGAGCGGGCCGCCGGCGAACGGGTCGTTCGGCTCGGCGGTCTCGGGGACGTCCACCACGATGTCCTCGGGGGGCAGCGGGGCGCAGCCGCCGTCGACCTCGTAGGTGGCGGGGCCGCAGCCGACGGTCGGCCAGCAGGTGCCCCCGTCCTCCACGGTGCCGGGACCGCACGCCAGCACCGGCACGCACACGCCCCCCACGTCCTCGGTGCCGACCCCGCACACGGAGCCGCGGCAGCCGGCCGCGACCGGCGCCAGCACGGCGGCCAGCACGAGCGAGGCGCGCGCGATCACGCGCGCGACGGTAGGACCTCAGTCGGAGTGGGTCAAGCCGCGGGCGCGGCGGGCGGGGCGGGCGGAGCGCCCGCGTCGGGCGGCATCGTCACGCTCACGGTGGCGGAGGCGCCGGCGGCGCCGGCCGCGGCCGCGGTCGCCGTGCCGGCGTCGGCGGGCCCGCGGCGGAAGAGCCGGCCGCGACGCTCGACGAGCCAGCGCAGCAGGCCGTACGCGACCGCGAGACCGAGCCCCGCCAGGACCACCGGGAAGAGCGTCCCGCCGGCGAGGTAGACGATCGCCGAGGCGACGAAGAGCGTGGCAACCGCCGCCCAGAGCTGCACGTCCGCGCCCGACAGCTTGCGCTGCCGGCGCGCGCGCATCAGCGCTCCGGCGAGCATCACGAACGCCGCCATGATCGCGCCCGCGCCGAGCGCGCCGGCCGCGGTGCCGACCCAGCTCGGACCGTAGCGCACGAACACGCTCGGGCTCTCGCCGGGCAGCACCAGCGCCGTCGAGAACGCGACCAGCACGCCGTGCTCGGGCAGCACGAACTTCACCGGCAGCACGCCGCGCGCCATGCCGGAGTCGCCACCGGCGCGCCCGGCCAGCTCCATCAGCCCGGACGCCGCGCCCCGGTAGATCGGATCGAGCGCGATGTTCTCGGTGCCGAGGGCCCTCGCCTTGTCGGCGGCCTCGTCGGCGGGGGCCGGCGGAGCGTCCGTCCGGGCGGGCGCCGCCTCGCCGGCCGCGGGCGCCCGCATGTCGGCGAACCGGTCCATCGCGACGGTCATGTCGTCCACGCTCAGGAAGTCCGACTCGCTGCCGAACGGCGTGTCCAGGTCGCCGCCCGCCGACAGGTAGTCGTGACCCTTCGGCAGGTAGAGGTAGACGGCCATCTCGCTCACCGGCAGGTCCACCGACGGGATGCTCTCCACCACCGAGCCGGCGATGCCGAACGCGGCGCCCTCGCGGAAGTAGATCACCTCCACGTCGAAGGCCTCGGCGAAGCCGCCGGCTCCGCCGACCGAGCGAGCGAGCGGCACCAGGTAGACCGGCCGGCCGTCCTCGGTCGGCTTCGACTCGCCGGGCTTCACCGGCTCGCCGGCGACGAACGCGTTCCAGATCATCGAGCCCTTCGGCAGCGCGACGACCAGGAACTGCTTGCGGTTGTTGCGGACGCGGTAGACGGCGCGGCCGACGCTGTCGCCGTCCTCGGTGGCGACCAGCGTGATCTGCGCCTGGTCCACGGCCGAGGAGAGCACCTCGCCGCTCGGATGGCGCGTGATCTCGAGTGCCAGCGCGTACGGATGGCGCGTGTAGCGGAACCCGAGCAGCGCCGGGCGCGACGACATCGCCTGCAGCTGATGCGGCAGCTCGACCACGTCGAGCGGCAGCACGCCCTTGAGCTCGCCCGAGCGGACCTCGATGCCACTCTCGGCGACGACCCCCAGGAAGCCGATCTCGTGCTCGACGTCCCGGACCTTCAGCGCCGGCCAGGCGACCTTGGAGGTGCCTTCGCCGGTGGCGCTGCGCTCGATGACGACCTCGAGCGAGAAGGCCTTGTCCACCTTGTAGCCGAGCTCGGCGGTGAGAACGCCGTGATCGTCGGCGGCGCAGCGGCGGAGGCCGGTGCCCTCGCAGCGAACCAGCTCGTAGCCCTCCGGCAGGTCGAGCGCGATGGAGGTGATCGGCGCGCGGGTGATCTCGAAGACGATGGCAGACTTCAGGCGGAGCACTCCGTCGCCGACCTCGAGCATCGAGCTGACGATGGCGGTGACGCGCGGCGTGGCGGCCTCGCCGGGCGCGACCGGGTCTTCGGGCGGCGCGGCGGCGACGTACTGCACGCCGAGGCTCATGCCGCCGCCGAGGGCGAGCCGGTAGGTGTGCGCCGGCGTGCCGGCGACGCCGGGGCCGTGGAGCAGCACGCCGCCGTCGACCGTGACGCTGGAGAGGTCGGCGGCGACGACCAGCTCGACGGTGCTGGCCGGCGACGGGAGCGGCGGCAGCGTCGCCGCGTTGGGCCCCGGGACCTCCGGCGCGGCCACGACCAGGTCCATCACCAGCCGGTGCTCGCCCTTGGTGCTGACGACCAGGCCGAGGGCGCCGCCCGGAAGCTCCGGCAGCGAGCCGTCGCCGACGAGCAGCGGCGCGGTCGCGCCGTCGAGGAGCGCGCGGCCGATCGCGGGCGCACTGTCGAAGAGCTTCACCACCGTGGCGCCGTCGCGGAACGTGCGCACCGGCACCTCGATCGTCGCGGCGAGCTGGCCGCCGCCCAGGGTCGCCTTCACCTCCGCGGGACCGAAGGCGTGCGCGGGGGCCGCGGGGCCGCCGTCGGCGGGATGCTCCGCCTCCCAGGCCGTGCGCAGGAGGTCGCGCAGCTCGCTCCAGGGGATCTCGGCGGTGATGCCACCGAGCGCGGCGTCGTCGGCGCGCGCGGACGGGCCGAGGGCGAGACCGGCGGCGCCGGCCACGAGAAGCGCGGCCATGCCGCGCGAAACGAAGCTCGAGGTGAACGTGCTCATCGGGACTCCTCTCGATCGGAAGCGGGTGCGGAGGCGGAAGCGGGTGCGGAGGCGGAAGCGGAAGCGGAGGCGGAAGCGGGTGCGGAGGCGGAAGCGGGTGCGGAGGCGGAAGCGGGAACGATCTCGGTGGCGGCCGCGGCGCCGGCCACCGGGCCGGCCGCGGGATCCGGAGCGGACACCGGGACGGGCAGCGGCGCGGGCGACCGGGCGATCTCCGGCGCGGTCGCCGGCGCGGTCGCGGGGCGCGCCGCCGCGACCACGCCCGCGCGCACCTCGTCGAAGCGCGCCCGCAGGAACGCCGCGCCGGGAACGCGCACGCGCCCGGTGGCGAGCGCCCACAGCAGGTAGAGCGCCGCCGCGGCGGCCAGCGGCAGGAGCAGCGACGGCATCTGCACGTCGGCGCCCCAGGCCATGGCGCCGAGCGCGCCGGCGGCGGCGACCGCGAGCGCCAGCGCGCGCCCGTGCACCGCCAGGCGTCGGCGGCGGGCGAGCTCGCCCAGGTGGCCGACCAGCACGAGCACCGCGAGGAACATCAGCGGCCAGGCCGCGGCCGCCAGCCCACCGCGCACGCTCTCGTCCACATAGGCGAAGCGCACGTGCGCCGGCTCGCCGGCCTTGACGATCTCCTTCTCGAAGCGGAGCACCGTGCCGGCCGCGCCGAGCGGGAGCGCCACGCGCACCGGGAGCACGCCCTTCACGACCGCGCCGCCGGCGACCGGCTCCAGCGCGGGCGGCTTCCCCAGCACGATGCGCGACTTCGCGTCCCCCTTGGCCTCCTCCGGCTTGTAGCCGGCGGGCGGCACCACGGCCTTCTCGAGGTCCTTCATGGGCTCCCCGGCGCCCTCGAGGTGCTCGGCGACGTCCGCGTGGTCCGGCGTGGCGACCGCGGGGTCGGGAGCGGTGACGTAGTCGAGCTTGCCGTCGCGGTCGGAGTCGAGGTTCGCCTCGAAGGTCGCCGACACCGTCGTGACCTCGGGCTCGACCGGGCGGAGATCGCCGCCCGGGTGCAGGTAGGCGTAGCCGACCGGCAGGTGCAGCTCCCAGGTCATGCGCGTCACCGGGACGTCGGCGACGGGCGCTTCCAGCTCGCCGGCGCCGCCGAGCATCGACAGCGCGCCGCGCTCCCCGAAGTAGATCAGCTCCACCTCGAACGACGCCAGCGTGCCGCCCGCGGCCGCCGAGCGCAGCAGCGGGATGAGCAGCGTCTCGGCGGTGCCGTCGCGCGCGGGCTTCACCGGGCGGCCGGCGACGAACGCGCTCCACAGCACGTGCCCGGCGGGGATCTTCACCTCCAGGAACTGCTTGAGGTTGTTGCGCACGACCAGCAGCGCGCGTGTGACCGACTTGCCCTCCTTGGTGAGGACGGTCGTCATCGCCATGAGATCGACGCTCGTGGTGAGCACCGGGCTGTCCTCGTGCTCGACGATGTGGGCGACCGCGCCGTAGGGATGGGCGTGGTAGCGGAACGCGAAGAGCAGCGGGTCGCCGGTCTCGCAGGCCGGCGTCCAGGCGGGAAGCTCGGACGGGTCGATGGTCGTCACGGCCGTCAAGCCGGTCGCAGGAGCGGAGACCTCCAGGGTCGGCACCGCGGCGACGGCGAACATGCCGTGGTCGCGCGCCGCGCCCGGGATGGCGAACGTCGGCACCGGCACGTCGCCGCCGCCCTCGAAGCGCATCTCGTAGGCGAGCCGGAGCTCGGTCTCGCCGAGGAGCGGGTAGTGGAACTGCACGTCGACGTAGCGGAGGGCGCCTTCCGCGCGCTCGGTGTGGCCGAGCACGATGTCGCCCGTCACCGCGACGTCCTCGGCGCCGGCGGGGATGGCGAACGTCACCGTGCGCGCGGGCGCGCGGGTGATGTCGAGCTTCACTTCGGTCGTCGCGTGCAGGACGCCCTCGGCGAAGTGGATGACGCTGGCGCTGTCGGCGGCGATCCGGGCGGTGGCGTCCGCCTCGACCGGCGCGGCGTCGAGCCACTCGACGTCGGCCATCGTGGTGGGGGCGAGCACCGCCTCGAGCACGGTCATGCCGGGGCGGCGGGTGACGGTGCGCGCGCCCTCGGCGGGCGACACCTCGAAGTCGAGGCTCGGCTCGGGGACGCGCACGGTGATGCGCGTGATGGCGGACTGCTTCATCTCGAGCTCGAAGCCGCGACCGCCGCGCGCCGCGTCGAGCGAGATGCGCAGGCGTGCGACGAGCATGAACGTCCCCGGATGATCCACGAGCAGCGTGGGGCCGCCGCCGTCGTCGAGCTCGGCGAGCATGACGGGCTTGCCGTCGAGCGTGGCGGACTCGATGGCGACGCCGCTGGCGAGCACCGGGACCTTCACCCAGCCGCGGGCGAGGACCTGGACGCGGACGTGCGCCTCCACGAGCACGCCGTCGGCGGTGACGGTGGCGTCGTAGTGCGCCTCGGGGAGGACGAAGTCGACCGGTGGCTTGCCTGCCGGCGTCGCGCCGTCGCCGCGGCGCAGGAGCTCGAGGTACGCGTCGAGCGGCAGCCGCACCGAGCCCGTCGTGGCGTCGGCGCCGGCCGCGCCCGGGACCAGCGCAGCCAGCGCAGCGAGCGCGGCGGCAGAGGCGAGGAGCTTGGCGGGGAGGCGGCGGGAAGAGGGGGAACGGGATCGCGCGAACGCGGGCGAGCTGGATTGGTGCACGGGCTACCCTCCGGGTAGCCAATGACGCGCGAGTGGGTGGGAAGTTCCGGGGAAAGTGTTGGACGGGGAACGGGGCCTGCGCTTCAAGCGCGCGCGGCGCGCGTGATGATCTCACTTCCTTCGCAGTCCGTTCCGGGACGCGCTGTTAGCGCTTCAAATCCTGGAGCGCGTCCTTGGTGCTCTCGTGGAGGTCCTGCGCGGTCTCCTTGACCTTCTCCTGCGCGGCCTCGAGGCGGGCGCGCAGGAGGTCGAGACGGACGCGCATGCGCTCGGCGCCGACCGACAGGCCGCCGGTGACGCGGATGAGCGTGGGGCGAAGGCCGCGCGCGAAGCGCTGGCCGACGCGGCGACCGCGGGTCGTGACGTCGCGCAGGACGCGGCGGGTGGCGGTCTCGAGGCGGGCGAACGCCGCGCGCGTGGCGCGATCGGCGGTGTGGGCGGTGGCGCGCACCTCCTCGACCAGGGGCTCGGCAGCAGCGGAGACGGAGCTGTTGGGGGTTTCGGGGGTGGTCATCGGTGCTCCTTTCTCGACGCGATGCGTCGTAAGGGCAAGATAACACGCTGCGTCATGATGTCAAGGGCCGATGCGCAGGGGAATTCGAGCGCTGGCGGGGGCGGCACCTCAGGGCACGGCGCGCGCGGACCCGGGGGAGGCTGGCGGGGGGACTGGAGCGCCGGACGTCGCGCCAGCGGGGGCTGGCGGGGCGCCGCCCGCGGCGGGCGCGCCAGCGGCACCGGGAGCGGCGCTGGCGGGAGCCCCGCTCGCGGGCCCAGGAGGGGCGAGGCGGATCGTGCCGTCGCCGCCGGCCGCGCGCGGGGCACCGGACGCTCCGGGTGCGGCGGTTGGCGCGGGCGGGCGGATCAGGCTGTCGAAGAAGCCGGCCGACCCGGCGCCACAGTTGCCGCGCGCCATCCAGAGCGCCGCGAGGATCACGAGCATGCCGAGCGCGGTGGCGAGCGAGGCCGCCCGGCCGGGAGGACGGCGCTCGAAGTCGCGCGAGAGGTTGCGCCGGCGCGCGCTCATCGGCGTCCCGCGCGCGCCGCGCTCACGCGGGCTCCCTGGCCGAGTCGGCGGCGCCAGGCGCGCCGGTCGCGGCGTCCGCGCCGGCGCGGACGTCGCGCACGCGCAGCGACACCTCCTCGAGCCCGCGCCACTCGTTCGTCTCCGCGTGGAACGCGACGTCCACCGGGCCGGGCGCGAACGGGAAGCGCGCGGCGAGCCCGAAGCCGATGGCGCGCCGCCGCGCGGTGCCGTCTTCCAGCTGCGCGAGCCAGTGCTTCTGCTTGAGGAGCCGCTCGGCGGCGACGCGCGCTCCGCGCACCGCCAGCACCGGCTCCGGATTGCCCTCGCCGAACGGGCCCAGCGCCTCGAGCGCGTGACAGAGCGCGCCGTCCACTTCCGCGAGCGAGACCTCGGCGTCGACCGCCAGCTCCACCGTGCGGCTCACGCCGGCGAGCTGCTCCTCGGCGGCCTCGACGAACGCGGCGCGGAAAGCGTCGAGCCGCTCGGCGGCAACGCTGAACCCGCCGGCGGCGGCGTGCCCGCCGTACTTCAGAAGATGTACGCCGCTCCGGACGAGCGCGTCGTAGACGTGGAAGCCGCGCGGGCAGCGGACCGAGCCGCGCCCTACCCCGTCGCTCATCGCCACCACCGCCGCCGGGACGCCGAACCGCTCGACGATGCGCGCCGCCACGATGCCCACGACTCCGTGATGCCATCGATCCGACGCCAGCACCAGCGCGGCGGGGACCTGGTCGCCGCCGGCGGCCTCGGCGGCGGCGAGCGCCTCGCGCACCGCCTCGTCCAGGTTCTCCGCCTCGATCGCGCGGCGGCGGTCGTTCTCCTGGTCGAGCTCGAGCGCCAGCTGCTCCGCTTCCGCTTCGTCCTCGGTGACGAGGAGGCGCACGGCGCGCTCCGAGTCGCCGACCCGGCCGGCGGCGTTGAGCCGCGGGGTGAGGCGGAACGCCACGGTGGTGGCGGAGACCGGCCCCGCCGGCACCGACGCGACGCGCTTGAGCGCGCGGATGCCGGGACGCGCGCCGGCGGCGATGAGCCCCAGCCCGTGACGCACCAGCGCGCGGTTCTCGTCGGCGAGCGGCACGACGTCGGCGATGGTGCCGAGCGTGACCACGTCGAGCAGGGGCCGCAGATCGGGGAGCTCGGTGCGGCCGAGGGCGCGCAGGTGCGCGCGGACGCCCGCGCACAGGTAGAAGGCGAGGCCGGCGGCGCAGAGGCCCTTGAACTCGAAGCCGCAGCCGGGCTGATGCGGATTCAGTACGGCGGCCGCGGGCGGGAGGACCGGCGGAGCGCGGTGGTGGTCGATGACCACCGTGTCGATGCCGCGGTCGCGGGCGGCGGCGATCTCGATCGGGTTCGAGACGCCGCAATCGCAGGTGATGAGGAGCGTGGTGCCCTCGGCGGCCGCCATCTCGACGGCGCGCATCGACAGGCCGTACCCGTCGCGCGCCCGATCCGAGAGCCCCAGCTCGACCCGCGCGCCGAGCGCACGCAGGAACAGGACGACCGTGGCGGTGGAGGTCTGGCCGTCGACGTCGTAGTCGCCGTGGACGCGGATGCGCTCGCCGGCGTCGAGGGCGCGGACGATGCGTGCGGCCGCGCGGTCCATGTCCTTGATGCCGGCGGGCGGGCGCAGGTCGGCCAGGCGCGGAGCGAGAAAACGGGTGGCGGACGCGACGTCGAAGCCCCGCGCGGCGAGGATGCGGGCGACGACCGGATGGAGGTCGAGCTGCATCTCCAGCGCGGCGGCCGCCGCCGCGTCGGAGGGGCGCACGCGCCAGACGCGCGGCGGGGCGAGCGGCGCCGCCGCCGGCCGGACAGTGGCCGCCTGTGCGACATCCCGAGAGGAACCGCTCAAAGAGACCTCGCGCCCGATCCCGTCGTGCGCCCGGGCCAGGCGCGCGGGATCGAGGTCGAGGATACGTCGGCGCGATCGCGACGGAAGGTCCATGACGGGATCCTTCGGCCATACGGTTCGCGGAGTTGCGTGCGGGAAGAGGCAGAAAAGGGGCGGTAGATGATCTCGCTCCGGTTTCTTCCGCCTCCGGGCGCGCGACGTTTGCCTTCGCCACGCGGTTTGCGCGAGGATCGCGGCATGGCGGACAAGAAGCCGAGCCGGGCGGCGAAGAAGCCGGCAAAGACCACCGAGATCAAGGCGGCGAAGGCGAAGACAGCCGGCGCGGCGGCGCCCGCCGCCGGGACCGGCGCCGGGCCGCTGGCGTGCCCGCGGTGCGGCGCGCCGATGAAGGAGTTCGAGCACCTCGGCGTCACGCTCGACGGGTGCACCGGATGCGAAGGGATCTTCTTCGACGCCGGCGAGCTGGAGGAGGTACTGCAAAAAGAGAATCCCGAGGCGACGGCGGCGGCGGCGGACTTCTACGAGTCGCAGATCGTCCTCGACGGCGCACCGGGCCCGGCCGCCGCCAACGCCGGCAAGCCCAACGCCGGAAGCTTCTTCCGCAGCTTGTTCGCGAAGCTCCGCGACGACGGCACGAAGCAGTAGGCCGGAGCCTGGGACGGGACGAGCCTACCGCTCGTCGTCCTCGTCGTCCCCGCCCTCGTCGGACTCGTCGGACTCGGAGTCCGCGGACGCCTCGTCGGCACCCTCGTCGTCCTCCTCCTCCTCGACCTTCTTGGCGGCACGGCGGCCGGCCGGCGCGCCGGCGGCGGCACCGCTCAGCCCGCGGCGCTTGTAGAGCTTCTCGTCCAGCCAGATGACCATCGGCGAGGCGACGTAGATCGACGAGTACGTGCCGACCGCGATGCCGACGAGGAGAGCCAGCGCGAAGTCGCGAATGGAGCCGGTCGCCACGAACGGCACCGCGATCATCGAGAGCGCCGTGGCGCCGCTCGTCAAGATCGTGCGGCTCAGCGTCTCGTTCGTGCTGATGTTGACCACGACGTCGAGCCGCTTGTCGCGGAGTCGCGCCTGGTTCTCGCGGATGCGGTCGTACACGATGACCGTGTCGTTCACCGAGTAGCCGATGATCGTGAGGAGCGCCGCGATCGAGCTCAGGTTGAACTCGAGGCGCGTCACGAGGAAGAAGCCAGTCGTCAGGATGACGTCGTGCAACGTCGCCAGCACGGCGCCGGGCGCATAGCGGAAG
>Ga0075425_100009046_pt1 | contig 10589 bp, 8 predicted proteins | sample SoiMethybrSBSTD4_FD_75300 | JGI IMG/M metagenome (GOLD analysis project Ga0075425, IMG submission 75300) | Bulk soil microbial communities from a Populus tree surrounding site in Tennessee, USA - Soil MetaG P. TD hybrid SBSTD4 | ecosystem: Environmental > Terrestrial > Soil > Tree plantation...
GGCCCGCAATCGCGCGTTAAGAGAAGCTTGCGTGGCGTCGGTAACCTGTTCATTCAGACAGTGGCTGTACCCGGCATCTGGGACACTCAATGCGGGTTTAAAGCGTTCAGCAAGTCGCTCGTCGAACGGATCTTCCCGCTTTGCAAGATTGACGGATGGGGCTTTGACGTCGAAGTGTTGGCGCTCGCTCGTTATCTTAATTGCCGAATTGGGATTGTCCCGGCGCGATGGTCCAACCGTCCCGGCACACACTTGCGACCCTCGAGCTACTTTGACGTCGTTTACGAGACTGTCAAAGTTCGATGGAGTTTCTTGACGAGTGCGTATGCGCATGAGTTGAGGCTGAAAGAGCACGAAACTAAAGCCATCCTGGTTGACGAATCGGTTAGAGGTCATGCGAACAACGCTGCGGGCTGAAGATAATCGCACCGCGTCCCACCGTCCTCGGCCTTGAAGCAAAATGGCACAACAGTCCGATGCGTCAAAAACGATTGCCCGTTCCGTAAAACTAGTTGCCATTCCGTTGATTGTTTACCTGGTCTGCTTCTACCTGCTCACTTTTCCGCAACTGCATCAGTTCTCAACTCACTACTTCACCGACGAAGGCGATGGTCTCGGCAACATCTGGAACCTGTGGTGGACCAATAAAGCGATTACGGAGTTACATCAGTCTCCGTGGCACACAACGTTCCTGTACTATCCTTACGGCACTTCCCTTCTGCCGCACACTCTAAATCCCTTCAACGGCGTAATGGCAATAATCCTGATGAGATTTATGAGTCAGGTGCAGGCCCATAACTTCATCGTTGTTTTTGCTTTTGTCGTAAGCGGTGTGACAGCGTTCTTCCTGGCGCGAGAGTTTACAAAGTCGTTTCCTGCCTGCTTAGTCGCAGGATTCATCTTCACCTTCTCTGAATACCATTTCGCTCATGCACAGGGACATCTGAACCTGCTATCAATGGAATGGATCCCCTTATTCATGTTGTGCTGGTACAGGTTGATTACCAAACCACGCGTCGTCACGGCTGTTTTTGCGGCCGGCACCCTCTTCCTGGTGTTGCTCTGCGACTACTACTACTTTCTTTACTGTGTAATCGGCGGGCTGCTGATCTTTATTTGGCACTGGATCAGAAGCAGAGACTGGCTCTTCTTTCTTCGTTCAAACTATCCGCGCGCGCTTGGCGCATTCCTGCTTGTGACGCTTATCACCGCTGGACCTCTGGTGGTGTCGCTGCTCATTTTGTTGGTGCGCGATCCGCCGTCGGGAGCACACGACGCAGCCTCGTTCTCTCTGGATCTGTTGGGCTTGTTCATACCTGGTCGTTATTGGCGATTTTCCGAGCTCACCTCTTTTTACTGGGGTGGACTGAATGACCAGGTAGAGAAATCTGTGCATCTAGGCTTTGCGGTGTTTTTCGTCATGGTCTACGTTTGGATTAGGCGTAAGGACCTGCACGAAGCTGTCGGGTTATGGTTTCTCGTTTTCCTTGTTTTTGCTCTACTCGCACTTGGACCAGCGATTCACATTGGCGGTCATGAAATTGCCTTTCCACTCACGCCGTATAGGGTATTCGAGAAATTGATTCCGGGAATGTCACTCGGGGGGATGCCGGTACGCATGGTATCGATAGCGATCCTTGCCGCCTCGGTTCTTGCGGCGGTGGGGTCGGCCGAATTGCTGCGTCGCAAACGTTCGTCAGCAGTTGTCGCGATACTGCTATTGGTCCTGGTCTTCGAATATCTGCCGGGCCCTTTGCCCGCAAGAGAAAATCCCTTGCCTGACTTTGTAAGGAAATTAAAAACGTTGCCGGATGGCGCCATCTACGACGTGCGCAGCAGTAAATTCCATGCGCTTTATTATCAGACCGTCCATCAGAGACCGATGGCTTTTGGTTACATCAGCCGGCCTACAAGAAGTGTCGAGGCTAAGAGCAGAGAGTTGCGACAGGTCTTTGAGATGGGAGATTACGGGAAACTCTACCGGGAATACGGCTTCCGATATCTGATACTCCCATCGCGTATGAATCTTGTCGCAGCGCTGGGATCGCCGCTGTATCAAGACAACGACGCGCAGATATACGACCTCAGCAACACTGCAAACTCTGTGTCTCTGTGTCTCAGTGGTTCATTTATCGGGAAACACCACAGAGACACAAAGACACAGAGTTTGCAGAGAAAAGAACGTTAAGGGCACCACCCCTGCTTATGCCTTTTAGCGGTTTTCCAAAGATTCGACCAGCGCTTCCACCCGAGTACCAAAAGATCTACCTGCAACATATGCAGGAGAACCGGCACGGGCAGTCCCCGGCCTCTCGTTTGTCAACAACTCTGGAAGGATGGATGCACCACAGGATTGCCAGAGATGCGCGGGAAAACAGTCACAGTCTATCGACACTGGAGATTGGCGCCGGCACCCTCAACCATTTGCGATACGAAGCACACAATGCAGCGTACGACGTCGTCGAGCCTGCCCATTATCTATTCGACGGCTCTCCGTTCTTGAGTCTTGTGAGAACGATCTACAACGAAGTCAAAGAGGTGCAGCCGGATACTCGCTACGATCGAATTATTTCTATCGCCAGTTTCGAACATATCTGTAACCTGCCTGAAGTAGTTGCGCGTTGCGGTCTCTTGTTGAAGCCAGACGGTCAATTGCGTGCGGCGATACCTACCGAGGGTGGTCCACTTTGGAAGTTAGGTTGGAAGCTGACAACGGGATGGGAGTTCAAGCGACGACATGGATTGGATTATGAAGTGATCATGCGAGCAGAACACGTAAACACATGGAGGGAGGTCGCAGACGTTCTCAACTACTTTTTTCAGTCTGTGCAATGTAGCTACCTGGGATTGAGCCGGGCGCTCTCCTTCTACCAGGTCTATATCTGCCGCGATCCGGATCTGACAAAGTGTTCCGAATACCTCAGTCAACTGATATAGCACTGCCACAGATTCTGTTAACCCGATGGACGAATTATTAGTGCGCGCAAAGCGACCCGCAGGGAGCGTAAAGACTATGAAGAAAACGTTGGTTCGTAAGAAGAAATCAGTAAAACAGGACGGATTGCCAGTTAAGTTAAGATTCTTAGATGTCGAAAAGGTATCGGCTCCATGACTAACGAAGAGTTAATTCAGCAGGCTCGTGCGGTGGTCAATCCGAGAAAGATTGCACATGGATTTACGGTCGGTGACGTGGGCTGTGCACTGCTCACCGATAAGGGCAATCTTCACTTGGGCGTCTGTATTGACGTAGCGGGAGGGATCGGATTCTGTGCTGAACACAGCGCAATCGCGTCTATGATAACCCACGGCGAACAAAGCATCAGGAAGATCGTGGCTGTCTTAGGTGATGGAACGATCTTGCCGCCGTGTGGTGTTGCAGCGAGCTTATGCGTCAGGTCGATAGAGGCAACATGGATCGCACAGAAGTCGTACTCCGGAGCGATAAGGCAGTGAAACTCCGCGACCTTTTGCCTCACTCTTGGAATGAGGTGTTTGAAGAATGAGGTGTTTAGCTTTACTTGAGGAGTGACGACACGGAACGAAACTCTTGTGGTTGAAGGATCGGAAGTGAATATGAAACGGTTCGTACTTTATATCGGCTCAGCCAGTATTCCTCAGCCCAGCCGCAATCCCATTGATGGTTGCCGCAAGAGCGTAGTTCAGATTGTCGTTATCCTCACCTCGACGTTTCCGACGCAGCAACTCAACCTGAATCAAACTCAACGGATCGACGTACGGATTCCGCAATCGAATCGAACGAGCCAACACCGGGTTCTTCTCAAGTAAAGCTGACTGTCCAGTCAAACGCAGCACCACCGCTTTGGTTCGCTCAAACTCCTCGAAAAGCATGCCAAACACTCGCTCCCTCAACGCCGCATCAGAAACCAGCCCTGCATACAAACGCGCAATCGACAGGTCAGCTTTCGCCAATCCCATCTCAACGTTCGCGATCATTTCACTGAAGAACGGAAACTGCGACGTCAGTTTTACCAGCAACTCAGCATTCTTTGAACTCTTTTCGGAGAAGCGTTCCAAAGCAAAGCCAACCCCAAACCATGCCGGCACAACATGACGACTCTGCATCCAACCAAACACCCAGGGAATCGCGCGAAGATCACCGAGACCAAGCCGGGCACCTCGTCGCGTGGGCCGAGAACCGATTCTCATATGTTCCAATTCCTTGACTGGAGTTGCCTCCTCGAAGTAGGTCAGTATTGCGTCGTTCTCCGCAACCTTCTCCCGATAGAACTCAAAAGCGTCGTGAGACATCATCTCCAGGGCCGCTTCGGTCTCCTGGTCTAAATCTTCGACAGTACCCGGGCGAGACAACGCTTCCAGCGATGCTGCAATCATCAACTCGAGGTTTCTTTGCGCGAGTACCCGATCCGAGTACTTCCAATTCATCACTTCGCCTTGTTCGGTGATCTTTATCTGACCTGTGAAAGCACCCTGCGGTTGTGCAATTATCGCGTGATGAGTTGGTCCACCACCACGCCCGACCGTTCCACCTCTTCCATGAAATAGCGTGAGCTTTACGTTGCATTCGGCAGCGACTCGATGCAGCGCGCGATGGGCCTTGAATATCTCCCAGGTGCTGGTGAGCATCCCGCCATCCTTGTTTGAATCGGAGTATCCAAGCATCACCTCCTGCCGCCGCTCCCACGAGTCGAGCAAACGCGCATAATCGGGGCTGGTCCAGAGGTCGCGGCAGACCGCCGGGCAGTTACGCAGATCCTCAATCGACTCGAAGAGCGGCACAGGCATCACGCCCGGATCAGATCCATTTGTTGACGCCACCTGTACACCACTCAACTCGGCCAGCGACACCAGCGCCGTCACGTCCGAGGCCGACTGTGTTCCGCTAATAACGTAACTACGAATTGCTTCGCTTGGATAGTCGTGCTTTAAGTCACTGACCATCCTCAGTGAATCCAGCAAATTTACAGTTTCTTTCGACGGTGCAGGCGGAAGAGCACCCTCGTTCGCTGCGACAACATTTGAAAACTCAAGCAACGCGCGTTTGTGAACGCTCGCATGCTCTCTAACGTCCAGCGTGTGTAAGTGAAAGCCGAAAGTATCTACCTGGCGCAGGAGAGGATCAAAGAAAAACCTCGCGAGTCGTTCCCCGCCATTTGCAGAGAGACTTTGACGCACCACCCTCAGATCCTCGCCGAACTCAGCGGCGTTCTTGTAAGAATTCGTGTTGTTGGGCTCGTCTCGCGCCAGCACCAGGCGGGCCAACACATAATCCAGAAACCGGCGATAGACTTCTTGTGACGGATGTCTTTCCGCATTGAGCTCAGGCGCCGAAACAGTCGCCGTATAAGACTTGAGTGCTCCTTCGAGCTGCATTGAGACTGGAACCTGATACGTCGAAGGGCTGAGTTGCCAAATCAGATCGTTCACTCGCTCGATGTAGTAGCCGAGAATCGTCTCGCGAGCTATCCGCAACGCATCTCGCGTGCACTTCGGTGTAACCAAAGGATTGCCATCCCGGTCGCCGCCAATCCACGAACCGAACCGCAACAGTCGAGGCAATGCGTTGGCCGGCAACTCTTCACCATAGGCTTCACGGAAATCGTCGGCCAACTCGTCATACAACGCCGGCAATGTCTCAAACAGAACACTCGGATAGTAATCGAGGCCCATTCTGATTTCGTCGCGAACTGTCGGATGGCGGCGTCGTACTTCATCGGTCTGCCAGAGTGCGGTTATTTCCGCAATGATCGACTGCTCGTGTTTTTCTGACTCTCTCTCGGTCAGTGGCAAACGATCTAATCGTTCGAGTTCGGCGGCAATACGTTGTCGCTTGAATAACACAGTGCGTCGTGCGACTTCGGTAGGATGAGCAGTGAATACAAGTATGACTTCGATCTTCGCCAGCCACTCAAATGCTTGCTGTTGGGTGATGCCGGCATCACGCATCCGGCGCAGAGTGCCCAGAAATGATCCTGGTTGGGCCGGCAACTCGGGCGACGTCTGGACAGCCCGGCGACGACGTTTGCGATGATTGGTTTCAGCGAGGTTTGTCAGTTCGAAATAGATCGCGAACGCTTTCGCCATCTGATGCGCTTCCGCAACATCCAAGCGACTGACAATTCTCTCCGCACGTTCGATCAAGCGTCGCTTGTTTTCAACGTCGTGTCCTGGTTGCGCGTGCAACTCTCGATGCTCAATCAACAACAGCCGCAACTCTTCAACCGCCGAAAACAACTTGTCGCCAACCTGTTCCTTGAGTACTTCACCAAGCAGGCGGCCAAGCGAACGCACATCACGGCGCAAGGGAGCTTCCTTCAGATCGCTATCTTGACTGGTAAGTTCCGCGAGCCGTACTGCTTGATCGTCTACATTCCAGAGCCCGGACATACGTCTATGCATACCACGTGATGTGGAGGCTGTCACGTGATTGATGCTTTAGGTAATGTAGTAAGAATAAACGCCGAAGGCGTTCGCTAATTTCAGCCCATGGTTGGAGCGCAGCCCCAACCATGGGTTAACGCCGGGTGTTTACTAAACCCTGATCGGCGATCATCCGCGAAAATCTGCAGCTTGCATTTCTGGCTTTTTGGAAATAGTAGTTGGGATCCGCTGTGGCTAACCCCGTTGTCAGCCCACCTTCTGCGTTAATATGCTGAACAACAGAATTGCCGAACACGTTAAATCTTTAGTTCGGAAGTCGCAGACATGCTTACTCTACTCAAAATGGAACTCGAAAAGTTGTTTCGCGCCAGGAGCTTTTATCTCTCATTCATCGTTCTAATTGCATTCGTGGCGCTGATGCTTTGGGGCTTCTACACTTATGCCGCCCGCAAGACAGGTGGCCAGGCCGTTGAGCAGTTCAAATATACGTACGAATCGAAACAATATTTCAACGGATTGACCTTCGCGCTCTACTCGCTGCTTTTTTCTTTTACCTTACTGCTACCCATTTTCGTGTCCATGAGCGCAGGCTCGCAGATTGCCAGCGAGGCGCGCGCCGGCACACTCCGAATGATCTGTGCCCGTCCAATCTCACGAGCTTCGCTGATTATTTCGAAGTTTCTCGTGACTGCACTCCACGCCGGACTCCTATTAACTTTCTTCATTGGCTTGAATTTGGTGGTTGGCCTGATCTTCGTCGGTTGGGGCAATCTCGAACTTTATCCCGGTCCACTTAATCTCGTAGATGCGCCAGGAAAGATCATGCGCGATGAGGCCCTGATGCGATTCGGTTACGCCGTACTGTCAGGTACCTGGGCCTTGCTCGTCATCGCCGCCCTCGCACTTCTCTGTTCAGTCGTCTTCGACTCCCCAGTACAAGCCACCGTCATGACGATCGCGGCCTATCTAACTCTCTACATCGTTGGACGAGTGGAGTTCTTCGAGCATTTGCGGCCTTACTTTTTTACCACTGACATGGACTTCTGGCGCGACGTGTTCAAACCGGACATCCCCTGGCGCAGTCTATGGCATTACGCATACGTCTGCGGTGCGTATACAACCGGCTTATTGCTGACCACCGTGATTATCTTCGAGCGGAAGGACATTCTTACCTGATATGTGGGTGAAACTGATCCTGCTGCTTTTATTTTGTCTGATGATTCTGGGCGCCGTTCACTTCGCACAGCCCGCGGAATCTGAGAAGTCCGGCTCGCCGGCTAAGGTTCTTCATTCGCTCCGTCTGCTCACCTGGAACATCGGTTATGCCGAACTTGAAGATGACACACGCGCGCACGACAAAGATTTGCCGGCAGTTGCAGAAGTTATCTTGCGTCAGGATCCCGACGCAGTTGCACTCCAGGAATTGACGGGCAAAGCACAATTAAATATTTTGCTCGGGCTGTTACATGGAAAATATCGTGGCGCAATTGCGCAACAAGGAAGAGAAGATCGATTCGAGGGTGTGCTGGTTAAAGATGCCGGTGCAACGTTTATTCCGGTTGCAGTGGGTGCTCGCTACGCCCTTGGAGCCTCATTCCGACCGCGCCAGGACTCGCCGGAAGTGTTGCTTTTGAGCGCCCATGCTGATGCGTTCAACGCCGCTCGCCGAAGAACCTACACAGAGGCCTTGATAGATTGGGCACGAGCTCGAGCGCAATCGTCTGAGGTTTTCATAGCCGGTGATTTCAACTTTGAACTTAAAGCGGCTAACGAGACAAATCTTTATACGGACAACTTGAAACACGATGGCGAATCGTACAGCCTCATCCTGCGCCACTTCCACGATCTGGGACGCGCGGCCGGAGATACGGCAATCAACGATCGCCGAATCGATTATATTTTTGGTCCACCAGAACTTGAACAAATCGGACGAGTCGAAGTTTTGCGCGGTGCCGCGGTAGGCCGCATGGACCATTGGCCGTTGTTAGTTGAAGTAGGCTTTTGATAGTCCGGGGCCAATAAGGATATCGATGTCAGATATAGCCTTACAGACCGAAAAGTTGACGAAGCGTTTTGGCGCCCGCACGGCAGTTAATCGTCTGACGATGAGTGTCGCGCGAGGTGACATCTACGGCTTTCTCGGTCCAAACGGGGCTGGGAAGTCAACTACACTGCGGATGTTGTTGGGTCTGGTAAGACCTACATCCGGCGTGATCAAATTTCCCGTGCGGGCTTCGAGTTGGGAATACCTGCGGGCACGCTCGCGCGTGGGAGCAATCATCGAGACGCCGGCGTTTTACGAAAACTTTTCCGGGCGCAGGAATTTGCAACTGCTGGCTTCGCTGTCCGGTGGCGTCCAAATTAAGCGCGTGGAAGAGGTGCTCGAAATCGTGGACTTGCGCGACCGCGCGCGAGAGCCGGTGAAGGTTTATTCATACGGAATGCGTCAACGTCTCGGAATTGCACAGGCGCTTTTACCAACCCCGGAGCTTATTATTCTCGACGAGCCTACCAATGGTCTGGATCCGCAAGGAATACAAGAAACGCGGAAACTGATTCGACGTCTTCGAGACGAATTCCAATTGACTGTATTGCTCTCGAGTCATCTACTCACGGAGATCGAACAACTTTGCAACCGGGTTGGAATCATTCACGAAGGACATTTGTTGTATGAAGGTGGGCCAGAAGCGCTGGTGGCGCCCAGCAGCCTATACAAAGTTCGAGTCGACGATTTGTCAGGGGCGTTTGAGTTACTGACCAGAGAACCTGGTGTGACGGTTAGCCGTAATGGTTCTTCATTTTTGCAGGTTGATGCGGATGCGGAAAGGATTCCTGCGGTGAACGCCCTGTTAGTCGCTCATGGAATCAAAGTGTATGAGTTAAGCCCGGCTCAGGAGAGCCTGGAAGAAGCATTTCTTCGTCTGACTAAAACAGTTGCCGCGTCGCCCAACGCCGAAGGCGTTCGCTAATTTGAGCCGAGGGTTGGAGCGCAGCGACAACCCTGGGGCGCTAATTAGAAAAAGAGCAAAACGCTGAAAGCGTTCGCCAATAGCCAAACCCTTTGCAGGGTTTAATAAAGCTAGTTGACGTTGTAACCCAGGGTTGTCGCAAGCTCCAACCCCGGGGTCAAATTTAGCGAACGCCTTCGGCGTTAGTTTGCTCTTGATTCAAACTGTATCACTACCTACCCAACAGGAGGACCAAATGAGCAGTTCACTCCACGACAAAGGTTTGGTTGAAACGCGGGCCCAGATCGCCCTGGCTATTCTGCGTCTTGGACTGGGGAGTCTTTTTGTATCGGTCTTCTATGAGAATCTCAAAAAGGGTCTCTATGGTCCCTCCGGTTATTCCGCGCTGATTAATTACTACATCGAAAAAGGCCACGCGCCGCAATTGCTGAAAAGCGTCATGGCATTCATGGCGAATCACGCTAACGTCGCCGGCCCAATGCAGGGCCTAACTGAAATCACGTTCGGAGTGCTTTTGTTTATTGGACTGTTGACAAGGCCAGTAGCACTCGGGGCTTTTTTGTTCCTGAGCACGCTCTGGATGGCTGAGTGGGGAACCGCCTGGATCTGGGAACTATTAATACCCATGATTGCCGCGTTCGTACTGATGATTGGAGCGGCCGGGCGCAAATTGGGAATCGATGGATTGCTGGCGCGCCGTAACCCGCGATCTCTGCTTTGGTAGAAAATGAACGCTCAACGTCGTTGGATCGCGACGCGCGCGAGTGTTATGAGAATACGGGTCGCCGCCAATAATGAGCCGCGCACTGTTCCCGCGATTTTTGATTGACCTCCTGCGCGCCGTCGATAGTCTACAGGCACTTCCATTGTGCGAACACGCGCCCGAGCCGCACGCATCTGCATCTCCAGAGGCCATCCATAAGTTTCTTCGCGCAATCCGAGTCTGTCTAACGTGTCACGACGAATCGCGCGAAAGGGTCCCATATCGGTGGATCTGACGCCATATAAAATCCTGAGAATAAACCCCACCATATATCCGGCAAAGACCTGATGAAAACTCATGCTGCCGGATTCACGATGGCCACGGGTACGCGATCCAATTACAAAATCAAACGTTCCTTCGATTATTGGCGTGACGAGTCGATCCAGCATCTCCGGGCAATCGCTACCGTCTCCATCCAAAAAAACCACGATCTCACATTTCGGTGAGATTGAGCGCAGCCCGGAGCGAAACGCACGTCCATATCCAGCAATCGGCTC